>CEUI01044648.1_pt1 | contig 47923 bp, 47 predicted proteins | sample 531411 | NCBI WGS metagenome assembly CEUI01 (sample SAMEA2622841, study PRJEB7988) | marine metagenome | isolation source: saline water (ENVO:00002010), including
GCCAGCAGGGGCGTCGTCTCGGCGCGCGCGCGGTGCAGCTGCGGGTCCGCCAGGCCGGCGTCCGCGAGCTGGGCCAGCACCTGCACCCGCACATGCTGCGTCACAGCTTCGCCAGCCACATGCTGGAGTCCTCGCAGGACCTGCGAGCGGTGCAGGAGCTGCTGGGCCATGCCGACATCGCCACCACGCAGATCTACACCCATCTGGACTTCCAGCACCTGGCCAGCGTCTACGACCAGGCCCATCCACGCGCCAAGCGCAAAGGCGGTTGCGAATGAGCATTGAACTGATCACTTTCGACCTCGACGACACCCTGTGGGACGTCACGCCGGTCATGCAGGACGCCGAGGCGGCCCTGCGCAACTGGCTGGCCCTGCACGCGCCACGCCTCGGCGCGGTGCCAGTCGAACACCTGTGGGCGGTGCGCAGCCGCCTGCTCGATGCCGAGCCGATGCTCAAGCACCGCCTCAGCGAGCTGCGCCGGCGCATCCTGTTCCACGCGCTGGAAGATGCCGGCTACGCTCACGGCGAGGCGCAGACGCTGGCCGAGGCCGGCTTTCAGGTCTTTCTCAGTGCGCGTCACCAGGTCGAGCTGTTCACCGATGTGCATCCGACCCTGGAGGCACTGGCCGAGCGTTTCCGTCTCGCGGTGATCACCAACGGCAATGCCGATGTGCGCCGCCTCGGCCTGTCCGAGTACTTCCAGTTCGCGCTCTGCGCCGAGGAGCTGGGGGTCGGCAAGCCCGACCCGAAACCCTTCCTCGAAGCCCTCGGGCGGGCCGGCGTGGCTGCCGAGCGCGCGGTGCACATCGGCGATCACCCGAGCGACGATATCGCCGGGGCCAAGGCCGCCGGCCTGCGCGCCATCTGGTTCAACCCGCAGGGGCGGGCCTGGGAAGGCGAAACCACGCCGGACGCACAGATCGCCAGCCTGGCCGAGCTGCCGGCGCTGCTGGGCAGCTGGACGCGCTAGACGCCGGGCACAAAAAACCGCCACGAGGGCGGTTTCCTGTTACGCAGCGTCGTCAGATAGGACGGCTACCGTACTTGCTGTCGGGCTTCTTGGGCGGATCGGCGACCACATTGGGCTCGACTTCCTGCACCTTGCCGCCACGCGCCAGGAATTCCTCCATGGCCTGGGCCAGCGCGTCGCGCTCTTTCTGCTTGGCCTCGACGCTGGGCATCTCGTCGACTTCAACGGCTTTGGCCTTGCTCTTCTTGCTGCTGCTGGCTACGACCTCGCCGTCGCCATCATCGCCGCTGTCACCGTCATCGGCCGCAGCAGCCAGCTCCTCACCGTCGTCCTCGTCAGCCCCGTCCAGATCGTCTTGTTCCAGGTCTTCGTCGCTCATGTTCAACCTCATGACTTGCGAAAAGCAGGTTAGTTATAGCCCAGTCGTGCGGCGCGTACCGCCCGACCGGAAAAATTCAAATGACCTCGCCGTGCAGGGTCGCCACCAGTCGCCGAGCCCCACCATGATCGCGATGCTCGCCCAGGTAGATGCCCTGCCAGGTCCCCAGCGCCAGCTGTCCATCCTGTATCGGCAGCTGGAGCTGAAAGCCCAGCAGACTGCCCTTGAAGTGCGCCGGCAGATCATCCGGCCCTTCGTAATCGTGCTCGTAGCCGGTCTCGCCCTGCGGCACCAGACGGTTGAAGAAACGCTCGAAATCGCGGCGCACCGCGGGGTCGGCGTTCTCGTTGACCGTCAGCGAAGCCGAGGTGTGCTGCAGCCACAGGTGCAACAGACCGACACGCATCCGCGCCAGTTCCGGCAGTGCCGCCAGTACTTCTTCCGTCACCAGATGAAAACCGCGCTCACGCGGACGCAGGCTGATGATGCGTTGCTGCCACATGCCGTTCTCGCTCTCGATGGCTCCAGCGCGCGCATTCTAGCGTGCTGCCAGAAAAAACAAAGGGCGCCAAAAGGCGCCCTTGTCATTTCCACCGACGCTTACTTCTTGCCGGTGAACTCCGGGTAGGCTTCCATACCGCACTCGGCGATATCCACACCCTCGTACTCTTCTTCTTCGCTGACGCGCAGGCCGATCACCGCCTTGATGACGCCCCAGACGATCAGGCTGGCGATGAACACCCAGGCGAAGATGCTGGCGATACCCAGCAGCTGCGCGCCCAGGGAAGCGTCGCTGTTGGTCAGGCAGACGGCCAGCAGGCCCCAGATGCCGACCACGCCGTGCACGGAGATGGCACCGACCGGATCGTCGATCTTGATCTTGTCCAGGCCGAGGATGGAGAACACCACCAGCACGCCACCGACGCCGCCGATCAGGGTGGCCTGCAGGGCGCTCGGGGTCAGCGGCTCAGCGGTGATGGCAACCAGGCCAGCCAGGGCACCGTTCAGCGCCATGGTCAGGTCGGCCTTGCCGAACAGGATGCGGGCGACGATCAGCGCGGCGATCAGACCACCGGCGGCGGCCATGTTGGTGTTGGTGAACACCTGGGCAACGGCGTTGGCGTCTTCGATGGTGCTCATCTTCAGCTGCGAGCCGCCGTTGAAGCCGAACCAGCCCATCCACAGGATGAAGGTACCCAGGGTCGCCAGCGGCAGGTTGCAGCCCGGAATGGCGTTGACCTGGCCATTGGCGCCGTACTTGCCCTTGCGAGCGCCCAGCAGCAGCACGCCAGCCAGAGCAGCGGCAGCACCGGCCATGTGCACGACACCGGAACCGGCGAAGTCCAGGAAGCCGGCTTCGTTGAGGAAGCCCGAGCCCCATTTCCAGAAGCCCTGTACCGGGTAGATGAAGCCGGTCATGACCACGGCGAAGGCCAGGAAGGCCCACAGCTTCATGCGCTCGGCAACGGCACCGGAGACGATCGACATGCAGGTCGCGGCGAACACCACCTGGAAGAAGAAGTCCGAACGGGCCGAGTAGTACGGCGCGTCGTCGCCACCCGCGAGAACGGCTTCGGCGGTGTTCTCGTCACCGATCAGGAAGCCCAGGCTCGGGAAGATGCCGCCTTCCGGGCTGGAGTACATGATGTGGTAGCCGATCACCAGGTACATGACGCTGGCAACGGCGTACAGGGCGACGTTCTTGGTCAGGATCTCGGTGGTGTTCTTGGCGCGGACCAGGCCGGATTCGAGCATGGCGAAACCAGCCGCCATCCACATCACCAGGGCACCACAGATCAGAAAGTAGAAGGTATCGAAGCCGTACTGCAATGCAGTCAATGCTGTGTTATCCATGTTTCACCTCTTGCCGGCGCTTTCGTTGTGCGCTGTTCGGTTAGAACGTCCAGGTTGGCGCCGGACGCGTTCCGTATGCTTTACAAGTCTTTGTCACGCTTGCCCTGGATGACCGGGCCCCCTTGCACCGCAAGGCGATCAGGCATTCCCATCACTAGGCAGCGCGCAAGACCCGAGAGGATCTGGCACGGCAGAGCGGCGAGGACCTCGCCAGCTCCGGCATTCGCCCTCGAAATCGGCGCAAGAGCAGAATTCGAGGACAAAAGGGCTCCTAGCCCTGCGAAAGTTCGCAGAGTCATGGGTTTCACTCCTGGGGCGTGGGGTTCGGAGGCGGTTTAGATCGCGTCGGTATCGGTTTCGCCGGTACGGATGCGAATCGCCTGTTCCAGGTTGACTACGAAAATCTTGCCGTCACCGATCTTGCCGGTGTTGGCCGCCTTGGTGATGGCTTCGATCACGCGGTCCAGCTGGTCGTCAGCGATGGCCACGTCGATCTTCACCTTGGGCAGGAAGTCGACCACGTACTCGGCACCGCGATACAGCTCGGTATGGCCTTTCTGGCGGCCGAAGCCCTTGACCTCGGTGACGGTAATGCCCTGCACGCCGATCTCCGACAGCGACTCGCGCACGTCGTCGAGCTTGAACGGCTTGATGATGGCAGTGACTAGCTTCATGAAACTCTCTCCCGTGTAAGGTGGACTTGCCCCAGGAATTACGAACCCGGTTCAAGTCTAAGCGCAGTGTCTGGCTTTTGTAATGCATCGACCGCCCCAGCCTGGCGTGGTCGATACCCACCAACCGCTCCCGACGAAACACTCCCCCGCTTCGTCCGACACACCGGTACTGCATCGGTGCATGCGTCGCTGGGGTCTAAGCAGAAAGCTTGCCATCTCCATAAAATCGCCATCTTTCAGGGCCTTACCGTCACCTTGGGGCTACGAGCCATAACCCAGGCGGAAGCGGACGCACAAAATTGGTGCAGAGACGCGCCTGACGGCGCTCTCAAATCGTGCAGCCGCTCGCCAAACGCCCTGCCAGCACCTGCGTGGTACACTGCCGGCCACCTGCACCCGGAACCTGACCATGCTGCCGCCCAAAGCCCTGCTCGACACTCTCAGTAGCCACGCCTCGCGCCTGTTCAGCGGCGACAGCCCGCTGCCGCGCGCAGAACTGGAAGCGCAGTTCAAGGCCCTGCTGCAAAGCGGCTTCAGCAAGCTGGAGCTGGTCAGCCGGGAAGAGTTCGATAGCCAGATGGTGGTTCTGGCCCGCACCCGCGCACGCCTGGAGGCGCTGGAAGCCAAGGTCGCCGAGCTGGAAGCCAAGCTGAACCCACCCGCCGATTGAGCCGCCGGGCAGCGAAGACGCAGGTCGTTTTCAATGCCCCGGCCAGGTGGGTCCTGATCAAGGAGAGATCATGTCCCTGGCCATCGTTCACAGCCGTGCCCAGATCGGTGTCGAAGCGCCTGCCGTGACCATCGAGGCTCATCTGGCCAATGGTCTGCCCGCCCTGACCCTGGTCGGCCTGCCGGAGGCGGCGGTCAAGGAAAGCAAGGACCGCGTGCGCAGCGCCATTCTCAACTCGGCCTTCGACTACCCGAACAGGCGCATCAAATGTCGTCAAGCAATTTCTTGCTGAAATGAGCAGAGTGACGATTTCCTGGTCGCTCATCCATCCGGATACCACTGGTAGCTCCATCCGCGGTGAAGGCTTCGCGGCTTGGTTGCCTACGGACTAAGGCGCAATGATGAGCTTGCAGCCCCGAAGCCAACTGGAGTCTCCGAGGGCAGGTAACTGCTGACTGATCGGTGTACCTTCTGACCTCGTTGGCGTACCCTTTGTGCTCAGATATCTGGAGGTAAGGAGTGCAAGAGGCCCCCTTAAGTCTTTGGCTGCACCCTACCTCCCTCATTTGAGATTAATGGCAGTAGTAATGGCCATTTTCTCCACATCACTACCGATACACCGCTCCAAGTAAGGTAAGTGACGTGACGCGTCTTAACTAAAAGAATCCTTAAGCACGGTGTAGAAATGGCCCAGACCGCTAATCATTTAGACGTTGTATATGGCGAATATACCGACCTAACACAGGTTCGAGAATTTGTAGCTGGCGTCAAAGACTCTAACTGTAGCGGAACTCTCTACATCGGCTATCCCGTCCTATCGATCGATGACGGAAAAATCGAATTCGACGCACTGTTAGTATCACCAAGTAAAGGTGTGGTCATATTCGACCTGTATTCCGCAGGAGAGTCAACCGATTACACACCCGCAATGATCTCTACCGCATCGACGGGGCGACAAGAGCAACTATATGCAGCGCTATTTAACAGACTAAACTCCTTCAAGGAGCTCAGAAAAGGCCGCTCGCTTGTAGTTGATATATCGACCGTAACTATTAATCCCCTCGCAAATAGCATCAAAACGGAAGATGACTTCAACGAAATACCAATTGAGCTACTTGGGGATTTTTACGAATTAATAGATGAATCTGCTCTGACACCAGAGCAAGAGCAGCATTTGAATGCTGCCATCCAACGAATCTCAAATCTCAAGCCACAAAAGAAACGCCTTAACATTACCAGGCAAGACTCTCGCGGCGCGGTAATTAAGCGAATTGAAGAGCAAATCGCCAACTTGGACCTTTGGCAGAAGCGTGGATCAATCGAGTACGTCAACGGGCCACAGCGCATTCGAGGGCTCGCAGGTTCTGGGAAAACCGTTGTTCTCGCTCTTAAGGCTGCATACCTCCATGTCAAGCGACCAGATTGGGATATTGCAATAACCTTCAATTCCAGGGCGCTTTATCAACAGTTCGAAAGTTTGCTAACACGATTTGTGTATTCGCAAGTAAACGATGAGCCAGATTGGACTAAGCTGCATATTATGCACTCTTGGGGAGACTCCGCCAAACCAGGCATCTACTCCAAAATTGTTCATGAAATAGGCTCTACCTACCGGGATTTTTCTTCGGCCTCTCGAAAGTGGACGTATGGGACAGCTTTTTCTGGCGCTTGCCAAGAAACACTGGATGCTCTAGGTGACCGCGAGCTGGACCTATTTGACATGGTTCTAATTGACGAAGCTCAGGATCTTCCGTCTCCATTCTTCAAGCTCGTCTACAGGATTACAAAAGACCCAAAACGAATAATTTGGGCATATGACGACTTGCAGAACCTTGGCGATACTCAACTCCCCTCCCCTAAAGATTTGTTTGGGGTAGATAAGAAAGGCGATGCACTTGTCACTCTCAAGAATAAAGAGGACTACCCTCAAGAGGATATAGTACTTCCTCGATGCTATCGTACGCCTCCAGAGTCTCTTGTCGTGGCTCATGGCTTAGGCTTCGGAATATATAGAGCGCCTGTAGTGCAAATGTTCCCACAGCCAAAAATCTGGGAACGTTTAGGGTACAAAGTAAAGGCTGGCTCTCTGGAATTCGGCGCAGATGTCGACTTAATTCGCGACCCAGAAAGTGTCCCTGAATTTTTTGGAAAACTGCTAAAGCAGGATGAAGTTATACAGTTCAAAAAGTTTGCAGACCCGAGCGAACAATACAACTGGGTCGCATTCGAGATAAACAGACTAATAACCGAAGAAGACCTGCAATGTTCTGATTTCCTAATAGTTATTCCAGACACATATCGAAGCAAGTCAACTTCTGCAAAAATGCTGATGGCTTTGCAAAAGCAAGGCCTCGCAGGACGCATACCTGGCGTGAACTCATCAAGGGACTCTCTGTTTGCCGAAGAGATGATCTCCATCACCCATATTTACCGAGCAAAAGGAAATGAGGCCCCGGTAGTCTTTGTCATTGATGCCGACTATTGCAACCAAGGCAAAGAGTTAAAACAAAAACGAAATATTCTCTTCACCGCAATAACACGATCCCGAGCTTGGGCGTACGTTTGCGGGACCACAATTGCTTTTGATGGAATTGTCGCAGAATACGACAACATAGTTGATAACGGGTATTCATTGAACTTCGAATATCCGGAAGAAGAAGACATACCGCAACTTTCTTCAGCCGCTGACGCTCAAAGCCTGGTCCTTGATGACGATGATGCTTTCGCAAAAGTCAGAGACGTACTGGAAGAAGTCAAAAATGTTCCTTGGGAGCAAATCCCCTCCGACATTCAAGAGGTACTAAAAGGACTAGGGCCGCAATGAATCCAATTTCAGCCGCCGGAGTCTTAAACAACTTCCTATACAACGGCTATGAGCAAGGCATTTTCAGACACGTTAACACACACCTTGTCACCGAAGGTGCGGGCCGACTATATAGCGTCGCGCCCGCCATTGAAATAGGAATGATCGATACTCAAAACTTAAACATCGATGAGTATATAAGAATTATCTCAGAGGAAAGATACTCAGCAATCCTATCAGACTACTCGCTACTGTCATTAGAATGGGAAATCAAAGGCACCGAGATCAATCGACATCGCTACATGTATATCCCATGTCCTATCAAGGCAGACACTATACAAGAAAGACCACCAGAAATTGAAATAGCTGACTTCTTCACCCAACTGGACAGAGCAAGTCTCAGTAAGAATTTAATCAGCCAAGGATACTTACGTTTTGATTACACTAAGGATATTGTAAAGAAAGAGATAATTCACCCAATTGCACACATGACGATGATCTCGCCTGATTGCAGAGTAGCGCTACGCGCACCGCTTTCAGCGGCGGATTTTCTAAACTTTATTTTTGACAATTTTTACCCGCAATATTCTAACACCTGGCTAGATTACCAACCCCAGCTCCGAGCCATTTGCGAAGATACAATTCGGCCAGATGAAATGAGCAGAATGCACATGTACTGGGCAGATGAATATTAGTGAATGCAGGGAAGCCCCGCGCCTTTACTTCCGCCCTAAAACTCTCCGCAATTAATAATCGCACACGCAGAGCAATAGCGACCCAAGGTAACACTTAGTTTCAGGAATTCGAGCGAGCACTCTCTTCAACAAGAAGAGCCGCTTAGATGGCTTTCTGCTCAGGCAAGATGACAAAGAGCGCCAAGCGACCTTATGCCTAGGGCGTTATCTCTTTCGGAGGACGAAGAAATACAAATAGGGAAACGCGGAGCATCGCTGTCGCTGACAAACGCTGCCCGCGCATGGAAGGGCGTATCCGGTCGTAAAGCTTGCTTCTTAAGCTACCAACTGGAGCTTGGAAGAAAGCTTCAAGAAGTCACGTGGCATAGTGGCAAGTATTGCCGCCACCTGATCCTTCGGGAGCTGTACATTCAGCAGAGCTTCGAGTTCTTCAATTTTGCCCCTGATGCAGGACGCACGATCCCACTGTACGCAGAACTTCTTACTCGAAACCTTCTGTTCCACCAGTATCAGGTAGCGGCTGAGGTCATAGGTGTACCGCATCGTAACCCTACTCGAACGGTCATCCTCATCAAGCTCCTCGAAGGTAATCTCGAATACGGCGCCGGTTGTCGTTTTGCGCGACACGGACTCGACGTACGAATCTTCGAAGATATTGTCTGCGAGGTCACCAGGCTGCACGCCTGGGGTGACATGGAGGGTGGTCAGTTCGTCAACAAGCGCTTTGATGATTTCGAGGCTCATTTTAACATTGCCCTCAGCTCCGCCATGATCACTGCCACATGCTCGATGGATTTCGAAAGCGAGCCGTTATCGCGATCTGCAACCCTGCCGAATTTCTTCGCAAGCTTGGTATTGATAAAGCTTACCAGTATACCGTCATTCGGCGTATTTGCATTTATCATCGGCAAATGAGCCGAAAAAATCCGATAGAGGGTGGACGCCTTCTCGTCAATGTCCAGGTCGCTTAGGAGCGTTGCGACCTCGTCCTGCGCTTTCTTGGTGAGGATCGCTCGTAGCTGCTTGCGAGCGATCTCAGGGCGCTTGGCAACCAGGTTCGGATCTATGGCCTGAGCCGCTTTCTTGGTTTCGGCGCCGATGAGAACGCTCTTGAGCTTCGCCAGAGTTTCAGCGTCGTAGCCCTCTATCCCCGGCAGCGCTTGAATCGTCTTGTTCGCGATCGAGTCGATTTCTGCCCTTTTCTCAGAAAAGATCCTGTTGAAATCGAGATCTTCCAAGTAGGAGTCTTGATCGCTGACAAACGCGCTGGATGACTTGACCCCAGCCAGCGATTGATCCTTTCTGACGTAGTCAACGTCAGTGATCGCATACTCTTTGGTTCGCTGATGCTTTGCCCGGTCAACTTCCTGTTGGAACTCGGTCCACATCAAATCCAGCCCGGTCTCTTGGTGATAGATGACAACAGCATTATTGTCGATTTCAAACGCCGTGATCTCTTGAGCCGGAATGGCACGAAGAACGCGCCCCACGATCTGAGCAAATGCATTGATACTGCGGTAAGGACGGAATAGCGCAAGGACGGTCAGATACTTGTGGTCGTAACCCTCCATGAGCATGTTCACGGAAATAACAACGTCGCACTCATGGTTCTCCACTACCCGAAATGCTGCCTCAATGTCACCAGCTTCCATGTCACTGTGGAGGATGGCTGACCTTAACCCCCGGGACTGGTACCACCTGAGCAAATCCTCGGCATGGCTGATGCTGCAGCCTACCGCCAATATTTTGTGCGGAACCGCAGGGGAAGCCTTCTTCAGTTCGTTGAGATTGTGGATGCTCTGATTGATCACATCCATTGAACACTCTTCAGATAGCGCGACACTTCGCTCGATCCACTCTCTGTCCTTGAGCTTGAGAACCTCTTCCTTCGAAAACTGGCGGCCTGGCTCTTCGGCGAGGGTGAAATAGAGGGTATGGGCGTTAACGGTCTCCTTCCGAAGCCACTTTACATACTTGTCCCGCATCACCTCTGAGAGCGGCGTCTCGTGAATCAGCTTCCCGGGGAGCTCTTGCTTGTCGCCTCGGAATGGGGTGCCGGTGACGTATATTTTCTTCGCAGTCGAAAAGTAGGCGAGGGTCTTTTGCCAGCTATCCGCCGGGGCGTGGTGGGCCTCATCGACGATAATCAAGTCGAAGAAGTCAGAGGGAATACGGCTGGTAAGTGAGGTACCGCGTTCGTTATGAATCTGCTGGATGTTCGAATAAACGATGTGACTTTGGTTCAGGCTGCTCGTGTGTGTCTGCGAGTTGTACTCACAGGTAATAGGAAGGTCATCCGCGCTAAAAATTACATCGAAGTTAATCCAGAAATTATCCTCCAGTAACTCCTGGGTTTTCCTTATGCTTTGCTTAGTGACAAGACCGGGAGTGATGATAAGTACTCGTCCCTTGGCGAGCCCGAAGGGCACAATCGAGATCAAACCGCTCTTGCCAGTGCCGGTGGGCAAGACAATCAAAGCATCTTCTTGTGGACTGTTCGAGAAATGCTCCTGTGCCTTCATGTAAGCCTCAATCTGAGGCGTACGCAGCTTGCTGTTACCTAGAATATTGACGGCTGTTTCGGTGAAGTAATTCATAGAAATCTCTGGAAGGCTTTCTTGAAATTCGCGCTATTTCGCTCGCGCGAGTAGGCAGATCGTCCCTGCGGAAACAGCGATCGTGCATACCTGGATCGTAAAGAAGAAAATCTGAACAGCATTGAAATATCCATATTTCTGCTTAGAGATGATTGCCGGTAGGTTCCGGCTATCCAGCGGCGACGGCGCGGACAAAGGTAATTTTTAGCATAATAGCTGATTGATATCGCATGCCAAGAAGGTGCCCCCTGAGCGTAAGGGGCAATTCATCCCGCATCCTCCCTAGCTGCACGGCTGCTATCGGCCAGGGCTGTGTGAAAACCACTGCTGAGTTCTGCCGCTGGCCCCGAGCACAGGAGGGCCGTATTCGGGGAAGCACGTACCCCCACCGAGCAAAGGTCCTGAAGGAGTATCGTGTGCCAGATAAACGAAGGCGTACATGCAGCTGGGGGGAGGTTTTCGATGAAGATCACAGCTATGGAACAGGCCGAATCGGCTAGTGATGTCCTGTGCGACGTTTGTGGCGATAGCACGCGTGTTGAAGGGTATGGATTGCAATTTGGCACGCTTCGCGCCAGTTGGGGCTATGGCTCGGCCCATGACGGCGAGAGATATGAGGTCCATCTATGCGAGCCCTGTTTTTTCAGGACGCTTTTAGGCCTCAGACGTGAGCGCATGGTGAACTTCATGTTCAGTGAGGAGGACCAAGACCTCAGCGATTTTGGACGCGTTGCTCACGATGATTCTTTCAATGACGGCGGCAGCTCCGCCACCTGATTTCCCTGCTGGGGCAGCATCCCAGGTCTAGCCGGCATTTCACCTAGATTTGCGAGATCAACGTCAGCAGGGGAGGCGTCGATCGAGACCAACTGAGCTCAATGCGCGATTGCAATTTACCCAGGATTGCGGGCTAGCGCTGATCTGGAGGAAGAGCAGGTCTGCCGGCTTGCTCCCGAACCCCGGCGGAGAGTCGCCGTGGCGCTTCGCAAGAGCGAGAAGAACAGTCCGGTCCTGCAGGCATTCATCCAGAGCATCTGCACCTGAGCGACCGATTCCCGCTGACGTCAGCGAGCATTGACTCTCAGTGGTGATCAACGTATCCGGTGGTGCTTGCCCGGCATGGCATCTCGTATAGGTTCTGTTAATGCCCACACTAGACTGCCTCGTCGTAAGTGAGCACGTACGCTTTTGAATCTACTTGAACACCTTGCTCCAGTCTCGAAGTGCTAGCTGGCGGCACACGGCAGGGGCACCGCCAAAGCAGCGCTGTGACACCACAGCAAGGTCCGCTTCGGTTTTGTAGATCACCGGATGCCCCTCCTGATTGAGCAAGGCACCACCAGCCCCCTTCAGCAGCGCGTGACCTGCGACAACGTCATGCGCGGATACTGGCACAAGCGAAACGGCCGCTATTCCATCCCCGGCCGCCACTCGTGCTAAGCGATAGGCGATGCTCGGCATAGCGACAAAATCGGCCGGCGCGCACAGTGCAGCATTGACCTCTGGTTTGGCAGCAGCAGCCACACTCACCATCACCTTGCTTCCCTTCTCCAAATCCCGGTCATCGAGTCTCCATGAGACTTCTTGGCCATTGCGAAGGACGGAGCTCAAGCCTTCTGCCCAGGCGATGCAGTCAGCTCCACGATCCTCGGTAACGGGGGCGCAGACCACACCCAACACAGGCGCAGCACTCCTCAATAGACCAACCGAGACGGCCGATCCCTTATGTCCCTTCAGGAAGTCACTCGTGCCGTCGTTGGGGTCGACCACCCAACAATATTCCGCGCCGGTCAGGGTGTGGCCGGTTTCTTCGCCCCAAAAGTCGCAGTTGAGCAACGCAAGCAGATCTCTGCGTAGGCAGGACTCGATTTCCAGGTCCACCTCGGCCTTGTCAACACTACCGCGAGGCCCCGTTGGCAGAAGCCACTCTGCCGCCAGCAAAGCAGAAGCCGCTTCGACCCTCTCGATCACCTGTCTGAGCAAGACCACATAGTCCATGCGATGTGCTTCCCTCGTTTGTTTCACCCGCACTGCTGGCCAGCATATTACGTCAGAGGCGACGGGACGGCCGTCGGCTGTAAGCGAATGGGTAATACGTCTTGCGTTCTGCACCCAGACATGTGGCAGAAACTGGCGAGGGCGGTGGAGGAGTTACGGCGGTCTGTCGCTCACAATCTGGGCACGTTCAATTGGTTGGGCTCCCGCACGGCGTACAGCCTTGTGCCATTTATAGGGAAATTAGGTGAATTATCTTTTCAACATAATTTATAGTGATTCCTATTCGTGATTGCTCGTCGACCCTCTCGCGTTGACTCACACCTTGTCCGCTCCGCGCCTGACCTTCGTAAGGAGCTTAAACGGTGCTATTGCGATGGCATGCAGTAAAGGCTGGACACCATCGCCCTTGGCGCACCGCCTCAAATCGAGCCGCATACCGAGGTGGATGCACGAGATTTTCGAAGAATCGCATTGAGGCCTGGTAGCCGCAGCGCTCACTTAGCACTTGGGATCTAGGGCGCCGAAGGTGTCGAAAGCCAGTCCTGGCCTCAGGGATGGCGCTACCGCGAGATCGACGCATCCCGCAATCAAAACTATCCAGTCAGATGACTAATAAACCGCATCTTCTGCATTCAGCAGCAGAACTCATCAATTCTTTCGCGTACATTATCAGTGAACGTAACGATCAGCCCGAGTGGGCAATCTTTCTAAGGATTACGCGATGAGCAAAATTGCAGAATTCAAACGTCTTGAGGCTCAACTTGCTGAGCAACTTGCAGCATTGGAAAGCCTCAGGAATGACAGGGAGCTAAAGCGCGAGATTGAGTTCGAAACCAAACTTAAGGCGCTCCTGAAAGAGTACGACTTCGGCCTCAAAGCGGTTATCAATATTCTGGCCCCGTCGGTCCGCCGCGAGGCTGTTGCGCCTGCCAAGGACAAACGCCGCGAGCGTACCGTCAAGACCTACAAAAATCCGCACACCAATGAAATTGTTGAAACCAAAGGTGGCAATCACAAAGTCTTGAATGCCTGGAAAGCCGAGTTCGGCGCCGAAACTGTGAAATCCTGGCTCCAGTGATTTCTGACCTGGGGTCGGATTACCGGCCCCAACACGCTCAGCCCCCTACCGCAACACATGCCTTCGGCGAGACGCCAGCACTCCAGCGAAAAGCACCAGGGGCGGAGTCCGCCCCCTATGCCAGGATTGCGCTTTAAGGCGCGGGTAGCGCCTACCGGCTTTCCTTCATCGGTCAACGACCTTTCGAAATAACCTGCTCCACTTCGTGGGCAGAGCAGGTGCCCCCTACCGATGGCAAGGGAACTGTTCCCATGCAGCACCTAATTGCCGACATGGGATAGCCGCGGAAGGCTCCTTGAATGCCTGCATTTGTGGTGCAGATCAGCCGATTCAGTTAGCCCTGGTAGGACTCATAATCGGTGTAGCCTTTTGCCCCGATCACGCCGTAGAAGGTGGAGCGATCACTTTCTGCAAGGGGCCAGCCATTCCGCATCCGCTCGACCAGGTCTGGGTTCGCGATGTACGAGGTACCAAAAGCGATCAGGTCGTGATTGCCGTTCTCCAGCTCAGCCTCTGCCAGCTCAACGTAGGCACTGAGGTCGAGGACGGTCTCGTGAGTACCTCATTGATTCAGCAATTGAAGGATCGAGGCCATGAGGTGACCCCTATCGAGATGACGAGCGGAACTCAGGTTATCGTCAGAGATGGGACTGGATGGGCAGCCGGTGCTGATCCCCGTCGTGAAGGCACTGCGTTAGGAGACTGAGCCCTCTGCTCTCCGTTGTTGGCCACGTTAAGGGCCACAGTCCGGGCCGGACTGTGGCCCTGCCCCAGCGCGCGTTTATCGAGTCCATCACCGCCATCGCCTCGCGGGTTCTCTCGGCTAGCGGTACTTGGGAAGTATCTGAATACAATTATGGTTTTTCACCTAATTGCGCATATTTCTGTCTTTTTAGAATTGGTTTTCAGGTCATGAGTGTTTTAGCAACGTCTGCTCGCAAGTGTTGCTTTTTGGGCACTTTCTGATGGGCCAATTGCGTGTGCGCCTCTGGCGATTGCAATCGGGAACGATCACTCAGAAGCGCTGATGGCGCGTCTGCACGTGCACGTCTAGATCTGCTCCTTCGTCCAATCGCGAATGAGCTCACCTGGTCAGGAAATTTCTCAGCTTATTCCTTTTGGGGGGGCCGCAGAATTCGGAGAAAAACGTACGCTAAGCCATAGGGGTTGAGGTGTAGTTGTCAACCCATCCCGGACAATGGGTTAAGTTTGTCTTCTGCCACTGCAGGCGGCAGTCCGTCATTGAATTGATGGGCCTGATCCAGTTGTAGCGGTGCATCAGGTAGTGGCTGATGTCCCGCTGGGCCTCCAGTACTGCCAGATAACAGTTACCGGGATCCATTCAGACTTCAGGCTGCGTAACAGGCGCTCCATCGGCGAGTTGACGCTCCTATGTCAACAACGGACCACCGAATCGGCTGGGCCGGCCAGAATGAGTTGGTATATTTCCCTGACGATGTAACGCTTCAGGCAGCGCTGGATCTCTTTGGACTACAGGCCTTGTTGAATACGTCGCGCCACGTAGGCGCGCGTTTTCCGGTCGTCCCGCATCCGCACCATGGAAATAGTCCACAGCGCATTGTTGCCTGATTCGGTGTCCGGGATCGGTAGACCACCACACCTTCACTATGACTAAAAGTCATGGTACTCCAGCGATTTTTACGCTTGCGAAGTACGATATATTTCAAGACTCTAGCACCGGTCGCTAAGTCTCTTCTGGGTTGGTGTTGAAACGAAATCGCGTCAGTGCTTCATCAAACGTTCACAATACAATCTTAATGTAAAACTATTCCTAAGGTTGTCTGTTAGTAGTCCTCTCAGACTATCCACGTCTTTACGTATATATCGACATCATCGCTGTGGCCGCTCGAGGCGCCGTAAGTATCAGCGATAAAAAAATTCCCGGCAACCATGTGCGAGGCCAATAATTTTGAAAGCAATTATTGTAGGATACGGATCTATATCTACCGCATTACTGCCGATCCTGACAAAGGAGCTGGGTCAGGTCTTCTCAAAGATAATTATCATTGACCCAAAAAATCCATCAGCACCTGGTTGTATAAGCGGTCTGACCTTTGTTCAATCTGCTGTGACAAAGGATAACTATAAAGAATTACTTTCAACGGTAGATTCCGAAACTTTCGTTATAAATCTATCAGTTGATGTCTCCAGCATAGACCTTGTTGCCTACTGCCAAGAGCGGGGAGCTCTGTATATAGATACTTGCATTGAGCCATGGGGCGGTCATTATGTTGATCCGTCTATCGAAGCATCCAGCCGGACAAATTATGCATTGCGAGAGGCGATGCTAGCCCTAAGGAAACAATTTCCCACAGGCCCCACTGCGGTTATCGCGCACGGAGCAAATCCTGGAATCGTCTCGCATTTCATTAAGAAAGCCCTTCATAACTTAAAGTCAACGTTGATACCCGACGACGACGAAGCGCCCCGCACCCGGCAAGATTGGGCAGCGCTCGCCTCGAAACTCAGTATCCGCACCATCCATATCGCAGAGCATGATACCCAGCTTCCATTAGAGCCTAAACGCCCGAATGAATTCGTAAATACTTGGTCGGTAGACGGATTCATTAGCGAGGGATGCCAGCCAGCTGAGCTTGGCTGGGGAACGCATGAGGATGGTCTACCCCTAGATGCTCAGGAACATCATAACGGATCACGCTGTGCTATTTATCTTAACAAACCTGGCGCAAGCGTCAGGGTAAAAACATGGACGCCAGCACAGGGTCCCTGCCTAGGCTTTCTCATAACACACAACGAGTCGATATCCATCGCTGACTATTTAACGCATATAGAAAATGGCGAGGTCGTGTACCGTCCAACTGTTCACTATGCTTACCACCCCTGCGGTGACGCTATCCTATCGCTCCATGAATTTAACGGCCGATCGTGGCAGCCTCAAGAAAGTAAACGAGTACTCTCCGGCACAGAAATAGCTTCTGGTGCTGACTTCCTTGGCGTACTGCTAATGGGACACGCCAACAATGCTTATTGGCTGGGTTCAACGCTGAGTAATCACGAAGCGAAGAAAATTGACGGGCTTTGTTCGGCGACGTCACTACAAGTGGTTGCTGGCGTTGTATCTGGCATTAAGTGGGCATTGGCCAATCCGCAACAAGGAATTGTGGAAGCTGATGAAATAGATTTCGAAGCCATACTTGATTACGCGCGTCCCTACCTTGGGGAAGTTGTCGGGGTATACACCGATTGGTCGCCGATCAAGGATGATCAAGGCCTCTTCCCTCGGAAGAGCAACGATGCCTGGCAATTTGAAAATTTCCTTGCCTAAGGGGCCTTACATGAGATACGTGAAATCAGCTATCGGATTGAAAAGTTACGACTGGTCTTCGGTAGAACTACTTAAGGACCTCCTCCCGTCCTCCATCACAGCAACAGAAGAAGATATTGCCAAACGCAAAGGGCATTTCTGGCATGACATGAGTTCAGAGTACGATTCCAAGTATTTTCTAAGATATCTTCTGGACCGGAAAGACCTAGCGCTGTCAGATGACTTTATCGAGTTTGTATGTCTATGGCATCTTGACGAGCAGAACCACTACCGGGGCTTGCGCAGAATCAACAGTGTCCTTTTTGATATGGAGGAGAGTGATATAGATCGGAAAATTGGCTCGCGTGAACCCAGCTTTGATCTAATAAATGGTTTCCTTATAGACGAGTTCACTATATTGCTTTCGATTGCTTTTGATGAAGTAACGAGCACAAGAGCTTACAAGCAAGATTTTTCTTTTTTTGACACGCTTGGTCCGCAGTGCTTGTCTATATGGATCAGAAATGCAGCGCGCGACGAGGCGGCACATTACGGTAATGCTATGAAGCTGCTGAGGGCGCATCATTCAGACAGGTTCGTGGAGGCGGCAGGGATACTTGACGAAATTATTAAATTCGAAACAGCTGACGGGTTTGGGTATAACAATACCTTTATATTTGACCACGACACGGATGATTTTTCAGGCGAGCTGCTATCGTATAGTAAAAATACGATTATCAGTAAGTTGGGAGCTGATCGATGACATGGTTGTACCTGGCCTTAATGGCGCCGGTATTATGGAGTCTTTCGAATATCGTCGATAAGTTCGCCATTAATAATATTACCTCGCACTATATACCATTCGTGTTCCTGTTGAGCATAGGGAACATTTTCTTTGCGGCTGTAATCTATCTGGTGTTTCTCCCTCAAGATGTTGAGCTGTGGTTCGTTGTCTTCAATCTTTTGTCAGGATTGGCAATATTTGGTCAATACTTTGCTTACAGCTACTCCCTTGAACAAATGGATGTTTCAGCAGTCATCCCAATTCATCAGTCCGAGCCTGTTTTTGTGCTGATAGCGTCTGTTTTATTTTTCCATTCCATACCTTCTGAATGGCAAATTTTTGGGTTCTTTCTAATCATAGCGGGGATACTTTTGCTCTCCGTGTCTCGGCAGACAGTACGAGGGCTTGGACAGTCTAGGCATGTAGTGGTTCTGCTTATTTCCGCGCTTTTCGGTGCCATTTCTACTCTGATATCTGACTTCCTTTTGATATCAAAGTCACTTGAAACAGTTTTGATTTTCAATTTCGCTGGTTACTCTCTCGGTGGCGCTCTGCTTCTCTTGTGGCCTGCCTGGCGAGCGTTGATAATTAATGATCTATCAAAGCTGAGCTTGCATCAGTTCTGCGTCTTTGGACTTACAAACATCTTTGACGTTGGGGGATATGTGTTTTTCATGGCCGCACTCGCTGTTGGTGGAGGGGCGGCACTTGTCGCTGTTATAGTCAGCATCCATCCGCTGTTCGTTTTGATCCTTGGCTACATTGTCACCAAGTTCTTTCCGAAACTATTTACCGAAGATATCGCACCAGGCGGTTTTATCCGCAAGTTATTCTCAATCGTTGTGATCGTGGCAGGTGTATCAATAATTTCGATAACCTAACTAGGGCCAAACCGGCTCAAGGCTAGTGTTTTACTCTGGGTGGCCGCAACTGAGTGCAACTCCTGACCATTCCGGTATTGCGCTAGCCCTATGTCCTATTCCGAACTCAGCGTGGTAGAGCGCGCCACCATTCAAGCCGGTCATGCCCAAGGCTTCAGCCCGCATAGGATTGCCAGCTTGATCACCCGATCCCCTTCAGCCACGTAAGCGCTCCATAAACCTCCATCTTCAAACGAAGCTATAGCCGACGATGCTGCATTCCTATTTTTTTCAGGAGCAGTTCCCCATGATGCGTTCCGATGCCAAGGTGCAAAAGGTTTATCTATAACCCAAGCCCGTCGACTTCCGTTAATCCATCAGTTGCCTGGCCGCCTTGGTGGAACTGGATATAAAAGTCGAAGTGTTCAACCCGGTGCTGTTCGTGTTTCTCAACCGCACACGCAGCCAAGTCAATATCCACTATTGGGGACGCAATGGTTTTTTTGCCTGTGACTCAAGCGCCTGGAGGCCGAACGCTTTAAGGCCGAGGCCAAGCCCGATGCCGGTGACGAAGCATCACCCCAACTGTCATTTTCAGAAGACGACTGCACCAATTGACGGGGCGTAACGCCAGGTGTGCAGTCGGCTCCTGACCACGCAATATCAGAAGTCATCTGCACCAATCTCGACTATGCTCAATACTCGTGTGCACCAAAGCGAGGTGTGAGCATGGCGTCAGACACATTACCAATTGCCGAGCAGGGCGTGGCCACCCTGCCCGATGCGGCATGGGCACAGGCCCGGCACCGGACCGAAATCATCGGGCCGCTGGCAGCGCTTGAAGTGGTTGGGCATGAAGCCGCCGATGCCGCTGCTCAAGCGCTGGGCCTATCCAGGCGGCAGGTGTATGTCCTGATCCGGCGTGCCCGGCAAGGTGCTGGGTTTGTGACGGACCTGGTTCCCGGCCAGTCCGGCGGCGGAAAAGGCAAGGGACGCTTGCCGGAATCAGTTGAGCGCATCATCCGCGAGTTGCTGCAAAAGCGCTTCCTGACCAAGCAGAAGCGTAGCCTGGCGGCGTTCCACCGCGAGGTCGCGCAGGCTTGCAAAGCGCAAAAGCTACGGGTGCCGGCGCGCAACACTTTGGCCCTGCGGATCGCCGGCCTCGACCCGCTCAAGGCCACTCGCCGCCGGGAAGGTCAGGATGCGTCCCGCAGCCTGCAAGGTGTCGGTGGTGAGCCTCCCGCCGTGACCGCGCCACTGGAACAAGTGCAGATTGATCACACGGTCATCGACCTGATCGTGGTGGACGAGCGCGACCGGCAACCGATTGGCCGTCCGTATCTGACCATCGCCATCGACGTGTTTACCCGCTGCGTGCTCGGCATGGTCGTCACGCTGGAAGCGCCGTCATCTGTTTCGGTCGGCCTGTGCCTTGTGCATGTCGCCTGCGACAAGCGTCCCTGGCTGGAGGGTCTGAATATAGAAATGGATTGGCCGATGAGCGGCAAGCCCAGGCTGCTCTACTTGGACAACGCGGCCGAGTTCAAGAGCGAGGCGCTGCGCCGTGGCTGCGAGCAGCACGGCATCCGGTTGGACTATCGTCCGCCAGGGCAGCCGCACTACGGCGGCATCGTGGAACGGATCATCGGTACGGCGATGCAGATGATCCACGATGAATTGCCAGGGACGACCTTCTCCAACCCTGACCAGCGCGGGGACTACGATTCCGAAAACAAGGCCGCCCTGACATTGCGTGAGCTGGAGCGCTGGCTCACGTTGGCGGTGGGCACCTATCACGGCTCTGTGCACAACGGCCTGCTTCAGCCGCCGGCGGCGCGCTGGTCAGAAGCCGTGGCGCGTGTCGGTGTACGGGGGTTGGGGAGCAATGGAACTGAAAACCAACGTAAGCCGAATTAGAGTTCGTTTTACTCGTCAGCGACTGCGAATTAACGAACTTTGATTCGTGAGAAAGGTTTATTGCACTGATTTTCGGGTGTTGGTGACCTTTCCTCGCGATAGCGGAAACGGTTTCATAAAACGGTCGTTTTTCGAAACTATCCAGACGTTGCAAGGGTTTGCGGGGCAGCGACTGAGCTTAAGTGCACTTTCTGTTCCGTTGCTCCCCCAACCCCTATTTCCAGCAGCGAGGTGATGAATTCGTTTTGCTGTTGTGCGGCGGCGACAAAAGCAGCCAAAGCCGTGATATTGAAGCGGCTAAAAAACTCGCCAGCGAGTGGAGGTCAGAATGAGCGAAAAAATTTACGACTACGACCCAGCAGCAGCCCTAGACGGCCCTGAAGCAATCGCCGTCTTCATGGCGGAGCCCTGCCATTTCCTCTCAGCGCCATAATCCAGGACCTTCATCTCCTCTCTCCTTGATTCCGTACTTAACTACGGAGGTAGAGTTGAATCGTGGATCGAAAACCCGAGAGGAGATCGCCGTTATGAAACACCTAAGACTGCTGCTGGTAGTGGGTGCGACTCTGCTGTCATCCACCGTATGGGCCGAGGGCGGGAGCGACCGAGCGATTGAGCGAATTGCTGCACGCGAGAGGGCTGAAGCGACCCTGGTGGCGGAAACCGTCAAGGAGATTAAGCAACTGGGCCCCACGGCGGCAGGCCGTAGCGAAGCGCAGCCCGCCTGTCCGCCTGCAAAGTAGAGCCTGTGCTACTCGACCAGATGCAACGTGAGCCCACTCTGCTGAGGCGCGAGGGCAAATAGCAATACCAAACTGCGCCCTTTGCAAGTGCTCCTTTGGCCATTCAGCGGCGCTCATTGAGCGCCGCTTTTTTCTAAGCGCAAGCCGACCAACAGGGGCGCCTTACGCAACGGGAAATCCTCGGTTAACGCCCGAGTTGTCCCCATGCAGCGAAACGATCAGCGGACAGGAAACAGTCCCGTGGCTCGCACAACAGTCGTGAACCAGTTGCTCCAAAACTGACTCGATCCGTCGCAGATCCGCGAGCTTGCCACGCACATCCCCAAGCTTCTGCTCGGCGAGCACACGCGCTTCATCGCAGTGAGCACCGTCATCCAGCCTCAACAGCCCGGCCACTTCATCGAGGCTAAAGCCCAGCCGTTGCGCGGATTTAACGAATTTCACCCGGGCGACATCCGCCTCACCGTAACGGCGAATGCTGCCGTAGGGCTTGTCCGGTTCGGGTAACAGCGCCTTGCGTTGATAGAACCGGATGGTTTCCACGTTGACCCCGGCCGCCTTGGCGAAAGCGCCAATGGTCAGGCTTTCCAAATTGTTTTTCATACCGCTTGATTCCGTACATGACTACGGGACTAACCTTAAACCATCGATCAAATGCTCGAAAGGAGAAATGCATGTCTGAACCATCAAACGGGCGCGCCCCTCTTGTCGCCGGGGGGCTTGCGGCGATTCTCGCCTCGGCTTGCTGCCTGGGGCCGCTGGTTCTGATCGCCCTGGGGTTCAGCGGCGCTTGGATCGGCAACTTGACGGTGTTGGAACCTTATCGCCCGATCTTCATCGGCGCGGCGCTGGTTGCACTGTTCTTTGCCTGGCGGCGCATCGTCCGACCGACCGCAGCCTGCAAGCCGGGCGAGGTGTGCGCGATTCCGCAAGTGCGCACCACCTACAAGCTCATTTTCTGGTTCGTCGCCGTGTTGGTCTTGGTCGCGCTTGGTTTTCCCTACGTCATGCCATTTTTCTACTAACCAGGAGTTCATCATGAAAAAACTGTTTGCCTCCCTCGCTCTCGCCGCTTTCGTTGCCCCCGTGTTCGCCGCCACCCAGACCGTCACGCTGTCCGTACCGGGCATGACCTGCTCCACCTGCCCGATCACCGTCAAGAAGGCGATTTCCAAGGTCGAAGGCGTCAGCAAAGTTAACGTGACCTTCGAGACACGCGAAGCGGTTGTCACCTTCGATGATGCCAAGACCAGCGTGCAGAAGCTGACCAAGGCCACCGAAGACGCAGGCTATCCGTCCAGCGTCAAGAAGTGAGGCACTGAAAACGGCAGCGCAGCACATCTGACGCCCTTGTCTGCTACCACAAACGAAAAAGGATCTGTCGCATGACCCATCTAAAAATCACCGGCATGACCTGCGACTCGTGCGCGGCGCACGTCAAGGAAGCGCTGGAAAAAGTACCCGGCGTCCAATCTGCCATAGTGTCCTATGCCAAGGGCGCGGCCCAGCTCGCCCTTGATCCAGGCACAGCGCCGGACGCACTGACCGCCGCCGTGGCTGGCCTGGGCTACAAAGCGATGCTCGCCGATGCCCCGCCGACCGACAACCGCACTGGGCTGTTCGACAAGGTGCGCGGCTGGATGGGTGCCGCCGACAAGGGCAGCGGCGGCGAGCGCCCGTTGCAAGTCGCCGTGATCGGCAGCGGTGGAGCCGCGATGGCGGCAGCACTGAAGGCCGTCGAGCAAGGCGCGCAGGTCACGCTGATTGAGCGCGGCACCATCGGTGGCACCTGCGTCAACGTCGGTTGTGTGCCGTCCAAGATCATGATCCGCGCCGCCCACATCGCCCATCTGCGCCGGGAAAGCCCATTCGACGGCGGCATGCCACCCACACCGCCGACGATCTTGCGCGAGCGGCTGCTGGCCCAGCAGCAGGCCCGTGTCGAAGAACTCCGTCATGCCAAGTACGAAGGCATCCTGGACGGCAATTCAGCCATCACCGTTCTGCACGGTGAAGCGCGTTTCAAGGACGACCAGAGCCTTATCGTTAGTTTGAACGAGGGTGGTGAGCGCGTCGTGATGTTCGACCGCTGCCTGGTCGCCACGGGTGCCAGTCCGGCCATGCCGCCGATTCCGGGCCTGAAAGAGTCACCCTACTGGACTTCGACCGAGGCCTTGGTCAGCGACACCATTCCCGAACGCCTGGCCGTCATCGGCTCGTCGGTGGTGGCGCTGGAACTGGCGCAAGCCTTCGCCCGGCTGGGTAGCCAGGTCACGATCCTTGCGCGCAGCACGCTGTTCTTCCGCGAAGACCCTGCCATCGGCGAGGCCGTCACAGCCGCCTTCCGTGCCGAAGGAATCAAGGTACTGGAACATACGCAAGCCAGCCAAGTCGCCCATGTGGACGGCGAATTCGTGCTGACCACTGGACAGGGCGAAGTGCGCGCCGACAAGCTGCTGGTCGCCACCGGCCGGACACCGAACACGCGCAGCCTGGCATTGGAAGCGGCGGGGGTAGCCGTCAATGCGCAGGGGGCCATCGTCATCGACAAGGGCATGCGCACCAGTAGCCCGAACATCTACGCGGCCGGCGACTGCACCGACCAGCCGCAGTTCGTCTATGTGGCGGCAGCGGCCGGCACTCGTGCGGCCATTAACATGACCGGCGGCGACGCAACGCTCGATCTCGACGCTATGCCGGCAGTCGTGTTCACTGATCCGCAAGTTGCCACGGTTGGCTACAGTGAAGCAGAAGCCCAGCGCATCGGCCTGCAAACCGACAGTCGTACTCTCACGCTCGACAATGTGCCGCGTGCACTCGCCAACTTCGACACGCGCGGCTTTATCAAGCTTGTCGCTGAGGCTGGATCTGGACGCATTCTTGGGGTTCAGGCTGTAACACCGGAAGCAGGCGAGATCATCCAGACTGCCGCGATTGCCATCCGGGCTCGCATGACCGTCCAGGATCTTGCCAACCAACTTTTCACCTACCTCACCATGGTGGAAGGTCTCAAACTGGTGGCACAGACTTTCTCGAAGGATGTGACACAGCTATCGTGCTGTGCGGGCTAAACCAAGGACACGAAAAGAGCGACAGAGGAGTTTTTATGTTTTGCGATATTAGACTAACAGCACGTTGCACCCGTGCATGCTTAACCATTCTGTTGGCGGGTACTGCAGCGTTTGGCTTGTCAAACAATGCGCTGGCGGCCTACGACTTTTCTAAGCTGGGAGCAGCGATCGAAACATTGGCGCCGGAGACCGTCGACGGCTGGGAAAAGAAAGCGAGGGCGGGCGATGCCATGGCGCAGAACATCATGGGTCTTGCCTACAAATGCGGTATGGGCGTAAAACAAGACCATGCTGCATCGATCCAGTGGTTTCGCAGGGCGGCCGAGCAGGGTGAAGCTGATGCGCAGTTCAACCTGGGGCGCCTCTACGCAAGCGAAGTCGACGGTATGTATAAGAAAGGGCGTGCGGCTCCTGCCGACGATGCACAGGCGTTCAAGTGGTACCGCCTCTCTGCCGAGCAGGGACACACGCAGGCTCAAGTCAGGCTGGCTCAACTGTTTGCGAAGGGGCTCGGTGAGGTCGCGCGCGACCAGGTTCAGGCCTACAAGTGGATGAGTCTGGCAGCAGCGTCAGGAGAACCAACGGCAGCAAAAGTCATTGCCGACTATGCGGCTCAAATGAAGCCCGAACAGGTGCAGCAAGCGCAATTGCTGGTCCAGGAATGGAAACGCCGGCAAAGCGCACGCTGACGTGATCTTTGAAAAGCGCGGCATGTAATCGCCAAGGGTGGGTTTATGCCGCGTAACCGCTGCTTGGATGTTGGAGGTGGAAATTGGACAAGACTATATATTCCAAAAAGATTGCCGAGAGCCTCTCATCTGGCAATCATCCAGAAGAGTTCGCAACCCTCTTCGTCACCCTGCTTCGTCAGCTTGTGATGGGAAGGCCTGTGTCACGCGAAGCGCTCGGCACCGCACTCGGATGGTCTGGGCAGAGGGTTGCAACTGTACTTGAGCCGGCGCCCGGTACCGAATATGACGAGCAGGGCAATATCATTGGACTGGTCCTGACGCTACGCGAAACCCCTCACGTTTTTGAAGTGGATGGCCGCCGTTTATACACCTGGTGTGCGCTCGACACCTTGATGTTTCCCGCTTTGATTGGCAAAACAGCCCGTGTCACGTCGCGCTGTGCTGCCACCGGCAGGCCGATTACGCTCACAGTTGCGCCAGAAGCAGTGCTTCAGGTTGAACCGGCGGAAACAATGGTGTCTCTGCTAACGCCGGATGCTTCACCCGACATTCGCTGTTCCTTTTGCTGTCATGTGCATTTTTTTGCATCGCCTTCTGTTGCAAATGCATGGGCTTCGACGCACCCGGGGATAGAGCTCGTGCCTGTCGAGAATGCATTCGGTCTCGGACATCTGATCGCGCATAAGCTGTTAGAAGACAGCGAGCGAAACACGGCATGAATGCCTACTCGATTTCGAAGCTTGCTGAAGATGCAGGCGTAAGCGTGCATGTTGTGCGCGACTACTTGATGCGCGGGTTGTTGCATCCCGCCTGGCGAACCGAAGGTGGCTACAACGTTTTCGATGCCAAAACACTGGAACGGTTGCGTTTCCTGCGCGTGGCCTTCGAGTCGGGACCCAGGCTCGACGAGTTAACGCGACTTTGCAGGGCGTTGGATGCAGGCGATAGCAAGTGCGTACACGGATGTGTCGAGCAACTGCGTCGGAAGATCGATGTGCGCCGAAAAGAGCTGATGGTGATCGAGACCTCTTTAGGCGAGTTGGCGTCCAGTGCATAACCTCACTATCTGTCGCCAGTGCGGCTACGTCGAAGAGCTGCACCTTGATGAAATTAGCGATCAGCTTGCCGCCCTGGCCCAGCGCCAAGGCTTCAACGTTGAGCGCCAAACGATTGAGCTTCAGGGCTTATGTCAAGCATGCCGATCCGTGAGTAATGCCTAATGTCCCAATTTGATGAACTCGCCCCTCAACAGCTTTTTAAGGCGTTAGAGTCAGCGACCACAACAGCTTCCCTGCCCAAGCTTGCAACGCTACTAGATGCCATTCGCTTTAATGAAGACGGCCTGATTCCCGCCATTGCCCAGCAACATGATACGGGCGAAGTACTGATGATGGCGTGGATGAACCGAGAAGCCCTGGAAGAGACGTTAACAACGCAGCGAGTTTGCTACTTCTCACGCTCGCGCCAAAAGCTATGGCGCAAAGGTGAGACATCAGGACAGCAACAGCGCCTTAAAAGCGCAGCGCTAGATTGCGATGGTGATACGCTGCTGGTTCAGGTGGAGCAAACTGGTCCCGCGTGCCATTCCGGCCGTCGCAGCTGCTTTTATGTGTCGCTCGGTGCAGACAGCGCCAAGATTACCAGCGAGCCGCTGATTGATCCGGCCACGCTATACGGTAAAAAAGCGCCGTGAAAAATTGGCTGTTCGCCATTAAACAGGTTTTTCTTAAGCTGCTAACAGCAGTGATGGTGGGCTGTATTCGCGTTTACCAATACACCATCAGCCCACTGCTTGGCCCTCGCTGCCGCTTCTGGCCAAGCTGCTCTTCCTATACCCTAACTTGATTGTCATTTTCAGAAGACGACTGCACCAATCAACGAGACATGAAGCCTGCTGTGCATACGGCTCCTGACAGCCCGATATCAGGACTCCTCTGCACGAAACTCGTCTATGCTCAATACTCGTGTGCACCAAAGCGAGGCGAGCATGGCGACCGATACCGTACCGATTGCCGAGCGCGGCGTAGCCACCCTGTCAGAACAGGCATGGGAGCGTGCTCGCTGCCGCGCGGAGATCATTGGGCCGTTGGCGCAGTCGGAGACGGTCGGGCATGAAGCGGCCGACGCAGCAGCCCAGGCGCTGGGTCTGTCCCGGCGGCAGGTCTACGTCCTGATCCGCCGTGCCCGGCAAGGTTCGGGGCTGGTCACTGATTTGGCTCTTGGACAGTCGAGCGGTGGCAAAGGTAAAGGCCGCTTGCCGGAGTCGGTCGAACGAATCATCCGCGAGCTACTGCAAAAGCGCTTCCTGACCAAGCAGAAGCGCAGCTTGGCGGCGTTCCACCGTGAAGTTGCGCGGGTGTGCAAGCTGCAAAAGCTGCGGATGCCGGCGCGCAACACGGTCGCGTTGCGGATCGCCAGCCTTGATCCACTCAAGACCACTCGACTTCGGGAAGGCCAGGATGCGTCCCGCATCCTGCAAGGTGTTGGCGGTGTTCCTCCGCCAGTCTCCGCACCGCTGGAGCAGGTACAGATCGACCACACAGTCATCGACCTGATCGTGGTGGACGAGCGCGACCGGCAACCGATTGGCCGTCCGTACCTGACCCTCGCCATCGACGTGTTCACCCGCTGCGTGGTTGGCATGGTGGTCACGTTAGAAGCGCCATCTGCCGTCTCGGTCGGCCTGTGCCTCGCACACGCCGGTTGCGACAAGCGCCCTTGGTTGGAAAGGTTGGACGTGGAAATGGACTGGCCGATGAGCGGCAAGCCCGCGCTGCTCTACCTGGACAACGCGGCCGAATTCAAGAGCGAGGCGCTACGCCGTGGCTGCGAGCAGCATGGCATCCGGTTGGACTATCGGCCTCTCGGGCAGCCGCACTATGGCGGCATCGTGGAACGGATCATCGGCACGGCGATGCAAATGATCCACGACGAATTGCCGGGGACGACCTTCTCCAACCCTGACCAGCGCGGGGAATACGCCTCCGAGAAGATGGCCGCCCTGACACTGCGCGAGCTGGAACGCTGGCTCGCATTGGCGGTTGGCACCTATCACGGCTCCGTGCACAACGGCCTGCTCCAACCGCCGGCCGCACGCTGGGCCGAAGCTGTCGCGCGTACCGGCGTTCCAACCGTCATCACTCGCACCACGGCTTTTCTGGTCGATTTCCTGCCCGTCCTCCGCCGCACCCTGACCCGCACTGGCTTCGTCATCGACCACATCCACTACTACGCCGATGCGCTCAAGCCGTGGATAGCTCGGCGCGACCGCCTGCCTGCGTTCCTGATCCGGCGCGACCCACGCGACATCAGCCGCATTTGGGTGCTGGAGCCGGAGGGGCAGCACTATCTGGAAATTCCATACCGTACCTTGTCGCACCCGGCTGTCACCCTCTGGGAACAACGGCAGGCGCTGGCGAAATTGCGGCAGCAAGGGCGCGAACAGGTGGATGAGTCGGCGCTGTTCCGCATGATCGGGCAGATGCGCGAAATCGTGACCACTGCGCAGAAAGCCACGCGCAAGGCGCGGCGCGACGCGGATCGACGCCAGCATCTCAAGTCAACGGAACAACCTGTCAAAACCACGCCACCAGCGGACACGGACATGGCAGACCCGCAGGCGGACAACCAGCCACCTGCCAAACCGTTCGACCAGATTGAGGAGTGGTAGCCGTGGACGAATATCCCATCATCGACCTGTCCCACCTGCTGCCGGCGGCCCAGGGCTTGGCCCGTCTCCCGGCGGACGAGCGCATCCATCGCCTTCGCGCCGACCGCTGGATCGGCTATCCGCGAGCAGTCGAGGCGTTGAACCGGCTGGAAGCCCTGTATACGTGGCCAAACAAACAACGCATGCCCAACCTGCTGTTGGTCGGTCCAACCAACAACGGCAAGTCGATGATCGTCGAGAAGTTCCGCCGCGCCCACCCGGCCAGCTCCGACGCCGACCAGGAGCACATCCCGGTATTGGTCGTGCAGATGCCGTCCGAGCCATCGGTGATCCGCTTCTACGTCGCGCTGCTCGCGGCGATGGGAGCACCATTGCGACCGCGCCCACGGCTGCCGGAAATAGAGCAACTGGCGCTGACACTGCTGCGCAAGCTCGGTGTGCGTTTGCTGGTGATCGACGAGCTGCACAACGTCCTGGCCGGCAACAGCGTCAACCGCCGGGAATTCCTCAACCTGCTGCGCTTCCTCGGCAACGAATTGCGCATCCCGCTGGTCGGTGTGGGCACACGCGACGCCTACCTGGCCATCCGCTCGGATGACCAGTTGGAAAATCGCTTCGAGCCGATGATGCTGCCGGTGTGGGAGGCCAACGACGATTGCTGTTCACTGCTGGCCAGCTTCGCGGCTTCGCTCCCGCTGCGGCGACCTTCGTCGATTGCCACGCTGGACATGGCTCGCTACCTGCTCACGCGCAGCGAGGGCACTATTGGCGAGCTGGCGCACCTATTGATGGCGGCGGCCGTGGCCGCCGTGGAGAGTGGTGAGGAAGCGATCAACCACCGCACGCTCAGCATGGCCGATTACACCGGTCCCAGCGAGCGGCGGCGGCAATTCGAGCGGGAACTGATGTGAAGCCAGCGCCACGCTGGCCACTGCATCCGGCACCCAGGGAAGCCGAAGCCCTGTCTTCGTGGCTCAACCGCGTGGCCCTTTGCTATCACATGGAAGTGTCCGAGCTGCTGGAGCACGATCTTGGTCACGGCCAGGTTGATGACCTGGACACCGCGCCACCACTGGCGCTGCTGGCGATGCTCTCCCAGCGGAGCGGTATCGAGCTGGATCGGCTGCGCTGCATGAGTTTCGCCGGCTGGGTGCCTTGGCTACTGGACAGCCTTGATGATCAGATTCCAGCCGCATTGGAAACCTATGCGTTCCAGCTCTCGGTACTGCTGCCGAGACTCCGCCGTAAGACGCGATCCATCACGAGCTGGCGTGCCTGGCTGCCCACCCAACCGATACACCGCGCCTGTCCGCTCTGCCTGAACGATCCGGAGAACCAAGCCGTACTGCTCGCGTGGAAGCTGCCCCTGATGCTGAGCTGCCCACTGCATGGCTGCTGGCTGGAATCCTATTGGGGCGTGCCAGGGCGGTTTCTCGGCTGGGAGAACGCCGACGCCGAACCGCGCACTGCCAGCGACGCGATTGCGGCGATGGACCAGCGTACCTGGCAGGCACTGACGACCGGCCACGTGGAGTTGCCGCGCCGACGCATCCACGCCGGATTGTGGTTTAGGCTGCTACGCACGCTGCTCGATGAGCTGAACACCCCGCTTTCGACGTGCGGCACCTACGCGGGGTATCTCCGCCAAATCTGGGAATGCTGCGGGCATCCGCTGCGTGCTGGGCAAAGTCTGTGGCGACCGTATGAAACCCTGAACCCGGCAGTACGGTTGCAGATGCTGGAGGCGGCGGCAACGGCAATCAGCTTGATTGAGGTGAGGGATATAAGCCCGCCAGGCGAGCACGCAAAGCTATTCTGGTCCGAGCCCCAAACCGGGTTCACCAGTGGCCTGCCGGCGAAAGCGCCGAAGCCCGAACCCGTCGATCACTGGCAGCGTGCAATCCAGGCCATTGATGAGGCCATCATTGAAGCACGACACAACCCCGAGACGGCACGCTCGCTGTTCGCGTTGGCTTCCTATGGTCGGCGCGACCCCGCTTCCTTGGAACAGTTGCGCGCCACCTTCGCGAAGGAAGGCATCCCCCCGGAATTTCTGTCACATTATGAGCCTAGCCTACCCTTTGCATGCCTTAGACAGAATGACGGGTTAAGTGACAAATTTTGACGTGCAGAGCTTCCCGATGCAAACTGTCACATAATCGAACGTATATGTGACAGGTACAAGATGCTGATTGGCTACATGCGAGTATCGAAGGCGGATGGCTCCCAGGCGACGGACTTGCAGCGCGATGCGCTGGTCGCGGCCGGTGTTGATCCGGCGCATCTCTATGAAGACCAAGCGTCCGGAAAACGCGAGGATCGTCCCGGTCTGGCGAGCTGTCTGAAGGCACTACGGCCAGGCGACACGTTGGTCGTTTGGAAACTGGATCGGCTCGGGCGCGACCTGCGCCATCTGATCAATACCGTCCTTGACCTGACCGGACGCGGCATCGGCCTCAAGGTGCTGACCGGGCACGGCGCGGCCATTGACACCACGACCGCCGCCGGCAAGCTGGTCTTCGGTATCTTCGCCGCGCTGGCCGAGTTCGAGCGCGAGTTGATCGCCGAGCGCACCGTGGCGGGCCTGGCCTCAGCACGGGCACGCGGCCGGAAAGGCGGCCGGCCGTTCAAGATGACCGCCGCCAAGCTGCGGCTGGCGATGGCGGCAATGGGGCAGTCAGAGACCAAGGTCGGCGACCTGTGCCAGGAACTTGGCATCACGCGGCAGACCCTGTATCGGCATATTTCACCCAAGGGCGAGCTACGTCCAGATGGCGAGAAGCTACTCAGCCGAATTTGATGCCGACATGAGGCGACGTAGCGAAAGCGTGGTTTGTCTCAATTTGACGGCGGCGAACCGCAAGCGTTCGGTTCGCCGCTCGTTTCGGTCGCAGTGCTGGCCCGCGCCTGGAAACGTTGATAACACTCCAGCCCGCAGAAGTGCTCGACGTACTCCGCGCCTTCCGGTGTGAAGGCGGCATCGAGCGGAATTTCCTTGCAGCACACGCAGCAACTGGTGGCGGTCGGATCATTTGCATTCATGGTGGCACCCCTCCATTGACTGACGAAGACGGCGAATGCCGCCGCCGGCATCGGCTTTGCGAACAGAAAGCCTTGCCCGCGCTCGAACGCTTGGGCCCTCCGCCGTAGTCCATCCATCCGGCCGGGAAGCGCTCATGATCTTTCCCTGAATGCCCGCAACGCCCGCGCCAGTGACAGAAGAAACAGGCCGGTCAAACCGAGCGCCGTGATGACCCAATACTCGACAAGGAATGCACCGGCGGTTGTGCCGGCCAGCACGGCAGCGAGGATGGACAGGTGGCAGGGGCAAGTCAGCACGGCCAGCGTGCCCCACAGGTAGCCGGTGAACGGTTTGTGCGTCTCGGCCGGCATGCGCTCGGGGCTGTTCATGGCAAACTCTCCGCATGCTGTGCCGGCGCGGTCGGCATGGCGGCCAACTGCACTTCCAGATTGGCCAACGCTTCGCGCCGGCGTTCGACGAACTGACGCAGCACAGCAAGCTGCGCGGCAGTTTCATCGCAGTTCGCCGCATCCAGCGCCCGGCACAGCCGCGCCAATGCGCCGAGGCCGATGCCCGCCTCGAAGGCGGCCCGCACGAAGCACAGTCGCTGCAAGGCGGCGTCATCGAACAGGCCGTAGCCACCCGTGGTGCAGGCGACTGGCCGCAGCAATCCGCGCAGCAGGTAGTCGCGCACGATATGCACGCTCACCCCGGCATCAAGGGCCAGCCGGGACACCGTGTAGGCGTTCATCGAACACCTCCTTTTGGTCGGTTCACGGCAATGCATATACCGTTTCGCCGAGTTCAATCCGCGCGCTGCGAATCCGATGCCGGTGCCGTAGAACATTGGGTCGATATCCGATCACGGTGTCCTAGATGACATGGTCTGCAACAGATGTCGATTAAACTCCTGGCCCAAGCCGAAAGCCTCGTGGACACTGACGATCGCCAATCCTTCCAATCCTTGATGCTTGGAGGCCCAGTCTTCCGCCGTCGGGACAGATGCAAAGAAATGTACATGGCAACAGAAGGACTGACGAACGTCGGCTGCTTCCTGCGGCAATACCAAGGACACCGCCATGCCGGCAGGTTCGACAGCCTGTATCTCGCTGGGTGAAACCGTGAGTGAAACGGGTGCTCCGGTTGCAGCGCAATGCGATGAGACGCGAGCTGTACGGCCGATCAGCGCCGGAAACATCAAGGTGTCCAGCGCGCACCAGGCATACAGACGGCGGTCGTCAATTTCAAAGACATACGAAGTCTCGCGCAAGGTGAGGCCGTAGCCGATGATGTTCCCATCTTTGTCATATTCGGTACTGGTGGCCTGTTCGAGTACGGCGGCCACTCGCTCAGCGGGCCAGTCGAGAATCCCGGCAAGTGTCGTTCGTGAAACCGGACGCCCCTTGGCGAGTTCCCGCAGTAGCGGGACCAAGAGATCCGCAGTACCATTGGTACGATTGACCGAAGTGAGACGTTCTAAAATATATGGGGCGAGCTTCATGGTTCCATCTCCTTTTTGAATTGGATAGCGTAACCTTACTTCCGTACTCATGTACGGAGTCAAGCGGTATGGAAAATAATTTGGAGAACCTGACCATTGGCGTTTTTGCCAAGGCAGCCGGCGTCAACGTGGAGACCATCCGGTTCTATCAGCGCAAGGGCTTGTTGCCCGAGCCGGACAAGCCCTATGGCAGCATTCGCCGCTATGGCGCGGCGGACGTGACACGGGTGCGATTCGTGAAATCGGCCCAGCGGTTGGGCTTCAGCCTGGATGAAATCGCCGAGTTGCTGCGGCTCGACGATGGCACCCACTGCGAGGAGGCCAGCAGCCTGGCCGAGCACAAGCTCCAAGACGTGCGCGAGAAGATGGCCGATTTGGCGCGCATGGAGGCTGTGCTGTCTGACCTGGTGTGCGCCTGCCATTCGCGGCAGGGGAATGTTTCGTGTCCGCTGATTGCGTCGTTGCAAGGTGGAACGAGCTTGGCAGGGGCTTCCACAGCTTAGCGTGCTTTATTTTCCGTTTTCTGAGACGACCACAGATCAGAAAAGACTGTGCAGCCGACTCTTGATATTCCGTGCAGTCACCTTCTGAAAATGACAGAGTTGGCCCAGCAGACCGACAAGGGCTTGCTGCTGGCCGGCCAGGCTCTGGATAGTCTGCGGGAGAAGCGGCGCATTCTGCCGGCGCTGAGCGTAATTGACCGAGCCTGCTCGGAGGCCATTGCGCGGGCCAATCGGCGGGTCTACCGCGCCCTGGTCGAACCACTCACGGACTCGCATCGGGCCAAGCTGGACGAGCTGCTGAAGCTCAAGGCCGGCAGCAGCATCACCTGGTTGACCTGGCTGCGGCAGGCCCCACTGAAACCCAACTCCCGGCACATGCTCGAACACATCGAGCGGCTGAAGACATTTCAGCTGGTGGACTTGCCCGAAGGCTTGGGCCGGCACATCCACCAAAACCGCCTGCTCAAGCTGGCTCGCGAGGGCGGGCAGATGACGCCCAAAGACCTCGGCAAGTTCGAGCCGCAGCGGCGCTACGCGACCCTGGCCGCCGTGGTACTGGAGAGCACCGCGACCGTGATCGACGAGTTGGTCGATCTGCACGACCGCATCTTGGTCAAGCTGTTCAGCGGCGCGAAGCACAAGCATCAGCAGCAGTTCCAGAAGCAGGGCAAGGCGATCAACGACAAGGTGCGCCTGTACTCGAAGATCGGTCAGGCGTTGCTGGAGGCCAAGGAAAGCGGCAGCGACCCCTATGCGGCCATCGAGGCGGTGATTCCCTGGGACGAGTTCACCGAGAGCGTCAGCGAGGCCGGGCTGCTGGCCCGGCCGGAGGGCTTCGATCATCTGCACCTGGTCGGCGAGAACTTTGCCACCCTGCGCCGCTACACGCCGGCCTTGCTAGAGGTACTGGAACTGCGCGCCGCACCGGCCGCGCAAAACGTGCTGGCAGCCGTGCAGACGCTTCGCGAGATGAACGCCGACAACCTGCGCAAGGTGCCGGCCGATGCTCCCATCGCCTTCATCAAGCCGCGCTGGAAGCCGCTGGTTATAACACCTGAAGGCCTCGACCGGCGTTTCTTTGAAATATGTGCACTGTCCGAGCTGAAGAACGCCCTGCGTTCCGGTGACATCTGGGTCAGGGGATCACGGCAGTTCCGAGACTTCGATGACTACCTGCTGCCGGCGGAGAAGTTCGCCGCGCTCAAGCGTGCGCAGGCCCTACCCCTGGCGATCAACCCGAACAGCGACCAGTACCTGGAAGAGCGCTTGCAGCTGCTGGACGAACAGTTGGCCACCGTCACCCGCCTGGCCAAGGACAACGAGCTGCCCGATGTCATCCTCACCGAGTCCGGGCTGAAGATCACCCCACTGGATTCCGCGGTGCCCAATACCGCGCAGGCGCTGATCGACCAGACCAGCCAGCTATTGCCGCGCATCAAGATCACCGAACTGCTGATGGACGTGGACGACTGGACGGGCTTCAGCCGCCACTTCACCCACATGAAGAACGGTGCCGAGGCCAAAGATCGGGCGCTGCTGCTGTCCGCGATTCTCGGTGATGCGATCAACCTCGGGCTAACCAAGATGTCCGAGTCGAGCCCCGGCCTGACCTACGCCAAGCTGTCCTGGCTGCAAGCCTGGCACATCCGCGACGAAACCTATTCGGCGGCCCTGGCCGAGCTGGTCAACCACCAGTACCGTCACGCCTTCGCCGCCCACTGGGGCGATGGCACTACTTCCTCTTCCGATGGCCAGCGCTTCCGGGCTGGTGGCCGGGGCGAGAGCACCGGGCACGTCAACCCGAAGTACGGCAGCGAGCCGGGACGGCTTTTCTACACTCATATCTCCGACCAGTACGCGCCGTTCAGCACCCGCGTGGTGAACGTCGGCGTGCGCGATTCCACCTACGTGCTCGACGGCTTGCTGTACCACGAGTCCGACCTGCGGATCGAGGAACACTACACCGACACGGCCGGCTTCACCGATCATGTCTTCGCCCTGATGCACCTGCTGGGCTTTCGCTTCGCACCGCGAATCCGCGACCTCGGCGAAACCAAGCTGTACGTGCCACAGGGCGTGCAGTCCTACCCGACGCTGCGCCCGCTGATCGGCGGCACCCTGAACATCAAGCACGTCCGCGCCCATTGGGATGACATCTTGCGTCTGGCTAGCTCGATCAAGCAGGGCACCGTCACCGCCTCGCTGATGCTGCGCAAGCTCGGCAGTTACCCGCGTCAGAACGGCCTGGCCGTGGCCCTGCGCGAACTAGGCCGGATCGAACGCACTCTGTTCATCCTTGACTGGTTGCAGAGCGTCGAGCTGCGCCGCCGCGTGCATGCCGGGCTGAACAAAGGCGAGGCACGCAACTCCCTGGCTAGGGCGGTGTTCTTCAACCGCCTCGGCGAGATCAGGGATCGGAGCTTCGAGCAGCAGCGCTACCGGGCCAGCGGCCTCAATCTGGTGACGGCCGCCATCGTGCTGTGGAACACGGTGTACCTGGAGCGCGCTACCCAGGCGATGGGCGACACGGACAAGCCGGTGGACGGCGAGCTGCTGCAATACCTGTCGCCGCTGGGCTGGGAGCACATCAACCTGACCGGCGATTACGTTTGGCGGCAAAGCCGCAGGCTGGAAGACGGGAAGTTCAGGCCGCTACGGATGCCCGGAAAATCTTAGCGTACGATTTTTTCCGAATTCTGCGGCCTCCCCCTTTTTTTCTCATTAATTGCTTGTTGTCCCACGCCGCATTAAAAGCAGGCTAGCAACTGCTGCCTGTAATGCTGTGAAAAACTCACCTGGTAACTTGGTTCGGCTGTAACGCCCCCAAGAGAAATCATGTTCGTAGCGACTGCTCCGATAGGCTGATCAGCGTTACTTCCAGGGTTGCCATCTAGGCCATTGATATTGCCGGCAGTACCAATCAAACCAGGTTGCTTGGCACCTGGAGTGAAGGCTGGAGTCTGTACCGCGTTTAGCACCGCCAGGTCATCCGGCAGGTCATCCGCGATTCGCTCCGCAAACCCCCGTAGGGTCAGTTCCGCCAGCATAAACAGCCATGCCTGATCATCGGATTCGCCGGTGCGCCGAAGCACTCGTCCCAGGACTTGCCGGTAATGTAACTCGGTGCGGATGCGACTGAGATAGCAGCACACTTGCAGCCGAGGGATGTCCGTGCCTTCGCTGATCATTCCAACCGCAACAATCCACCGGCAGTCGCCATGTCTGAACGCATTGATCACCTGCTGCGCATCCGGGGTTTTGTTGGTCACGATGCGACAACCCTCTCCCCTGGCGCCCAAGGCTTGAGCAATTTGCTGGGCGTGCTCTATGTCGGTGGCAACCACCAAACCCGCCGCATCTGGTTTGATCTGGCGCAGCTCATCCAGTTTGCTGCAGCCGAGGTCGAGCAGTTGCTCGATCACCTCGTCATGCCGCAGCAGTTCTTCGTAGGTGACGGGTGATTCCCCCAACAGCTTCGCAATGCTGGGAAACATCCTCACAGTGCTGTCAGTACCCAGCTCCTCGGTAAGTTTCACCTTCTGATTGTCGAGCAGGACAATGCGAGGCGAACGGCACACTCCGTCGGCAATGGCTTCTTTCAGGCCGTAGCGGTAGTCGCAGATGAGGTGCCTCTCGGGCAGTGAATAGCGTGCCTGGGCAATGGCCCTGTCGTCCGAACGCCATGGCGTGCCGGAGAGAGCCAAGGTGAAGGCAGCCCGGTCTTGAATCCGGCACAGTATCTGTTGACCCCAGGCGTTGCTGAGTAGTGGGTCATGACCAGCACAGTGGTGAATTTCATCGAAGACCACGAGCACTCGATAGTCATCAAGAAGCTGCCAGAACCCCTCATCGCGATATTCCATGGCCTGGTAGGTGAACGCCGCTCCCACTGCGCCAATCTGGCCATCGAGACGCCTGCCGAGCACCGCAGCAAAGGTCGAACGAAAGCCCTCAACAACCTGGCAGGATGGTGCAAAGCACAACACCAGATCGATCTTGTCCTGCTCAAGCAGTCTGCTGGCCAGCTCTGCCGCCATACGCGTTTTGCCGGCACCGGGCGTTGCCTGACAGAAGAAGTGCGGGGTGACGGTAAAGTGCTCCAACGCCCTATTGATGCAACTGAATTGCCAGTCTCGTAGCGATCTGGTCATCGTGCAGCGGCAAGCGTCTTGAGTGTCTTCTCGATAGCGCGGAGATGTCCCAGCAGGCGTGAGCTGCGGTCTCTGGCCTCCAGATACTCGGCTTCGACCTTGTCACGCAGATGCGGCATATCATCCAGGAGCAGCTTGTATCGCTCTGCCTCGCCCATCGACGACAGGAAATCCAACCGGATCTCATTATGGAGCGCTTCCAAGTGCTGCTCCGCATCGGCTGAAGGCTCAAGTGGTACAGCCTGATCGTCAGGCACTGATGATTCCTGCTTTGGCTCAGATGCAGTTTTGAGACTGTTCTCGAACCCGTTATCGATCAGTTCCAGCTGCAGGTGGGCCGGTGTGGGTTGCAGGCAGTAGACCTGTCCCCGCGACCGACGCTCCTCATCGAGTGCTACCCACCCGATGCGCAGCATCCGACGGATTTGCTCGTACACGTAGCGGCGCACATCGCCGATACGGAAAGTCATGCCATCCAGGCGTTTGGCATAGGCGTCACGCAGGTCACGAGTCGTGAACCTTGCCCGCGCTTCCTCCTGAAGCAGCTCATACAGACGCCTGTCGAAGGTAAACGAGGCCGTTTTCATCGAGGGACCACAAGAGTTAACGCGAAAGAAATGCGGATTATAATCCGTGGCTCGTGCGTCCGCAAACGCACGATAGTGCCGCCTCAAGTGAAATTGAGACGGTCATGGACAACTTGGCGAAAGCGCTAGGGGAACGCATCCGGGCGCAGAGGAAGACGTGCCAGATTTCTCAAGATGCTCTAGCGCTGGCCTGCAGTATCGACCGCAGCTACATGGGGCGGATCGAGCGGGGTGAAGTAAACATCACCGTCGAGAAGCTATATCGGATAGCAAGCGAGCTAGCCTGCGAACCGTCCTGTCTTCTGCCTCAGATGTCAGAGCTGTAGCCCAGCATCTGATCGAGCGGCGCTCAAGAAGGCCTGCGATTTCCGCCGCAGTGGCCTTGCTCCGAACCTCTCACTGCCAGTTGGCAGCGCACGGCCTCCTGCCGGCTGAGCTGTAAGGCTGCAGGCGCACCCGGCGCGGCCAGCTTCATGCGCGCCTTCCTAGAAACCCCCTCCTCGACACCCTCGAGCTGGGCGATCCTTCAGCCGGTGCTGTAGGTGGGATAGGTCAGCAGCATACGAGGATAAAGCCTTCCTGGATGGCCTGGCGCCTGGAGTACAGGTGGAAGGCTTCCAGCTTGTTGTCGGCACCCGGAGGTAGCGACGGATTGGCGGACCGGCCGAACAGCTCCAGGAACTTAGCCTCAGGTAGGGTGCAGAAGTCGTCAACGAACTGCCCAGACTATCCTCCCTGTAACTCCTTGAGAATCTTGCGAAGTCGAGCATTGTCCTCTCTCAACTCCTTCAACTCTAAGTTTTCTTTTCTTAAAGTTGATGAAAGTTTAATTTGCGCCCTTGAGACGTAAGGCAACAGTGATTCAGGGTTTGACTGCCCCAAAGACGCAGAAACAGAGTACGCAATTGACGAATCCGACGTGTCTAAACCTGCTTCCTTACGCTCCCAAATCTCGTCGTGAATTTTATCATTCGCGCTTTTGTGTCTAAATGCGTGAGCGGATGCTCGTTCTGTTACGCCAATACTTTCGAACGCGCTCGAAAAAATACCGGTGACAGACGAGTTAGAAAGAGGTAGCCCCGTTGTCTGAGACAAGAAAATCCTGTCTTGAGTGTCCTGTACTGACACCCTCTTTTGCTCAACTAAAGTGGCTCTATGGGTCTCAATGAAATCTTGAATCTTGTATGTCAGCATGGGAGGGAATTTGTATGGCTTCTGATACCCGAACTTCTGAGAGTCCGGGACAACCGTTAAGAAATCACGCTTATTAAAGTAATCATCCGCCACCATAAATTGCGAAACGCGCAAAGAGTTAACTGATCCCCTCCTCAAACTTATCTGAGACATAACATCCATCATCAATATATTTCGCGCAGCAATATATGATGACTGCCCACCGAGAAAATGCGTTTTTATGTCGTCGCAGTCTTGATCTGTTGCTTCGTATGCCGGTCTATGGCGAGACGATGAGCCAGAATCGGAAAACAATAATGGGTAGTATCCTTTGGCCTGACGCTTAGACTTAATTATCTTTCCAGCATTATCGATGACCAAGTTGCTGGTTACTTGCCCATCTGGACCAATCAACTTTATGTAATCTGGCCGCTTCCACTGAAGCCACGCCAGATACTGATAAACACATACGAGACGACTATTGACTGTTCTTTTATGAGCTTTGGCGGAGTCACCGATACGCTTTACCAAGCGCTTCTGTTCATCATCTCTAAATTTGATAATCGAGTGATTTCCGACATGGGAAATTAATATCTTATTCTCCGAAATCCATGCCAGAAATGGAGTCACATGGTAGACCATGTTACGAACAGTAAGAGAGCTTAAAGCCAGTCGTTTCGCCAGATGAATAGAGTAATCAAGCAGATCATAATGGATCATCTTCGTAACCGAATCATAAGCGACAGCATATTTATAATCTTCAACCGCCACCCAAGAAACAGATATTCGATTTTGGCTACTCATCGGAAATATCCCGAAGTGGAGCAACCTTTTTGAGAGTCGCAGTCAAATCAGATACTCTCCGCTTAAGGTTGCCATTCTCCTTCTTAAGCAGAGAGAAAACTGACTTCTCCTCCGCCAATATATTCTGCAAACGGGAAATTTCGGAGCGAAAACCGGCCTCTTGCTCTGAGTTCTGCAACCGAAGTATAACTAGTTGTCGCTCCAAAACGGACGAATACTCCTGGTATATTGCCAACCTCTCTTTTAACGCCTTGATCTTCTCTAGTTTAGTAGCTCCGCCCTCCGCCCTCTGCCGAATAGCCACAATGAGCGTTTCAATCTGAGCCCGCAAGTGCGGATACTGATTGAGCGTATCATTTGCACTGCGTGCGCAATTTGGATTTTGCTCTCTTACGCATTTTGAATTCTCAGAAAGATCCCAAAAATTAAACTGCCGCACACTCTTTGGATAGAATTCCTTCCCGCCGCCATCAGGCCTATCTGGCACTCCTGTTGCAGCCCAAGACTCAAGCAGGGCTATTTTCGATTCGATCCGATTAAGCGCTTTTAGTTTGTTTGCAGATACTTTACTCATCATTAACTTCCAAACTGCAAATCATAATGCTGGATGAGTTTCTCTAAATTATCAGCATCTGTCTTTAGCGTGCGAAGCTCTAACGAACCGCCTTGCACCTCCGCAACTCGATCTTTCATAACAATAAAATCAGCTTTCAAATTCTCCAAAAACTTAACGTTTGTACAATGCAGAGGGCACTTAGAGCACAACTCTGGGGACGCACGCATCTTTTTTGGCCCAGTCCCGTCAGAACTGCGACATGCCGCAGTCAGCTGAGCACGAGCCGAACCCGCCATACAATTTCCGTGCTTAAAGGGTTCAGGCAAATACCCCTTGCCTTGAAGCCGACTGGCAACCTTATTAGCTCGCGCCTCAATATCAAGCTCGCTAAAATCGACGCTTTTCATGAAACGCTTGTAAATTGTACGAACGAACCTTGAGAACCCACCCGCATGACTATCACCAGTAATAATCGAAAATACTATATCTCCTAACTTTTCATTTGCGACTTCACGCATTTCAGACTGAATATCAATTATATGCTGCTTGCTAGATAACGAAGCGTGCTTGGAGCCATAATAGGCATCAATACTTTCGAGCTCAGAGACATTATCCGGATCTGTAACGTAAGTTTGTGTTTGAACCAGATCGCTATGTCGAAGGTGATGAGATAGATATCGAATATCTGAAAATTCATACCTATACATGAAAATTAGGCAATACATCCTTCTGAACATATGGGGTGTCACTGGAAAACTTTCAACATCTTCATTCAAAGCCAAAGAGAGAAACTTACTGGCTGCCCCCTCTGGGCCGCCTTCGAAATGGTACCAACATTTCTTCTTACCAACTCCATCGATTCTACTCATCCGTCGGTAGCTAAATAAAACTCTCTCACGGACAGGAGTAGCCTCCCAAACATCTCGACCAAGTAGCTTGTCGAGAGAAACATAGCAATCCTGCAGCCTTTCAAGAACTGATACAGCTTTAACAGTAGATTCTCCGACATAGAATACGTCGTAATCCTTAAGGCTTTTCTCCACATATATCGTCAACTCAAACAGGCCGTCGCTTTCTTTGACTTCCTGACAGCATCCATAATGAACACCGAACTTGCGATGCTCAATTTCATCTCGCCGACGCGCATTTAGTGCTGCAACGACAATAAAGCAAGCGGTTTGCAAGCATTGAATCAATTCACGTACGGACAAACCATCACGTCCATAACGACTATCAACCCATTTTATGTTTAGGCCAGTTAACTCTTCAATTGCTTTTCTCGCTGAGGAATTATTGAGGACCTGTGCGTAATTGCAACCTAGAGTTGTCTGTCCTTCCCTAGAGACCATAACCGCAGAATCGCAGAGCTCGGAAAGAATTTTTATTACATACTCAGAATAGTCATAAACCCATTTAAATGCACTGGACAAGAGCATACCAGCAATAGCTGGTGACATATTTATAGTTTTACCTGGCGGAGATGTAGCCCTTTTTGCACGTGTTACGTGCTCAACATATGGAAATATCTGAGGGCCATCAGTGATGCCGTACAACATATTAATTGATTCAAGTGTCTGACGCAGAATGCTATATCCATAACCATCAGACGAAACGGATTCCTCTTCAGCCGCCTTAGGTAACTTTGAGATCCAACCTCTATCTAACTGGAAGAGCTTAATCATTCTAAAGTAAACAGCCACCTCTCTCGACTCGATATTCGTAGCCACGAGCTTCTTTACTTCTTCTGATTTAACCGATTTGTTTTGATTATGACCTATGAAAAGAGCATGCCCCCTATCTTCCTCAGAGAGAGCAGAAAGCGCCTTCTCCAATCTCACTTTGATGGACAATGCGCTATGCCATCCACCCTCAACGAGTAAGTCAAACAATCGATCGAACAGAGCCTCCGTCAACTGACTTAATTTATAAACGTCGTTGAACCACATGTATTCAAAAAATTTGGCAAGCGTGCCAACAATAAATGCCACTCTGGTATGTCTTGACTTTGAAGGCTCCACTCGATACAAAAACGCATCAATCACTTCAACTATTGCAGCCGTTAAGTCAGTCCTGCTCAGCAATGGCAAGCCATCTGGATATACAGTATTTGGCGCCAACCAATATTTATTCAAATCTATCGGATAGAACTGCTCTTCGTCAGCTCGTGCGTCCAGCTTTCTAACTAGCAATACGAAACCTTCCGTAACCACCAGATCAGGATGTAGTCTTCGTGCCGCTGTGGGTGTCGCGCTTTGTTCTATTGAAGCTTTATCCCCATCCTCAAAGTCCTGCGAACCGCCGAGTTTCCCTTCAATTTCTATCTCCATCATCCAATCTCCCTCTCTACCTCGCGAAGAAACCCCGAGTAGTTTGAATCCTTTATGTAATCGTAAAGCGCGATATTAAATAGAAATGCATTAGCATGTATCGCCTCAAACTTGTGCCTATTCTCAAGGTACAGCCTTTGCCAATTACCTATGTAATACTTTCGCTTTCTGACAAGAGCGCGCAGCGCTTCCTTATCGATCACAATCATCTGATTTGGACAACCGCCATTTAAATGGCAGTGCTCTGCACGGCAAATACCACCAACCAGTTCTAAGCCAGGAGGAACATCAGTCGGGGATCTGCAAGAAGTACCATCACCAATTGGAGTCAAATCTAATAGATTCTTTGGCCCGCTTGTTGATTTAGAGGCACCTGCAAAACCCTTTTCTTTCAGGCGCCATAAAATTGTGGACTCAAATTTACGCTGAAAATCCAAGTTAACAGCTGAAGCCAGCCTATGAAAAACTAGCTGCTGAAGATAACCGTGAGTTGTTATAGATAACTTATGGCCGGCACTCCGGCGCACAGGATCTATACTGCCTTTATTTGCCAAAATATCCTTAGCCATGACCTGCGTGCGAATTTGCTCATATGAGTAATCGGGCAAGCCGTGACGCCTCGTAAACGATCTCAGATCTACAAAAATACCAATGCTTTGATTCTCATACGCTGCAAACTTCAGCCCCCATGAAAACCATAAGCGCTGCTCATTCTTATCGAGCAACCCAAATTTAATGAGTTGTTCGCTATTCCAAATAAGCAAGTCAACTGCCTTCTTTCCATAAGAATAGTATTTATCCAAATGAACTGGAGGGGTATAGTTATCCGTTTTTTCCTTGTACCCCACTAGACAATAGCCCCCCTCCTCTGGCGTTATTGAACTCCGTTCCATTTCTATCAATGAACCTGCGTTCCAGCCTGTATGACAAAGCAAAATATTAAATATCGCTTTCAATTCCAGAGATTCAAGTCGATTCTCTAAGAAAAATAGGCGCCTCCCCATTATAGGCACACCAAACCTTTTACCTAGTTGATCCGCATATCGACTGAACCACTCAAAGGAGGGATTGTACTCCCGATCCAAATAACATAAGCGGTCATCTTCTATTACCTGTAGAACTGCAGAAACAATACTTTCACACGATTTCTTGAAGATGCCGCATGACTCCCAAGCCGGCCTTGTAATTTTCTTATTCAACAAACGGCGCACTAAATCTAGCAGCGTACGACCGGGATCAATCTCTCTACAAGCCTTCAAGTACTTTCTAAATTCTTCATGCAACTCTAATTCGCGCCCACCTGCCTCAACAATTTTACTCAGATCAAACTCGACTTTCTCCAGTGCCTTGTTATGGAGCTCGTTAATACTCTCAAACTCAATTGCCCCGATTGGCACGTCGAGACCTTCTGGCGCAGTTAAATCTGCGAAATCGCTAATCATTTCTCGCGGATTTCGCTTATATTTCATGCTTGATTTGAATCCAACTGATTGCCTGTGGATCGTATTCTTTAGACACAATCTATCAATCCACTCAAATATTAAGCATCTGAAACTTTGAGACATCTTGTGCTTGGTTGATGGCGAAAACTCTGACTGACGCAACTCCTCCTCTAATTGAAAGAACATATCTCTCAGACTAGAGTCGGACAAATCATCCGGCAATAGATTCTTAACTGAATTAAAAATCTCATTATTGCAACCCAATTTAATGGCATCAAAAAAAAGCGTCACGCCGGAAGTATGAAGCTTTTTAATTACAGACCCCTCAGAGATAAGTAACAGCAACCGATACATCCAAGATTCTGGATTTATGTTCAATTCTTCGGTTCTGATTTCGACAGTAGTCGCATACATCCGCGAATACATTTTGCCTTCACAGAATATAGAGATAGTATTTTTCATGCCTTGCTCAAGCAGAGTCTAAGAATCCTAGTCAAGCGGCATGGTACGCACGATGTGAATACCTTGCTCATCCGTAATATGGCATTTACCAGTACCCTCAACCTGGCACCCGCCGACCTGCCGAAGGATGGCGGTCGCTTCGACCTGGCCATCGCGCTGGGCATTCTCGCCGCCAGCGGCCAGGTACCCTGTGCGTCCGTCGCCGACTACGAATGCCTCGGCGAGCTGGCGCTGTCCGGCGCCGTGCGCCCCGTCCAGGGCGTTTTGCCTGCGGCGCTGGCCGCGCGCGATGCCGGGCGCACCCTGCTGGTGCCACAGGCCAACGCCGAAGAGGCCAGCCTGGCGTCGGGCCTCAAGGTGATTGCCGTCGAGCACCTGCTGCAGGTCGCCGCGCACCTGAATGGCAGTGCCCCGCTGCAACCCTACGTGGCGCAGGGCCTGCTGCGGCAGACCCTGCCCTACCCGGACCTGGCGGAGGTCCAGGGCCAGTTGGCTGCCAAGCGCGCCCTGCTGGTGGCGGCAGCCGGCTCGCACAACCTGCTGCTCAGCGGCCCGCCCGGTACCGGCAAGACCCTGCTGGCCAGTCGTCTACCCGGGCTGCTGCCCCCGCTGGACGAAAGCGAAGCGTTGCAGGTCGCCGCGATCCATTCGGTGGCCAGCCATGCGCCGCTGCAGCACTGGCCGCAGCGACCCTTCCGCACCCCGCACCACAGCGCTTCCGGGCCGGCGCTGGTGGGCGGTGGCAGTCGCCCGCAACCGGGCGAGATCACCCTGGCGCACATGGGCGTGCTGTTCCTCGATGAATTGCCGGAGTTCGACAGGAAGGTGCTCGAAGTGCTGCGCGAGCCGCTGGAGAGTGGCCATATCGTTATCGCACGGGCACGGGACAAGGTGCGCTTCCCCGCACGGTTCCAGCTCGTCGCCGCCATGAACCCATGCCCCTGTGGCTATCTCGGCGACCCGAGCAACCGTTGCCGCTGCACCCCGGAACAGATTCAGCGCTATCGCGGCAGGCTCTCCGGGCCGCTGCTGGACCGCATCGACCTGCACCTCACGGTCGCCCGTGAAAGCACCGCGCTGGAGGTGGCCCCGCAGGACGGCGAGAGCACGGCGCAGGCAGCCGCCAAGGTGGCCATGGCCCGTGACCGGCAACTGCAGCGTCAGGGCGTAGCCAATGCCTTTCTCGATCTGCCGGGCCTGCGCCAGCACTGCGCGCTGCAGCCAACGGACCGCCAGTGGCTGGAAAACGCCTGCGAGCGCCTGGGCCTGTCCCTGCGCGCGGCCCACCGCGTGCTGAAGGTGGCCCGCACCCTGGCCGACCTGGCGCAGGAACCGCAGATCAGCCGCGCTCACCTGGCCGAAGCGCTGCAGTATCGGCCCAGCGTCGGCTAGCTGGCGGTCAGCGAAAGCGCTCGACTTCCTGGCGCAGCTGCGCTGCAAGGCGGTCCAGCTCGCGCGCGGTGTCCGCCAGGTTGGCGACCACTTCGCGCTGCTCGCCGTTGGCCTGGGCGATACTCTGCAGGTTGCTGCTGAGGACGTTGGCGGTGCTGCTCTGCTCGCTGGTCGCCGTGGTGATGGCGGCGAACTGCTCACCCGCCGCCTCGCTCTGCTCGCTGATCTGCGCCAGCGCGGCCGCCACCTTGGCATTGCGCTCGAGACCGTCCTGCATCAGCTGGCGGCCCTGCTCCATGGTGGCGATGGCGCTGTTGGTCTCGCTCTGGATGCTGCCGATCATCGTCGAGATTTCATTGGTCGCTTCGCGGGTACGTCCGGCCAGGCTGCGCACCTCGTCGGCGACCACGGCGAAGCCCCGCCCCTGCTCGCCGGCGCGGGCCGCCTCGATGGCGGCATTGAGCGCCAGCAGGTTGGTCTGATCGGCAATCGCGGTGATCACGCTGACGATGCCGCCGATTTCCTGCGAACGCTGGCCAAGGCCGTTGATGACCGTCGAGGTCTGCTCCAGGGCTTCGGCTATCTGCACCAGCGCTTCCGATGCCTGATCCATCGAGGTGCGACCGATACGCGTCTGTTGCGCATTCTCGCTGGCCAGACGCTCGGTGTTGCGCATGTTGTCGGCGATGTTCTGCGAGGTGGCACTGAACTCCTCGACCGCACCGGCCATGCTGCTGATCTCGCCGGACTGCTGATCGATCCCCTGGTAGGCGTCGCGCGAGAGCGTCGACAGCGCCTGGGAACGCGAACTGACGTCCTGGGCCGCGACGCGGATACCCGCCACCATGGTCGCCAGTGCCTCGCCCATGCGGTTGAAGCTGCGCGCCAGCTCGCCGATTTCGTCCTCGCTGGACTGCGTCATCCGCGCGCCGAGGTCGCCGGCACCGAGGGCCTGGGCCTGCTGGACCAGGTCGCCGAGCGGGCGCAGCTTGCGCCGCAGCAGCAGGACCACGGCAATTACCGCCAGCAGCAGGGTGAGCGCGCTGCCGATGGCCAGCTGCGTGCCGACACGCCAGGTCACGGCCTGGATCTCCTCGCGCGGCATGCTCGCCAGCACCGTCCAGGGTCCCCCAGCGAACGGCATCGCGACGCTGTAGAACTCATCCTGGCCGTCACTCCAGAAACCACCCGTACCGGTGTTGGCGACCCGTTCGCTGAGCCCTGCCGGCAGGCTGCTCATGACCGCGGCACCGGCGGGC
>CEUI01006687.1_pt1 | contig 47794 bp, 62 predicted proteins | sample 531411 | NCBI WGS metagenome assembly CEUI01 (sample SAMEA2622841, study PRJEB7988) | marine metagenome | isolation source: saline water (ENVO:00002010), including
GGTTGGCGATGAACGAAAGGACAAACAAAAAGGAATTTATCATTTTAGTATTGGCAAAAGCTCTGGCTTGGTGAAAGAAATTACTTTTGAAAGGATGGATCAGCCTTATTTGCGGGAAGCAAGAATCCAAAAAGTTGGTGCCCTAGGCGCAGACCAACTAAGAGAACTATACAACGTTAATATGGTGATGTATGGTAACAACCTTTTAAAACCCGGCCAATATACTTTTGTGAATCCAACTAGTGTTGGAATGGGCGGCTTCGGCCAGGGTTCCCTCACAAGGCTTCTGGGTATCGGAGGCTATCACTTAATTACAGATGTTAAATCAACAATTTCTAGAAATGGCTGGGAAACTAGAATTAAGGCCCTCCATCAAGCAATGCCTAGGCTTGACGACGGCACATCAGTAGCACCGTTTAAAATCTCTGAATATGATGCAGTAGATTACGCTCAATATGAAATGGAACGAGATCCAGTTGAGGAACATGACCGAAATGAAGAGGCTGGACAATCACTGACAGTTGAAGCTCACATGGATGATCATTTTCAATATCAGTCTAGATCACGAACACCTCTCGACCCTGAGCTTGCTCTCCTGCTCTCGGAGGAGAATTAACCTATGGCATACAACCCTCTTTTAATAAGACATTATCTAGATCCCGCCGGGATGAATGGCATGGATTCTATAAAAGCTTTCGAAAGCAGGAGGTTTTACAAAGACTTTCCTTATTTTACAGAGCTTCCGAACCCTATGGACTCATGGTATGATAAGCTCTATTTCGGTCGCGTCGATAGGTTTCAAAATGGAATAGTGGTTTCAGAAGAAACTATCAACAGCAGGCTGGTACAGCTAAAAGATTCTAAAAACATTTTTGTGTTGGATTTTGTAGCAGACGCTTTTCACGATCTACAAAGGCACCTCCGCGCCGCATCCGACTCTGGATATATTAATAATGCTGGAACGAGATTCAACAAACTTAAGCCTATTCGTGGGTGGCAAAACTATAAAAATCAATTTGCGGATACAAGAGACTTTTTGTACGATATCTTTTTTTCTTATCTCCGGAGCAACACAGCAGCAAGTTCCAGAATTGTAAACTTTGGAACATTTTTAATTGAATTCATAAACTATCTTGAAACAAAGCCAACAAATGTACCAACTACGCTTAGTGGTTTTGTTGTTTCAAATACGTCTCACCCAATGGTATCTGGATTATCAATAGAATTGTTTCAAGGCGATCATGGCAGCGACACACCAAAAGTAAGAGAATATATGCTAGATCCAAACTTTGATTATTATGTCAGGGCAGCTAGGAAGTATGGATTTTACGTTCATAAAAATGCTCCGTGGAAACTAACAGCAGATGTGCTATCAAACCCGATGCTTGAATATTTGGTTGAATACGGAGTAAGTAAGGCAAACTTTTTTTCTCACTATTACGACAGGACATATACTTTAGACATGGAACAATTAAAAACAGATCTTCTTGGAATGTATAACAGATATGCCGAGGCGTTTCCGCTTATTAGAGAAACTCACCCGGCGTATGTTAATTCTTTAGAGCCGGGTAACCCAAGATTGTGTTCTAGCACCCACGTTACTTTCCAAAATAGACTAACAATGTCCCGTCCCGCGATGGAGGCCCAGTTTAATGATGGATATTGGATAGATTTCTATTGCAGGCTTCGATTCCGAGAAAAAGACCTATATATCAAGAATGTTAGATCTATAATATTAGAAGGCATTCAAAGAGCCCAGGTTTACGGGTTTGAATCCGGCATCAAGCACATCAACGATGCAGTGAAACCCTACTTGTATCAGAACTATTAAAAAACACTTGACAAGCAAGCTTCTAGCCATTATTATTAATAGGTCGAAGGGTTTACTGTGTTTTTCCAGATACTAGATTTCAAGGAACAGTGCGCAGGGGTATATTTTGATGGGCAACTGTCGGTAGACGATGTTCCAAAAAATAAAACTGTAACATGGGACTATTCACCAGCCTTGAAAAATAAAGATATCCAGTATATGAGGCTTTATTGTAATAAAACACTAGCCGAAGCATGCCCAGACAACATGCGTGAAAAATGGAATACCGTTACAAGCAAAATGCGCGCATTTATATCATCTTTTCATCATGCAAAGATAAATCTAAATGATACGTGTTTTTATGACCTAATGCCAGAGCATTTTTTGCTTGAATATTTTGATTTGAAGAACAAGATTACAGAGCATGTTTTTAAAAATTACGAAAAGCCAGAAAACTATGAATTTTTAGTAGATATGCAGAAAGTTTTGGCAGATATCAAAAGCCAAAACCTGCAAATTAATTCTGCAGCTATGAAGCCGTACCTAGGCTCTCTCCGCGCCCGCAACTTTGTTAAAGCACTGTCGAGAACAGAGCCTTACTGCAAATATAATCTCTTTGGCACAATCACAGGAAGACTCTCTACGTTTCCAGGGAGTTTTCCTATTTTAACGATGAACAAGGAATATCGAACTGTGTTGAATCCTACAAACGACTGTTATCTGGAGTTAGATTATAACGCTGCGGAATTAAGAACGTTCTTATCTCTATCCGGCCACAAGCAGCCGCAAAATGATATCCACGAATGGAATCAGAAAAACATCTTTAAAGATGATTCATCTCGCGAAGATGCTAAACAAAGAATTTTTTCATGGCTTTATTCGAATAAACTAGACATTAGAGCAGAAAAGGTTTATAATAAGGACAAAGTTAGGAGCAAGTATTGGGATGGTCAGCATGTTGAAACTGTGTTTGGTCGAAAGATACAGTCAGACGAGCACCATGCCTTGAACTACATTATTCAAAGCACAACTAGTGATTTGGTTTTGAGGCAAATGATAAAGCTTTATAATTTCTTGGAAGATAAAAAGAGTTTTATTGCATTTTGCATCCACGATTCGGTTGTGATTGATTTGGATATTGCCGACAAGGGTTGCATTAAAGAGATAATGGAAATATTCTCAGATACCGCCCTTGGGAGCTTTAAAGTTACTTCAGCTATTGGCTTGAATTTTGGAGACATGAGAGAATTAAAGATATGACAATAAAGATGTATAAAAAACTAGTCCGAGATCGAATTCCTGAAATTATCGAAGAAAGCGGAAAGAGGTATAATTGTCACGTTGCAGATGAGGATGAATTTAGGGGTGCTTTGTTGCAAAAGCTTGTTGAAGAGGTAGAGGAATTTATTGAAGACCCTTCAATTGAGGAGCTAGCTGATATATATGAAGTTCTTGATGCTTTAAGGAAAGAATTCCGCTTGCACGGCTCGATGGCCCAACAAATCGTAAAGAGGATTGAAAAAGGCTCTTTTGAAAATCGATATATTCTGGATTGGGCAGAAAAAGAATGAATATTATTGGCCTAGGCTCTGCGGGGTGCAATATTGCAGACAAGTTTGCTGCATATCCCCAATATAACATATATAAAATTGATGTTGGCCTAAAGGGTTACAAAAAAGATGGCATATATGCCCTTCCAAAGAAGAATTCTCATGAAGAATATGAGGCAAACTGCCCTAATTTCAAGAATTTTGTCAAAAACATCTCAGGACGGGTTATTTTGGTCACTTGCGGAGCGGGTACAGTCACTGGATGCGTTCTAAGGCTGCTAGAGCAGCTTTCAGGCACTTCGGTGTCGATTATATACGTCAAGCCAGACACCACCCTGCTAGGGGAAATAAAAGCAACACAGGAGAAGATTGTGTATAATATTCTGCAAGAATATGCTAGATCCGGCCTAATTGAAAGAATTTATGTATTTTCCAACCAAGAGGTAGAAAAGATTTTGATAGATGTGCCGATAAGTGGATATTATGACACTTTGAATGAGGCAATCGTCTCAACGTTTCATATGTTGAATGTTTTTTCTAACTCAAAGCCTGTTGTCGGTGCTTTCACGGAACCGATTGATTCTGCTAGGATTTCTACTGTTGGAATTTTGGATTTGGAAAAAAATGAAGAAAAATTGTTTTTTAACTTGACACTACCCCGTGATCGGGTGTATTATTATGGTATAAGTAATGAGTCACTAAAGACAGATGGGAAGCTTTTTAAGAAAATTACAAATTTCGTTAAAAGCAGAAGCGAAGAAAATGTAAGAGTTTCATACGGAGTGTTTGAAACAAAGTATGAAGAAAATCTGGCCTACTGTGTATATCACAGTTCGCTAATACAAAACTAGATGTTCAGGATATTTGCTGAGCATACTCTAACCCAATGAAAGGAAATAAAATGGGTATTAATGTAGATAAGATGAGGCAACGCCTCGCACAGTTGAAGGGTGAAGGTGGAGGAAAGGACACGTTCTGGCGTCCACAAGATGGAGAGCAGACGATTCGTATTGTTCCAACCGCCGATGGAGATCCCTTCAAGGATTATTGGTTCCACTATAATGTGGGCAAGAACGCTGGATTCCTATGTCCTAAGCGAAACTACGGGGACAGTTGCCCTGTATGTGACTTTGCCTCTCGACTATGGAGCGAGGGTGTTGATAACAACGACGAGGATAGCAAGAAGATGGCAAAGAGCCTCTTCGCCCGACAGCGATTTTTCTCTCCGGTTATGGTCCGTGGAGAAGAGGAGAAGGGTGTTCGCGTCTGGGGTTATGGCAAGATGGCATATGAGAATCTGCTAACTTTGGTCCTCAATCCCGAATATGGAGATATTACCGATGCTGAGACTGGTACAGACCTCGTTCTCGGCTATGGAAAGCCCCCGGGAGCTTCATTCCCTCAGACCAAGCTGACTCCACGGCGCCGTTCTTCAACTTTGTGTGAAGAAATGACTCCGGAAAGTTGCAAGGAAGTCCTTGATTCCATCCCTGATATGGATGATCTGTTTGAGCGTAAGACGACTAGCGATGTCGAGCAACTCTTAGACGGATATTTGTCAGACGATGATTCTGCGGAGGACCGTTCTACTGAAACCGTCAAGTATGGTGCAACCTCTTCGACTGAGGGAGAGGCTAGTTCCGTGGACGCTGCATTCGCAGAGCTTGGTATTGGTTAATTAGTTAGCCAACCCACAGGGAGGCACAGGGTGATCAGGTGCCTCACAATATATTGAGAGGATAAAAAAAATGCAATGGTATACACAAGAAATACGTGGTATTGAATTTAGCGAAGACGTAATGGCTTGTTTAGGGTTACAACAAGAATATTCTCTTCTACAGGAAGAGCAAAACTGGGATCATTTTTTTGAAACTTTTGGTGAGAAGTATGGAGCATACCCATCAGGAGTGAGTGACTTTGAAATCTCAGAAATTAGTGAAGTTATTGGATTTGACATTCAAAGAGAATATCTTATCTTTGATGAATCTGCATACTATGAAGTAGGTGAAGAAGGTTGGAAGAGTTTCATTGAAGAGTTAGACTCACTCGGTGTCGATATGATTGATGGCTCTTGGGATGAGCTTGGCTAATGAAAAGCCTTGACTTGCATGGGAGACACCACTATTCTATACAAGACATTGTAGAGGAGTTCATTTATTGTAATGAGACTCCGTTAAAAATTGTAACCGGCAACTCTCAGAGAATGAGAGAGTTGGTTACTCAGGTTGTGGAAAGAAATGGTTTGTATTATCATTTCGAAAATTTGATTAACACTGGATGTTTAATCATAACGAGAAATAAACTATAAGGAGATAAAAATGGATATTTTTCAGGAAGTTTTTACACTAGGACATTTTATTATTGTCTGTTACGTTAGTTTGATGGCAACGCTGCTTAGTCGAGATATTAAGCGGAATGCTGATCGTCTAGAGAACACTCTTCGCGTAGAGAATCGATAATATGGCTAAGCGTAGATCAACTGTTGGTAGGCTTCAAATTTCTGAAATGAGGAATCTTATCAATAAGAAGGCCGGCATGGATGTGGCTTTTGATCTCAAGAATGAGAATCCAACCGAAGTAAAAGATTGGATTCCAACTGGTTCTCGGTGGCTGGACTCGATTATTTGTCGAGGTCAGTTAGCCGGGATCCCAGTCGGCAAAATTACTGAAATTGCCGGCCTTGAGTCAACAGGTAAATCATTTATGGCCGCTCAAATTGCTGCAAACGCTCAGAAGATGGGCATCGATGTTATTTACTTTGATTCTGAGTCAGCGATTGATCCAACTTTTTTGGAAAGGGCTGGCTGTGATCTAGAAACGCTACTATACGTTCAGGCATCGTCAGTTGAATTTGTTTTGGAGACTATCGAAGAGCTTTTGGGCTCTAATGCAAACAGGATGTTGTTTATTTGGGATTCTTTGGCTCTTACGCCATCAATCTCTGATATTGAGGGTGATTTTAATCCAAATTCCTCAATGGCTGTTAAACCTCGAATTCTTTCAAAGGGGATGGCCAAATTGACAGTTCCTATTGCTAATAGCCAGTCAACGTTCTTGGTATTGAATCAGTTAAAGACAAATATCCCGTCCGGACCAAACGCACACATTATTGCTATGACAACCCCGTATATTACACCGGGCGGCAAAGCAATGCACTATGCTTATTCGCTTCGTATCTGGCTCACTGGCCGGAAAGCCAAAGCGGCCTTTATCTTGGACGATAAGGGGTTCCGTGTTGGATCAGAAGTGAAAGTTAAACTTGAAAAGTCTCGATTTGGGACTCAAGGGCGAAACTGCGCTTTCAAGATTCTTTGGGGCGAAGGTATTGGCGTGCAAGATGAAGAAAGTTGGCTAGAGGCGATCAAGGGTTCTGAAAACTTGATTCAGCGAGGAGCATGGTATGCTCTTCAATACGCAAACGGAGAACAAGAAAAGTTTATGGGATCACAGTGGGTTGATAAGCTGAAGAACGAAAAGTTTAAAAACCGGGTGTTTGAAATCATGGATGAAGAGATTGTCATGAAGTTTGATCAACGTCAGGGCGAAGCTAGCGAGTTTTACGATACCGAAGAATAAAATCAAAATAACTCTTGACTCTGAAGGCACCGTGGGTTATACTCATGGTGCCTTTAGTAGTTAGGAAGACAATTGAAGAACAAGCGATACATTAGGCTAGCAAAGAGAGTCGCAGAGGGCTCTGATTATGGAAAATTTAGACACGGAGCAGTCTTGGTTAAAGGTAGTTCTGTACGAAATGTTTCTTGTAATAAACAGCGCCACTGTGGGTTCGGAACGAGGTTTCGTAACCCCGAAAAGGGTGATGCAACTTTGCATGCAGAGTTGGGTGCTATCTTGGGGGTTGATCGAAATGTCACCCGCGGATCCACAGTTTATGTTGCAAGAATTAACAAAGAGGGGCAAGCTAAAATTAGTAAGCCCTGTCCTATGTGTCAAAACGCTATGAAGCACGTTGGTGTGCGTAAAGTAGTTTACACAGATGAAGAAGGAGATATTGTGAGTATGAAGCTATGAAGAGAGTAATGATTATTGACAGTTTAAACCAATTTATCAGATCATACATTGTTGATCCTAGTTTATCAACAAATGGTCAGCCAATTGGCGGGACTAAGGGGTTTTTGAAAATCCTACAAAAGCTATGCAGAGAGATTAATCCAGATGCTATCGTTGTTTGCTGGGATGGCCGCGGAGGCTCAAGAAAGCGTCGAAGCATTGTTAAGGAATACAAGTCTGGTCGAAAAGCAATCCGCCTGAATAGGGAAACGGACATGACAGAAGACGAAGAGTTGCAGAATAAGATCTGGCAACAGAGTCGTCTAATTGAATACTTGAATGAATTTCCAATTGTTCAGTTTATGTTCGATGAGGTTGAAGCAGACGATGTAATTGGATATATCAGCAAGATGCCACAATTTGATGGTTGGCAGAAGGTTGTAGTATCTAGTGACAAGGACTTTATTCAACTTTGCGATGGAGAAACGGTCCTTTTTCGACCAATACAGAAGGAGGTCCTAAACAAGAACAATATCATTGAAAAGTTTGGGATCCATCCAAATAATTTTGCGCTAGCGAGGGCCCTCGTTGGAGATAAGTCAGATAATCTTGAGGGTGTGCGTGGTGTTGGTCTTCCAACAGTAAAGAAAAGATTTCCCTTTCTTTCTGAGGAAAAATCATATACAATACAAGAGTTGATGGAGTTTTGTGAGAATGTAGATTCAAAACTTAAGACGTACAAGGCAATATTGGAAAACGAAACTTTGGTAGAAACCAACTATAAGCTCATGCAGCTATATTCTCCTAATTTGTCAGTACAATCAAAGGGAAAGGTAGACTTTACAATTGATAATTTTGAGTTTGATTTTAACAAAACTGAGATTATTAAAATGATGCACGAAGATGGTTTTGGGGCGTATAACTGGGACGAGCTTTTTGCAAAAATGAAGAAGATTGCGACTGATGGCTTACAATAATAACAATCATATGGATTTTAATGAAAAGTCTGACTTTTCTAAGTATGGTAAAAACTTTCAAGAACAGCTTTGTATGCTGATTCTAGACGATAGGCCCTTCGCGGACCAACTTGAAGAAGTTCTAGATATTAACTTTTTGGAACTTAGATATCTCCGAGTTTTTGTAGAAAAAGTTTTTTCATATCGTAAGAAGTACGATGTACATCCTTCTAGGAGGATTATGACAACAATTCTTCGAAGCGATCTTGAAGATGAAAATGAACTAACTCAACAGCAGGTTCGGGAGTTTTTTGCCCGCGGCCACACTTTCAGCGCAGAAGATTCTGGCTATATTAAAGAAACTTCACTAGACTTTTGTAAGAAGCAATGTCTTAAATCAGCTATGTTGAAGTCTATTGGGCTCCTTAAGAAATCTTCATTTGACGAGATTTCAAAGGTGATCAACGATTCTTTAAAGCTCGGAGCCAATCCCGACACAGGTCACGATTGGAAGATGGACTTTGAAACAAGGTATCTGCCACGGTTTAGGAATCCAGTATCCACTGGTTGGGATCTTTTAGACGATATTTGCAAGGGTGGCCTAGGCCAAAAAGAACTAGGGGTCGTTATTGCTCCAACTGGCGCAGGAAAATCTATGGCTCTTGTACATTTAGGAACAAAAGCCTTAATGGCTGGGAAAACTGTGGTACACTACACGCTGGAGTTGCAAGATACAGTGATAGGTACACGCTATGACAGTTGCCTTAGTGGTATACCCTTGTCAAATCTTCTGTCTTTTAAAGAAAAAATCTATGAAGATGTTAAAGATACTGAGGGTACACTAATTATAAAGGAATATCCGACAAAATCGGCCAGCACTCAGACGATCAAGAGTCACTTAGAGAAGCTTAAGCTTCGAAATATTGAAGTTGACATGATTATAGTTGATTATGCTGATTTGCTGAGGCCAGTGTCGATACAGAAAGAGAAGCGAAACGAGTTGGAATCGATATATGAGGAGTTGAGAGGGATAGCACAAGAGTGCGCCTGCCCAATTTGGACAGCATCCCAGACAAACCGGTCTGGTTTGAATGCAGAAGTTATCACAATGGAATCGATTTCTGAGGCTTTCAACAAGTGTTTTGTTGCCGACTTTATTTTCAGCATCTCTAGAACCATTGAAGACAAAAAAGCAAATACTGGTCGTGTTTTTGTAGCAAAAAACAGAAATGGGCCTGATGGGTTGGTGTTTCCACTTTTCATGGACACTTCAAATGTTAAAATCAAGGTATTAGAACCAACTGATGAATTAATGACTGAACCTGTCCAAAGAACATCAAAAGAACAGAAAGAGCTTTTAGCTCAAAAATATAAAAAATTAGTAAAGGGCAAACAGAATGGCGTACACTCGAACAGAAGTGAATGAAGCAACTTTAGAATATTTTAATGGTGATGAACTCGCTACAAACGTATTTGTTACAAAATACTGCTTAAAGGATAAAAATGGCGATTTTTTGGAAAAGACGCCGGCAGACATGCACAAAAGACTAGCGGCAGAGTTCGCTAGAATTGAAAAGCAGTTTGGAAATAACAACGAGGGAACCCTTTCAGAAGACGAGATTTATTCTTATCTACAGGACTTTAAATATATTGTTCCGCAGGGTTCTCCCATGATGGGAATAGGAAATAATTATGTTAATGTATCTTTGTCAAATTGCGTCGTTGTCGACAATCCACAAGATAATGTTTCGTCCATTATCGATGCTGGTAAAGACCTTGCTAACTTGTTTAAACGTCGTTGTGGGGTTGGGCTTGATATTTCTGATTTGCGTCCCGAGGGTGCTTTCGTTAACAACTCTGCTAGGACTACTACTGGGGCTTGGAGCTTCGCTGACTTTTATTCATATGTTTGCCGTATGATCGGCCAGAATGGTCGTCGTGGAGCACTGATGATCACAATGGATGTTCGCCACCCGGATATTGAAGAATTTGTCAAAATGAAGCAGGATCTCACCAAAGTTACTGGTGCAAACGTTTCTGTTAAGATAAGTGACAGCTTTATGAGAGCCGTTGAAAATAAAGAAAAGTTTAATCTGCAGTTTCCTGTCGATTCTGAAAATCCAGATTATGTTTCTGAGATCGACGCGACAGAATTGTGGAATGTTATCATAGAGTCTGCTACCAAAACAGCAGAACCCGGCTTGCTGATGTGGGACAACATCACAAAGAACCTGCCAGCGCACTCTTATGCATCAAAAGGGTTTAAAACCGTTTGTACCAATCCTTGTGGGGAAATTCCTTTATCCCCTTACGATAGTTGTAGGCTAATTTCTGTAAACTTAAAGCATATGGTTAAAAACCCATTCAGTGATAAATCAAAGTTTGATTTTAAAAAACTAAAAGAGGTGGCAACTGTTGGCATGCGCCTATCTGATGATTTGGTAGAACTAGAGCTTGAAAAGCTACAAGGCATCCGATTTTCTTCCGATGCTGAGGACGAAAAGTTTCTTTGGAGTAAGCTGCTTCATGCTGCGAAAGCTGGCCGAAGAACCGGCCTAGGCACCCACGGCTTGGCTGATGCTATAGCTCGCCTGGGCCTAAAGTACGATTCCGCAGAAGCTATCAAGGTGATCGAGAAGATTTATGAAACGTTGCGCAACTCTGCATATTCAGAGAGTGTTAATCTGGCAAAAGAGAGGGGAAGCTTCGAAGCATTTGATTGGGAGTTAGAAAAAGATAATGAATTCATTAAAAGACTCCCTAGCGAAATACAGGAGCAGATCGCTGCTTTTGGTCGAAGGAATATTTCAATCCTCACTAACGCCCCAACGGGCTCTGTGTCGATTTTATCTCAGACAAGTTCTGGTCTTGAGCCTGTTTTCCGAAACTGGTATGTCCGCAGACGTAAACTTTCGCACGATGAGCAAAACATAACCCCAGACTTTGTTGATGACTTAGGTGATAAATGGGTGGAATACAAAGTTTTTCATCACAATGTTCATGAGTACATGGAAATGTTTGAGACAAAGAAAGTGCCAGATTTTTTCATAGAATCTGATCAAATCAACGGGCTACAAAGGATCGCAATTCAAGAGGCAATTCAAAAGAGCATCGATCACAGTATTAGTTCGACAATCAATCTCCCAAAGGGCACAACCCCAGAACTTGTAGGGCAACTATATTTTGAAGGCTGGCGCCGTGGTCTGAAGGGGGTGACAGTATATGTCGAAGGCTCTCGCGATGGGGTGTTGATTTCAGAAACTGAAAGCGAAAAGGAATCTTTCCCGCAACACACTGCGCCAAAGAGGCCAGACCGACTAGATTGCAGCATTCATCACACAACAATTCAGGGTGAACGATGGGTGATCATGGTTGGTCTATTAGATGGCAAGCCATATGAGGTTATGGGAGGTCTTTCAAACCTTATTGAAATCCCTAGGAACAAAGCAGAAGGTATTTTAATTAAACATCCACGAAAAACAATGAATTCTATTTATGATCTGCAGATTGGAACAAATGGTGACACGATCATTATTAAGGATCTGGTAAAGGTTTTTGATAATCCTAACCATTCGGCTTTTACTCGCATGATCTCTCTAGGATTGCGCCACGGCGCGGATATTCAATATGTTGTAGAACAGTTGCAAAAAGACCGTGACTCAGACATGTTTAGCTTTGCAAAGTGTGTTGCTAGGGTGCTGAAGAACTATATCCCAGATGGACAAACCGCTACAGAAAAAACTTGCCCTGAGTGTACGCACGAAGGTTTGATTTATGTAGAGGGGTGCGTAACTTGTACGGTGTGCGGCTACGCAAAATGTGGATAAACACAAAATAAGAAAGAAGGAAAAAATATGAATTTTGTACCGGTAAATAGAAATCTTTTATTAAAGTTGATTGAAGAAGAAGTGGAAGAAACTTCAAGTCCTGGCATTTTATTGCCGACAGATTACAAACCAGCAGAGAAGCCATATACGTTTGCGACGTTGGTTGCTTGCTCGGATGAATCGTCTTTTGCAATAAATGTTGGAAAGACTTTTATTGTAGAATCTCAGATGATTCGCCAAATTGAATATAACGGGGAGAGTTTCCATACAATAACTGAAAATCATGTTATTGGATTTCTTCGTGAGTAATGAAATCTCACTTGTATGAAGCTGATGAATTAGTTATAGGTTATGGCCTTAATGCAGTTTTATATGCGTATTTAAACAATTCAACAATATTATTAAATGGCGATCAAAGGCCATTTAGGTTTGACACCTGGGAGGGCAAACAGAAATTAGACATTTGGTCTGAAAAGCTGTTTGCTCTTTCTATTTCTGGAAAATGTCCATTATCTGATAAAATCAAGTCAATAAGGGTCGAGGACAACCAACTCAGCATAGCTACAAAAAACTCTAGAAGAGTTAGATTTCAATATCAAAAATTAAGAATATTTGATGCAGATCATGTAGAGGGAATTGAACTGGAAGAGAAGGTAAAAGAATATAGGGTTTTTGATTGGTTCGATGTGTTCTCTGGCATGCGCCATATACACGATAGGATAGAAACTACCTCAGACTTTGTTAGGTGGTTACACTTTTATCCATCTGACCGGATGCACGGAAAGCATTTAGATAAAAAAGACTTGGTTACTGAATCTTATATAAGAAGCGAGCATTTAGATGATTTCGGAAACTCCTCTACGGCAGCTCGTCTTAAATCAATGGCTACAATGAAAGAGCATGGTATCAGGGGTACAAGAAATGGAAGATCTATGGAGGACCCCACGAAATATAAATATTATGCGTTGAAGGTGGAGTTCTCTCATCGTGAAAAATACAAACATTTAAAGTTTTTTGATGCTGGGGACTTGCCAAAATCTGTAAAATTTGATATAACATATGAGAACGATTTATTGGAGCAGCTAGAGGACAGTAAATATCTGTTAAAAGCTGAAAGGAAATTATTACTTGGAAAGTAATACGGAAAATTGTCAGGCTTTTCACCTATCGGGGATTATTCCTGTTAGCGGAATAGAAACTGATTTTGGAGTCGAATGGCCTGATTGCTTAATGCCTTTGGCAGCGAATTACGCCGCTGTTGAACGCTCAATTGTTGAGTGTGCTGCAGCCGGCTGTGAAAACATATGGATTATTGCAAACGACGACATTGCGCCACTTTTAAAATATAGATTGGGCGATTATGTAAGGGATCCTTATTCAATAAAAGAGGGTGCATACAAAAAGTTTCCAGATTTGAATTGGCGCTCTATTCCTATTTACTATGTTCCTATTAATCCGAAAGATCGCGGCAAAATAGACTGCTATGGTTGGGGTATTTTATATGGTGCCCTTTCCGCATATCACATTTGTCGAAGATTTAGTAGATGGGCGATACCGGATAGATATTATGTATCTTTCCCTCTTTCAGTTTATGATCCAATGTGTTCCGAAAAACATAGAAGCGATATATCGTCTAGCCGTCCCTTTTATTTTTCTAAGAATGGCAGAACCATTGCAGATGGGGAAATGTTAGGATTCACGTTCAACGGTGAGGATTTTAAGCGATTTCGAAAAAATCTTCGACAACATTCCCGCGGGTTTTCCGGAGAGAATCTTCTAGACGGGAAATATCCACAAGAAAAATTGCCACCAGAAAAAAGATACGCTGCACGCAATTTCACGCTTGACAAAGTATTTCAATCCGCTATACTTAAGGAAGCTAAGGTTGCGGAGCTTCCTTGGCAATATGACATTACAGATTGGGAAGGATATTGTGAGTTTTTAGGTTCCCCTGAAAGAGCACAAATTGAAAGACCGTCTAAGAAGATTTTAAGCTTTCATAAATTGAATAAGATAGGAGAAGATGAATGAGCGAAGAAAATAATAGGTTGAAGCCGAAGATTCCATTTGTTGGTCTACATGCGCATAGCGTTGCGGGGTCAATATTTGATGCAATCGGATATCCCCCAGAACACATGGATTTTGCATATGAGAACGGGGCGACAGCCTTGGCACTGACCGATCATGGAAATATGAATGGGTTCAGTCACCAATTTCTTCATGCCCAAAAGATGAGGGCCGAAGGTCGCGACTTTAAGCCAATCTTTGGATGTGAAGCTTACTTTCTTCCGAGTATGGATGACTGGAGAGAGGATTACGAAAGAATCCGAGAAGAGTCCAAAAAGAAGAGTAGCCTAGACAAAGAGCTTAGTGGGGCTACAATTGAATCAGAGAATGAGAGCAAAAAGGCGATTAAGAACATTTTGAACCGCCGACGACATTTGGTTTTGTTGGCGATGAATCAGACCGGGCTAAACAACATGTTTAAGCTCATCTCAGAAAGTTATCGCCCCGAAAATTTTTATCGCTATCCTCGAATCGATTACTCTCTTTTGAAGAAGTACAACGAGGGCATCATGGCTTCGTCAGCGTGCCTAGGCGGCGTTTACGCGGGTAATTATTGGGAGAACCGAGAGTCAGGTGAGGAAGCCGTCTTGGAGGCCATGAGAGAGACTACACGGAGCATGATTGACATTTTTGGCGACCGGTGGTACGGAGAACTGCAATGGAATTCGATTCCAGAGCAGCATGAGCTAAACAAATATGTTATCAAGATGCATGAAGAGTTTGGAATTGAGTTGATTTCGACTGCAGATAGCCACTACCCAAATCCAACTGCATGGAAGGACCGTGAGCTTTACAAGAGGCTGGGCTGGCTTGGCAAGGGAACCCCTGATTGGATGGAAGACACAAGCCTCCCACCGGGCGTCGAGGAGATTGGATATGAATTGTATCCAAAGAATGGCGATCAGATGTGGGAATCTTTCAAGAAATATTCAGAGCAACTGGGAGAGGAATACGATGAAGATTTGGTACTCAAATCAATCACCATTACGCAGGATATTGCAGAAAACCGGATTGAAGATTTCGATCCTGATACTACTGTTCGGTTGCCAGATTTTGTTGTTCCTGAAGGAGCGACAGCAACGCAAGCACTCACCAGACTTGCGATCAACGGACTCCGACGCCTAGATCTCCATGAGAAGGAGAACTATCTTCGGCGCCTCAAGATGGAGTTGGAGGTTATTGATGACCGCGGCTTCAGCAAGTATTTCTTGACAATGAGTGCGATTGCAGAGCGCGCTAACAAAATTCAGCTTACTGGGCCCGGTCGTGGCTCTGCCGCGGGATCACTGGTCGCTTACGCTCTTGGGATTACTCAGGTTGATCCAATTCGATGGAATCTACTGTTTGAGAGGTTCTTAAGGCGAGATGCTACCGATTATCCAGATATTGATTATGATGTTGCAGACCCGATGGTCCTGAAAGAGGTGTTGATTGATGAATGGGGAGAAAACAGTGTTGTCCCAATTTCAAACTGGAATACTCTACAACTACGTTCTTTGATTAAAGATATTTCAAAGTTTTATGGCGTTCCGTTTACGGAGGTTAATCCAGTCACCAGTCGAATGATTAAGGAAGCAACACCGGCTGCTAAAAAGAAGCATGATATCAAGAGTGGTGTTTATAATCCAACTTGGCAGGAAGTCATGGAGTTTAGTCCATCCTTGAATAACTTCCTTAATCGTTATCCGCACATTAAGACTCACGTTGAAACTTTGGTTGGGCAGGTTCGCTCCTGCAGTCGCCATGCCGGTGGTGTCGTCATCGCGGAAAACCTAGATCAGTGTATGCCACTGATTAACTCTGGAGGGGTGAGACAAACCCCCTGGTCCGAGGGCCAGAACGTACGACACTTGGAGCCTCTAGGGTTTATTAAGTTTGATATCTTGGGCCTAGCATCGCTTCGCATGATCCAGGGAGCAATTACTCACATTCTTAAGAGGCACAAGGGGGTTAAAAGCCCAACATTTGAAGATATTAAGAATTTCTATGATTCAAAGCTGCATCCAGACAACATTAACTTTGAAGACGAAAAGGTGTATCACAACGTCTTCCACAAAGGAAATTGGGCTGGCATCTTCCAGTTTACTGAGGGCGGCGCACAAAGATTTTGCAAGAATGCAAAGCCAAACAGCTTGATTGATCTGGCTTCAATCACTTCAATTTATCGACCCGGGCCTCTAGGGGCGAAAGTGGATAAAGCATTTGTCGAAGCTAAGAAAGATCCAGATAGTATTCACTATATTAACGATCTTGTTCGCGATGTGACTGAGGAGAGCTATGGGTTCCTAATCTTTCAGGAACAGATTGCTATGTTGGCACATAAGCTGGGCAAGAACCTTTCTCTAGATGAAGGCAATCTTCTTAGGAAGGTTTTGACCAAAAAGGGCACTGGTAAGGATAAAGCAAAGACAAAGATTTACCATAAGTTTATTGAGGGGTGCAAGGAGTCTGGAATGCGACCCGGCACGGCCCAAACTCTCTGGGATAAGTTTGAATATTTCTCAGGGTATGGTTTTAACAAGTCGCATGCTGTATCGTACTCCATGTTGTCATACCAGTGTGCATGGCTGTTGACTTACTATCCAGCAGAGTGGATGGCGGCATTCCTAGACAAGGAGCCCGAATCTAGGAAAGAGAGAGCAATTAACATTGCTAAGGCATACGGCTTTAGGATTCAAGAGGTTGATATTAACGACTCTGGCCGGGTTTGGGAAATTTCTGATGATGGAAACATTCTAATCCAGCCTTTGAGTTCAATCAAGGGACTGGGCGATGCAGCCATTGACCAGATCGTTAAAAATCGACCATTTTTAGATGTAGAAGATTTTATCTTCAACGAAGAGGTTGTATACAGCAAGTTGAATAAAAAAGCACTAGATGTTTTGATCCGCTCCGGAGCACTTCATTCTTTGATGGATGAAAGGTTTGTTGGAGGTAAACACTTCTGGTCAGCTGTTGCTGTGGACCGACCAAAGAACAAAAAGAAACTAAGAGAAAACATTGATACTTATGCCCCAGAGGGAGAGTTCACTGAGGAGGAAACAATTCAAAACATTGTTTCACTAACTGGAACTTTTCCCATGAGCAGGGTCATGAGTCACTCAATCAGGTCGAGACTTGAAGAACTTTATGTCCCTCCAATTTCAGAATTTGATAAAGATCTGCAGTTGGTTTGGTTTATTCCTAGGGAGATTATCCCTAAGAAAACTAAGAACGGAAAAGACTATTGGATTCTTCGCGTAATCGATGACAATGCTGCAACGACCAGTATTAAGTGTTGGGGCGTCCGTCCAGAAAAGGATATGGTACACTTGAATCGCCCATATATGAGTAGGCTAGACTTTGATCCGGATTGGGGATTCTCAACAAGATCAATACGCCACAACTTTAGGCTGTTAGGATAGAAGGGAACAAAAAATGGCTAGAGCAAAACGACCAAGCAGAGACAGAAAACAAAATAAAAAGAAGACATCTCAGGGAAGTGGTAAATTTACTAAGTGGAAGCGCCCCGGCCCCAATGGTGGGAATAAAAAGTATCGTAAGCGTTATAGGGGGCAAGGAAGATGATTGCAGATATAGTTGTTGATTTACAGTATGGTGACTGTGGTAAAGGAAAAGTTACCCACCATCTTTTAAGAACTTCGAAATATACTCATTGTATACGCTACAATGGTGGGTGTAACGCTGGTCATACGATTTTTCATGAAGGAAAGAAGTTTGTCACGCACCACATTCCAGCTGGAGTGTTTTTCGGTGTCAGGTCAATCATTGGTTCAGGATGTGTAGTTAACCTAGAACAGTTTTTCTCTGAAATTGATGAGTTAGAAGCTGCTGGTATCGATTGCAAGAATCTAATTAAGATTGCAAAGAACACACATATTATAACAAATGAACATGTTGAGGAAGATCAGAAAGAATTCTCCATAGGAACAACGAAAAGGGGCAACGGACCCGCTTATCGAGACAAGTATGCTCGAAAAGGTATTCGCGCTGAAGAATTGGAAGTTTTAGAGCCATATGTTGTAGACCTCTACACTGAGCTTCATTCGCCGTATCCCACTTGTGTCCTTCTAGAAGGTGCGCAGGGCTTTGGTTTAGACATTGACTGGGGCGATTATCCCTATGTCACATCAAGCCACTGCACTGCTGCTGGGGCACTTTTAAATGGTATTCCACCATTTTCAGTCAGGAAAATCTATGGTGTTGCTAAGGCTTACGAAACCTATGTCGGTGCTAAAAATTTTGAACCAAAGGAAGAGATATTTCAGAAGCTCCGAGATGCAGGGGACGAATATGGTGCCACCACTGGCCGACCTAGACAGTGCAATTGGACAAATATTGATCTTTTGGAAAAGGCTGCTAAGATTAATGGAATTACAGATTTGGTAATCAACAAAGTTGATGTCATGAGGGAAGTTAATTCATGGTGCTTTAGGTTCGGTGATTCAATCACAACTAGATTCCAGGGCGAAAACGAGTGGAAGAACTTCTTAAAGAGTTACATGAAAAAGAAAATGGGAAACGTGAAAATTTACTTTTCAGAATCCCCGGAGGAAATTTAAAATGAAAGTAACAAAAACTTATTCCCCCTTACTTAAGGATCCGGAATTATTAAGAGAGCCGATTATTATTAGAGTTAATGAATTTAACAATAGGGCGGCAAAGGATTTTGCGACACAAGTTACTCGCGCCCACAATACTGGGCAACCAGTGATTCCTGTAATCATTGATTCATATGGCGGTCAGGTCTATAGTTTAATGAGTATGATCTCAGCTATCAAGCACGCTGAACTTCCAGTTGCAACAATTATTGAAGGCAAGGCAATGTCTTGTGGTGCTATCTTGTTTTCTTTTGGAGACGATGGGTTGCGTTTTATGGACCCTGATGCTACACTGATGATTCATGATGTTTCATCGGGCATGTGGGGTAAGATCGAAGAGATCAAAGCCTCTGCTGCGGAAGCTGAGAGATTGAACCAGAAAGTCTATCGCATGATGGCTACGAATTGTGGAAAAAAGGAGGATTATTTCTTAGAAATGATTCATGAGAGAGGCCACACCGATTGGTTCTTAGATGCAGCTGAAGCAAACAAACATAACTTGGCAAATCAGATTAGAGTGCCAAAGTTTAATGTAACTGCAAATGTAAATATTAATTTTGAATAGGAGATGTTATGAGTGTTGGACCGAGTTTATGGAATAAAGAATCTGGAGCGGTTGGATTTAGTTCCAAATCTGCAGAATGGGATACCCCTGATGATTTCTTCGTCAGGCTGAATTCAAAATATTGTTTTACATTAGATCCTTGCGCTACAGAGCAGAATGCTAAGTGTGATAAATACTTCACTATGGAGGATGATGGGCTAGCGCAAGACTGGGGTGGGGAGACTGTTTTTGTTAATCCACCCTATGGCCGCGGCATCGGGGCTTGGGTTGAAAAAGCCCACAAAGAGAGTCAAAAGCATAACACAACGGTTGTTATGTTGATTCCCGCTAGAACTGATACAAAATGGTGGCACAATTATGTTATGAAAGCAAAAGAGATTTACCTACTGAAGGGAAGGCTGAAATTTGGTGGTTCAAAAAATGCCGCCCCGTTCCCGTCAGCCGTGGTAGTATTTGAACAGGGGCGCCTTTTAGCGCCTACGCCGTCACTGGCACCAAATTTATTTTCATTGGAGAAGAAATGAGTAGACCAAAAATTAGAAAAGTAAAAAAGGGTAAAAAGAAGCTAGCAAAAGACGCAATGTCTGTTCTAGAGCAAAAGGCGGGATTGTTTTTAAATATCCCATCTGAATGTTGCGTCTGCAACGAAGCGTTTGACAAAACAGACAAGGAGATGATTAATACATGGCAAGTTTCTGTTTATGAAGAAAGAAAAGTAGTCAGATTAACTTGTCCGGTGTGTCATGGGAAAGTGGCGAATTTTCTAGAAAGGTTAAAAAATGAACAAGAGCAAGATGACTAGTTACGATTATTGGATTGAAAACAAAGAGAAAGAACAATTTACAAATTCTCTCTCTTACGATGATGTGTTACTGGCACCCCAATATTCAGAGATTATAAGTCGAACTCAGGTAGATATTGGAAGTGAATTGGATGATGAATTTACATTTGCTTTACCTTTAATTGCTTCCCCTATGGATACAATTTCTGGCGTTGAGATGGCCGTTGCCATGTCTACTGCTGGAGGTTTAGCAGTTCTACATCGATATAATAAGCCAGAACAGCAAAGTCATTTGGCAGCTATGGCTACTAAGATTCATGGAATTGAAATAGCAGCTGCAGTTGGGGTTTCTGGAGACTTTTTGGAACGGGCACAGTTGCTTTATTCTGCCGGCGTACGCATTTTTTGTTTAGATGTTGCGCATGGCCACCACATCTTAATGAAGAGAGCACTTTCAACTTTGAAGTCTGCTCTTCCCGATGATATTCATCTCATGGCTGGGAATGTTGCCACCTTGGAAGGTTTCAACGATTTAGCTGATTGGGGTGCAGACAGCATCCGGGTAGGGATTGGAGGAGGTTCTATTTGTAGTACCAGAATCCAAACAGGTCATGGAATTCCTACTTTTCAGTCTGTTTTAGATTGCGCCCGCACCGACCGGGATGCTAAAATCATAGCAGACGGTGGAATTAAGAATTCTGGAGATATTGTGAAGGTTCTCGCTGCTGGTGCAGATTTTGTTATGGCAGGATCTATTCTTGCTGGAACAACTGAGTGCCCCGGTGAAATTTTGGAAACCAGAGAAGGTAAATTTAAAACATATCGTGGGATGGCTAGCAAAGACGCTCAAATGGACTGGAGGGGTAAAACCTCTTCTCTGGAAGGAGTTTCTGCTGTAGTGCCCTATCGCGGCGGTGTTGTACATGTCTTATCTGATCTAGAGAGAGGAATCAGGAGTGGATTTTCGTACTCTGGTGCAGTCACCTTGAAAGAGTTACAAGCTAAGGCGAACTTTATCAAGCAGACACCAGCCGGCCAGCAAGAAAGTTCTACTCACATTAAGGGTAGGTAAGAATGACAGAAGTTAAGTTATCAAAATTATCATTTTTTGTAGATCCCAAGTTACATGAGGATTTTAGGATAAGATTATATTATGATGGCTTAAACAATCAGAGTAATTTTTTCAAAGCTTGTCTTTTTGGATATTTGACAAACAATGAAAAGTTTATGGAGTATCTTGATTCATATAAAGAAGATCAAGAAATTCAGAGTTACATGAAGAGGAATAAATCTATTAAACTAAGAAAGTCCGGACAGGACATCAAACAAAAGCTTGGTTTGACAGAAAAAGAGATAGAAAACATATTTGATATATTAGAACAGGAGATGGTAGAATTATGAAGAAATGTGTTACTGAATGCTTATTGAAGCAGAAAGTGTGTCAGAGGTCTGAGTGTAGAATGTGGATAGACTACGAAGAGGATCTTAATTGTACTTTGGTTTGTGTTAATAATAACGGACCTTTGACTTTGAGAGAGGTTGCAAAAAGAGAAAAACTTAGTTTTGTTAGGGTTAAACAGATACAAGACGACGCAATTCAAAAAATGATTAAGAACGGCTCGCTAGAATGATGTAAAAAATTAGCTTTTAAACGATTTAATATCTATTTATATTGAATAAGGAAACTTATATTTCCCCCAAAGACAGGAGAGTTCTTAAGAATGTCACAGAAAACTACACTACTTAACGAGTCGCAGATTCGTAAGTTTATGAAATTAGCCGCTTTACAGCCGCTAGCTGAAACTTTTATTGCTGAAACAACTGATGAAGATGAAACAGTTGAAGAAGCCACAACTACTGAAGACGAAACCGTTGAAGAGGCTACTGCCACTGAAGACGAAACCGTTGAAGAAGCAGCCGACGCAGACGCAGATACAGAAACTGCTGAGGCTACAAACGAAATGGCTCATGCTTATCGCGATGAAGACGATGAAGGCATGGGTGCTATGGAGCCTGCCCTCGATGAGCCTGCGCTTGACGAGCCTGCCCTTGACGAGCCTGCTCTCGATGAGCCAGCCGCAGACGGCGAGGTAAGCCTCTCTGATGAAGAGGTACAAAGCCTTGTTGATCTTCTCCGCGCCGCGGAGGGGGTTGTTAGCAAGCTTGAGGCCGCTTTAGGTGATGAGCCAGCCCTTGATGAGCCTGCTCTTGACGAGCCTGCTCTTGACGAGCCAGAGCTTGATGATGAGCCAGAGCTTGATGATGAACCTGTCATGCAAGAGATTGATGACGACCTCTTAGAGACGGTTCTTCAGAAGGTTGCTGCTCGACTTTCCGCACAGAACACAGTATCTGAAGCAGAAGAAACAGAAGAGGCAACTGAGGAATAAAAATAAGTTCAAATAATATTTGACAAATCAATCGTAGTTTTCTATAATAACAGCTGTGGGGTTTCTCACGGCTGTTTTTTTTTGGAGAAGTATGGAACAATTAATTAATTTAGATTCGGTATTGTGGTTTTTTATGGGAGCTATAGCTTCTACGTTTTTATCTCGCATGTTGGATATTTCACATGCTGCCTATCTTGTTAACGAAGCGGTGTCTGGTTGTCTTTTGATGTTAGCAAAAGTCAACGAAGATGTAGCTTTTGTGGTAGAATTAAAGCATAAGCATTTGGCTGATTCCGGAATGGATCGAACAAAAGTTAGAGAATATAGGCAACTGGATGAAAAAGTCATGAATGACTGGAAGCAACTAGTGATAACTAATATGATTAATTCAGCCCCGCAGTCGTTTAGTGGTTTTATTAAGTTTTCTAACTGGAGAGAAGCCATGCGACAATTAGACGAAATGTACAAAAAGAATAACTAGGAGGTAGAAAAAAATGTCTTTACCAGAAATAGATGATGTTATGAGGGCTACTGCTTGGAAAGCTAGCCGCGGCGATGATGATAAGCCTGTAAAAATGAAACTACAGGTAGACAATATTCCAGGCCGAAGAAACTTTAATAGAGTTCTTAAGTCTCTTGAATCCGAAGAGTGGCAAATTATAGGAGAAGGGCTTGGCCAGGATAAGAGCTTTATGGCTATCTTTACTCGCACATTTTCTTCATATGCAGAATGGGTAAAGTGGGGAAAACAGTATCCACATTATCTTAAGGAAATCAGTCCAAAAACGGACAAGCCAAAGAGAATCAAGCTAGGGAAAGGCTCTCAGACCCGCCCTGGACGACCTAGAAAGGAACTACGATGAGTGACGATAACGAAGAGCCTGTCCCCGCGCCTGAAGCCTCTGAGCCGCGATTGGTGGGCATTTATGGTGATATTAACGAAGAAAATTCATCTGAATGTTTAAACGCACTTTTGTCACTCCACCACGATAGGGAGCCGATGGAGGTCATAATTTGTACTGGCGGCGGATCAATCGGTGACATGTTTGCAATCTATGATACCATCCGGATGACTAGAGAAGATTGTGAAGTTAACACTCGCGGCATAGGAAGAGTAATGTCGGCTGGTGTACTGTTGCTAGCAGCCGGAACAAAGGGCAAAAGAAAGATTGGAAAACACACCCGGGTAATGCTTCATAGTGTTTTGGGTGGAGACTATATGTCTGGGCCTGCGTTAAACTCAGTTATGAAAGAAATTGAAACTTTGCAACATATGATGTTTGTGGCGCTAGCGGAAGAGACAAATATGACTGTTGAATACCTGACGGGTCTGGTAGAAAAAAACGTTGACCACTTTTTTTCGGCAGAAGAAGCAGTTGAGTTAGGAATTGCCGACATTATCGTTTAGTGGCAACTATTTAGTATCAAGGGAAGTAATTTATGTCAAATCTAGATAATTTAATGAAAGATCATTATTCCGAAAAAGATGTTTTTGGATTGAATAGCCTCGTTGGCCTGATCGAAGAGGTCATGGAGGATAACAAAGAGCTTTTTGAAACATTAGCTGATGATTTTGGATCCCTAATGAGTGGCGATCTTATAGCAGAGTCCCGCCGCGAAGCTGAAAAGTTTGTAATGACGATGCCGAAATTCGTTCCAACAGAAAACTGGGGCGATCCGAAGACTGCAGACCGAAAGGCTGTACAGAGACTTTTCTCAAACATCAAAGGCGGAACTATAGAAGCTAGAATTGCTTTCTTGAAAAGAATTCAAGAAGAGAACACAAAGATTGTTTCCCCGCGAAGAATTATTAGTTCCCTAATCCTCTTGGAAACGTTGGCAATGGCAGTTAACAACTTCAGTGAATCTGCCGCTGGTTTCGTTTTTGAGGCTTTCTTGGCTGCGCTATTGGGTGGCAAACAGGAGGCAGAGGTTAGCGCAGAAAAGGGCAATCTACCAATTGAAGATATCGTAGCCTTCTCAGAATTTGAAGGTGTCCCGAGCGTACCAGTCAGCCTTAAGCTGTTGTCAAAAAAGGGTGGCGGCAAGGCTGGAACTGGTATTCACGGGAGTTACACCAACCTAGTTGATGGAGTTAATGATTGGGTTGCGGTTAGGTATATAGTGGCGCTTAAAGAGTTTGCCACAGTCCAACCGGGATCATCTGAAGAGGCCGGCGGAAAAGCAATAGGCAGTAAGCTAGGTGTAGAAACAATTGATCTTTATGAATTTGCATTTACTCAAGATAACTTTTTAAGTGTTTTAGGGGTAAACCCGGGCAATTTAAAGAATGTTCTTCCAATTGAGCTTAAGGCTGATTCCTCCGAAGCAAAACAATATTTAGCTTCCTTGTCTGAATTGCCTTGGCCAGAACTTTATCGTAGATTGCAAGATGGTAGGGCGTATACAAATACTGCAGCCAAACAACAAGAAGAACCTCTAGAGGTAGAGCCGGAAGAGCCTCCAGCTGAAGCGCCAGAGGAGCCACTAGCCGAAGGCATGAAGACTGTCACAGTAGAGCAACTCAAAGGTTTATGGACCGAGGAATTGCTTTTAGAATCTAGCAAAGTTAAAACACAGTGGGTGATAACACAGACTCAGCTGATGGGCGGAACAAGGACCGCTGGAATTCCAGCTATGGATTCAGCGGGCTATAGAGAACACGGAAACATAGGTATTTCTACTTCTTCTATTGTTGCAGCTGCTCAGATGCATATTAGTAAGTTGAGTGAGGGGATAAAACTTCTCTTCACGGCCACCAAAATGCTTGGAGAAGATGTCGATCAATTCTTTACTACTAGTAAAAGATCTGCAGCCCACAACGCTGGACTCCGCGCAGTTGATCACGCTGAAGAGATCAGTACGATCATGAAAACTCAAGCAGAGATCGCATCTGGCGAAACAGAATAAAAATAAACTTATTAATTAACAATTTGACAAAATTGTATAAACTATTATAATATACACATAGCTAGGAGGAAGTGTGCCTAATTGTAAATTTGATTCCCGTAAGGGCTTAAACGAAAAGATTTTAAATGGAGTTAATACTCTAGCGGACAATGTTGCTGCGACTTTAGGTCCGAAGGGGCGAAATGTAATTCTGCAAGAAAAGGGCAAAGAGCCTTTCATTACCAAGGACGGGGTTACTGTCGCCACATTTGTACATCTAGAAGATGAATTTGAAAACGCCGCAGCTCAAATTATTAAGCAGGCGTCCTCACAAACTAATACTACCGCAGGAGACGGCACAACAACAGCCACGGTCCTCGCGCGAGCAATCTTAGTTCAGGCGCAAAGATATTTATCTGCTGGAGCATCCCCGGTTGAACTGAAGAGGGGTATAGACAAGGCTGTAGAAGTTATAGTGCTTAAACTAGAACAATTGTCAACTCCGGTAGCTAGTCTAGAAGATATTGAAAATATTGCCAGTATTTCAGCAAACAACGATCCTAAAATTGGAAGGCTAATCGCCACTGCAGTGGATAGGGCCGGCAAGGACGGCGCGATTACTGTTGAAGATGCCAAGTCGATTGAAACTAGTTTAGATCTCATTGAAGGTTTTAGGTTTCATTCTGGTTATGTTGCCTCTGCTTTTGTCACTGACGAACGCCGCGGCGCAGTAAAATATGAGAGCCCCTTGTTGCTAGTAACAGATAATAGGATCGACACGGTTGAACAAATTCTCCCTGTGTTGGAGTTGGTTTCCCGAGACGGAAGGCCACTGGTTATTGTAGCAGAAGAAATTGAAGGCCAAGCCCTGGCTGCGCTAATCATGAATTCTATTCGCGGCACTCTGAAGGTTGCAGCCGTTAAAGCGCCTAGGTATGGGGAGGAGAGGCGCAACATCCTCACGGACCTCGCCACAGCCACAGGCGCAACCTTTATTTCCAGAGATAGCGGCAATAGTTTGCGTGAAGTTAAATTACAACACCTGGGCTCTTCGAAGAGTATTGATATCTCTAAGACCTCTACTACAATTGTTGGTGGTAAAGGGGACTATGAAGACATTGATAAGACAATAGAACTTTTGAAATCAGAGATGGCCCAAATAGATTCAGTTAGAGAGAGTGAAAAGGTTCAAGAAAGAATTACAAGACTGTCTAGCGGTATTGCAGTGATTCGAGTCGGCGGTGCTACAGAAGTTGAGATGATTGAAAAGAAGCATCGAATCGAAGATGCGCTTGAGGCCGTCAAGTCTGCCCAAGAAGAGGGAGTTCTCCCCGGCGGTGGAGTAGCTTTGGTTCGTACACTAACTGAGCTTGAAGTTGAGGTTGAAAACGATGACCAAGCTTTGGGAATTGAAATCGTAAAAAAGGCAGTATTAGAGCCTTTGAGGCAGATGGCAACGAACTGCGGGCAGTCCGCGGACTTGATTGTTTCTGCTGTTGAAGCAGAGTCTGGAAATCTGGGATATGACTTCAGAACAGACTCTATGGTTGACATGATAGAGCATGGCATTCTTGATCCAACAAAGGTCACAAGATCTGCATTACAGAACGCAGCTTCCGCTGCTGGCACGCTAATAACCACTTCTCACGCTATTGTACAAGTCTGAATTAAACTTTCAGACTAATTAAGTAGAGTGAGAAAAGGAGTTCAACCTCATGGAACTAGAAGAGGCCCAGCTATTGCAGACATTAACAGAATTATCAGCAAGAATAGAAGTTCTTATTGAAAAGCAAGATGAGTTGGCAGAAAATGTTAATAAAATAAAAGAAGCTGTATACAATCCAGATTCAGGCTTATATGCTAGGCTCGCGGGGTTGGACGGTAGAATTAAAAGTTTAGAGGAGTGGCAATCAACCTCTAATAGGATTACATGGTTCGTAGTAACATCTCTGCTTGGATTATTTATTGCTACACTTTGGCGAACAATTGTTGGTTGACAAAGTAAATTTTAGATGATATAATAATATAGATTGGAGTTATTATGAGCATGAGAGTGAAGGTGTCATACACCACAGACGTAGATTCTGTACCAGAGGAGGTTGGCAATATCGTTAACACGGTTGCCAATAGATTTTCTAAGACAGCTTTTGAGTTAAACGAGCTAACTGTTGGTCTTATCCAGAACCCGGACGAAAATTTGATTTCCGCGAGCCAAACACTTGATGGGGTTCGCAAGCTATTGGCAACGCTTGATTTAAAACTAGCAGATTGTCAAAATATTTTGACTGCTTTTGTCGAATACAAGAACAACCCAACATCCTTAACGGATGATACTCTTTCCTTGAATGAAGAGGAACAGGCAGTTGTTGAATCCAGCTAGGGGTGACTTGGTTCATATACCCTCTTCTGTTATGCTGAAGCGATATGACCTTCCGGGTCGTCAAATCATGGCATATCAGAGGACAGAACATCCAGCCATAGCGGTTTTTTTAGAGAATTTCGATAACAATCATTGCAGAATATATTACAATGGTGAGTATTGGGTTGCTCATGAGCGTGACGTATATATGAATAGTGAGGTGAAAAATGTTTGTTAAATTAGTAGAAGTTAAAAAGGTGGCGGGCCAGAGTCATGGATTTTTAGAACAAAATGAAAGATTTACTTTGGGGGAGGTTTTCCTAAATCCAGAGCAAATCACGCATTTAAAAGAAGACTATCAGATGAGCCGCTGGCTGGGCGAAGGGCTTCTTCCAGAAGGTTTAAGCAACTCTCAGAGGTTTACAAAAGTCTTCATAAATCGTGCAAACCGCACTAGTGCTATTACTGTTATTGGCGATGCTTCGGCAATAATGGAAAAGGTACAGAGTGTCACGGTAGCACACAAGCAGCTGTTGAGAGGGTAAAATGTTGAAAACAGACGATGAGATTACATTTGTTGATAAGCCGTGGGGTTATGAAAGAATCTGGGCAGAGACAGAAAACTATGTAGGCAAGTTTCTTTTTATACAAGAGGGGCATTCTTTGTCTAGGCAGTTTCACAAGGTAAAGGATGAAACCATCTATGTTTTATCTGGACCCTTGGTTTTAGAAACTGGCCCGGAGCACCCCGATGATGAGGTGAGACAGATTGGTGTGATTGAGGGTGAGTCCGTCAGGATCCGCCCTGGAGTAGTGCATCGATTCTGCGCCACGGCTGGCGCTGATGTTGAATTGATAGAGGTTAGCACGAATCATTTGGATGATGTTGTGCGAATTGAGGATTCTTACGGAAGAATTCCTAATGTTTCTGCTTGACAAGTAAATATGTGTGTTTAAATTATATATACGAACTTGACACAGGAGGATTTTTAGTATGAGTTTGTTTCCAGTTTTAAGAAATGATAGTTTTTTTCCAACAAGAAATTTGTTTGATTCAATTTTAGACGATTGGGCTTTTGGCCCGCTTGTCACGAGGGATCAAGTTAATGATCTCAATTTGACAACGAAGGTTAAAACCAATGTTGTTGACTTGGAGAAAGAGTATCGTATTGATATTGTTATCCCGGGCGTTAGCCGAGACGACATTGTTGTCGATGTTGATGAAAAGGATATCACTGTTTCATACGAAGCTAAGGAACAGACAGAAAGTTCTGTTTCGTATAGTTCTTTCAAGAAGCAATGGAAACTTCCACAAAATGTAAACATTGAGGATATTGTGGCAAATTATAATCAAGGCATTCTTTCTATTAGTGTGCCTAAGAATGTTAAGGCTGTCGCTCCGTCAAGGCGCCTTGAGATTGGTTGATTAATAATAGTTATCTAGTTACAAAAGGGCAGCTTCGGCTGCCCTTTTCATTTTAATTAAACTATTTATTATGGATACTTATATTAAATGAAACTCCTACTTGAAAACTGGCGAAAGTATTTAATAGAGACTAATGAGGAACACTGGGTGCCCTTAGCGCATGCCATTTCAGATGAAGGTGTGCGCCATTTTGATGAGACTCTTGCTGTACCTGAAAATCTGGATGCTCTTGTGAAACTTTTGTCTGCACTTGGCTGGCCTCGCGAGATGATAGCCACTCACAGTAAGGACAGTCCACCATTTTCAGAGTTTCGAAACATTATTCTTAACAACATTGATAAATTTGGGGCCCCCAAACTACAGATGGTTGCAGGAAAAGATTTAGTACTAGATCCAGAAACGATTGCCGACAGAAAAGCTAAATTTGATAAATACGTTGCTGACAAAGAGGCGGGAAAGGACGCTCTATACTTTAGAGATGACCCCAGCGATCCCCGAGATATTGATTTTTCGAAGCTGCCTCCAATTAGTGTTATTGAAACAGATGGCGGCTATGAGATGGCTGACGGCGCTCACAGGGGCTTCCTAGCTCAACAAGCAGGTGCTGACTTGCCGGCCTATGTGTTGTCGCAAGAAGCAAACAATAGCCCGATTGTACTTAAAATTGAGGAATTATTTAATGAAACTCCTACTTGAAAACTGGCGGAAGCAATTATTACAAATGCCAAACGAAACTAAAAAACTCTCTCTGCGAGAACATCAAGAAATATTAAATGAAATTTCTAAGCAAGCCGCAGACAAAATTTATGACTGGATGGCATCTGCTGGCACGGAAGATTATTCTTTTAATGATTTGTTTAATGGCCAGATGAGAGTAGCTATCCCTCTTGTCTCGCAGGATGAAGAAAATCTAAGAAAAGTTGTTTTTGCCCTCCGCGAAGAAGGATGGTCAACTCAGGGCATTCCGTTTAAAATAGATATTGTAAAGCAAAAGAAAAAGAGATTAGGCACAGGTGAGGAATATGAATCGGCTGAAGAAGTAGCTAGGCTAATTGTTCATAAAGAGACAGAGCGCATAATTCCAAAAGGTCCCCGTGCCGGCGAAAAGACTGTTAAAAAAGAAAACACAACAATGTCTCGCGCAATTAACAAGTCAAAAAATATTCCTGAAGATTTAAAGAATTGGTGGCAGAACAAACAAACATTCTACACCAAAGAACGAAACCACAAAAAAATAGAAACTTTCTTCGACCGAGGGAAAAGCGAGGCAGACTTCGGAGCAGATCAAACTGTAATCTTGTCTAGGCACCCGATTGATGTTTTAAGAATGAGCGACATAGGCTCTATTACATCGTGTCACTCTGAGGGGAACAGTTATTTTCAATGTGCTGTAGCAGAAGCAAAAGGCCACGGCCCAATAGCTTATTTGGTACCAACAAAAGAACTTAAAGCCTTTTTGGCTGGAAGCGCACCTGCCGAAGATACTGACGAGCCGTACCTTGGTATGGATTATTATCGGGAAGAATTAGAAAGTTTAGAGCCAGAGGCTAAAGAGTTTATTGAAAACTATGTTCGTACCCAAATTAATTACAGCGAGGGGTCTACGTTAGATCAGTTGTTGAAAGGTAATTTTCCAAAACAACGTATAAAGGATGTTATATCTATTATACATGGTAACGCAGGAAAAAGAGAAGATTTCCGAAGCGCCAAGGATAGAGGCGAAACTTGGGTCAATGATGTCACCCCCGCAGCAATGGAACAATGCTTGGCCGCGCTGGTCAAGGGTGAAGACTGGGATCCAAAAATGGCTCCAGCAGAAGAAGCTGACATAAGTACAATTGGTGAATTTGATGATGAAGAAATCTTTAGAGATTCGAATCGTTCTATTCCGGGCATCGGAGCGACAACCCGTGTAAGACTGAGAAAGTTTCATGATGATGAGGGTAATTTCTTCTTTGCAGTTCCAGAGCGTAGATCTTATGGCAAAACCATCCCGGGGTTTGTTACAGCTATATCGAAGTGGGCTTTCGAAAGCCAGAAAAGATTATTTCTGGGAGACGACGGGGAAACGGTAGTCCCCCCAGACTTCTATAATCTATCTCGTTATGGCGGAACATACGAGGACAATAAAGACGGCCAGATCTTAAATAAGTTTTTTGCTGTCGGCGCTGGCCTTGAGCCAATCTACAACGCTTCTTTAAACGTCAACAGTGAGTCTGACGAAGAAGATGAGCAAGACGCTCTGTATGAACAATATCAAACTCAAGTAGAAGAACTTTTAAATCTTGCCGGGAATAGTCTTGAACACTGTTCTGTTTATGCTGAAGTTGAGTATGGAGATGATCAGCCCTATGTTTACGGCAGCGCGAACTTCTCAATAGAATTCCCAAAAAGTTTATTTGGGGCCGAAGCCGGCGCAGAATATGAGATGCCAGAAACATGGTCAGCAATAAATGCAATGTTTGATGAGTTCCAAGACCATGCTAGAACTGAATTTAATTTGTATCTGTATTGGGAAGATGCAGATCTAGATGCCACCGATGATGAATATAGATTTAATTTTACAATCCCGTGGGACGACTATGAAGCAACACCTGAAGGTCTTAGTGGGCTAATAGCATATATGGAATCTGATTTTGATTCAGAGTATTCATCAATTAGGGCAGCATTTCGTTCTTACCTAGTTTCAGAACAATACATGGCCGAAGCGCCGTTTGATCTGTTCAGAAGAGAGTTGGAGCCCGAGGATGAAGACGCACCCGAGTACACACACTGGGACTATGATGTGGAAGCTGGAGAGATTGATTTTCAATTAAAATCGCGTGAAGAAAGATATAGAACATCTAACTTCAAAGGAGTTTTATTGGGCAGGATAACCAACATCGGATCAGAGTACGGACAACAGAGCCTTGAGAGTCTTTTCCCACTGATGAGGAGGGAAGTTGCTCCTAGCTTTAATTTATCGTTCTTTAAGAAGCTTCAAGGGATTGAAGCAGCAGCTAGAGCCGCAGCACAAAAACAGCTAACACTTCCAGGCATTGAGCCAGAAATAATTAAAGAGTTAAACTTTCCAAACTTAATGAAACTTAGAATGCGCGCCCGGGCAGCAGTGCCTGCAAAGATGGCTATGGACATATATCTTGATCCGCTTTTGACAATTGATGCTGACATCGAAGAAGAAGAGTTGAATGCCGTAAAAGCATTTGTTGATCATCTAGATGAAGATAGAAACATGGATGTTTTTATTAAAGCAGCCCGGGATACATTCAATGAATTTTATGAGCCATACAAGAAGCAGAATGAGGATAGAAGAACAATCAAGTCCGCGGCCAATAATATACTCAACAAAATGAAAGAACTAACCATAGAACAAATTATGGTTTTTTCAAATCAATTTTTAGAGGTAAACAAGTTCGCGCGCGGAGGCATAACAAATCCTTATTTAGGTCAGAAGGTATCCGGCGGCGCCGATGAGTTTGCAGATGAATATAGAATGGTCTGGCCGAAGATCAAGCAAGTGCAGGAGAAGTATCCAGAGTTTAAAATATTAGATTTAACTTTTGCTGAATTAGAAAAGTTGGCGATTCACATGGAGGACAAAGGGTTCCTTCCAGACGAGCTAGCTAAAAAACTAGCAGAAAAAGACCCCACCTTTGATCGAGCCTCTGAAGCTGCTATGGTTGCACAACGTCTGACGACAGCCGATGGCCGACCAATGACAGCTAATGAATATTTTTATTATGATATTGATAATATAATCACGAGGCTAAGGAAGGTTATAACAAACGCTGGTTTTTATATAGCTGCCGCGGCAATCGATCCTAAAGTTTCTCTCCATATAGAGCACATAAAAGATATCCCACCAAGCATTCAGTCTGTTGTAGATTTCGTGCAAGACATAACCCGAGTGGACGAGAACATCGCCAAAACTAAGCAAAACCTTATTGTTCGCATTAAAAGACAATAATTGCCTCCAAATTAATTTAAAAAAAACACCCAAAAAATACGACAAAGGGTCGTAGCTCCATAGTTACTATAGAAAGGTTAGAAAGGCCGTATGGCAGTAGGTACTAGGAATTGTAATTTTTTAACTTAATATAATACACGGAGGCTATAATTGTGCCCAAGAGAAAACTACTTAATTTAACACTTGCTTTTGTGAGCATGGTGTTGTTTGTTCTAACGGGAGTCTCTTGTGATAAAACAGAAGCACAATACTATAACGACGCCCCGTTGTTTGAGCCAGACTCTGTACCAGAGTCCGCTTTGCAAAAGGCTCATGAGATTTCTGAATCTCTGGAAGATGCTAGCTTAACTTATCTTCAAAAATCTGTAAGAAACGCTGCTGTCAAAGTTGCCCGCCCGGGAAACACCGGACACGGATCCGGGTCTTATTTGAAATTTAAAGGCCGGCACATTGTTATAACAGCTGCACACGTTGTTGAAGGCTGCGAAACCATGATTGTGGTTGCAGGGGCCAAAAAATATATTGGACATGTTGTCTATTATGATGACGCATCTGATTTAGCAATATTGTCTGTGCCCCCTATAAAGACAAGAGTCCCGATGCCTTACAGAGTCCGCGGCGATCTTGCTAATAAAAACTTAATAGGAGCAAAGGTAACATACACAGGCTTCCCAGGCCGACATAATTTATTAACAATTATAGGAACTGTTGCTTCTCTAGAGCGTGGCCACATCGTCGTCAATATGTATGGTTGGTTTGGCGCTTCTGGCTCTGGGGTTTACGATGAACAGGGTCGTCTGCTGGGTGTTGTATCGGCAATCGACGTAGGTAACTGGTATATGCCAATACCATTGGATAGTATTGTTTGGGTCGCCCCAATTTGGAAGCTGGAAGAAGCTGCCCTTAGAATCAGACTAGACTCTCATGCCCAATCGGGTACCAGTAAGCACAAAGAACTGCTGGATGAAAAAACAACAGTCCAGCCCAAAGATGAATCCAACGGAGAAGGCACTTACACTCTGCCACCAATGAAATCATTCCCAGGCGCTGCCGCCCCACGAAGGGGTGGTAGGAGAGATTGATATGAAACGCTTCGCACTAATAGCGTTATTTTTTGCGTTACTTGGGTGCGAGGGTGATTATACAATTTATGACATGCACCCACCGGAAGTGGTCTATGTTGAAGTGGAAGTTCCAGTCGAAGTCCCAGTTGAAGTAATTGTTGAAGTTGAGGTTCCAGTTGAAGTCCCAGGTGACGGCGGCGATGTATGGATTGATTCTTTCGAACAACCCTTCACGATGGATGGAATTGATATCGTGTGGCTAATCGACCAATCGGGATCGATGAACCAACACTCGCAGGCTGTTGTAGATGGTATTGAACAAATGATGCTCTCGCTGCCTCCTGCAGGCTGGCGGCTGGGCATTACAACTACAGCGTGGCAGAACGCCCAAAATGCACAACAGTTCCCACTCGTACCAGGGGACACTGTACAAGACGCCTGGACCGCTTACAATAATACTGGAAACTATGGGCTTGAGGCTGGCTTTGATGCACTGTATGCCTATCTCATTGAGAATCAGTACAATCAGACATGGCTCCGTCCGGACGCCGGTTTGCTAGTTGTGTTCGTTAGCGACGAAGAAGAACAAAGCAATCGTGACTTTACCTCGACCCCAGCAGGACTCCAAGATTTCATTAATTGGTATGGCACCCAGCGCAACTCAGTATTCCTCGCAAGCATTGTGAACATTGATCAAACTGAAAATGAGTGCGCCGGGTTTGTACACCAAACCTATGTGGGCACTAGATACATGGATGCTACAGACGCCTTTGGGGGTGTAGTCGTAGATATATGCTCCGAAGACTGGGCCCCCGGTGTACAAGAGGCTGCAGCCCAGACAGAGCCCCATGAAGAATGGCCGCTCACCTACACGCCCCTTGTAGACACATTGGTTGTTTTTGAAGATTTTGTGTTGAAGGATCCCGCGGAATGGCAGTACAACGCTGCTACAAATACCGTCGAGTTTCTTGTTGTCCCTCCAGAAGGAGCACTAGTGGAGATTGGTTATGTTATTGATTACGATGCTGGCGACGACGATGATTCTGCTGGCGATGATGACGATTCCGCGGGCAATTAATTAATAATTTAACTAATTATATTAATCATTTAAGTTTTAAGAAAGGTTAAAAATGAGATATAAAAAACCAATACATAGTATGGAAATGAGCGTAGATGGTGTGTATGAAGATGTTTTACCACTTTCGATGGAAAAACAAAAAGCACTTCTTGATTTAATTTCTAAGAGAAAGTCTGGTATTATCTCCAGAGATGAACTGAAAAGAATCTTGTTCGCAGATCAAGTTTCTACAATGCTCCACTAAAACACAGGAGGCAACCGCCATGAAGAAGTTTTTTCAAAACTTATTAGGGATATCAGGACTAGAAGAGAGAATTCAGCTATTAGAAGCTGAAGTTGAAGATCTTATCGCATATAAAAACGATAACGAAGAACTAATAGAATATATGGATCATCTAAGGGAGTTAGATTATCTTATGGCCGAAAGTCTAGACGCACACCGACCAGACGATTTAGCTATGTTTTTTGCGAACACCACAGAGCCGATTGGCAGTGCATAATGGAAAAAGTGTATCTTTTTGACGTTGATGGTACCTTGACGTATCCGAGACAACGGATAAATGAACAGTTTGCAGAGGTCTTTATAGACTGGGCTACTGATAAAAACGTTTATTTGGTGACTGGCAGCGATTACACTAAGATAAAAGAACAAGTGTTTGATGAGTTTTTTAATTCCTGTACGGGAGTTTATTGTTGTTTGGGGAATACATTCTATAGAAACGGCAAGATGATTTTTAAGAAAGGGTTCACTCCAAAAAAACAACTCCTAGACGACTTGGAGTCATACCTGCAGGAATCAGAGTACCCCACTCGCACGGGTAATCATATCGAAAAAAGAACAGGGATGATAAACTTTAGCGTTATTGGCAGGAACGCTACCAAAGAGCAGCGCCAACATTATTATGAGTGGGACAAACGAGAAAACCAGCGGGAAGATATTGTTGATTATATTAAAACAGCTTGGCCAAAGCTGGATGTTGCTATCGGTGGTATGATAAGTGTAGACATTTTCCCTCTTGGAAGAGACAAGTCTCAAGTTCTTAAACATCTCAAAAAAGCCCATGATCTAGAAGCCGGCGTAGTTTTTGTTGGAGATCGTATATATCCGAATGGCAATGACTATGGATTGGCAATGGCAGTAGAGAAGCTGAAAAACGGCCATGTAGAAAGTGTAGGCTGTTACGAAGAAACCAGGGCGCTAATTGAATATTCTGAACTATTTAGATAGATAGAGGAATGCCTGCATGAAACATTTAATTGAAAGTTGGAAAAGCTATCTACTGTCGGAGCAAGACGGAGAATATTTTCAAAAGATCTATAAAATAGTATTGAGAGTGTATATTCGTAAACAATCTCCGGAGGGTTTAGAAACATCTCGCGGGCTAGCAGACAAGGGTCAAACTCAGCAAGATATTAGAGCCATAGCAGATGTTCTAACTGTTGCATCTCGACCCGGCGGTCAAAAGGAGACAGAAGACTTATACATATCTGATATGGAAATAAGGTATCGAGTCTCTAAAAAAACAATAGACCCCAGAATCGCTGCGATGCACCTAAAAGAAAGAATAAAAACTTTACCGAGTGTTTCTGCAGTTGAGGGCGGTGTTACACCTATAGATGTTTCGAGGAAAACATAATGAAGATATCTATTTCAAATCTTAGAAATATTGTGCGTGAAGAGCTTTTAGAAATTGAAAAGATTCAAAAAATCTGGCGCAACAAACATCCGAAAATGAAAAGTCGCATACTTAATCGTGGAGCCAACAAAGACACTGGCGGCGGCGAGGGCATAGAGACTCACGCCAACCCAACCAGAGCCAAGAGTGCTCCCGCAGGAGCCGGTAGATGATTAACGTAAGGATTCAGTCTGAAGACGATGGCATCTTAGCATCTTTTAACACGCGCACACAGCTAAATCAAGAGGTGTGGGATGATAAAGAGCTTCGCCGTGAAATAGCTGAAAGACTAGTTGAAATCGCTGATGAGTTCTTAAAGGGTCTGGGCGTGGATTTACCAGAACACACTTTGACAATCACCGGCTCTCTCGCGAACTATAATTGGTCTAAATACTCTGATATTGATTTGCACATCATACTACCTTTTGACGAGATTGACGAGAACGATCAACTTCTAAGAGAGTTCTTTAACGCAAAGCAGGCAGTGTGGAATTCCAAACATGATATTAAATTAAAGGATCACGAAGTAGAAATATATGTCCAGAACGAATCAGAACCTCATGTATCAACTGGGGTATATTCTGTGACAGACAATGAGTGGATAATGGAGCCCGAATTTGAAGAGGCTTCCATAGACCGCGCTAGCGTAAGAATGAAAGCTGGCACATTGATAAAGAGAATTCAACAGATCGAAGAAATGTTTGAGGAAGGTCGCGACCAAGAAGTTTTTTCTGAAGCTATAGCTCTAAAGAATAAGATAAAAAGAATGAGAAAGTGTGGTCTGGAAAAAGAAGGTATCTTCTCTGTTGAAAACATCTCTTTTAAAGTTTTGCGTAGGAATGGCTCGATGGGAAAACTTATTGATTTAATAAATGATTCTTACGATAATTTAATGAGCTTGACCGAGAAAAATGATCAAGATAAAGCTAACTAAAATGAAAGCTAATGGTTCTGCATGTATCATTATTGATGCTAATGATTCCGTTCTTATTGCCCGCCGAGCACCGGGCATTGGATGGATGCCGGGAAAGTGGGCTCTCCCAGGAGGAAAGTTGGAGCCTGGAGAAACAGCCAAACAAGCAGTAGTTAGAGAAGTTAAAGAAGAAATGGATTTAGATCTAATTACAGTTGAAGAACTAACAGGAATAAATTATCCAATACCAGTATTCTGGAGCGATGAATGGACCGGCAAAGTAAAAATAAACGAAGAACACACAGAATTTGCATGGGTTCCCTTAAAAAAACTTCCGGAGTATGATACAGTACCACACATGGTCAGCTTTGTAAGGAGAGCATTAAATGTCAGAAAACACAGATAATCAAGAGGTGCCCGATGGTACCGAAGAGGATCCTCAAGAGCCCAGTGAAGAAGTTGAGAAGCTTAAGCCAAAACCTCCTCCTCGCCTTGCGCCAGAGGGTATTAGAACATTTACTGTTTGTCGACAGTTTGATGAAACCGGCGTTTCTGGTGAGGGAGTCGTGATAGAAGGGGTTACTTTGGCTACAGGTCAGTGTGTTGTGCATTGGTTGTTTCCTCCTCCCCGTGGTGGTATTGCAATCTTTGATTCAATGAGTGATTTTATTACGGTGCATATTAAGCCACATCCAGGCAATAAAACTATTATTACATATGACGATGGTGAACAGCTAGTCTTCGGCCATGACGAATAGGGTTTATTCTGCTTTATTTCTACCACTAGCTTTGTTGTGGGTATCACTATCTTATGTTCAATATAGTATCAATCAAGAACTAGACTTAAAGACGGCCACCCTTTTGATGACCGGGATTGTTAGCTTTGGCATAGGGATCATCGTCGCGCTTCATAGAGACGACGAGGAAGAATAGATGGAATTAATATCAACACACTTTGTGAAAACCCAGGATGTTGGGTATCACGGAAATTTGTTTGGTGGTGTCATGTTGGCTTGGTTAGATGAGGCAGCGGCAGCATATGCAGCGCAAGCATGTGATACTCCACGAATGGTGACAAGACATATATCTGGATTAACTTTTGAGAAGCCAGTTCGGCCCGGGCAACTAATTAAGGTATATGGAAAAGTTAAGAAGATCGGTAAGACTTCTATAACTTTGGCTATCGAAGCGCGCCGACACAGTGTGTACAATGGGACACAAAAGGCGGTGGTTGCAACAGAAATGATTTTTGTTCGCATCGACGGCGACGGAGAAGCCATACCAATAAGCGAGAGGGTGCGTCAAAAATATAGATGTGACGGGGATTTTTCATGAGTTTTTATAATAAATGGCGAAAGTTTAAACAACAAAAGCAACTACTGTTGGAGCTTGACGAAGAAGAAGTCGAGCAGATTTCTGGTTTCTTAACAGGTATGAAGACCGACGATCTTCCATTTAAACACTTGTTCGGACAAAAAAATAGAATTTTAATTCCATTTAAAGAGTCTCCAAAAGATCACAGGCTTGAGGAGTGGTCTGAGTCCCTTAAGAGAACAAGCTGGAAGGTTGACTGGAAGTCTGGTATTATCTCAAGAGAGATGATAAATATTAGAACCAATCAAGCTAGAGTCGAGAAGATGAAAATTGGCAAGTGGTTGACAAAATATATAAGACTCCGAGAGAAATATCAATTTTCTAGAGCAGACCAGGGCCGCGGCCTTGACGCCGATATACTAGCAATTATTAATCCTGACTCCGAAGAGGGCCGGGAAAGAAACCCAGAGAGATCAACAGAAGAAAGTAAAAAACGTCTAAATAGTTTTGTTAATTTTGACTGGGCCAGGGACCACACAGAAGAATATGCCAAAAAGATCTTAGATATTTATCAAAAGGGCCGAGGAGAAATGACAAAGATGTCTATCATTTTTACTCGTCATCCGATAGATGTGCTGAGAATGGCAGACTTTGAGCACATCCAGTCATGCCACTCACCGGCCTCCAGAGGCGGTGAGGGCTCTTATTACACATGCGCGATTGTGGAGGCCCACGGTCACGGTGCGCTCGCTTATATCGTCAATGAGGACCAATTAATGCAATTTATTGGAGAAGACGGCAACTTAGAAGACCTAGACGATGAAGAATTGTTTTCCGACAGTGGCCGAGGTATCGAAGGTATCGAGCCTTTAGCTAGACTGAGAATGAGAAGGCTAGTTTTTAAACAAAAGCGCACGGATACAAAAACATACGACTTGGCCGTACCAGAGAATAGAGTCTATGGTCCGAGCATTGTTGGCTTTGAAGAAACAGTTGTCCGCTGGCTAAGGCAAAAACAAGAAGATTTACAAAGTTTGTTTCCTTCAACTGGTGATTCGGCTGAGACAATCGATTTAAATCAGCTTACTCTTGTCGGTGGGACACAATATGACACCGAGCCAACACAAATGTTTAAAACTTTATTTCCTGATCCTGCCCGCGGTCGCGACTATTATGGTTTTGTTAAACAAGACTACGATGTTGAATCTGAGATTCTAGCAGATCTGGGCCTAGGCACTTCTGCTTTTGAGAGAGAAGTGAAGTATGTTTTAGAGCAGTGGGACAGTCAGAACTTTCAAATTGTACCACCAGAAGAGGATGACATTCTTTTAGATCTTTATTTAAGAAATATAATCCCTGATGTTCAAATAGATTTGGAGGTCATGGAAGAATACGGTAACACATTTGGAGTGGTGTCCGCAGATATGTCGTTTGATTTTCCAAAGGAACTTTTTCAGGAACGAGCAACCTATGGTAGGTTGTGGGAAGATTTAGGTCATATAGCAGATGAATTTAAAGATATGGGGGTGAAATTCATAAAGACTTTGAGATCCACCATCAAGGGTGATACATTGAAGATTCTGCTAGAGTTTGATTTTGACGACGAAGAATTTATTTCGGGCGGTGGCAAATGGCTCCACACCCCGGATGACATGGAGCGTGTTCTAGACAAATTAAAGGTATATCACAATCAACGAGAGGGTTGGAGACAAGAGCTTGAAATGATGTTCAAGCGTTATAATCTTATCGAAGGGGCTGCTCTTTATAACTTAGCTCAAGAGGTAGTCAATCAAGAGTTTGATGCAAGTGGTTGGGACACCGATGTTGATGATGAATACATGCCTACAGAATTAACGGCAGACATATGGGGATTGCGGGTTATAAAAAAGAATTTCAATCCTCCAATCACTGACCGTGTAGTCTCCTCTCGCGAATTTAAGATAGCATTGAAAAAAAGGCTCTTTTTAGCAGCAGCTAATGCTTCTAAATCCGGCGGTATTGAATATCCTAATTATGAATTAAGAGTGACAAATAGAGAGGAGCAAGGATACCAATTAAATCTCCAGTTAAGAGCAACAGATGATTCTTCAGATTCGCAAGTTGGGGCCATTCGCCATGTTGTAGCAAATTTAGATGCAGATGATATACAACATTTTGTCGATACGGCATTGAAGGACATAAATAGTGATGAAACAGCACGCAGAAGAATAGGCAGTGAAGATCAAGCTTCGAACTTATTCGAGAACTGGAGAAGGTATGTCAAAACAAAGTCAAGATAATTGCCCGATCTGCGAAATGCCTTTACAAGACAGTGAACAATGTGTATACTGTGACTATAAAAAGGTGAAAAAGCATGATACATAAAACTTTATGGAACAGCTGGCGCGAACTCATGGGAGTTCCCAGCGCCAAGCTGGAATTGGAAAACATTCTATCGGAAAACACTTCTGAAAAATACGTTGTGTTTTTAGATATGGATGGAGTCTTGGTCGATATGACGAAAGACACTGTTGAGGTCATAAACAAAAATTTGTCAGCCTACTGGAAGGGTGTGCCGCTAGAGGAAATCCACCCAAAGTCTGAAAAGAATGTTTATAAGAGAAGGGCTGAACTTAAAAAGCTCGCCACTCTTATGAAAGCTGACCGACAGAAAAAAGTTACATATAAGCAGTTTGAGCATTTGACTTATTTGAAAGACTCTGGCCAGCTTCGGAGAGAGGTAGACCAGCAAGTAGGAAACTACTTTTACGTTATGGCTTTGGGCAATTGGGACTTTTGGGTTAATATGAAGTCGCTAGCATATGCCGACGAATTGGTGGCTCTAGCTGATACCGTTTCCGCCGACACAGGCGGTGTAAGAATTTTATCAGCACCCTTGGATCAGATCGTTGTTGATGCAAAGAGGGAGTGGGTAGCAAAGAACTTGCCAACTGTTTCTCCAGAAAATGTTTTTATAGAAAAAGATAAGGGCAAGTTTCTGATGGAGTACGAGATTCCACAAGGAGCTACAGCGATTCTTATTGATGACAGGGAAAAGTACAGAAAATCTTTTGAAGCAGCAGGCGGAAAAACAATTTCATACAACCCCATGAAAACTAAGTCTTCTTTTAAGAAAGTTAAATTAGTGTTAGAGGCAATCATTAATCGGTAGTTCATAACACTATTGCAACGGGGAAACGAAAGAGGTGTCCGAGGCAGAAGAATTTCAGATAGGTGACTTGGTTAGATTCCTTGGGTGGCAAGATGCTGTCGGTCACTTAGAAGATCACAGGATGGCTACCGGAACAATAGGCTTAGTGTTGCACGTTGTTGCGAAAGAACACGGCAAAGAGTTTATCATACTTGAGTCATATCAGGTCTTATGGCAGACCGGAGCGATGTTTTGGATGCAGGGTAACGAGATTGAGTTGATTAATCGTGGAAAGTAGAAAGATAGAAATTGGAGATCTGGTTTTCCCCAGCCAGGGATCGTTTGTTTCGTTTTATGAAACTAAAAAGCTTGGTATCGTAATCGGGAAAGCAGAACACACCTACTTGATACATTGGTCCGCTACCCCGGAAGATTATCAATGTTGGCAAACAAGGGCACAAATAACAAAAAAATCACTTGATTAATTTCTGTTTCCTAGTTATAATAATGGCAGGAGATAGCAAATTCAATGTGGGTGACTTGGTGCAAATTGCAGCTGAGATAAAAGTGTTTGGCGACGACGACGTTGGAAAGATGATCGGAATTGTTTACGCTGTTAGAGAGTCTGGAAATTTTGACATGCACGAGTACCAAGTTTTCTGGCAAGATGAAAGAGAAAACATAACAGAAGAGCCAGAGTGGTGCCCAGAAATGTTTTTGCAAACAATAAAAATATGATAAACACACAAGAATTACAATCAGGAGATCTAGTACAGCACGAAGAATCGGGCTTAGGTATAGTCATGGACAAAGCTTATGTTGAAACAACTGACGGCGAATTGCATGATTATGGCTGGCGAGTATCTTTTTTAAATGGTGAGACGTTTAATGTGACTAGAGCAAATCTCATTCTGATGAACGAAAAAGAAAAAAAGTGATTTCTATAAGAAGGACCGTCAAGCGTGTCCTATCTAGAGGCGTGACTCGGATAATGAAGCATTTGCCCGGTGGTCAGCTAGAACGTTGCACAGAAATAAATGATTACAATGAAGAGTGTATCCGGCATTTGCGCCACTTTGGCAAATGTGAGGATGCCTGGGGCGTTCGATGGCGTCCCGCATATACTTTTAAAATAAAGATAGAACTTTAAATGTTACAAGTCGGTGACTTAATAACATGGTACCCCAGCAGCAAAACAAACTGGGGACCTTTGAACGAGCCCGTATCTGGGATTGTTACCCAGTCTGAATGCCAACGCGGCCTAGTCACTGTCCGATGGTTTAAGGCATATGAAGCCAATAAACAAACTATTTATGAAGACGAGGTGTGGGCTGATAAGTGCGTTCTGATTCAAAAGGCAGAGAATTAATTTATGTATGTACAGGTTCATATAATTCTGCTATAATGCCGCCAATGGATTTGCAAGTTGGCGATTTAGTAAAGCACACCCTAGTCGAAAATCAACTCGGCACAGTTGTAATGACAGCACAGACAACCAGCGGCGCTGACGTATGCGAGGTAATAGTTAGCTATAGTAGGCTCTCTCCAGAGCGTGTAGGCCAGATTGTTTATCTTAATCAATGTTACTGGAAGAAGTTAGAAATTTAATTAAAATACCTATTGACTTCTCTCTGAGGTTTTGCTATTATATGCCTATGAATGACGACAACATCTTTAAGCCGGGAGACTTGATTGGCCTCAAGGACTATACCAGCCAGTCTCAACCCGGTTGCACACTGCTCGCTGTAGTTTTAGATGAACCAAACATGCTTGTTAATAGGATGAAGGTTCAATATATGGGTGAAGCTAGGCCAGAAATGGTTAACCCGGATACTTTCGTGGTTGTGAGTAGAAAATGACCAAACATAAGTTTGCTACTGGAGATCTGGTTGAATATCGTGGAGAGCTAGGAATGATTGTAGCTCATAAGCTTTATGATGCTCAACGTGATGGCTACCTAGTGAGGTTTAATAATGCCTCTTCTCTCGGAACTATGATGTTGTTGCCTTCAGAGATTGATATTGTTTATGCTGCAAAAAAGATTGAAAATAGTATTGACATATCGGAAGTTCAATGGTAGTATTGAAGAGTAGGTTTGATTGGACATGGACCCATAACTCAACTGGTAGAGTAGAAGACTTTTAATCTTTTTGTTGTAGGTTCGAGTCCTACTGGGTTCACCAATCAGGAGTTTAAAAGCCCGCAGGGAGGCATGGGGAGATTACCTGACACTTAAAATAAATTTCACATTTCTCCTTATTTTATGGGTAACTGTGTTAATCTGATAGATGCCTTATTAATAAAGAAAGCTATGTTTATGAGAGACTTCATTTTTTATTTTTGTTTGATGTTGATGACGGGGTGTATTTTTGTAGTTCCTCGCTCGACACACACATATCACGAAGACCATGATAGTTCACTACTTCAGTTTGAGAGTGCGACTTCCACTTGCGAGTGGGACTCTTTTATTGGAGAATCATACTGGAGGTTTGATGCTGCTGTTTATGGAATCCATTGGGTTCACTCCGTCGATGCCCGCCTAACAAATTCTCCAGAGTTTGCGGATCGGGTTGTCATGCTCCACGATGCTGGTGCTGGCCGTTGGTCTGATAATGCGTGGATTGATGTTCCCTGCGCAGCTGGTTATGACGTAGAATTCATTGCATATGATGATGAGGGAAATATTGCAACTACCTGGGATCTGTGGTAAGATGAATACTCAAACTGCTATCGACTTGTTTGGACTACTAGCTTGTTTTGTGGCAGCTCTAGTTTATATTTTTTATCGTATCCAACACGGTATTAACACATATGAAGACGAAGATTAGCCGGGGTGGTGGAATGGTATACACAGCAGATTCAAAATCTGCCGCCCAATTGGGCTTGCGAGTTCGAATCTCGCCCCCGGTACCACTATCTTTTTAGGTGCTCCTTTAACATAAATAATAACTATTTATATAGGATACCAACGTGCGCATCAAAATCACAAAAAAATTAATATCAGAAGCACTTCTTAACGAAATAACTTATGCTTCTGCTGTAAACAATCTTGGATCCAAAAAGATGCGTAAGGCTGTTACGCGATGGGTAGAGAAGAATCTTGAGATTGTTATGGACGAGCCCAAAAAAGCCAACCCCGAGTACGTCACTGATAAAATGGTTCAGCTTAAGACATGGCTTTTAGATTTAATACCTGATGACTTAGAAGATAATCAAAAGGGATTATTGGTAACATGGCTAGCCCGTCTCGCCCGCGACCTAGACACAGGTTATATGGCAACCATTATTAATCGAGGTGACCCTGCCCCAGGTCCTGCCAGCCCTCGCGATGCCCTGGACTCTGGAACGTGGCGGTTAGCGGAAATGTTTTTCCATTATCAACAATTTATGTCCGAAAAGGATTTAAATAGAATTAGAGATCTAGAGCATCTTAGAGATGTTGTTGATGAAGCCCGCCCGAAAATTAAAGACTATCAAGATAAAAGAACATATTTGGATGCCGAAAAGGGCACCGAAGTTTTCCGCGACGACGACGAATGGCTCATCGCCGCGCTACATAACAAGGGTGCCGCATGCAGCCTGGGCAAGGGTACAGACTGGTGTACAGCAGCACCGGGCCTTAATTACTTTGCAGAGTATTATGAACCAAACGATCCGCTGTTTTACTTTCAAAGCAAGCGCACAAAAGAGCGTTGGCAATTTCATTATGGTTCTGAACAATTCATGGATGAGGATGATATACCAATCTCTGAAGATGAAACAATGCTTTTACACGATCTGTTGATGAAGACAGAAGCTTCTTCAAAATATAAAGTGTTGAAGCAATATACTATCCACCAGCAAGTACTTAACAATGAGACTCCTGCTGAAGTGTTGAAGAAAATTGTTGATAATGAAATATCCGGACCAGGGGATCCAGACTCGGCCCACTGGTCGGTCTTAAATCAGATATTGCTGCACCCCAACATGGAAGACAGTGAAGAGTATGTATCAAAGGTACTAAATGTTGTTGAGGAACAGGAAGATCCTTGGGCCTTGCACGCTGTTCTCTCTACAGTAGCAAATATAACCAATGATCCAAAAAGGTTAAGAGATGTCTTTTCACAAGCAACGCCTGTTGCTAGAGCCATAGCTCAAAAAGAGATGGACCGCCCCGGTGCGATCCCCGGCTACGTTGATCACACAACAGCTGCAAAAAGAAACAAGCTGATCGTTAATGTCATGTATAACAGTAGTGTTCCAAACGATGTGTTAGAGAAGATTTCGAAAATGCGTTCTGATGATACTCTACATTCCGATTATTCTTTTTATGCAGAGACACTCTTAGCGTTCCGAGCCAAAGGCGAAAACCCCAGTTCCAATGAGATTCTGGCCGCTATGCGAGACGCCGAAACCATGCCGACTCCGCTAGCCTTGCCTAAGCCTGCTCCTGTCCGTGAAGAATATCAACGCTGGCAAAAATTAATTAAATAAACACTTGACTTTCTTTCTCTGTCTTGATACTCTGAAGACAGTAGAGGAGTTGTACAATGAGTGTGATTTTTGAACACATTGGCTCGCATCTGGGCCTGGATAATTCATCCACTGCTGACAATCTTGAATCTGTTTTTAATAAGTATCACGAATCTCTCATGCCAAAGCTGGGAAACTTCCTGGGCCATGTTTGTGAGTTCGCCCATTATGATAGATTGATCCAGCAGGGAATCAAAGTAGTAAAACATCCCAATGGCCAACGGATGGCACCGGACCTACAAATTGTTTTTCAAAACAAAACTTATTGGATCGAAGATAAAAATTGTTCAGCAGGATCATATGGAAAGATTACTAACAACTGTGTGCCCCTAAGAAACTATAAACATAGTTATCGGAATGTTAAGGATAGTGGAACAAAAGATCTTTACTACGCCTTTCCAGATGAGAATGATAAGGAATATATTCTTGCAGTCTGCACCCACCCCCTAACAAAGAAGCTTGAATGGAAGTACGCATTCTTTAAGGATCTACCTGAGCACCCAAAGCATCCAGGCAGAATTGCCAGCAATCTTAAGGTGCCCCTAGAACCAGACGCTGATGATATTTGGGAAAATAGTTTGATTGACTTGCTAAAGAGAAAAGTATAAAATGTATAGAGATTGTTTGGCTAGTTTTGAAATTTATCAAAACAAAAAAGATGCCCACCTTCGAACTAACAAGGTTGGCACTATCCGCGCACCGAATGCCCCGGAAGCAAGATTTGCCTGGGCGAAACAAAACAACCTGGGCTGGGAAGAAGAATCAGAGATTGTTGCCCTTTACGAAAGAAAATAAAAAAACTGGTTGACTTTGAGATCTGCTTGAGGCATAATAAGAGAGTAGACAGCAGCTAGGAATTGGGAATGGCGCGGTGGTGGAATCGGTATACACAGCAGACTTAAAATCTG
>CEUI01053849.1_pt1 | contig 46886 bp, 45 predicted proteins | sample 531411 | NCBI WGS metagenome assembly CEUI01 (sample SAMEA2622841, study PRJEB7988) | marine metagenome | isolation source: saline water (ENVO:00002010), including
GGGTGGGGTCGAAATGAGTCTCCCCGAGGGTCGAAAAATCCCCCGGGCTATACCGATTTTAGGGGATGCGGGGGCGACTGATTGTTTTTCTTAACTTGTTCGTATTTTTTTCTAAGAACGTATTTAGCTATGTATTTTTGAAGTTCGGATTCACTAGGTGGATTTTTGATTACGTCTATGTTTTTCTCTATCATTTCTTTTAGGCCCCAATAGGCATTTCTTTGATATTCGATTTTTTTTCTATTTTTCGAATTAGATACGCTTTCGGAATGGACGTAATATAGATGAACGGGTGAAGTATTGTTAGTATGAGCTATAGGGGTTATGTTTTTGAATTGTTTTAGGTGATTCCACGCGATTAGATCTTCGTATCCGCAGTTATTGATTTCGTCTTCGGGAAAGAATCTGCCGTCTTCAGGAAGCAGGCTGTAATGAAACAGTGTCGCCCACGGTCCGAATTGCAAACTTTTAGCCGCCGATTTCGCCGTTCTGATTTTCTCCTTCTTCCACCCATAGCTCGAGTCTGCTGTTGGGCATAATAATCGCTGCCAGCCGCCAACTACATATTTAGAATTATATTTTTTTGCGGTTTCGAGCATCTTGGGCCGTTCCGGTAGCATTTGATCGTCGGCATCCATCATTAAAATCGCCGGATATTCGTCTTTATGCCTGTGACATTCTTTAATTAATTTATTTTTCGCTTGACCAACAGTGTTGGCCTTATTAAAATTAAAAAAATGTACTTTCTGGGCGGTAGATTTAGGAATATATTCTATAATTTCTAAAAGGCTTCCGTCGGTACTATGATCATTACCAATAAGAAGGATCCATTTGTGTCCCTTTAATGAATTTTCGAGGCTGTCGAGACACATTTTGAGATGCTTCTCAGCATTATATACTGATAATAACACTTGTATGCCATCTGCCGTCCACATTTTCGTTTTTAGTTGATTTCTTTAAAGAAAAAGTATATTATATAGTACATGAAATCCTTTATATTTGCAACATCTTACATAGATTCGAGCGAAGCATATGAAAAAAGATATTTAAAATGGATTAACTACTATAAGGGATTGCCTTTTACCGAAGATAAACCGCTTTTTTTGATGGACGATGGATCACCCGAAGAATTTATCTCCGATTTCCCCGGAAAGTTAATCAAAGAAGATGAAATTGATGATAACTATAAAGTTCCTCAAGGTAAAGACTGGCTAGAAGACGTTAACATGTTTCATTTTAATGAGCGAATCGGTATAGAACCAAGAGAAAATAATCCTCATCTTGGAGGGAGCACTTTAGGTTGGTATAGAAGCTTTTTTAATTCTGTTAAAATCGCTCTAAAGTTCAAATTTGACAAAATTATCCATATCGAATCCGACGCTTATTTGATTTCTAAAAAAGTTTGTGATTTTATTGACCATTTAGACTCAGGATGGACTACATTATACTGCCCTAAATATACTTTTCCTGAAACTTCGATACAAATCATATGTAAAGACAATTTTGATAAACTAGAAATCTTAAGGAAGGCCGATATAAATGAATTTAAAGAGATGCAAGCTGAATGGGCGCTACCAATTACGCAATTTACAAAATCTTTCGTGGGAGATAGGTATGGAGAATCTACAGAATTACAATTACCTTCAATAGATTATTATTGTCAGTGCAATTTAAATACAAATTTAAAATATAAAGGCTAATGAAAGGGATTATTTTAACTGGAGGGCACGGTTCAAGACTATACCCCTCTACTTTGGCTATTAACAAACAGCTTTTGCCTGTTTATGATAAGCCGATGATCTATTACCCTCTAACAACGCTAATAGAAAACGGGGTAATTGACATTTGTATTATTACTAATCCCGATTCTACATCAAATTTTAAAAAATTATTGGGAGATGGATCTCAGTGGGGTATTAAAATCACATATAAAGTACAAAAAAAACCAAATGGTATACCTGAAGCCTTTGTTATCGCTAAAAGTTTCTTGAATAGAGATGATGGAGTAGCGTTAATACTAGGTGATAACATTTATTATGGTGCTAATGACATTTTAACTGACGCTTTTCTTAATTTTGGGTCAGGAGCAACCGTTTTTGGTTATAAGGTGGAAGATCCCGAAAGGTATGGCGTTGTAGAAATGAGCGGTAATAAGGTTTTGTCCATCGAAGAGAAGCCTAAGAAGCCCAAAAGTAACTACGCAATTCCGGGGCTCTATCTTTTTGACTATGACGTAATCGAAATAGCAGAAAAACTAAAGCCCTCTAAACGTGGCGAGCTTGAGATTACAGACGTTATTAAAGCTTATCTTCGTAATGACACCTTAAGCGTATTTAAACTGCCCAGAGGAACGGCATGGCTCGATGCGGGTACTTCTAGTAGCTTGTATGATAGCTCTGCGTACGTTCAAGCGATAGAAAAACGTCAAGGAGTAAAAGTGGGTTGCCCGGAAGAAGCAACATTCAATCAAGGCAACATCAACAAAACAGAATTAAGAAAACTAATTAAAAATATTCCTAGTTGTGAATATAAGAATTACTTATTAAATATATTAAAAAATGAATAAAAAGCATGATCAGTGGTTCTATCACAAGCCGCCTAGGAGCCTAACGGACGAAGAAAGGGAAAAGTGGATAGAAGAAGCAGAGTGGGAGCGTCAAGAATACGAGCGGCGCATGGAAGAAGGAATGTATCCATACCAAGAACTACCTCGAAAAAAGGTTTCTGGCTGGAAACTTATACAAAAACTATTTAAAGGAAAATAAAATGATATTCTTAATTGGAGGAACGGGTTATATCGGCAGCCAATTCGCTGCGGATTTGGAAAATAGAGGGATAGAATACATGAATCTATCTAGAGCAGAGTATGACTACTATAGTTATGATCTTTTATATAAACTATTGGAGGAATATAAGCCAGATTTTGTTATAAATTGTGCTGGATATACAGGAAAGCCAAATGTAGACGCATGTGAACTCTTTCAGGAAGAAACTTATCGAGGAAATGTGGTTTTACCAGCGATAATTGGTAAAGCTTGTGACATGAGAGGTATTCCTTGGGGGCACGTGTCCTCTGGATGCATTTATAATGGATACGAAAAGGACTATACTGAAGAAGATGAGCCTAATTTCTGCTTTGAAAAGCCTCCTTGTAGTCATTATAGTGGAACTAAGACACTTGGAGAGCAAAGAGTAAAGGAAATCGGCGGTAAATACTATATTTGGCGTTTAAGAATAGCTTTTGATGAAAATGATAACCCTAGAAATTATCTTACTAAGTTATTAAATTACGATAGACTACTAGACGCAAAGAATTCGATATCACATCGTGCTGATTTTGCTAAATATTGTAATGATTTGTGGATAAACGAATGCGACTACGGCATTTACAACGTAGTTAACACTAATGCTGTATCTACTAAACAAGTTACAGATAGAATGAATAAATATCTTAAACTTAATAAAGAGTTTCAATTCTTTGAAGATGAGGAACAAATGTACAGACTAGCAGCATCAACGCCTAGATCTAACTGCGTGTTGGATAACACCAAATTAAGAAAACAACTAGGTAAACACAACATTAAAGTAAGAACTACTCTTAAAGCGATTGAACACGCATTAAAAAACTGGACAGGAGAAACGGGTGAAGAAGATAGCGGTATTGACCAGTCATTTTGGAAGTAATGCGGATTCTTTCCCCTCAGTCGTTAATCAATACGATGACGTGGATTATTACGCATTCGTTGACCGAGACTATGAGGGCGCAGATGGATGGCGGCTAATTAATTCTACTTCATTCTCTTTGGATGAAGAATTTGCTAATAGAAGAAATGCTAAAATATATAAAGTAGCCCCCAGCCTCTTTTTGCCAGAGTATGATTATTATGTATGGCATGATGCTATTAATTGCCTTAACGTTCATCCCAAAGAAATTATTGAAGAATATATGGGAGAATCAGATATGGCCATATTCGCTCACCCCCACAGGAATTGTATATACCAAGAAGCTCAAGTATTAGCTTATTATAATTTAGATCATATAGACCTTTTAAAGAATCAGATAAATGCCTATTCTGCCGCAGGCTACCCAAAGAATTATGGTTTATATGAATTACCTTGTTTTGTTTTAAAGAACAACGCAACCACTCGCAAGATGAGTCTTATGTGGTGGGAGCAGATCTGCCAGTTCAGTTCCAGAGACCAGATTAGTTTTCCTTTTGTCTTAGGACAAATGAAAGAGGAATTAAATATTTCCATTTTGCCCGGTTACGTTCACCACTCAGATGGAAATAAACTTTTCCTTTTCTTGGATAAACACGGGAAACCAACTGATTTTGATAATAGAGATATAAATCTCTTCAAAAGGCAAATACAAAATGTGTAGTATATACTCGTCAAACATTCCTCAAGAAGAATATGAGGCGGTTAATAAGACTCTAAAACCTAGAGGTCCGGATCACACCGCTATAATTGAATCGAATGGATATACTTTTATTCATAACTTATTGAGCATAACCGGAGAGTATACTACCCAACCCTTTATTGAAGATGATATTGTGTGTCTATATAATGGAGAAATTTACAATTTTAAAGAATTTGGAGATTATAAAAGTGATGGCTTGTGTCTTATAGATTTATACAAGGAATATGGTGAACAATTCGTACGTAAATTAGACGGTGAATTCGCAATTCAAATATTTGACTTTAAAAATAACAAAATCCTAATATCCTCCGACATTTTTAGAACTAAACCCCTATTCTACTCCATAGACGAAGATAAGTTCGGGTGCAGTACGTTTAAAGAACCTTTAGAGATATCTGGACACAAAAATATCAAAAAGTTTCCCGCCAATACTACAAAGATATTCGATCTAAAAAATTTGCAATTAATATCCACGTATCCCGTTTACGTTTTTAACCTAGATCAGTACAAAAATGATTTTGATGATTGGAATATTGCATTTGAAAACTCTATAAGCAAAAGGGTATCAAATACTAACTGTGAGGTATTCATGGGGCTCAGTAGCGGGTATGACAGTGGTGCGATATGTAACGAGCTCATACGGCAATCTGTACCCTTTAAAGCCTATTCTGTGATGGGCTCTGAAGACGATAAAGTTATGGCCGAAAGATTCAACGCTATTGACTCTGTAAGTTTCGGTTCATATCAAACTCTCGAAAAGACTACTGACAATTTAGTAAGAAATTATGAGCATATTAAAAAGTATACTGACTATTTTGTATATACTATATGTTCATCTCGGGGTTATACTGATTATATAAAGTTAATAGATGACGCTGGTTCTTCTTGGCTATCCTTAGTATGTGAAGAAGCTAAAAAAGAAAATAGGAAGATATACCTTTCTGGCATGGGAGCAGATGAAATCTTCTCGGATTATGGACATAAGGGGAAAATTAAATTTAGACATAGTAATTTTGGAGGATTATTCCCCAAAGACTTGACTACTATATTTCCATGGAATAGCTTTTATGGTAGCACTATGGAATCTTATTTAGCTAAAGAGGAATACGTCGCTGGATCACATGGCCTAGAGGGTCGTTATCCATATTTAGACAAGTATGTCGTGCAGGAGTTTCTCAACTTATCCGAAGATATTAAAAACTATGCTTACAAAAACGTTTTAGATAATTATTTATCAAAGCATAATTTTTCTTACGAAATCGGTAAAAAAAGGGGTTTTTAGGAGTGTAATAAATATTATGGTCGAATTAGATACTCGAACAGACTTTTTAAAGTATATGTCTTCGGTTATACCGAGAGACAGCGTATGCGTTGAAGTGGGAGTGCTTGACGGAGAATTTTCAGCAGAAATTTTAGAGCACATTAAACCTAAAAAGCTTTATTTAATTGACCCTTGGAAAACTGGTTCTGATAAAAATGGCAAACAAAGAAGATATTATGGCCCAAACGCCAACATAAAGACTGCTTACAGTAATCAGCGGAGACTCGATCTTGTTAAAAACAGATTCTCGGAAGAAATATCCAAAGGTCAAGTGGAGTTAAAGAGGGGCTTTTCTTATGAAGTAATAGATGAATTTCCAGATAATTATTTTGATTTTGTTTATATTGACGCTTGTCATTTATATGATTGTGTGAAAGCTGATCTTAATATGTTTTATCCAAAATTAATCAGTAGCGGGTCTTTTATGTGTGGTCATGATTATGCTGATCAAGAAAAAAATAGAACATACGTAAGGTCTAACTTTGGCGTTGTTCAAGCAGTAGACGAGTTCGTTTCTCAACATAGTTTAAAATGGGAAGCAAAAATGACTGGAGAACCTTTTCAAGATTGGGCTTTAAGAAGATGAATTTATTAATTACAGGTGGAGCAGGTTTTATAGGAAGCAACTTTCTTAAATATATAAAAAAGAGAAGGTGCGGTTCTAAATTGATGGTAGTTATGGATAGCTTAACTTACGCTGGTAATTATAATAATATTGCTGACGAAGTATATGACCACCCAAGAATAAAATTTGCCAACGTGGATATAAGAGACTCTAGGTATGTTAACTCCACTTTTGAAAAATATGGAATTACTCATGTTATTCATTTTGCTGCAGAGTCGCACGTAGATAATTCTATAGTTGGTCCCGCCACTTTTGTCGAAACTAATGTGCTCGGTACGCTCAACCTTTTAGAAGCAGCAAAAAAATATGAAATAGAAAGGTTTCATCATATTTCTACGGACGAAGTATTTGGCCATCTAGGAGATAAGGGTCAGTTTTCAGAAGACACTCCATATGCCCCTAGGAACCCATATTCCGCTTCTAAGGCCGGTTCTGATCATTTGGTTCGTGCATATTACCATACTTATGGTTTACCCATTACTATATCAAATTGTTCTAATAACTATGGTCCATATCAAAATGACGAAAAATTTGTTCCAAAGATCATTAATTCCATTTTGAAAAGAAAAAAGATTCCTGTATATGGCAAAGGTAAGAATGTGCGTGACTGGATTCATGTTGATGATCACTGTAATGCATTACTTACTATACTTAAGAAAGGTAAAATCGGAGAAACATATAATATTGGCGCTAATTGCGAAAAGAAGAATCTGGAAGTTGTATATGCCATTACCGATCTATTAAAAGTAGAGCCCGATGACTGCGTGGAGTTCGTATGCGATAGATTAGGGCATGATTTTAGATACGCTATCGATTCAAGCAAAATTAGGAAAGAGTTAAAGTGGAAACCCAAAATTTCATTCGAAAAGGGTATAGCCAAGACAGTTTCGCACTATAAAAGTAAATATGATTCCGAATTTCGTGATTTATAGTGTGTAATTAATATTACATGCCTGCTAAGAAAACTAATTCTGACGGTAAGGTTAAGATACGCGGCGATCGAAAGTTAGCTGAGGATCTAAACGAAAAAGAAAACAAATTTGTTCCTGATAACCCCATCAAGAGACAAATTAAAATCAATCAGCTGCCTTGGACTGATAGACAAAAAGAATTTTTTAGGGTTGCATTAGATTACAACACTAAAATAATGTTTGTTAATGGGCCGGCAGGCACATCCAAGACCTTATTATCGGTCTATTGTGGATTACAGCTTTTAAACATGAAAGCTATTTCAGATATTATGTATTTGAGGTCTGCAGTAGAAAGCTCTGAATCTAAACTGGGTTTTCTCCCGGGATCAGCGGACGATAAATTAAAATTTTACAACTTACCTTTTTTAGATAAGTTAGACGAGTTACTAATAACTACTAAGCCCGAAAAGCTTATAGAGGAAAATAGAGTTTCTATGTTTCCAGTGAATTTCGCAAGAGGAATGAACTGGAAAGGTAAATGCATCATCTTAGATGAAGCACAAAACTCTACTTTAAAGGAGATTACAACTGTTCTTACTAGAATGGGTGAGGGTAGCCGATGTTTTGTGTTGGCCGACCCTATGCAAACTGACTTAAGGGCCGATTATCAACAAGGAGCCTTTGAAAAATTGGGAAAAATATTTTCCGATGAAGAAAGTATGAATATGGGTATTTATAATTTTAACTTTACTGAAGAAGACATTATGCGATCGGAATTAGTTAAGTTTATCGTTCAAAAGATCAATAAGGAGGAAGAGTCATGAGCGCAAGATCAAAAAAAGAAATAGAATTAGATTTAAAAATAAAACAAGCAGAGCTAGATCAAAAGCTAGCTGAAATCGAAAAGACTAAAGCTGAAACTGAAAAAGTACAAAGCGAATCGGGAAAAGCGTATCTTGAATACGAAAAAGCTTTAGGATCTAGAAACAAGGACGGCTATACAGACGAAGAAAATTGTTTATATAGATTTTCTAAAGATGTATCACATCATTCAGTGCAAGCATGTATGAGTAAGCTCACTGAATGGCATAGGGCCGATCCAAAATGCGAAATAGAAATTGTATTTTCTTCTCCCGGAGGAAGTATTATTGATGGATTTGAATTATTTGATTTCATACAAGAACTTAGACAGAAAGGTCATAAAGTGACAACTGGGTCACTGGGTATGGCGGCCTCTATGGCGGGCATTTTACTACAAGCCGGGGACGTTAGGTGGATAGGCCACCAAGCATGGCTAATGATTCACCGAGCAGCGTTTGGAGCTATTGGTAAAACATATGAAGTAGAAGACGAAGTTAGATTGGTCAAAAGAATTGAAGAAAGAATCCTCGATATCTTTACTTCTCGTTCGGAATTGAGTAAAATTAAAATACAGAGAAACTGGGATCGTAAGGACTGGTGGATCGACGCGGATGAAGCGGTTAAGCTCGGTTTAGTAGACGAAGTGAGAGCTATGATGCCCGAGCATCAAAATAATAAAAAACCTGCGGCGGAAAAAGCTGCGCCCAAAAAGAAAGTGAAAAAAAATGTACGGAAGACTAAAAGATCCTGAAAAATATGGAGTATGGACTAGAGCTATTAAAGCTTGGCTAAAAAAAACTTGGAATAAGATTAGACACTGGTGCTGTAAAGTGGGACTTTGTAACTTAGACAAATGCTCGTGCAAATGTCACAAACCTGAATAATGAGAGTAAGTAGTCAACATAAGTTTATTTTTTTAAGTAATCCCAAATGCGGATCATCAAGTATAGATCTTGCTTTAGAGGATTATTCTACATTCGGGCACGAACACTGTCGCCCGGATGATGATTATGCGCCACCCGAAAACGGGTTTGACGATAGAGCGATAAGGCATATTAACGCCCACCAATTAAAGATCTATTTTGATCAGATGAAAGATACGGATGATAGTGATTTTGATTGGGAGTGGGATAACTATTATAAATTCACCACAATAAGAAATCCTTGGGAAAAGATGGTATCTTATTACTTTTTTTCTAGGCCGGATAAGGATAATAATTTCTTTTTACAAAAAGGTAAGTGGGATGGAGACTCCATGTTTCATAACGGTTTTAATTCATGGCTAAAATGGGTCGTTTCTAAACACGGTCTCCCTTCTTACGAATACTTTTGTCTGAATCACGATACACAAGAAGAAATGGTCGACGATGTGTTTGATATCTCTGAAATAAATGGAGAAATGCTAAATAAATTAAAAGAGCTAGGGCTAGATATAGAAGATATACCCAAACGTCAACCCGCAAATCTACAAGACAGCGCTTCGAGTGTAACGGATAATTATTTTTCTTTATATAATAGTGAGACAAGGGGAATCATAGAAACGATCTATGCTTCAGATATAGAAAAGTTTAATTATCAGTTCGATCAGTAAGATATCTCTCTATTAATTTCTTTAATTTATGCGCTTCAGAATTAACTCTTATTGAATAAGCGGCTATTTCATCGTCCTCATCCTTACAGTAATACAGTGACAATTTCATAATTTGTTCGGTCATCTCTAGAGCTTCTTTTTTGGCTGACTTGTCCATATCTATTTTAGATACGTGGATTAAAAAAGTATAAAATATTTCAAATATGTGGTATAATAAATAGATATGCTAAAAATATATTGTCAAAAATGCGGTGGCCTAAATGCTTACGTTTCGGAAAAGCCTAAGTTTTGCCAGAAATGCGGTAATAACTTTGCGTCTATAGGCGCGCCTAAAAAGCTAGAAAGTCAAGCTAGAGCTCTGGTTGAAGAAAGTGACGATATGGAAATTTTTAACATCCCCGATATTGACGGTTTGTTAGTGGACATCGAAATTGCTGGTCCCAGTAGTAGCAAAGTCGGCGACATAGCGGGTACGAATGAAGAGGGATTAAAGTTAGACAGGGGACAATTAACCCCAGAGCAAAAAGCTCTAGACCCAATTGAAGAATTAAAAAGAGAAGGTAGTTCTCTACGACAAAAATGAACAAAAAGAAGCCTAGTAAAAAAACTAGCGCGAGCACCAGAAAAAAGGAATTAAGGTTTGAGGATTGTTACGACATAATTAACGAGGAAATAGCAAAAAGGAGAGGAAAATGGAATTTATCAGTCATATCATGGATGGATTTTGAAGATGTATCACAAATATTAAGAATACATATATATAAAAAGTGGCATCTTTACGATCAGTCTAAAAATTTAAAACCATGGATCAGGACGATAATAGGGAATCAAATTAAGAATTTAATTAGAAATAATTATACTAATTTTGTTAAGCCCTGCGTTAAGTGTGCCGCCGCCGTTGAAGAAACTGGATGCAACCTTTATGGTAAGCAATCCAGCGATTGTCCATTATACAAAAACTGGGAAAAAAATAAAAAAAGCGGTTATCAAGCTAAAATGCCTCTATCTCTTGAAAATCACCCACAAGAAGTTTATTGTTTACCTAGTAGTAATGAATTTAATTTAGAAATATCGATAAAAAATTTAAGCAAAAAAATGAAAGAGGTTTTAAAGCCTCATGAATGGAAAATTTATTGTTATTTATATGTAGATAATTTATCTGATCTAGAAGTTGCCAAAAAGATGGGTTACAAAACTTCAGAAAAAAATAGATCGCCGGGGTATAAACAAATTAAAAATGTTAAAAAGAAGATTATCTCAAAAGCGAAAGAATGCATAGAGAATGATGAGATAGATATATTTTAATTATGGCTAAAATAAATCTTACAGAAGAACAAGAGCAAGCAGTTCTAAATGAATGGAATAGTAGGCCCGAAAACCCGCCTTCGCTTTTAGAGCTAATACAAGCGGCATATCCGGGCACAGAACTAGACGGAAGAAGTAAAGAAGGCAAAGCGGTAAAAACTTTTCTCGCTGGTCATAACATTCAAGCTTTAGCCGCACATCAATATCAACCAAAGAAAATAGAACTATCAGAAGAACACAAAGAGTTCGTAAGAAACAATTTTTCCACCATGTCCGCCGTTGAAATTGCTAGAGTATTATTTGCGGATAGAAACCTCACTAATCTTAATCAAGAATCAAGAGCGGTCGATGAATATATTAAAACTTTAAATCCAGCCATAGCTTACGATGCGCCCACTCAAATACCCGAGTCAACGTATAAACCTCCTAAAACTCAACCTGTAATCATTAATAAGGTAAATAAATTTGTACATGAAGGAATAGATAAAAATAAAATTTTGCCCTCACAGAAAAAAGGTTTACAGTCTTTAATAGGGTATCTACATACCTATAGATTTCTTCATCAGATAAATAATTACGAAGGCCAAACTGACCGTGAGCTTTTTGAAAGTAGTTTTATTCGCTATACTTACGATAAACATGATCTAACGCAAGAAGAAGTGGACCAATATATCGTATTATCTACAGAAGTGGTAATTGCATCTAACATTCAGAGAAGAGTCGAACGTTTACAGCAGCATCTTGATAACTCGACGGAGGATACAGAAGGTAGACGAATTGCTATGGCATTAGTTGAAGCAATTAATACTGCTCAAACTGAATACAATCAGTGTGTTAATCGCCAACAAAAGTTATTAGAAAGCTTGAAGGAGAAAAGAAGCGATCGCCTTAAAAAACAAATAGGAGAAACCGCAAGTATTTTAAACTTAGTAGAGATGTGGAAAGAAGAAAAAACGAGAGAAAAAATGATTAAGATGGCGGAGTTAAGAAAGCAGACTGTTAAAGATGAGATAGAAAACATTTCTACCATGGACGAAATGAAAGCTAAAATAATGGGTATATCAGAGGAGGAAATCTTAGATGGCTAAATGTCAAATATGCAAAGAAGAATTCGATGACGATAAAAGTTTACACAGGCATTTGAGGACTCATAAAATGCTACTGGTAGATTACTATCATAAATACTACCCGCGGTATGATTTATATACTGGTAACTTGTTAAAATTTAAAAATAAAGAATCTTATTTTGAAAATGATTTCGATAATAAAATACATTTAAAAAGGTGGTTGAAAGATCAATCGGATGACGTCGCAAGAAAATACTGCGTAAGACTCTTGTCTAAAAGAAAGAAAAAATTAGATTTAAAATATACACCTAGCGAAATCGAATTAAGAAGCTCTATGATGCCTCCCACGGCGTACCTTAATAAGATTTTCGATGAAGGGTATTATTCCTTTTGTAAAAGTCAGTTAGATCTAATAAGTAAATTTAAATCTATGCCCGAAACGCTTGACGTTCCTTATGATTTATCTGAAAGTAGTTTTAATGTAGCAGAATTTACCATTTATGTAGATACGCGAGAACAGAGGCCGCTAAGATTCAGTTCTCCAATTGAAGTTAAAACTTTAAGCTTCGGAGACTATGCCTGTAGTGACTCTAAGCTTAGTTCAAATATATATATAGAAAGAAAATCTTTAACAGATTTTATAGGAACCATGAGCGGCGGATTAGAAAGGTTTAAAAAAGAAATAGAAAGGTCTAGAGAGGAAGGGTGTAAGTTAGTTATATTGATTGAAGAGGGAATAAACAACGCTTTATCTTTTAAGCACTTACCGTACGTATCTAAAAAAATAAAAGCTACTCCAGAATTTATCTTTCATAACGTTAGAGGATTATGCCAAGATTATGATAATATACAATTTTTATTCGTGAAGGGAAGGAAGGAAGCTACTAGAGTCATAGAAAAACTTTTCACTTATGGTTCAAAATATTCACAATATGATTTACAGCTAGCTTATGATAGTAAGGAATTATAAATGTGGTATTGTCCGGATAAATATAATAAAGATATCCCCAACGTTAATCAAGAGTTATTAAAACTTGAGGGCGATCTCGATACTAAGGAGGCAAAAGTTTCTTTAGCTAAATTTTTGCGCGCTAATTTAGGTTTCACAACAGAGTTAATTTCAGGAATTAAACTTGCGCCTTTTCAGGAGATTACGCTTAAGGGAATGATGAATCGTAATTTCTCTATGTGCGTGTGGGGGCGTGGTTGCGGTAAGACTTTCATAGCGTCCGTTTTTTGCTTCTTGCAGTGTATTTTTGAGCCCGGAACTAAGATATTAATCGCGGGCCCCACCTTCCGTACTGCTCGTTTTATTTTTGAAAATTTAGAAAAAATAGTTGATTCAAAAGGGGCGGATCTTTTAATGCAGTGCTTCGGGGCAAAGTCCAAGCGTAACGATCAATTCAAATGGGATATTAATGGAGGCACCATTACAGCCATTCCTCTTTCTGGAGAAAAAATTCGTGGTTTCCGTGCGAACGTATTGGTGCTTGATGAATATTTATTACTTCCAGAAGATCTTATTAAAACTGTTCTCATGCCTTTCTTGGTTGCCCCTCAAGATATGAAAGAGAGGATAGAGATAAGGGAAATAGAAGACAAGCTTATAAGAGAGGGAGCGATGAAGGAGTCGGATAGAATGGTTTTTGAAAACGATTCAAAAATGATAGCTTTATCTTCTGCTTCTTATACTTTTGAAAATTTATACAAACAGTACAAAGAGTGGACAGATAATATCTATAGCCCGAACAGTGGAGACGCAGACTATTTTATTTCACAAATGGGCTATGAAGCTTTGCCGGAGCACATGATTGATACTACCATTATTGAGGAAGCTCAAAATGGGGGACAAAGTCATTCCAGCTTTCTGCGAGAATATTGTGCGCAATTCACAGATGGAAGTGACAGTTATTTTAGTGCTAAAAAAATGTACGAATGTACTATCCCTGATGGTGAATCACCTACAACAAAGATAGTAGGCGATAGAGGCGCAAAGTATATTTTAGCTATTGACCCTAGCTTTTCTAACAGTCCCACTTCTGACTTTTTCGCTATGTCTATATTGGAATTAAATGACGAAACCAAACAAGGAACGCTTGTCCACAACTATGCGGTAGCAGGCGGAGATTTGAAAGATCATATAGAATATATGTATCACGTTGTTAAAAACTTTGATTTAGAAATGATCGTAATTGATAACGCGGGATATCAATTTATAGATAGCTGTAATGAGCATGCCCTTTTTAAAAGGGACAAAATTGAATTAAAGTTTTTTGATTTTAAGAGTGATGCAGATGGAATGGATTACGAAAAAGAACTGGGAAGGGTAAGAAGAAAATATAACAAAGAAAATCAAGTTATTTGCTTTAAGCAGGTATTTACCTCTGAATTTATAAGAAAAGCCAACGAACACTTACAGGCTTGTATAGATCATAAAAAGATATGGTTTGCCTCCAAGACCGTAGCTAATCCCGCGTCTTTCAATACCTATTCTTGCAAGAAAGTAACCCTAAAACACGTCAAAGAAAAAAGCATGGTAGAATTTATAGAAACGCAAGACTCGTTGATATATCAGACCAAAAAACAGTGCACGCTAGTTGAGGTCAAAACGACCGCAAGAGGAACACAGACGTTTGACCTTCCCTTACATTTAAAACGCTCCACAAGCGCAAATAGAGCCCGTAAAGACAATTACACGACCCTTATGTTATCTAACTGGGGAGTTAAATGTTATTATGATCTTATGTCTAAACCTTTAGATGATAACACTGGCACTTTTGTTCCAAGGATGATATAATTAGTGTAATAAACTAGAAAGATGAAAAAAGCGCAAACAAGGTCAAAACAGGTCAATCGAGCAAAAGAAGAAATCGAAGCTTCTGCAAAGCCGTTAATGACAGAAACTAGTACGGCTTCCGCCGTAGCTAGACCTACCAGAAGTAGAAGGAATAAAGCGGGACATATAGAACGGACAGATAGATTTAGCAATATTGAAAGCGGTTTGGTCCCGTTTAATTATAGCACTACAGGATATGGTGGAAAAACTTCTAATATAGACATTAGAGATACGGTTATGCTGTGTCAAAAAGCTTATTATAATTTCGCTGTATTTAGAAATGCTATTGATTTAATGACCGAGTTCTCAATTAGTAAGTTATTTATGCGAGGAGGCAGTAAAAAGTCCCAAGTATTTTTTCAAGCTTTTTTCGATAAAATTGACGTTTTATCTCTTATGGATAGATTCTTTAGGGAATACTATCGCAGTGGAAACGTCTTTATTTATAGATACGATGGAACTATAAATAAAAAAGATGTAAATAAAATGAGTCAAACCTTTGGTATATCTAAGGCTAATACTAAATACTCTATCCCCCTTAGATATTCGATTTTAAATCCTGCTGATATACAAGTGGGAGGAAATATTTCTTTTGCCAACAGTCAATACTATAAATTAGTAAATGGATACGAACTGGAAAGACTTAGGAACCCGAGAACTCCAGAAGATAAAGACGTCCACGATAGCTTACCACAAGAAATTCAAGATCAAATTAAAAACAAAAGTGCTAATATAACATTACCCCTTGAACAAGAGAAAATTAATGCGGTTTTCTATAAGAAGCAGGATTATGAACCATTTGCTGTACCCATGGGATATCCAGTTTTAGATGATATCAATTGGAAAGCGGAAATGAAGAAAATGGACATGGCTGTAGCTAGAACTATGCAGCAAACTATTCTGCTGGTAACTATGGGTACTGAACCTGAGAAGGGCGGAGTAAATCAAAAAAATCTGGCCGCCATGCAGGATCTATTTACTAATCAATCTGTGGGGAGAGTATTAATCGCGGACTATACAACGAAAGCTCAATTTGTTATTCCTGAAGTAGCAAGCATTTTGGACGCGAAAAAGTATGAGGTAGTTAATAAAGATATTGAACTAGGCTTGGGCTCAATCATTACTGGCGGTGGCGAAAAATTCGCAAATCAATCCGTGAAAGTAGAAATGTTTATGGCTAAACTAAAACAGGCTAGAGAAGCGTTTCTTAGTCAATTTTTACTACCCGAAATTAAAAGGGTGGCAAAGTCTTTGGGCTTTAAAAATTATCCAACCCCTTATTTTCATAAGCTATCTTTAAGAAACGATGACGTTATGTCTCGTATATACGCTAGACTAATTGAAATGGGAATCTTAACACCCGAAGAGGGAATGCAGGCTTTAGACACAGGTAGGCTACCCACTAACGAGGAATCGGTTGAATCTCAAGAGGAGCTATTAAAATTAAAAGAAAAGGGTTTTTACGAACCTATGGTCGGCGGACCGCAAACTCAAATGGAGTTGGCAGATAAGCAGGCAGACGTTCAAATTGAAATGCAAGATAAAAGCCTTAAGACTCAGGAAAAAATTAATACAGAGAAAGTAAAGCAGGCTGAGAAATCCGCGAAACAAGGCGGAGCCGTTCCACCGAAAAAGCCCAGCGAACAAGCGGGTAGACCTTCGGGCACTAGCTCTCCCCAAACAACCAAGAAGGTGTCTCCAATAGGAGCGAATGAAGAAGCGTTCTCCATGCTTAAGGTTAAAGATAACTTTATTATGGCAGATAAACTATATAAGCGGGTTGTGAGTTCGATTAAGCGTAAACATAAAATTAAAGAGCTAAATAATGACCAAGAAGGTATCGCTTTTGAAATAGCAAAACAAATCGTAGCTAATGAAGACCCCGCTGATTGGAATAAAAAAGTAAAAAATTATTTAAAAAATCCTATCGATACTAATCCAGAAAGAATAGCTAAAATACAAAAGATATCTTACGAACATCAAGTCGATGATTATTTAGCCAGTATATTATATATTAGTAAAGTATGATATTATGCCAAGAAATAGAATCATACATAATGTCCAAGAAATTTTCGCGGGCTCCGCGGAGAATGAAGTCGATGATATAGTAACGGGTATTGCTGGCTATCAAATTTTAAAAAGGGTAAACCACGTCCAGTCTTTTAATTACAAGATGGAGCTTAAACACGAAAAAGCTTCTGTTCTTGGAAAGTCTGCTCCAATTGCTGACGACATCTCTAATCCACCGTCTATTTCTTTAGATTTTAGTTATTATTTAAATGGAGTTAATAACGAAAAAAGATTAGGTCTCACTTCGGCGAACAGTTCTGCTAATACAGATCTTTGGTCTAAAAGTATGGCGTATGAGATGGTCGACAGCTTAAGGGATAAAGATAAAAGAAATATATATTTAGTCATAAACAATAATAACCAAGACCTTAGAGAACCAGCAGAAAGTTATTATCCAAGAGTTGATATGATGGGTGATGAATGGCAATATACATCAGCTAAGGATTTCATAGACCCAAACAGTACTGGCTATGGCGTTGTTGTCTTTCAAAATTGTTATTTAGATTCTTATAGATTTGTTCTCGAACAGGGTAGTATGCCCCTTGTTAATGTTTCCTACGCTGCTGATAACGTAATCGCTTACGCTTCTGGCAGCGGAATTAATATTCCTTATTTAGATTCAAAAAAGGGAGAGGTAACGGATACTGTTGCTACTGTTTATACTTCAGATTTTAATGCTGGGCTAGACGGTTGGACGGCTGCCAGTACCAGTCATTTTGAATATCATGAAGGCGGTGGACCCGGCTCACCCGCAGGATCGGGATCAATTCATTTTCGGGCTGACACGGGGACTAGTTCGCACTACATGCAACGAAATATATTTACCGTTGGTAAAAAATATAGAGTAACCGGAGATATTTATATAAACAGCACTAATCCTATTCTAAAATCTGTGCGTATTCACGATGGATATGGCGTCACGCTTGATAATATAACTGATCACGATGAATGGGTTCCGTTCGAAGTAGAGTTTACTGCCGTTTCTGAACTTCTAGTTTTTTATGGAATGAACTCGACATCGGATTATAACTGGGCGAGTGCAGGAACCTCTCCTTATGATGACTTCTACATCGCAGATATTGTAGTAACAGAAATCAAAGAGTTCATTATCCCGAAACAATTTAAAGAAGCTGGAGGGTATGGTTATCCGGATGTAGGAGAGGGGTGTGGGCTAGAACTTTTATCGTCTAAAAATGTTGAGTTTACTTTGTCTCCGCATAACGAAGAGGGCATGTCTTTTCATAAAGATTTGGTGCAGTCTTGTGAAATTAGTTTTCAAATTGATAGAAAGGACGTTTCTACTTTTGGTAATAAATTATATTCTGATAGGGTACCTAATACACCTATAGAAGTAGCGATGTCAGTAGACTTAATTGTAAAGGAAAATGTGACCGGATCCTTTTTAAGTAATCGTGATAAGGATGCTCTTTATGATGCGACTCTAGACATTAAAAATTTATCGGGTGTTATAGGAGCGAGATATAAAATAACGAATGCCAAACTGGACGCGGTTAGTAATGAGTCTAGTGTGAATAGTAACAAGGTATCGTCACTCAATTTTCATACTTATATGAATTTAGATGATGATAATAGCAGTGGATTATTTTTAAGCGGAAAAGTAGTAGACCTAGTTGTTGACGTATTACATCATCATCAGGACGATCCTCCTGCTGGACCAGAATATATTTTGAATGACGATCACCAGATACTAAGGGCAACAATTGGTCACCCACAATTTTAAAAAGTGTAATATAGGATAATAAAATGGCATCTAATGAACAATTAAAAAATTTAACAAAAGTTATCATGAATGGAAAAGTCGGTATAGGCGATTCCAACCCGGCAGACAGATTAGTTTTAAAACCGGATTCTGGCGGCAACTCCACACTTCGAATAGATCATAGTAACGACGATAACGGATTGAGATTTACCTCGCTTGATACAGCGGGATTCAAAGCTGGAATTTATTGGAATAATTCCGGCGGACAACAAAAATGGTCAATAATTGCTGATGCTGATGGTGATAATTCGGGAAATTTAAGAATTTATTCTCATGACCAAAACAAGACCGTTATGGAATTAAGGTTTGATGGCAAGATACTTATGCCCAATTTACCTACTACAAATCCTAATGTTGCCGGCGCTATTTGGAATGACGGGGGCACGCTGAAAGTTTCTTCTGGCTCTTAATTTCTGATAAAAACGCCTATTGGGGTGTAATTAATTATGTGCTAACCTACCCGGAAATTCGCGGGGTTCTAGCGGAAATGGAACAGGAATTCATGGATGCCGCTAAAAATACCCCCGCGCAGAAAAGCTTTTCTAATAAGGCTAGATATGTATTGGCTATGGTCGATAGAAGGCTAGCTAATAAAATCAAGAATAAGCATGACAAGGGTAAGGACAGCAAATTCTTCTTTTAATTATGAAAAACCTACTACTTAAATTTAAAGGCTGGCTAGGCGCCGGGTGGAACCATTTACTAAATCATTTTGTATGTACCTGTATCGTTTTAGTGACCATGATTTCTATGTTCGGTTATAGCTTAAGCCTTAGCGCAAAATATGAAAAACTATTAAACGAACTTGAGAAGGATAGTATTGAAGCATATGGTCTTGTAGAAGATCAGTCAGAAACTATTTTACTCCAGAACGATACTATAGAAAAACAAAACAGCGCTCTTATCGAGCAGGGGCAAATTATTAATCGATTGGTAGTAATTCTTAATCAACAGAAAGCTCAAATAGATTATCAAAATAGAATTATACAAGAATTGGTTAACCGCTTAAAAGCAAATGGCCTTTTGCCGGATGAGTTACCCAACGACGGAAAAGGTCGCAGCGAAGCAAATTGGATTTCCGATGAAACTCTTTAAGCTAAATAAAGATAGTTGGAAGCACGCCCACTGGTGGGAAAAGAAAAAGAAAGACTGGGCCATTCAAGATAAGGATGGAACTTGGTGGATAATCCCCGGCTCTGAAATGGCCGAAACCAGACTCACTAAGGATAAAAAAATGAAGATTCCCGCAAGTAAAAGAAAGCAGTCTTCTATGCTTATTACTCCAGAGAGGATGGTCCTTATTATTTTATCTTGCGCTCTTGGTATTAGTCTAGCATTAAATGTAATTTATTATCTATTAAAATGAATTTAATTAAAAAGCTATCTTGGGTTTTCGCTTTAATTTTGGCAATAGGGCCGATAGCAGGATGCGCTTTATTCGATAGGCACGAAAAAAATTCAGAAGGATACTACCCAAGGCACTTTTATGCTTGTGGTCCAGTAGCTCTAGAAAAATCAATTTTAGAATCTTACAAGAGGCGGGGTATAGCTTACTGTACGAGAGCAGAAGAACTAAGCAAGCAAATACAAAGCTACGGAATGCTTAGAAAGGAGCTACTTTCTTATTTTAATAAAGAAGCGATAGGGATCACTTGGCCGTCAGAAATTGAGAAGGTTGCAAACAATCACGGATTTGACCTTATTAAAGTGGACGATATAAATTCACTTAATCCGCAGGAAGATATAGCGATTGTCTTAATCCATGGTAAATTTTTTAGTCATCAATATCACTGGGTAGTATATCCAATAGATGATGTAAAGAATTATTATGGAAAAAAAACAGTAATTGATATTATATATTTACTAAAATGGAAAGGAGAATAAAATTATGAAGAAATTATTAGCATTATTTGTTGGGTTATTGGCTATCGGTTGTAATTGGGGCTCTAGCTGCAGCGACTGCGCTTGCGAAGCAGGCTGTTGTGAGTCTGGTGACTGTAATGCCACTGATTGCGTATGCGTCTGCAAGTGAACTCTTAAGTAAATTTTCGGCGTGACCGAAAAAAAAGACTTGCATTAATATTGGTTTTCGAGTATTATTAGGGAGTCCTCAATAGGAGGACTTTTTAATATATAAGATGAAAACTATTAAAATTATCTGTATTGGGGCACTTCTCATGGCTAGTTCCGTGGGATGTGCCGTAACCCAAAATCTACCATCTCTCACCGTTGGCCCTAAAGCTAATACCGGCGATAAGCTGCTCGGCGCAAGCGTCAATAAAGAAGGTGTATCGGTAGTCGTTCCTCTCGTAGAGGTGTCTGTCCCCACCCCATCTTTAAAGGTGAAAGACGGAGAAAAGAAGAAGTAAAATTCTTAATAGAGAACTAGCAAACCTCCCATTTTAAATGGGGGGTTATTTTTTTTTAGTTTTAAGTCCAAAACTAGGTAAAATAAGTGTATTTTATTATAGCGCTTATAGTATACCTGTATGAAAAATCTAGAATTCGAAAATTTTGATATGAACGAAGCTATTTCTCCCGTAGAGGAAGACCAGCAAGCTATAGATTTTTCAAGTAGTGTCGTAGGCGCGCTGCAAGATAAAATCGAAGAAAACAATTCTATAAAACTTAATATTACTCAATTGAAAAAGGTATATACTCACGGAGCCAGAACAGAAGATCAAGACAAGGGCTTGTACGCCATGGCTCGAGTGAATATGTATATTAGGATGAAGAACGAAAAAAACATCATATCCGGTAAGAAAACAAGCGCTAAAAAAGAAAAGCTTACCAAACTATTACTAGAAAACGCATCTATCGCTCGCGTAGATAGATATATTGACGCAACAAAAGATTGGGTTCCGACCGATCAAGATTTTGCTCAAGCTAAAGAGGATATTGAGAAATACGGATTAACATATAAGTTTAAAACTGTGGATGATCTATATCTAAGTGAATATACAAAAATAGATATTGAATATTAAAATGGAAATAGATTTCACAGATCAAATTAAGCAATTGAAAGCAGATAAAAAAGCTGGTTACCCGCCTAACTGTAATGAGGGGTACGAAGAGAAAGACGGCAAGTGCGTTCTAATTGAAGGCTATTGGGATAAAAAGAAAGCTAAAGCAAAAGATTATCCGGGTAAAAATGTCAAACGTCGCAAAGACGGCGTGCCCATGAAGAAAAAAAAGAAGCGGGCCTGTAAGCCCGGTGAGCACAGAGATAAAAGTGGTAAGTTGGTTAAAAATAGTAAATCAGCTTACTATAAGGAATTATATAAAAAAATAAAAGGACTTTAAAATGAAGGGAGTAAGAGAATATCATCCAGAGACATATCAAGTAGCGAATACTAGTGGTACAGCTAACACCGAAGTGATAGATCAGCCGGGAACAGACAAACAAATCGTTATTCACACTTTGATAAGCGATACGGCTGGTTGGCTTACTTACGGTGAAGCTACTATGGAAGCTGGCGGAAAAGTATGCCGCATGGATAATCAGGGTGGACAACTCCTTAATATTACTTTACCCCCGAATAAGTCTCTTTGGAAAGACTGCGCCGGAAATCAAACAATAACTTACTATATTAAATAAGGAGGTATCATGGATCATAAATTTACAAGCATTTTTAGTTCGACAATTAAGCCATTAGTATCTGAGGAAAAAGATAAGTACCTTTCTCTTGCTAGCTTAGTTAATATTTCTGAGTTTATCCCAGACGTGGATACAGAAAAAAATGTAGACTTACTACCTATTGCCTTTAACGCCTGTGTAGCTAATAGAGTTAATAAGAACGGGGACGTAATTGATACCTCTGTTGCTTCTAAAATATATGAGAATTTTATTAATAAACCTATCAATATTGAACATAATAGAGATAGAGTAGTTGGTGTTATCTTAACCGCTGGGTTTAGTGAGTTTGGAACCGACAACGTAATTAAAGCCGAAGACCTTTCTGAGAAGAAGGGTCCGTTTAATATTACCCTAGGCGGTGTTATTTGGCGAGTGGTTAATAGCGACCTAACGGATTTAATTGAGGATTCGGGTGATCCTACTAGCGAGAATTATAGAAAAATCTCTGCTAGCTGGGAGTTAGGATTCTCAGACTATAATTTAGTTTTACTACCAGAAGGGCAGAAAAACATAGAAAATGGAAAATTTATTACAGATGCATCCGAAATCGAAGAAATGGAAAAGCATCTTAGAAGTTTTGGCGGAGACGGAATGCTGGAAGACGGCAGATGCGTTTATCGTCAAGTAGTAGCTGAGGTTGTTCCCCTTGGGATTGGTCTCACCGAATCACCGGCTGCGGATGTCAAAGGGCTGGTAACAAAAGGGGAGGAAGAAAGGCCTCAGAACGAAGAACTTGAAAGTTCTCAAAATAACAAAAATAATGTAAAAATAGATAAAGTTATGAATACAAAGATCGACAACATGAAAGACATCAACGACGAGTCGTTGAAGGAATTATCTGCTTCGTCCATCACAGACTTTATCCAAAGCGAACTCGAGAAAGCTTCCGAGCAATATAAGAAGGAAATGACCGAAGCCGAGGAGGCCCTGAGCGCCGCCAACGAAAAGGCTGAGACACTCCAGACTGAGCACGAGAAGATCGAAACAGAGCTAGCGGAGGTAAAGTCTAATTTGGCTGAGCTTGAAAAAGCTAATGCCGAAAAAGCGGCCGAAGAAAGATTTAATCAACGCATGTCTTCTATGGACGATACATACGAATTGACCGATGAAGATCGTGAAGTTCTTGCATCTGACATTAAAGACATGGATGAAGAAACATTTTCTAACTATCAAGAGAAACTAAAAGTTCTTTTGAAAGAGAAAAATAAAGAAGTTCTTCAGGAAAAAGCTGAGGCTGAAGCCAAAGCCGAGGAAGAAGCTGCTGCTGAAGTAGCCGAAACCGAGGTCAAAGCAGAATCCACCGCTTCTACTGAAGAGGCAACCGAAGTATTGGAAGAAGCTGCAAATAACGCTGAAAGCGAGACTCTGGAAGTTCCGGAAGCTGCTGAAGCTGAAGAGCCCACGCTGTATGATAAGTACGCTAAAGCATTTGCTGCTGACCAATTCGAAATTAAAACAAAGTAATTTATTAACAATTAAGGAGAAATAATATTATGGCAACATTAAGACCATTTAGACAAATTAGTGAAAACGACGTTGTCAACCTCTATGCGTTTGACTACTCCGGTACGGCAATCACAAAGGGGCACATCGTTAAGTTGCGTAGTGATCGCGGTTGGGATGCTGGCGATGAATTCTTAACGGAATCCATCAACAACAGCTATTCTAATACCGTTTCGGATCGTTACGCTTTAAACAGCCGAGTACAGACTTGTACCTCGGGAGATACGCCGTTCGGCATGCTTATGTATGACGTCGCGGAAGTGGATGAGAATGGAGAGAAGCTTATTTGGCATCCTCGTAAGGCTCATGAAATGCAAACTGCACTTAGCGGACAAGCTGTTCCCGTGTTAACTCGTGGTATCGTTCTCGTAAACGGTGTTACCGTTTACGGTGGAGAGACTGTTGCTGCTGGAACCGCGCTTTATGCTGGTGACGACGGAGCAATCATCACTCAGACTGCTGCTAGTGTACAAAACTTGGTTAAACTCGGTACGGCTCTTGGGCCAGCTACGGCTGCGGCTAGTGAGATCGGTAACCCGGGTGACGTATTAATCAAACTGGAACTGTAAACAAATTAAGGAGAAAGAATTATAATGAAATTAAAATTAAAAAATACTCCAGAACAAGTTGAGCTCATCAAGGCACTTGGGTCTAAGGACGCCAACGTCGCTGCTGAAGCTTCTACTGCATTTGCAGCCTTTATCGGACCGGTTATTCAAAAGGTGATTAATCAAGCTAGCACTGCTGGTTTGATTTTCTCTGATAACTTGTACGATGAGGACGATAGCCCATCTTATCCTCTGGATTTATACTACGATGAAGGTGTTGGTTACATCAATACTTGGTCGCAGACTATCGCTGGTGGTATGCCCACCTCGCAAGTCGAAGGCGTGAAAGAGATGAAAATCTCTACCTATCGCCTCGATAGCGCAGTCAGCTTCCTTAAGAAATACGCTCGTAAGAGTCGTTTGGATGTAATCAGCAAAGCTCTTGAGCGGATGGCTCAGGAAGTACTCATTAAGCAAGAAAGAAATGCTTGGTCTGTAATCATGAAGGCTTTGGCTGACGCCAGATCTACCGTGTCTACCGCCGCAAGCACTGGACACGTTTTCGCTTCTATGGCTCCCAATCAGTTCAAGGTCCATGACCTTAGCAGATTGATGACCCTGATGCGCAGACTCAGTGGCTCTTTCGCTTCTGGTACTCCTGCCGGCGCTGACTCTTATGGTCTAACCGACTTGTTCGTTAGCCCTGAGGTTAAGCAAGAGGTACGTGGTTTCGCCTACCAGCCGATGAACACTTACACCACTGGTGGTGGCGGTGTGGCTTTGCCGGATAATGTCCGTGAGGATATGTTCCGCGCTGCTGGTACTAACGAGATCTACGGTGTGAGAATCACCGATTTGATCGAGTTGGGTGACGGTCAGAAATACACCAAATTATTCAGGACGTTCAACCAAGCGTCTTCGGGTACACCTACCGTGGCTCATTCGAGCAGCAGCACGGATGACGGTACTCAAGGCGGCACCATGAGCAACACTGTTGACGATTTAATCGTTGGCATCGACGCTTCTCGCGAAGCATTCGTCCGTCCTGTTGCTACGCAACATGATAGCGGTGGTTCGTTTGTGGCGCTTCCTGATGATCAATTCGCGTCTCGCGCGGACAAGACTGGCTTCTATGGTTTCTTAGAAGAGGGTCGTGTTTGCATCGATTCACGAGCGATCGTCGGTATGGTTGTCTAACCTACGGTTTTATTACCGGACTCGGGAGGAAACTCCCGAGTTTTTTTTGCTTTTTATATAGGAAAAATGCTATAATATTGTGTAACTTACCATTAGTATTAAAAATGCCAAATAATACATATAGTCCTCAATCTAAGCCGGTACTAAAAACAAATTATAAGAGTTTTGGTCCTGCCTCTATGGAAGATGAGCTAAAGCTGAAGGTATACACAGACGGAGAGGTAGAGGTAGAAAATATAAAGGAGCGCAGGGCGGATGGACTAACTTACGAATTAGATAATAAAAATAATTACGTATATTTTCAAAACACTTTGGACGCAAATACCAAGGTACAATATATCCCAAAAAATGTAGATAAGATATACAGTACAACGGTCTCAAGGTCTTTTTCGATTAAGGGCGCACTAGCTGTTTATAAAAATGATGTTAGAAAATTCATTATAAAAAATTTAACCAGATATAAAACTGAAAAAAAATCTTTAAAAAAAGAAATAGACAAAATTTTAAAAAAGAAAAACCAATATATATGGACCGAAGCAAGATTAAACAGTCTTTGGAATCAAGTATATATAGATAGCGTAACTTTAGGGCCTTATAATTGTGATACGACTCTAACTGCCTCTAAAGATATAGAGTTCATGAACGACTTACTCGTTATTAGAACTGGTAATTATAGAGATATACAAGAGAGAAAAACTCAAAAAATAAATACTGTCTCGAACACTTCTAAAATTGTTTGGGTCTCACCTCATGAAATTTTAAATTATTCCGGGGAGACTAATTATATTTCAAGTGGCTTAGTGCATAAAAGTAACGTAGTCCAATCTGGATTTTATTCCGGTACCTCTTTTAATACGGTAAGTTACGGTATCGGTAATAACATGGAGTCTTACGCGTTATCGTCAAAATATGTAAAAGTTTTGAAAGATGAACAATTCAAAACAGATTTGCAATACACGCAAGTTCCTATTGACCCAGAAGGAGTAAACTTGAGTTACAAAGGCGTTCCCATCGAGCAACAATACTTTAATAGTATATACTCGGAATTTGACCATGCGGGCAAAGTCATGACGGGAGCGTGGGACGGAGTGGTTCCTTCTGGAGCGTTTATACAAATACAAACTTGGTCTACAAACCCAAGATATATTGGTTTTGACGGAGAAATTACCGTTAAACCTGTTGATACTGCCTTAGCTGCTGATATCGATTTGTCTCATACTATAACTTGTACGGCTGCAGACGAGGATTATCAAACATCCGTAAGGAAAGCGGTACAAAAAGCCAAAAATAAATTCTATAAAAAGTTAAATGCGCATCTAGTTTCCAAGGGATTAAAAAATAAAAATAGTAATACCGTAAGATATGAAACTCTATTAGAAAGAGTTGCTCAAAACGTATATGATGGTTTAAGTTATATCAGAAACGAGAGCATAGCCAAAATACAAGGCTTGGAAAGTAACCCCCTAGAAGGACCCGTGTACTATGACGGTACTTCCAAAATGTATGGAGGATCTCAAGACGAAGCTGAGTATGATTATTCGAGAACAAAAACTCAAAGAACTTATACAGCAGTGTTCCCCGAAGGGACACGTCAAAACAACACTACCGCAAGCAAAAATCAAGAGACGATAGGGGGAGGTTATTAATGAGTTTTAAGACTAACAAAGTTAATAGAAACTTCACCGTAAAGAATCATATATATTTTAATAAGGATTCTTATAACCGATCGGGCGATGTCACTCCTAGATATTTTGTAAAATCAGTAGAGCTTTTAAATGTAGAAAAAGTGGGATTTTCTTATAAATCTATCTTGACAGAAAAAGGTTATCAAAAACGAGGTCATAGATTTTATGGGTATGTAAAAGACGACACACTTACAGATGAAGAAATTTTATCAAATTACGAAACACTAAAAAACTCTTATCCTTATGGTTTTATTTCGGGTGACACTGCTAGTGAAACTAAATACAGAATAGATGTTAAAGAAAACCCCGCGTTTCAATCTTTTTATAAAAGTTATTGGGACGCGCATTCTGATCAAGTTAAAATTCCTCAAAAAACAACTAAGGGAGATTTGGATTATCCATATCCTTATATAGAATACACGGGGCACGAAATTGTTAAGATTAAACATAATTCAGGAACTGTTCCAGTATTACAGATGGGGGACGATGGCTACAACGCTCCTTACGCCGAATTCCCAACCGGCATAAATCACTTTGTAGCGCCGTATGCTTATTCGTGTTACAAAGAGGATATATACGTAAATGCTCATGACTATTACTCAGAAAATAGACAAGTATTTTTAATGGACGGCGGCGCTCAAATGCCCTTGGTTTTACATAATAATAGCGGCACTACTTACACCTTCCATCTAGTAAGCGGAAGGCAATTCGGCTATGGAACTAATTTATGGCCTACTGGTTCAGATGGACTACATAGCGGCATAGCCTTAGAGTTTAGCACTGGACTTGATGGAACATGGGGAGGATATAGTAAGTATGATAATGTATCCGCTTACGATGCGGCGGAATTACATAATTATTATGTTTCTTCTGAGCTTAAAGATGGTGATCCGGAGACCGGGCATCCTTACTATAATAGCGGTAGTGTATCTGGGTATGTTATAAGCGGTCAATCTCGTCAATCTGGACCGATTACTGCATACAGGGGACATACGTATGTATTTCACGTTACGGGCTCTTCTAACGTCTTTAATGGTGGTAGAACTGGAGATCCAAGTGGTTTATATGATGTCCAAGACTTAATAGTAACATCAGAAGAGGTATGGGGCGAATACGGTGTGCATAGTCAAGTTGATAATCCAGAACTATTAAATCCGCATGGGACAGCTTATGGTGTAGCCGTTTCTGGAGAGGGAGCGGGAACATATACTATAACTATTCCTTGGGAAGCTCCGGATACTTTATATTATCAGAGTAGAAACTCTGCATATTATGGCGGAGTAATAGACGTATCTAATCCTCCGACTGCCACGGGAAACAAACCGGGGCAATTTATAAGAGTGTCATTTACTGGCGAAAAGGATGAGCGCATGTATTATTACTCTCCTTCTCAATCTGGCATGGGTGGATTATTAATATTAAAATCCGATTGCGATGGTAAAGCGCTTAGCGTCTAAATTAAAATTTGCATATCATTTTAATATATGCTATAATAAATAAATTGGCCTTATTGGGTGAATTCGGTAGAACTCTCTCGTAGACAATACCGAGCCAAGTCGGAAGTGGGCTTAGTGCTTCCGAAAGGTGTAGAGACTAGAGGGTGAGTCCCAACAATAACCTCTCCACGAGCGCCCAACACCGAAAGGTGAAGATATAGTCCGAACTGCATGGCGACATGTAGAAGTCGTAATTAAAAAAGCGGCGATAACAGCTTGGATTACGGGATGAGTGCAGCGTACTAACTAGTGTCTATGCAGACATTAGCCAAGTATACTTAATTCCGTGTCGGCTAAATGAGCGCTAAAAAGAAGACAGCTGAAAAGAAGACGACTAAAGCTTCCGATAAGAAGCCCAACTTAAAAGACATGAACCAAACTCACGGCATGGTTGAAGGCCAAAAGTATGAGCCCACAACATTAGATCAAGTTTGGGGTGATGATGGACTAAGTAAATATCAGACTATGGACTCCAAAGTGTACGAGGCTAAAGTCAGTAAAATGCTCTTAGCTGATTTGAAAAATGAGGCGATTAGAGTGGGTCTATTGCCCGTGGATAATTCAGAAATGTTAAAAGATAGACTCATGAGGGAGTTTACTATTCATACAAATTCCTATAGAAGACCTACTGAAGGCGGCTCACAACCTCCTCAAATTAGCGAGGATATTGAAGATATCCTAAAAGAAGGTAGATAGTATTCCATAATCTACAATTACAGGTGTAATATTACGTATATATTATGCCTGTAAACTATAATTTAGATATAACTCAGGGGTCCAGCTTTTCAGCCCAACTGTTCGCGAAAAATGCTAATGGAACTGCCGTTGATTTAAATGGTTATTCTCTTAGTGGCGTAATGAAATACAATTACGGCACAGGGACAAGCCTAGTCGATCTTTCTCCGACGGTAAATCTTGGAACAAATTCTTTAGGTCAAACTAATACCGCTGCTAGCGGTGTGGTAGATATATCATTAACCCACACGCAGACTGCGGCTCTTCCCGTTACTATGGCAGTCTATGATGTTGAAATGTATAACGGAGATTACAGTGAAGTTAGAAAATTACTAGATGGAAGAGTTACCATATACCCTGAAGTTACTCGATAAAAAAAGTGAATGTCGGATCAAAATTACCAAGTTAACGTAGTACTTTCTGGTGCGCAAGAAACCAGCGTAGTCGTTGGTGGGCAACCGTCAGTAAACGTTTCGGTAGGGGGAGATTCAAGTACTTCTGTTACTCAGGGAGAGGGTAGTACTTCTGTTTTATCTACTGATCCAGTCGCGCATCCTACCGTGGGATTTGTGGGAGTTCAGGGCCCTCCTTCTTCTTTGGTATTTGCTAAGGGTGAAGATGGACAAATACAGTATAACAGATTGGGCTATATTTCTGGAGCGAATAATTTTTTCTTTTATCCCGAAACAGACAACTTACATTTAAGCGGTGGTTTATTATCTTTAGCTGGGGGCAAATTTCAAATTACAGGTTTAGCGGTAGACACAGGCGCCTTTTTAATAAGAGAGCCCGGAAATGATAAAAATTTATTCAAAATAGATACGGTTAATAAAAAAATATCCATGTCTAACAGTTCATCTAGCGAATACTACGTAGGTATAGGAACTGGAAATGCTGAAGAAAAACTGCATATAGCTGGGGGTAATTTAAGAGTGGATGGAAATATAGTTTTAGGTGGAAATATAATACCAACCCAAAGTGGAGTTTATAATTTAGGTTCACCTACTGCTCCGTTTAAAGAGCTATATATACAAGGCGATTCTATTCATTTTGTTAATACTCAGTCAAAAATTTCCGCCAACCAAGAGGGATTTTCGTTTACGACTCAAGAATCGGATGGTACTCAAAAGGTCGTTTTTGAGGTGTCCAACGAAGGTATACACGGTGACGGCTCACTGCTTACCGGCGTTCCGTATACTGGAATGAAGGACGCCGGCGCATATCTATCGTTTAGCGTGCCGGATAAAAGCGAGTCTATGATAGTGGATTATGGAAAAGAATTAAATTATGACCCTCAGGTTTTATGCGATTTAGTCCCGCCCGCGGGCAAAAATGAAATTTACTTTACGTCAGTACATAATATTGAAAGAACTGGCTGTAATGTCTTTTTTAGTCACAAAATAAGCGGAAATGGTTACATTTTGAATTGTCATGTGGGACCAAGGAATCCGCTTTTTTAGTCTATTTTATTTTTATCTAGTGTATTTAATATGTAGGAGCTTTATAGGATCATATTATGGCAAAAGTATTTTCAGTAGAACAATTAAGACTTAACGATAGGTTACTTACGGGTAGTGCTGAGGGCCTATTTATCGACGGCCAACAATTAGCGGTAGGAAGTTCCGCGGTACCATTAGCTAGAAAGGTTTACGCTGGCGACGGTCTTAAAATTTCTAATGGTAGCGAGGGTCCCGGTTGGGCCTCCATGTCTGCCGATTTAACTCTTGATGTCGATCTGCCTTCAGCTGGCTCTTCCGCTCTTGAAATTAACTTAAGTGATCAACTTATTGTTAAAGATCAAGGTATTACCAAGGACCATCTTTCTACTAACGCTTGGGGATTAGGTCTTGCCGGAGGTGGAGGTAATGCTGTTGACGTTGGTGCTGGTTCCGGACTTTCTGTTCAAGATAATCACGTTGATATTGACGTCAGCGGTGTTACTAATGAGATGCTCTACGGTGGCATTTCCGACGGTAAACTCAATACGATTACGGCCGGTGGTAAAGTCGCTGGTTCAGCTGTCCAGTTAAATAGCGTAAGTAACACCGTCGTAAATGACGGTGGACTAAAAGTCAACGATGCCAGTATTACTAAAGATCATCTCAATTTAGATGTCGCTGGAGACGGTCTTTTAGGCGGCGCAGGCAACGCTCTTTACGTTGGTGCAGGATCCGGTATACATATTCAAGCTGGAGATGATAACGTAAATATCGGAGAGGGCGGCGTGGTTAATACTATGCTCGCGGGTGGAATTACCCAAGACAAACTAAATACAATTTCTACTTATGGTAAGGTCGAGGGATCCGCGGTTACTTTACACGACAAGGATGGATCCTCTCAAAGTATTTCTGATGATAACGGACTAGAAGTTAAAGCTGCTAGCCTTACATCTAGCCATCTATCTGATTCAAATCTTCTTGGGGCAGGTCTTAATGGTGGTAATGGTACTGACATTTATGTTGGTGCCGGTTCAGGTATGCACGTAGAAGGTGGACAAGTCCACATTAACAATACGGGTATTACAGCAGGCAAAATTGCCGATGGAGCAGTCACAAATGCTAAGGTTAACACTAACGAACTAGATGTCGCCAAAACTAAACTTACGGCCGGTAACGGTTTAACACTTAGTACGAACACGCTAGACGTTGTCGGTGGAACAGGCATACTAGTTAACGCGAATGACATTAATGTAGATACCAACGTTGTTAGAACTGATGCATCAGCAACGCAAATCCTTGAGGGTAACTATACATTTAATGAGCAACTTTTACTTCTGTCAGGTATCACTATTGGTGGTGATTTGACCGTTAGGGGTCAAACCGTAATCACGGAACAAAATCAAGTTAACATCGGTGATAACATTATCGTACTTAACTCTGATTACTTAGGTAGTAGTCCGCCTGACGCAGGCTTCGAGGTAGAACGTGATGGTGCGACCTATGGTAATGCCTCACTTATTTTTGATGACGACACTTCCGCTAGTTCTGGTGGAGATGTTTGGAAGGCTGGTTTCAAGGGCTCCGAACATATGATCCATACCGCCAAAACGATGCGGACATATGAAAAGATAATCGCATCGGGAGTCACAAAAGAAAGTGTATTATTTGGGTATACTTTCCCAGACGTACCTAATGTAGTAGTATCCATACAAAATACAGCTACAGAAGTCGAACCGTCAAGAGACCCAGACTTATTTGCTTCGATGGTCACCGCAGTGAATACAACAGGATTTAATGTTGAATTTTCAGGACCGGTTGACGGAAACAATTACTATATCAAAGCCTTTGTTGAAGGTGGAGCGATCTACTAAAATACGATAAGTCAAAAAGCACCCCCTGAGCCCTCCCTGTTTTTCTAAATAGGGAGGGTTTTTATTTACATTTCTTTTTTGATTTAAATATAATAACTGAGGCATTCTATTCTTATGGCTGACGAAAGAACATGGAATAAAAAGAAAAAAATAGAAGAAATTGCCAACTATATTATTAACAATATTACGATGGCAGAAGTCACCCATATCTTAATAGAAAAAGCAACAGAAACAGCCACGGAAATAGTGGATAATGATTTGCCCGCTGAAGAATATAGAGCGATTATTTTTTATAAAAACAAGAGGAAAAAGAAATCATCTAAATTAATTAAAGACATTAAGGACGGAGTAAATTCTTTTTGGACAACAGTCAAGAACGCTGTCGTACCAGAAAAAAAGAACCCATTAGATAAGATAATCAAGCGGGACGGCTTTACGACCAAAAACACTAAAAAAGATGCCACATCAGACTAAAAATTTATATTTAGGTAATATCCTTGGCGCGACCGGGCCTACGGGACCCTCGGGGCCCACGGGACCTTTGGGGCCTAGCGGGGCCACAGGGCCTCCGGGAGGGCCCACGGGACCTTCGGGACCTACGGGGGCTTCGGGGCCCGTAGGGCCTACTGGAGCTACAGGACCGACGGGTTATAGCTTTCCTACCATTACAAATCATTCTATAGATTTATCTGACGGATCAACGTATGGATTGGGAAATTCTTTAACCGTCACTGCCGATAGTGGATTGGCGTATAATGCGGGTTCGAGAATAAGACTAACAAGTAACAATAATGATTTGTGTTTCTTAGAGGGGTTAGTGTCATACTATACCCCTTTAAATACTGATATTACTTTTACTATTGATTATGTCGCTGGGTCATGCTCTGATAACAGTTGGAATATTAATGTCGCTGGTCAAGTGGGAGCAACGGGACCAGCAGGACCCACGGGACCGGACGGCGCAGCGCTTAATACTAATTATGATACTCAATTACTTTATAATAATAATGGAAGTATAAGTTATACAGTAGCAGCTTACGATGATAGCAATCAATATATAGGGATCGGTCATAAAAGTCCTGACACGCTATTCGATGTTAGTGGTGATTCTAAATTTAGGGGGAATGTAACAATCACTGGTGACTTATATATTACCGGTTCAGGTAAATTAAACGTAGACAACGTAGAGTTAACGCAACATAACTCGACAGAATCTGGAATTATGGTTATTGACCCCGACCAAGTTAACAGTCCAGTTAAATATTTTATTCCCAAAATGGAACACGAGCAGTTTCAGGGAGATAGCACAACAAGTACCTTCCATTTATCCACCGAATGCAAAGGGCCGGAGTGGTTATTTATTCACGACGATTATATGGGCACACAAAGATCCCCCGTGGAATATACTATAGTAAATAAAACAGGAATAGTGTTTTCTGATCCATCAAATTATCCATACGGACAGATTAGCGTTAGGCATCTTATATTATAATGGCTAATAAAGTATTCAGAGCAGAAAAGATAAGGGCCAACGAAATATGCGGCGTTACGGGTAATTTTGTCGTTCAAGGTAATATTATCGCTAGCGGAGAAAGCACATACGTTAGTGGTGTAACTGGATATTTTGACACTCTAATTGCAAATAATTTTGAACAAGCTCAAGATCAAGTTTATGCTTTTAGATTCGGAGGGCCACCTATAGAAGTGCCCGATAGACTTCCGGTTGTTACTGCTTCAGGTTTAAGATTAGCGGGGCAAACTGCGACAACTGAAGACCCTGATCCTGAGTTATATACCGGTTTGGCGTCTGGACACAATTTCGTTTTTGTAAAAGAAACGGGATCTTTCGCAAGCGGGGAGCATATTATAATTAACCCCGGAGGGTTATACGGTGATGGTTATCCTCAGGAAGAACATACTGTTTCGGGATACGCGGATTATTATGTTCCCACTGGTTGCTGTAACGCTCAGGTTAGTGGTTTTAAATCAGCAGGCAACGATGGATTACTGCATACGGACGTCATAAGCGGTGGGTATAATTTTGTTGTGGGTGATCTTGTAAAAATCTCAGGATCAAATGCTATCTATACAGTTACTGGCACCGGCTCTAGTGTCACAGAGGGAATTAGAAGTATGGATTTTGATCCAGTATTGGAGGCAGATGTGCCCGATAGCGGATGTATATGTTTAGTGCAGCCCACGTTATTCTTAGAAGACAATTTAGAAAATAATTATCCAACCGGTACTATTGTAGCAAACGTATTTGCTAATTCTGTGGCTAAAGATTGTTCTTATACGCCATATGGAAATGTATGCTACGATGCCCAATATTTATATATGGAAGTCTTTACTGGTATGGGTCGATGGATGGCTACGGGTTATAGGGAGTGGTTTGTAGCTGAGTCGGGAATAAATGTACATATTACTGGCGCTCCGGACGGAACAGTCGTGCCAAGTATATTAACTTTTGAATACCCGCATAATTACGTAAGATAAAATGGCTAATTTATATTTAGGAAATATTTTAGGAGCAACTGGGCCTATTGGACCTACGGGACCATTAGGGTGTCCCTCTTGCGTTGTTTTTAAATCTGGAGAATGGACTAAGGATACATTAGGAATAATAAGTAATACGGGCATTAAAACTGAAACAAATTATTTTTTATCTAACTGTTGGACTACTGGAGAAAAGATAACAATAGGCGGAGTAGACGATAGTTTAAATGATATTTCAGAAATTAATTATATTAGTGGCTTATTAACTGGATCTAATCAAATTCAAACTAGCGGAGCTTTGCTCGCTTACAATACCGGCTATAATCTTACCATCTGTCATGGCATTTCAATCGGTGCCACTGGGCCCGCAGGTTCTCCCGGAGGGGCGACCGGTCCCGTAGGGCCTACTGGAGCGACTGGGCCAAGCGGTCCGGCACCCCCTTTATGTCACGCTACGACTGTGGATTCTATTGATTTATTGAGCACGTCTACCGAAGTGGGTAATACTTTTACTGTTCTTACTCAATTAGATAGATGTTGGTCTGCGGGGCAATATATTATAATTTCTTCTAATGTAGACGATACTCAATTTTTAGTCGGTTACGTAACCTCTTACAGCAACTACGATCTTACATTTAAAATTTTATACAGGAGCGGTACTGTTAATCATAATTCTTGGCTCATTAATCTTAGCGGCCCCGTGGGGCCAACCGGTCCTGTAGGGCCAACGGGTCCATCGCTAGATTCCGATACGGTGACTACCAGTTTAACTATCACGGGAATACATACAATAAGCGGAAGTGGTTCTTATGTATTTGAAAATAATCCCAATAAATTTTGGGCAGCTTCTTTTACTGGAGCCTCTTTTTTAACTGATGAAAGTGATATTAATAATCCCATTTTAAAAGTAGACTACGAAGGGAATAGAAAGGTAATTAATAAATATTATATAGATATAAATGAAGAAGACTTGGGCTATACGCCAAAAAATTGGCACTTTCAAGCTTCTAACGATAACTCTGCTTGGACAAACTTAGACACTAGAATAAATCAACAATTTATATCAGGAAGATTTAATTATAATTTCGCTAATGGGACAGAGTATAGATATTATAGAATGTACTTATTGTCTGGGGAAGACGCCCTTACTTATAACGTTAGGATTAGCGAAATGGATTTTGTAACAACTCAATAATGCCTGTAACACATACATATTTAGGTAATATACTCGGTGCCACCGGTCCCACGGGACCTTCGGGACCCACTGGACCAGTGGGAAGTACCGGTGCTACAGGGCCCGCTGGAGGGCCCACGGGTCCCTCTGGGCCCTCTGGACCCACCGGGCCTACGGGCCCCGCTGTTTCTTGTAGTGGTACGACATCAAATTCTTTAGATCTTTCGCATGCTTCTACGGCTGTGGGTACAACGATTTCTGTTACAACTCAGACAAATAAGTGCTGGGCCGTCGGTCAATATATAATTTTAACTTTGTCTTCTGATAGCTCTAATTATTTAGTTGCATGCGTAACTTTTTATAACCCGAATAGTACAGGGCTCTCTTTTGAGGTCAAAGAAAAATCTGGTACACAAGCAGCAAACGATTGGAATATTAACGTTACTGGCGTACCCGGCCCCAGCGGACCAGTGGGTTCAGTCGGGTCTACGGGCAACGCCGGAGCGACGGGACCGACGGGTCCAGTGGCGCCAGTGGCATCAAGGGGGGCGAGTGACGCAGAGATTGATTTAAACGGAGGTACGGTAACTTTAGATTGCGGCGCTACAGAAATATTCAAATGTAATTTAGTTTCTTCATCTAACATTAAACTAAGTAACGTATCTGGGGGACAAGCTATCTATGTCTTAGTAAGGTATGATAATACTAGCATGGACGACGTTATCTTTGACGATCCTAGTGACGGAGTAATTTATTGGGAATGGGACACTATACCTAGCCCACCTTCATCGGTAACTCCCAGTAAGTTATATCAATTTACTAAAATCACTCATCACTCTACGGCTAGCGTATATTTAGGCAAAGATTTGGGTGAGTTTAATGTCTAGGGATATTTTTTATTAAGCCAATCAAGATTAGGCTCTCCTATTTCGTAAAAGCCTTCCTTATTTAAAGTATTAATATTATTAAAATAGGAATTATACATTTTACTTATAGCCTCTAAAGAAAAATTGTTTTCCGACCAGTTTCTGCAGTCCTTAGGGTTTATATCGTTTATATTTTTTAGGGCCCAGTAGAAATCGTTCATATTTCTACATCGATATCCTGTAATTCCATGAAGATTGTTTTCCGCAAAACATCCCCAATCGCTAGTGATAATGGGCGTGCCGCATAACATCGCTTCTATAGTAACGCCCCCAAAGGGTTCTATATAATGCGTAGGAAGGATAAGGGCTTTAGCCTTTTTCATTAACTCTTTCCTTTTTTCTACGTCCGCAAATCCAACGTGCTCCACGTGGCTCGGCATTCTATCGTATCCCATGCCTTGTAGGTCTCCTTGGCCAGCCAAAAGTAATTTATCTCCGCTTTTTTGTGTCGCTTGGATTGCGATATTGACGCCTTTGATCTCAGCTATCCTTCCGAGATATAAGACGTAATCCTCTTTGTCTTTGTTATATTCAAAGTCACTTAAATCAAAATAATTAGGAATAACTGCATCAAACCAAGCGGGGTGGGCGATTTTATTTTCTCCATATATTGCGTGCATTACTGCGTAAGACTCAAATACTTTATGCGGCGCAAAAGTCGCCCCAGCGTTGTAGCCAATACCGGGTTCGATAATGAAACATTTATCAGCGAACTTATCTGCGACCACTTGATGACCGTTTCCCCAGAAGCATAATATGGCGTCTCCTTCCCTTACTCTTTGCGCTAACTCTTTCTCGGCCTTTTGATAGAAAGTCTGATGGGCATGATCTTCGGTACTATGTTTAAAAAACTCTTTTTTCCAATCGTATTTTCCGTATGATTTTTCTAAGTCGCTATTTGTGGTCACGGTTACGTGCTCTTGGCATTCTACCTCTGATTCTTCGTGTCCATAATGTATTATTTGATACAAAGGACTCATCATTTTGCAAAATTTAAGGACTTTTTGGGTAAAAGCGCAAGATAAGTATTCTTTAGAGGTAATCGTGTGAGGTATGGCTAAAACGTGTAATTTCATAAATGTTTCTTTAAAAAAATATATTATAAAAAAGCCCATTTTTCAAGATAATATTATTGGGATAGTCCACTAATGTCACATAAAGAATCAGATACTGCATCTTGTAAGACTTACTTTAAATATGGGAAGTCATTCCCAGAAAACGTAAGAGATGCTGTCTGCGATATCCCAGAAGTAATAGGTCAAACCGGTCCGACTGGTCCGGTTGGCCCTCAGGGTCCGGCAGGTACAATAGAGGACTTTGGTCCCGCTACCGTAGATGATATTCTAGCCGGTAAAAATACCGATCCGCCGTCTTACGTAGACGCTTCGGGCTGGTATCATGCATCAAATAAATATGCGCCTTTAGTCGATACTGAAACGCTATTAGATCAGACCTATTATCCTGACGCTATGGATCATAACGTATTTGATTTAACCATTAGTGGCAATTGTGTGTTGGGTGCTCCCATTAATATGAAAAATGGGAGAACTATAAGTGTTGTCGTTAGACAGCACCTAGCTACAAATGGACTTAATAAATTAAATATGGATCCAGTCTACGAATTTGATGGAGGCTATAATCAGCTTACATTAACTTCTGGAGCTAAAGATGTAATAGTCGCGACAAAGATTAATGATTTTTATTTTTGCACTTTAGCCGTAGATATTAAGACTGGAATAAATACAGCATATTAATTCCGTTTAATATTGAGGTTAAAGTAAATGAGGTCAACGGTACAGCCATTTAGGAGAAACTCTGCTTTGTATAGAGTTTATGATGATCTTATTTTATACCTTAAGAGCGAACTTAATTGGCAAGATTTAAGTTTTTATTATCAAGAAGTTATTGAGCCGTCTGGTTTAAATGAAAATATTCTTCCTAATGATTATTTGGTCCCCTTGCCAAGCTTTGACAAAGAGCATAAAACTCACTCCATATTCTCTTTTCATAAAACGAACGTAGCTTCCGCTTATTTTTCTGGTCAGCACGAAAGCGATAACGGAGATATGATTTATGGACAATCAATTCCCGTTAGTGGAACTGGGGTATATACAACTGGGCCAGAATTAGACTCTGCGTCTGAGTTTGATTTAAAAGGGGATTTTTGTATAGAGTTTTGGTCTCAATTTAGTGGCGTTCCCGACTCAGCTTCGGGCTCTTACTTATTTGATTTCGGTAATTTAAAACTTAGCAACACAAGTGGATTTTTTAGCATAGAAGCTCCGGATTCTCCTCAAAAATATTTCGATTGGTATGATCCAGATTTTAGGAGTAATGCAGATCCTACTTTACCTACTATGACAAATAGGTTCACCCACTATGCTGTCCAAAAAAAGAATGATAAAATACAACTTTGGGTGGGTCCTATGGAAAATGATAATGCTACGCCGGGACCATTTTTTAAAGTTTTAGAAGAACCGTTCTTTGATGAGCGACAACAATACCCCAACAATAACTATTTAATCACTGGCCATTCTGAAGAACCGTACAATAACATTAGAACGTTTGGAACAACTATCAGCGGCACACACCCTTATACTGGCTGGATGGATGAAATAAAAGTGTGGAAGAAATGGATCTATGAGGGGCCAGTGGTTCTCGGTGGGCCTTCAGTTAGTGGAATATACGTGAGCCCCCCGTATGCAGATAATAGTTTGCAGAGCAGAATTGCTTTGTTAGAAAATCCTCAAATATATGTATATAAGCATCAAGTCGCTGAAACAGCAGATGTATTGCTATTCTGTCAAGTAAAAACTTATTATGACCCTAGGTATAGTTTAAATTTACCTATGCCATATGAAATTAGATGGTATAAAGACAAAGTACACGCGAGTAATTTAATTGCCACCTCCGAGGACGGTAACACCACCACCGTTGAGCAGGAAGATAAAAAATATGTCATGGGGGAAGACGGTTTATGCACATTAAAAATTAAAAACTTTGATCATGCAGACCAAGGAGTTTATTGGGCTGTTGTTTTGTTTGGGCCGACCACTAGACCAATAAACGTAATTCCGGCTAAACCGGTTCTGTTAGAAATTATTCCAAAACCGCCTCCACCGCCTCCGTATATAACGACTATAAATTGCGGAACAAAACATAATATTGGTTCGGACGTAACCGTTTGCGCTAACCTAAATAATCTTACATCAAATAATTACGTTGGTCCGATTTCATGGAAATGGCATATATCAGGATGGGTTAAACAAACTGCGGATACAGATACCAAGTCCTGTATTACATTTCTTAATTTAAAAAGAAACACGGGACCATTTAAAATAGAAGCAATAGACGCAGAAGGAAAAACTTGGAGCGCTTGGTGTGCGGGAGTAGGGGTTATTTACCCCCCTTTACAGTGCCCAAGCATTATTGATTTACTGCCAAATCAAGATAAAGCAAATGAATATAGCGTTTCTCCTAAGGGTATTTTAAGTCAAGTGCAATCCGCCAACGTAAAGTGTTCGTGGAGAAGGGATATATCTATAAAGCCCGACCAAACTAGTATTGATTTAGATCTTGAAATTATAGCTACAGACCCCAATATACCCGAGCTACTTACTGGCGGTTTAAGATATGAGTGGTGGGAGCCAAGCGCGAATCAGTGGGTTAACGGTTTAAGTAGTAAAACAGTTACGGTTTCTGACAATACTAAAACTTGGGTAAAAGCTCGAGTCGGTTATAACAACTATCCGGGTTTAGATCCTAACGGAAATAGACAAGAAAAATGGGCAACTTGTTATTGGTATATTAATTATCCAGAGTGTAAAGAGCCTAGCGTCGAATGGGTGGGCAAGTACACGGGGTACATTAATACTACTAATCGTGGTGGCGGGTTACCGAATAATACCAACTCTGGATCTGGAAGTTGGTCGACGGTTAATTCAGATTTAGATGAAGTTACCGTAAATGTTTTCGCCTGCTCAGAAGATACCAAAATAGCTTTATATGGCTTTTTTAATAGAAATAATTCGAGCTTTAACAATTTACAATATGGTAATCCAAATTGTGCTCGTTATTCTGCTACGGCGAGCCGTTGGTTGTTAGGCGGAAGTTATACTTACGATGTCGGCGCCTTGGCTCCGCAGGCAAATGTGATATCGGGACCGGGAATAAAGACATCGCAAGGTGGCCCAAACGCATCTCAGAACCCTGCTACTTTTACTGTAGAAGAATATACTCAACCTCATGATTGTTGGGGACCTAAGGCGGACAAATTAATTATTACGAAAGACATGTATAATCAAGATGATGGCTCTTGGGTTAAAATTGATTTTCATAACGAGTGCGGAACTGTTAGTAAAAAAGTAAACTTTAAAGTCGTTAAAGAGGCTCCGTGTATTATACAGGCGGTATACCCTTTTCGTTGGTATTGGGGCTCAAAACAAAGACTGACTAGACTTCCTTTTTATAGATACTTTCATGTATTTGCTTATAGTTTATCTACCTTACGTCAGGGAGTAACTAAAAAATATAGCGACTATTGGTCTCCATCTAGAAGTGACCTAGCCTTTTTAATAAAGCCCACTCTTAGTGGCTGTATGTTCTGGCAGCTTAAGCTTAATGGCCAAGTCTTATCTGGCTGGAACCATATGCCGGGAGGTTCTCTATGCGGAATTAATTCTTTACCGTGTGGCTCTTATTATAACAATAACGGTATAACACTCGCATTCTCTACTGCCTTTGGCCAAAGAAGTGCGGCGCTGAGCATAGATGCGAAAAAGGCGTGGGATTCTATTCCTTCTAATATCTTTCAAAAGGGCGTAAATAATTTAGAGCTTAAAATTTGTAATAACCCGCCGGACAAAAATATTAATAATATTCCTAACGGAACTTGCGCTTCTCACAACGTTGAAATCATATTGGAAGATGCGCCCATAATTATCAGTCCTATAAACAATAAGCTTTCGGGAGTATTCAATAAGCCGACGCAAACTTGGTGGTGGCGTTGGTGGTGGCCTTGGTATAATCCATTTTTTAATCCAAACGGTAACCCTCCGGAAATTTATGGATTATTAAAAGGTAACAACGGCTGGTGGAGATGGAATTATGCTAATACTAGACCAGCAGGCGCTAATTCTAAAAATGCGTCTAGGATATCTTTAAGAAACTATGTAGCCATGCGTTAAAATGAGTTGGAAAACTATATATAACTATACAGTGACAGGTAACGGCCCGTATTATTACGGAGCCGAATTACCCAACTCTACTAATTGGCGAATAGATCAAAATGCTGGAGAAATTCAGGTAAATGAAACTACTCCCGAGGGTAAGTATAATTTTAAAATATGGGTACAAGATCAAAAGGGCGGATTTTCCTTGGGTTCTCCTCATATTGCTAATGTTAACATTCCGGGACAAAAAGATGAAACTGTAGACGTTGAAATTTTACGGAATGGAATAACTACTTTTTGTAGCGTAGAAAAAGTATATGTAGAATTTAGCGGTATTAATATATATACAGGAGACTGTACTGAGGGTAAAGTGGGGTGGAGATTATATGATCAAAACTTCATACATGTAAATAGAAATTTTGAATTAGTAAAAAACAAACAAATTAGCGATAAAGATAAGTGTTATTACGAGTATACCGGTTGTAATTATCCAGTTTATTATGAAAGGGACCACTCTTCCCCAAAAGATTGCAGTTATTGCGGAGCAACTTCTTCAGCGGGTTATTTAAAAAGTGGAACTTTGGCAGTTTCACTAGAAAAGGTCGATCCAGATAATAATATTCTAAAGATCTATTTTGATGGACGAGAACTCACTGATAACACTAAAGACAATTATGCGAATATTTATCATGTTGACAGGTTCTTAAGTGATCCGTTTGACATAGTTAATTATGTAGATGATGATGGTCAAAGGGGATTTAAGAATTACCTTATTGGTTTTGATCCATTAGGAACATTTGATGGATCTCAGATTTTAGGGTCGGGGGGTAGGTGTTACATAAGTTACGATTATTGTGACTGCTCAAAAGTGGACTGTAACTTAAGGACGCCTACTCCCTACCCGACTTGCACTGTTAGTTATACGCCTTCCGCAACCGCGTCTGAAACGCCAACCGTTACTTTGACGCATACGCCGACGCAATCGTTTACGGCTACAGCTACAAGCAGTGCGACAGCAACTCTACCAAGTAGATTTCAAGCGGCTTTATTAGGTTTGGACCCATGCCCATTAAATCGAAACGTGGGTAATCCATGGGATCAAACTCCGTACACTGGATATTTTGCTCGCTTATTAGAAACGGGTAAAGTTCATTCGGATGTTAGATCGATTATAGGTGCCCCACCGTTGAGTAATAACAATTCTGTTGAAACGTATAAATTCGACGCGGCAGACGCAGAGTGTTTTGATGCCAATAGCTCAAACAACAAGCACATATATGATGTTCCAATTATTACTTATAATCCAGATGGAACTGATCCGCAATATCTAAATCATCAGGCTAACAATAATAGGTTGAGAAGAATGGGGCAATATAATCAAGGACTTCTTCCTTCTCATCAACAGTTTTTTGATGCATTAAATTACAATAAAGGACTTACCGTTTTCTCAGATTTAAGCTCTTCTGTGCCCAGCTTAACGGTGCACGATGATTGTTTAAGTTGTGTCGGTATAACTCCTACCGCTAGCGCCACACCGACATCAGACAGTAATTGTTTTGCATTAGTACACTTGACTGGTTGTGATGGAAATACTCTTTCTCAGGGAGATAAATTTTCAATATTGTTAGATGGAAATCATGCTGGTAGAACTTGGGATAATATTTTTGGAGGAAAAACTTATAAATTAAGTAGAGACGGAACAGCACACCCGCTGTTATCCGGTTGTTTTCAACAGCCCGCTTCTGCACCTAAAGCTTCTGGCCCCCCGTTGGTATGTTTGGTTAATGGTAGCCCTCAATATTATGATGGAACGCCAAATAATACTACTTTACGTTCAAGAGGCAGACTTGGGCAAGGGTTAACAGATCAACATCAAATCATATGGAACGATTTAAGTAACTGTCGGGGTACGACAATATATGGAAATTTTAAAAATACTGTTAATCCAGAAGAGTATGCTAGTTGCGAGCTTTGTTTTGGTCAAACTCATACCGCTACTGAAAGCGCAACACCTTCGCTTACAGTTTCAGAAACTCCGACCGTAACAGTTTCTGAAACAGTTACGCCTACGGAATCTCATACTTCTACTCAAACTGAAACCGTTACTGCTAGTTCTACACATACTCCTTCTCAAACGAGCTCGGGTACACCTACTTTATCTGCCTCAGCAACTCCAACTGTTAGTTTAACAGATACTCCTACTGCCACTCATACTCATAGTGGTTCGTCAAGTTATAGCCCGACCGTTACCGCAACTGCTTCTCAAGGGCCTACGGCGACACTTAGTCGAACCATTACGCCTAGTGCTACGGCAACTTCAACAAAAACTTATACTCCTACAGTTACGATTACTCCTACTGTATCACCGAGTTATAGCCCGACTCGTACGGCAACAGGTACATTTTCTCAAACGCCGACTTTAACTGGGACCCAAAGCGCCACGGCTTCTCACACTACGACTATTACGAAGACTCCTACAGCGACTTCTTCGGTTACATCTACTTCTACAAAGACAGTCACACCGACAGCAACATCTACGCATCCCTTTACTCATACATCTACCGGAACTGTGTCTGTTACGCCAACAATAACATTAAGTCAGAGCGGTACACCTACGTCAACTCAAACTGTATCGTATACCCCTAGCGCTACTTGGTCTCAGCCTCGTACACCTACTCTTACTGTCTCACATACGCCTACGATTTCGTATACGCCCACGCTCACGATTTCAAGTACACCAACCGCGACGCGCACAGCCACAGAAACTCATCCGACCTCAACTGTAAGTTATACTTTAACCGGGACAGTTACTGTTAGCGCAACGCCTACGGTTACATATACAAAAACGGTTTCAGCTACGCCGACATTAACTAAAACTGTTACTAGTACGCATACGCCTACTCTTACTTTTACGCATCCTCATACGCTTACGGCAACAGGTACAATATCTCATACGCCTACCTATACGGTGTCTCATACGCCTACCTATACGGTGTCTCATACGTTAACGTCAACCAAAACTCGAACGAGTACTGGTACAGGTACTGGTACGTCTACAGCCACACATACTGAAACTAGTACCGTTTCGCATACGCCTACGTTAACTCATAGCTCAACCGGTACTGTATCTCATACGCCCACCTTATCTCATACGCCTACTTATACGGTATCTCATACGCCCACTTATACGGTATCTCATACGCCCACTTATACGGTGTCTCATACGCCCACTTTAACTCATACGGCTTCTTATACAGTATCACATACGGACACGCCGACGGTATCTCATACGGTTTCTTACACAGTATCTCCTACGCCTACCTATACGGTATCTCATACGCCTACCCATACGGTATCTTATACGTTAACGTCAACCAAAACTCGAACGAGTACTGGTACAGGTACCGGTACGTCTACAGCCACGCATACTGAAACTAGTACAGTTTCGCATACGCCTACTTTATCGCATACAGATACGCCCACCGTTACTCGGAGCCCATCTCTTACTGCTACTAGTACCGCAACAAGAACTAGTACAGTAACAGGAAGTGCTACTCCCACTCAGTCTATAAGCCATACGCTTAGCCATACAGATACGCCCACCTTGAGTCACACGGACACTCCGACGCTTACTGTATCTCATACGCCTACTTTAACTCATACGGCTTCTTATACAGTTTCGCATACTCCGACCCTTACAGTATCGCATACGCCTACTTATACATTATCACATACTCCGACTCTCACTGCCTCGCATACGCCTACTTTATCACATACAGATACGCCAACGCTGTCGCATACACCGACACTTACTGTGTCACACACACCGACACTTACTGCATCTCATACGCCTACTATAACAGATAGCGCTACTTTATCCCATACTGATACACCAACGATAACAGATACGCCTACGTTATCTCATACGGATACGCCGACGTTATCTCATACGGATACGCCAACGTTATCCCATACGGATACGCCGACGATATCTCATACGGATACGCCGACATTATCGCATACGGATACGCCGACGTTATCTCATACGGATACCCCAACAATATCTCATACAGTTAGTGTTACCCTGTCTCATACCGATACGCCAACGCCTTCCCACACGGATACCCCAACGGTTACTGATAGTGCTACAAGCAGCGCGTCTGATACGCCAACATTATCGCATACGGATACACCGACTGTGACAGACAGCGCTACGTT
>CEUI01014896.1_pt1 | contig 46102 bp, 52 predicted proteins | sample 531411 | NCBI WGS metagenome assembly CEUI01 (sample SAMEA2622841, study PRJEB7988) | marine metagenome | isolation source: saline water (ENVO:00002010), including
TGTTGTAGCCAGCGGGATTTTCGGACAGAAATTGGCTTGCTGGGTGATGTGTTCTGGCTATGTTGTACTAGGCTGGTATTCAAGCTCCGCATATTTTTGCACATAAGCCTTGGATGCCAGTTTGTACACAAGCTGGAGTTAGATATGATGCACTTTGTTGATGTAGAGACCACCGGGTTGCGTCCTTGGGATGGTCAGGAGATTATTGAGATAGCGATTATTACGGAGCATGGTGATGGTCGTGTTGATCGTTATTGTAAGAAGATTAAGCCAGTCCGGTTGGAGTTTGCGGAGTTAAAAGCTCTGGAGGTAAATGGTTACAGTGAAGATAAATGGCAAAACGCGGTTTATATGTCCGAGGTGATTGGGGATATTTGGAATAGATTGCGTAAGGGCATTATTGTGGGTCACAATGTAGGGTTTGATTGCCTGTTTATTGACTTTGAGTTGGAGCGCTATGGGTTTTCAAAGTGTTCGTATGCGAAGGTGGATACGATGACGTTGGCCCATGAGCATTTACTACCAGTGGGTCTCCGAAGCGTTGGAATGAACGCGATTCGCAAGTACATGGGGTGGCCCTGTGATGGGGCTCATACAGCTTTGGTTGATGCACAAGACTGCCGACGGTTGTATCACGCTTTGATTCGTCGGAGTTGGTATAACGAGATGTCAGCTCTTTTGGCTACCAAAGGGCAACATGGGATTATTCACTAGAAGAGTTTAAGTTGTTTTGGGCTAGGGGTTCTTAGATCAATGCTTTTGAAGACGGGTGGGTATACGGGCATTTCTGGGTTTCTCAGGTGGTCGTTTGTTCGCCATATAACAAAAACACTTGGTGCAGGTGCCGCAGAACTTTTTCCTGAACCATCGGACTTGTTGAAGTGAAGACGACCACGGAGAAGCCATACTTCTGAGGCTCCATTCATAACTGTGTCATGCCACCAAGAGGTGTCGGTTCTGGCGTAAACCAAAGCTCCAACAAGATAGTATTCCAGCGGGTCTGGATTCTTTTTTGCCCTGTGTTTTTTCATCCAGACACATGCCGAAGACTTTGCTTTGTGCATGAATTGGCCAATCCACTTACGGCTGTATGGGGGGTTGAGGAAGACTCTGTTTCCATAATCCGACCAACACTGGGTCAAGGCGTCTTGTTCTTTGGTGATATGGGTAGAACACAGAGCGTTCTCAGTCGTGCAAGCTGCATCAACATTGAATTTGTATATTTTGTTGAAGTAATCAAAGACGTGTGGCGGTGTTCTCCAAGCATCGTCCTTGGAGGAAAATAAGACAGCATCGTTTGTTAGAAAAGTCATTTGAAGAGTCCTAGCTGGCCCTTTGGTGGTGGTTTGGGCTTTTCACCTAGGAGGCCATGGTAGATTGTTGCTCATGGCCCATGACCATGCGTACTTTAAAGCCCTTTCTTTGGTGGCTAATCCCAAGGTTTTACGTATCTCCTCAAAAGAATCACCATCTTTCAAGTCTTCATAAGCCATTTCTGCTTTTGTTAAGGCTCCAGGTAATGGCCACGGCTGTTTGTTTCTAAGGGCATAAGCTCTCGCTCCCGCATGGCAGCTACTGGCACAACCATATCCAGTGTGGGTCGCAATCTGAGACCAAAACATGCGGGTTCGCTTTCGCATTTTATAGGCTTTCTCTTGGGCTTCGATGCGCTGTTTCTTCTTCATTCTTTAATCCAAGCTGGAGGCCATGGGAGTTTGTGTCTAGAAGCATAATGTCTAGCCGCATTGCGACAACGCTTGACACTGGGAATGTGCAGCATCTCTGCAATGTCATCCCACTCTTTTGACTCACGAGCAAAACAATACGCCAGCTCACCATTGCTCAATGGTAACGGTAAAGGCCACTCTAAATTGTGCCTCTTGGCAAAGGCGGCAGCAGCCATGTTCGCTCCCTCCTTTGAAGAATACTGGGTCTTTTCAGCTATCTCTCTCCACTTTAATCTACCAATCCGACGAAGATGGTAAGCTCGGTCTGCATCTTTCATTCTCATCACCATAAGGTTAGTTGTTGAGGTTTTATAGGTCTTATCATCTGTTTGGCCAAAGCCAAGGCTGCGGTCTCGGCTTGGTCCGGGGTCTCACACAGTTTGCCATTGGTCACCATTAAGGAATGGATACAACGACCTGTTGAATAGATATGGCACAACCATCGAGGGGGGGTTGTTCGACTCGCAACGGCTCCCAATACCCATATTTTTTGATGACCCTCTTGCAAAGTCGGCTTTCCCAACCGTTCTGCAAAGCTGCTGCTGAGGGACTGGCCACAAATACACCTCATGGCAGTACCCACGACCAAATATAGAATGAGCTAAAAAATAGACACAATCCAATCACTAAGCCCCAGTTTTCCCAAAATTCAATGTCATTCATATTCGCCTCAATCCAGCCACCATCAACTCGGCTGATAACAATTCTATCTCACTTTTACTTAAACCTACCAAACGACCTTGGAAATATGCCAAGGCTTCACAAATACAACGGAAAGTCAACATCGTGGGGGATGCCTTGCCACGTACATACGAACTTATCATCTGAGGGGTAACCCCAGAATGAAAGGCCAAGTCGCGCTTGATCAAACCACTGCGCTTGGTCTCTGTGTGCAACCACATTCCAAATTCACTCATATGGGCCATGGCAAATTGTTCTCCCGAACATAGCGCCTTACCATTGTGTAAGCATACGTATGCTTCAATCCAAAGTGTTTTCCTATTTCTCCCCAAGTTTTTTGGGTGGCCAATCGATACTGGTACACCGATAAAGCCATGCTGTACAATGTCTCCGGCTTCTCTTTTGGTATCGGCTTTCCATCCTCTCCAGGCGGCCAATTTAAATCATTAAGGGCTGCATATCGATAGGCGGCTCGTCGAGCTGAATCAGGGTTTTGCATGTTTAACCCCTTGGCTATCTCAGCCCACGAATAACCCTGCACACGATCTTCGTATGCCATCTCAGCGGCAGAAAGACGGTGAATCGGCCACGGGTGTTTGTTCTCTATTGCATATCTCTTGGCGGCACGTAACGCTGACTTGCTGCCACATTTGTATTTTTTACCAATCGCATCCCAACTGGCCCTTGTGTTTTTTCTAGTTCGGTAAATTCTTTTGCCATCTAAACGCCTACGTGACATCTTCTCTCCAGCAACATGGCACTTTTTCATCCAGCAGTTCCGCGAAGATTCGCTTTTTGTCTACACTCTCTGGATGCTGCAAGACCGAGAAGTAAATCGGGTCTCCAGCTATCTCTCTCAACCGATCCAAGGGGATGAACCGAGCCCTGCGATCATCCCAAGTCATCGACAAAGGAATGACAGTTACCGACCGGGCCAACACTGCCATGAATAAGGGGAGCTCATTCTGCGTTGTTATCAAGTTTCTGCCCCGGACATACTCTGGAGCAGTGTGAATTACTCGCATCCAGTTAGGGGTGGGGAAATCTATCTTGTGATAACGCCTTGGAGCCAATATTTCTCGCTCTACCAACAGCTTTGGAAGCTCGGTATGTCTCGAAACAACCAAGGTTGTCTCCAACATTCTGTTTGTTGTTCTGATGGGCTGCATATACCCTCCTCTTATTAAATAAGATTAACCTATTTGATGCAATTTGTGTGTTTTTTTTGGCTTTTTCTGCTAAATACATACAAATTACAACGAGTTTGAATAAATGGACAAATTTTGGACAACGATCAACACAGACCGAGACCAAATAAGACAACTTGGCAGACTCGCGGAGCTGCAGCGTACTGGATGCGACAAAGATGCCGAGTGTCATGGCAAATTATTGCTACACGACTCGAATATAAATCCATCGAAGGAGCCCGAAGTGCAGCAAAACGATACGCCATTAGAGAAAAACTCAAATGGCCAGTACTCATCCTCTCCAGAGGAGCCATGTTCTACGCTGCATACCACTCAGGAGAGTCCTGGATAGATATTGGGCTCGACTTTGGGTGCTCACCCAGCGCAGCACAAAACACAGCCAGAGGATGGGCCAGGACCCATAAAAAAAGATGGCCTCCACGGAAGAGGAAGCCTTGGGAAAACAGTTCTTATCGAAGATATAAACACAAGTACAAACGCTAAGAATCTCCTTTGGCTTTTATCATCGCCTCCAACTTGCGATGCTCCTGATATTCTCTCATTATCGTCCGAATCTCGGATGAGACTGTCTCAATGCCTCGCATGGTTGACTCCATACCCTCCACTTGACGAGAAACCTCTTTGATATTGGCTCCCAAGCGCTCCCGAACCATGGTGCGTTCCTCCCGGTACTCATCCAACACACCATCATATCTTGCTCGTATTTTTTCGACCTCCTCTTTTGACTCCAATCGTATTTTGTCTAGTTGATCTTGGAATTTTGTTACTCTAGAATCCTCTGCCTTTTTTTGTTGGAAATTGTTATACGCCAACCAAGCTGCAAAAAGACCCATAGCACCGTAGTCAAAGAAGTAAGAATAAAATTCTTCCATTGTTTTCTCCGTGTGGTAATACTATTCTATTATCACATTATCTCGAGGATGGTATGGATGACAAAAGCCTTGACACAGCAAAATCAGCAATCAAATTCTTTTATGAACTGGAGCAAAAAGGGGTCCCCACTGAGGAACTAATAGACGTGGCCATCTACCTTGCCGTTATTTTCGGGAAAAACGAAGGAGCCCAGTCACCCGAACGATTGATGCTCAGAATGTACTACCTCTGGAAGAAAGTGGACAAGATGAACTGGCTGTTACGGCTTCCCAGAAAGTGATATACTGCCATGAGTTTTCAACTCGGTTTGTGTACGTTGGGGGAGAGTCTGTTGGTCGGCTCTCCCCCTTTTTTGTTTTTAAGGGGACACGGGACAGGCAAAATATTTTGGGTGTCCTCTATCCTGTCCAGTCTACGATTCCCAGTCTGCCCTATACGTACTATACAGGACAACTATATATATAGTATATAGTATATATAGAGGGGAATGAGGCAGAGAGCACCTTACTGGAAGTTATGAAAGATGGTGGTCTATCATGTCCATGGTGTCCACTTATGGTGTCCAAAGCAAAAAAAAGACAGCCATAAAGACTGCCTTAATATTCTAAAACACCGCAGATAACTACTCTTCTGGTTGCCCCACCGCTGGCAACTTCCACAAAGTGACTTTCCGACCGTCGATTGTCTTCCTAAACTTGGAAGCTCCCAACTTCTGACAAATACCAGCTACCCTTCTGATATATCCAGAATGATGCTTCTCGATGGGCAGACCTACTCCCCACTGGGGTCGGCTGTTAATATCATTTTTCGGCTCGCCTTTCAGAATATCCCCCAAACTGATACCATGAGGAAAACGCTCCAATGCTTTCGATACTCCATCTTCCCATGAATCACTCAGCGTGTACTCAATCTGTGAATCTTTCAACCATCCCTCCTCTGTTTCAGTCAGCCAAGTTTGCTCTTTTTTCACCTTTAGCAAGTAGACCGCTTCGGCAAAAAGTTTGTCTCTATCGCGTTTGATTGCTTCTACATCACATTTCCTTTCTACCGTGACGGGCCAGTACCGTCGAGCCCCAGTAGGATCAGTCAATATCTCAGTGTCATTGCTGGTGCCCACAATCAACCCCCGCCGGGGAGCAACGCGCTGCACTCCTCCACGAGCATGAGGGGGCCTCCATCTATCTCTCTTAGAACTCAGCACGGCTTTGGTCGTATTGTCACCCTTGGCAAACAGATTGTGTAGTTCAGGGATCTCCCACAACCAAATGCCAGAATGAATACTCTCATACAAGTCCTTCTTGTCAATCTCCAGCTTGGAATCAGAGAAGAACTCAGCCGATGCCAATGCCTCTAATGCTCGACCCTTGTACTGGTTTTGTCTGCCACAAAAAATTGTGATGTGATCAACCTTGATCCCCTCAGTGTCATCATCGGGCAATAACCCTCTGGCTACCATACCCAATATCCAACGCATACCTAAAACACGGTTCAATTTTGTATCTTTCGCACCAAAATATTTTGGGAACAACATATGCAGATTGGGTTTATCTGTCTTCGGGTCCCAATCCAATGCTTCCAAGTATTCTCGGATTGGATTGTAACTGCGATGCTTCTCAGCGTACCAGTCCACCAATGCGATGATGGTCTCCAGCCCATACTCCAGCCCATACACCTCGGATACCCACAACTGTAAGTCCGTGTACCCATACTTTGGCATTGGTTTGTCCCCTTCCATGAGCATCCCGGAAAAGAGATTGAATCTGTATTTGTCTTTGATGCGTGGATCACTCATGATGATACGTCTAAGGTTGAGTTTGATGCGCTTGGGGTTGCCTCCCTTGCGTTCACCATCAGCCGTGAACTTGACCGGATTCAAGGTTAGCTGGGCCAAGACATCCTTGTCGGGTCTCAATGCAGGGTCAATCAGCTTCTCAGGCACCACCAGGTCATCTCGCTTGACCACTCTGATATTGGGTTTTTGTGTGTTTTGTGGTTTCTTGCTCATTTCTACTCCATGAATTCTGTTAGTTGTCCGAACCATCCACACTTATTAAGGTGGTTGCACCGAGCCCAACCACCATCCGTTGGCTGTAGTGTGAACCATACACTGTTGCGATGACAATTTGGGCATTTCACGCCCACTGCCACCCCTCGCTCCATTATCTTTGCGCCTAGTTGTTCGGCTATCTGAATTCTCACAAACTTATCTTTGCTGATACCATAATTCAGAGCATCCTCGGTGTTGGAGAACTTTGGTGGAGGTGCTTTCTTCCTAGGAGGCTTACGCTTCAATGACTGTTGCAACAACGCATCGACATCAACAAAAATGTCTCCATTCTTTGCTGAGCTCCAGTAGAACCGCTTCCGCTCGGAATGGCACGATGGCAGATACCACAATCTTCTGGGGTCCTTGCACGACTTGTCGAGTTTTGGAAAAATGGCTTGTACCTCCCACCAGACTCGCTTGAACTCTTCAGGCTTAATGGGCCGAGATACTGGTAAGATAACCCGAAAACTTGGCAGTAAAGGTTTGTGGCTGTAGCTCGCATGAGCAATGTAGGCAAAACCTTTCAGCTTGGCAAAAATAACCTTGGCATCCATCACCGATATCTTGTCAAAGTCACAAACAAATGCGTGTGTCTCATGAACATTCTCGTTGGTGGGCTTGTTCCCCTCTTTCCACTGGTTTGGCGTCCAGAGCATGACATCCTCTTTCTGCTCTACAACCTCGTGTACATTGATAAAATGTCTCATGGGAAAGTCTGTGTTGCGACTCCATTGTGGAATAGTGTTGGTCACCTTCCACCCCTCGCGTGGGCAAGGGTGCATCGACATATGGGGTATGTTCCAAGTGTGTACATCAAACATTATCAACTCCTATATTTTTGGGGGGGTCCAGCCAGCTAGGTCGTATCGCTCGATGATATGGATGATTTTTGTCCAGTCATCCCGATTCACGGCACCGCCAGTCAGGGTATGGATAGCTCTCTTCGTCGCATCCTTTGGTGTGGTTGGACTTCGAGAAGTGTCAAGCCAGTAAAAAATACTGGTCGTGGTTTTAATTTTGCGGAACTTCGGCACCGCCGATGAGCCAGCTTTGTTGAGGTCAATGCGAAAATGATCCAAAGCAGAGGTGGTGGGCTTACCTCTCCAATTCTGACCGTAGTTCTCAGCTATCCATGCGCGTAACCTTCCGTGGTTGACGCTAACTCGTCCTGTCGTACTCATGTTAAACTCCTTGTGCCTCTAAAAAGTAAGAGAACACTAAGAGAATAGTAAGAGATTGTTATTAGAAGTGCAAGACTTTTCTTTTTCTGTGCTTATAATTATTTGTATAGATTCCGACTCCGAGGAACTTTTCCACCATTTTGAGGCTGTTATTTTGTACACAAATTTATCGTTGATCAAAATTCCTGATTGCTCCAAGCTGTCAAGAATTCCCTTCGCCAAATTGTCTGTATCTGGAGCGGTTCCACGTGGAACACGACCAGTGGTTTTCTTCAAGCGCTTGGGTTTTTTGAACAAAAAAGTCATCTCAATCTCGCAGAACTCGATGCCCCTAATATCAGTGGCGTTTTGAAGCAATTGTATGGCCTCTTCTTTCCAGTCTCTATATGCCTTGGGCATAAAGACACCCCCCTTCCCTGATCGTCTGGGTCGGGGGCAAGCTCGTCCCTTTAGGGGTATATCTAGAACTAATTTCATCTTTCTCCTTGACATTCTTATAAACTAAGAGATACACTATTCAGGCCACACTAAACATGGAGTTATCATGGCATCTGTATTTAAGAAATTTCCCCCAACTAGGGGCTATCTCAAACTATTGGTATATGGCGATCCTGGCACACAAAAAACACGCAGAGCTCTGCGTATGCCCTCTCCAGTATACATCATCGACATGGAAAATGGGAGTACTGATTATTCAGACCTGGTGGCCGGAAAAGAGGCATATATCATCTGCACCAGTAGCCACATCGAGGCACAAAAAGCCATCCGTGAGGTTTGCTCTCTCCCAAAAGGACGGGTAGGCACTCTGGTCATTGATCCCATCAGCATGATCTGGGCTTCTTTGCAACAAGGCCACATCGAAAAAATGTGTCGTAAGAAACGATGTCAGCCAGAAGACGTGTTCTTCGACGTAGGCACTTGGGGCAAACTCAAAAGAAATTACAAAGATATTATGGCCAAACTTATGTCTGCCAAATGCCATGTTATCATGACCGCTCGGGGGAAAGACGTGACTGACCCCAATGGAGTCAAACAAGGCTATTCAGGTGAGTTTGAAAAGTCTACTCCATTCCTTGCCAATGTTGTGATTGAATCTCGCAGAGATGGAGACTTGATCATCAAAGACCGAACAGGAACGAAAAAAACTGGTGAGCGTATGCCCATGGTGGAGTTCACAGAATTCCTGCCTGACTCTGCCCATGGCCGAACCCTCATGCCAGCATCTGAAGCAGCCCAAATTGATGCGGTGGAAAAACTGCCAGCAGAGCATCATCCCTCGTTCAACGACAACGAAAGAAAAAAGTTCTGTGCTTCTCTAGGAGAACTGAAACTGAAATATGATGATGTGGCTAAATGGTGCGAAGCCAACAAACGTCCTCGTCCCTCTGGCATGACCACTGGCCAACGCATCAAACTCATGGCTTTTCTGAAAACCAACCCAAAAGCTGTCTCAGCTTAGACTTTTTCACTCTAATCTTTTGCCTCTTCTGGTGTTTCCGGGAGGGGCTTTTTTGGTGGAAACTCAAACATTTCTGCCGGTGCCTCTCTTTCCGTATCCCACACTGGCAACCTAATGTCCATCGCTTCTGCCATGAACTGGAACTCAGGGTCAGACCGCTTAGGTTGCAACTCAATCCCAGTGGCAGCTTCAGCAGGTATGTTGGCTGACCAAGCATGGCTCATGATACGGATGAACTGGCGGCGCATCAACGTATCGATGCTGCCAACTTTTTTCCAATTTGTCATGTAACTCTGAGCCCACCAAGCTGGGCATAATCGGCTCAACAACTCCACCGATGACTGGTACACGGCCAACGAGCTTGCCCGATTCATAACAGGCATCTTCATCTCAATGAAGCCAGCGAGCTCGATAATATCCGCAGCCAAGTTTGCCTCCAATGCTAAAACCAAGCTGAACAAAACAGCATGCCTGATGGTAGGCTGTCTGGGAGATACCAAGTCTGTATCATTCCAGTTGGGTGAGACCCCTCGCGCAAAATCCTGCAAGCTACGATGACGCCCGTGAGCCGTGGCCGCGATGACTCTCTCTCTGGCAACCTCACGACACAAGCGCCTATATCTCGTCTTAGCTTGCATCAACGGGCTCATGATATTGTGTGGGGTTAATGCATCAATCACCTGCTGGCACAGGGTCATCCCCCATATCTGTCGCCCCTCCAAAGTCAACTGAGAAACCTTTGGGCATTTCCTTGGCAACTTAAAGTTCTCGCAAAGCCATATCTGCCCATTCCGGCCAAGAAACACAAACCTCTTTCGCGGCACCACAATCAGGTCGTGAATCTCCATGCCCAAGTCCATCGGTCCAGCCAGCATCATGGAAGCATATACCTGCTGTGGATCACCGCCATATTGCCTTGGTAGAGTCGTACACAGAGACCCGACAGAAGATCCAATATTTCTGCGGCCTAGTGCATCGATAAGCCCTTCTCTGTATCTTCGATACACCCATATTTTTCCATCCTCCCAGTAATCCTGGGGTTTGGTAAAAACAACATCTTGCTGGCTCACTTTTTTCTCCTTGGGTTTGCCATAATCGCCAAACCCATGTATGTCTATATTGTCAGGCAATGGCCGGAAATCCCAGCCATGTTTGATGTCCAAAGACAAATTCTTTGGTGTGCTAAAATTTGGGAAAACAAACTTGTTAGGCTCCTCAAACAATTTTGCATCAAAACTTTTTCTGGTCATTGATCTACTCGATATTGATCAAAGAGATATGTGTGCAGCAGTGGGCGCAGACTGGAAACAATGGATCACTTGGCGCAGACAACATTATACTCCCCATCCCAAATACCAATCGAAACTATTACAATACATGAGGATCACATGGCTACAGTGGCGCGACGAAGAAGTTCTCTCAAAGATATTGCAATCCAGAATGAAATCGAAGGTTACGACTATGCAAAGGAAGCCAAACGGCTTATCAGCGTCATCCAGCGACTGGAGCAATGGTTTCGCGGTGAGAAACTCTTTCAAGCTGCCTCAATCACGACAGAGGAAGAACTCACCTTTCAATGGAACTCGCAATCAAACCACTTCGAGTGGAACGACTGTGGAAAATGGCGAAAAGTCGTCAACCCCAAAAGACCAGACATCATGGTCAAATTCATTTCCATTTGCCGGGAACTTCACCACAAAGCCAGATTAGCAAAATCAACAATGGCAGAAGCCTTATACTATGCTGCGAATAGTGGAGAAAAATATCTCACTCTGCTATCAAAGCACCCTGACCTAAGTGGTCCACTCTAATGACGCACAATCTTGGCAAACAGAAATTGGCGCAAGATATATTCGTTGCCGTGCATGTCGGAAAATTTCCAAGGGTAGGCTTGTAAATCTCTCTTTGTGACATTCTGCTCAAACACTTTAAGATGATTTTCTGTGGCTATTTCAATTTTTTCCATGCCACTGCCATGGGCAATATGAATGGTGGCATATTTTTTTCGGGTGTTTTCGGTTTTGGTCTCAGTTTGTTTTTTTGCCATAATTGTGCTATGCTCCAAAAAGGTTGGTGTAAACTCACAGAAAATACCACATGGAGCAAAATATGTCGAATGAATTTGAAATTGATGTCAGATATGCCATCGATACATATCAGGGACAGAAGATGGCCCTGAATGATCTGCTGAATAAATTCATGAAAGATCAAATTGAAAAAGACAAGATCCACGGAGCTGTTGCTCTCATCCGTGAGGCAAGGCAAATTCTAACCGCAGAACGGGTGGAACGCATGTCAAATGAAGCTCTTACTGTGAATGTAACACCAGGTGTTACCAGCCATGGGCCTTTTCCAAGATTGCTAAAACCACAAAAATGATTGATCCAAGCGCACAAGAATTCTGGGACCCCAATTATTTTCTGCCTCTGTTATCGATCAGAACAAAGAGCCATGGCATCCAACCATTCAAACTCTGGGACCACCAGAAGTTGTTGGCTGCTGCGGTGATGCAAGCATACGCACTTGGAAAATGGATAGTCCATGTCAAGCCCCGTCAGGAGGGCTCCTCAACATTCTTCACGGGCATTGCATATCAACATGCAGCTTTTCGCTCTGGATGTCAGGTGGCCATCATCGGCCACAAGAAGCAGACAGCAAAATCCCTAGCTGAGATAGCCAATCGATTCTATAAGTCAACGCCGAAGGGACTTCGGCCCCATCGCCAAGGACGGGTTCTCAAAAGTTTACAGTTCCCTCAAATAGACTCAAAATTGGATGTGGCATCATGTCAAGATGATGAACCACTGCGTGGAGAAACCGTGCAGGTAGCTCTGGGTACAGAAATATCAAGCTGGGCTTCAACTGGTGGTGATGAGGTTTGGGCATCGATACTTAATGCCGTGCCAGAAAATGGTGGCTTCTTTATGGCCGAGAGTACCCCAAAGCATCATGGAGACCAACTCCACATGCTCTGTTTGGACTCCGAGAAAGTGGACTCAAAATGGCTGAAGGTATTCCTACCGTGGACGGCTGTAGAAGAATACAAAATCAAGCCAGCACCAAAATGGATACCATCAAGACAGGTCCGAGAATACTGGGATACCTATCCTAGTCTGAGCCCTGAACAGGCATACTGGATGCAAGTCTCTGGACTGCCAAAATGCGCTCGAAACATCCAGAAATTCAAACAAGAATACCCAATCAATGACTTCGAGTGTTGGGCAATGACAGGGGATGCGGTCTACAATCAGGAAACCCTGCGAATGATGCTGGAAGCCCTCGATGGTGGGACAGGGCTTGCCGTGGAACCGGACCCATGGGTGAAATATCAAGAACCTGACCCAGAACACAAGTATATCATTGCATGTGACCCTGCTGGCTCATGGGCTGAACGAGACAACTATGGTGTGGTCATACTCGATATATCATCATGCGAACAGGTGGCTGAATATCTGGGCCATATGTCTGCATATCAGATGGCCACTAATCTAGCTGAGTGGGGCCGACAATACAATGATGCAATAATATATGTCGAAGCCAACGGTATCGGTGAATCCGTTCTTAGCCATCTGGTTGACAATCCCAATATCTCATATCGCAAGGTCTTTAGAAGAAAACCATCACGATATGGCAGGTCTCGGCAACGCATCGCAGGATGGTGGTCAAGCGTCAAAACAAAAAAAGAGGCCGAAGGGTATCTCCAGCAGATGATCGATGAAGAATCCATCCTGATACGTAGCCCAAGATCCTTGCGACAACTGATGAACTATCGCGGTCAATGGGGGTCCAAAAAAGATAGGGATGTCTTTGGAGGCCACTATGATTTAGCGGCAGCATGGGGCATCGCTGCATGGGCATATATGCAGCACAGAGGTGCCTATTGGCGACACTCTGTTCGCCACAAAGAATCAAGGGTGGCCGAAGACGCTGTACGGCGGTTAATTGCGCGTTTAGAAAATCGTGGTATGGTGGAAGAAAACAATACTCCCTGGGGCAAGCATGTCTGATGAGAAACAAGCTGAACTCAAAGAACGAGCCAAGATATTCAAAAGGATCGAATTCTCCGAGGAAAGCTACAGAAAACAAGTGGCTGCTGAAGATGCTCGGAACCTAGCCTACTGGCGGGGCAACTTTTGGGAGGGAGATGGAAACTCACCATTCCCAGAACTGTCTGGATACAATGCCCAACAAAATGAAGTCTTCCCGATCTTAGACTCGATGGCATCTGCACTGGCAATGGACCTCCCCCAAGTGGAAGCTCTCGACCATCGGCAAATGTCGTATGATATTCCAAACAGACATCAAGACGATACCTTCTCAGGCCGAAGAATAGCAGCCATTCTCAACTGGATGGCTGAGAAGGATGACTACGATGAGACCACCAGAGAAGCCACCCTTCACTCCATGCTTTTTGGCAAAGGTGCCATCCGCAAAATCACGTGGTCGAAAGAAGCAGGCAGGGTTATATGGCGGCTAAAGATGCCATGGGAAGTCTTCTTCGACCCCACCGCTCGACGAGTCAAAGATTGCTCCTGGATCTCGGAAAGATTCATTCTGCATGAGTCAGAAGTCCGCGCTCGTATAGAAAATGAATACTACGAGCCCTCCGCAAATAAACATGTCCGTGCAGATACGTATCCCAGAGAACTTATCGATGAGCATATGGGATATGATGAGAGCCGTGAAAGAAGACGAGAGGGGCTAAAAGAATACGTGACTGTCCATGAATATTGGGACTTCCGACGAGGGAAGTTGTATCATATACACATGGGTACAAAACAGATTCTCATGGAAGCAGAAATACCGTATGGCAATCCTTACGACCAACTTACATTCCATTCCGGTATTGGCCGTATCCGAGGCATCCCAGACACCTCTCTCATCGCTCCGCTCCAGCAGGACATCAATGAGTTAGTTTCAGCTCGCAGAGAGATTGTTCGCAGACTCCCAAGAAGAATGTTCTACGACAAGGCGATGTTCCCCAATGAGGATGATGCCATGCGCTGGATGAACAGCACAACTTGGGAACCTATACCTATCGAAACCGATGGCCAAGCTCTGGTTGGAGATATGATTTTTGTCACACCAGAAATGCCCACAACTTTCGACTTTAATCGGCATCTGGAAGCAGCAGAATATGGCATCAAAAACATAGCTGGTTTGGGCGATTTCCAGCGTGGCGAGGTCCGAAATATTAGAACGGCTGCTGAAGCAAATATGATTCAAAGTTCCGTCCAAGGCCGGATGAATGTAAGGCTCAGATTGCTCACCAAGTTTGTCAAACGAGGCTTCGATACAGCCTCTGAGGTACTTCGCTGGGCTGTAGAAAATGATGGAGCCAGCGGTATCGATCTGCCATACATTGTCGCTGCTACACAAGTTGATGCTGATGCTTCTGTGGTTGCACAAGATATTCAATCCATGCACCACTTCAGAGTGCTGCCATTCTCGCCATTGATGGAAGATAAACATGTCCGACGAGAACAACTGGTAGCTCTGTTGGGCCAGCTTGCATCAGCCCCCACGGTGGAGGAAATCAATTGGCGAGAAATCACAAGAGAGCTTATTGATTTATTTGACGTTCGGCCATCGATTGTTAAGGAAGAAATGGAAGAGGAGCCAGAAATGGCTCCAGAATTACCACCAGAATTACCACCAGAAATGGCTGGGATGCCAAGTTTAGCTAAATTCCCGGGAGCATGACATGCACGATATGATGCAAAAAATAAAAGCTGGCGATAAAGAATCGATTGCCATTGTTCTCCTTGAAGCCCCCGACCGAGGGAAAGACCATAAAATGTCCGGGTCATCTCCAGAGGAGTATGCGGCCCAGATGGTAGATGAGTCCTATGGAAAAGATCAAGATGAAGATGAGAAAAATGATCCTTTGAAGGAATCTATTTTGGGTCTGCTCGAACCAATCCCCATGCCAGATGACATCCGCATGGAAATATGTAAGGTTATCTATGACGCTATCAATTCCGGCCAACTAAAGGGTGATGATGCCTCTGTATGATTATGTTTGTGATGAGTGTGATGCTCATTCTGAAGAACTGGTATATGATTTGCCAGCAGCAAAGACTATGCCGTGCTCGTGTGGTCACTACATGAGGAAACTTGCTGTCCATAAATTCCGTCACATTGGACCAGTCTTCGAGGACTTAATGGCAGCAGAAGAACGACTCCTAGGCAATCAAGGATTGAAAGCTGGCAAGAGACTCAGAGGCAAAAAAGACATCGAGAGGTGGGAGCGTGACAATGGACTGACCGTTTGTACCGCTCAGGAAGCACGAATATCCAGAGAAAAAGCAGCGGAAGATGCCTTCGAGCAGGACCGGATAGTCAGATCCCAAGGGGCTGATGCGTACCATAAGAAGAAGGATAAAGACGCCATCAAAGAAGTGACGGGATGGAATGAAACTCAATACACCAGATGGAAAGGAGCTACCGATGCAGAGGAGCAACGACTTAGAGACTCTAAGTGATGAAGAAATCGAAAACATGAGTTTGCCTGAGCTTCAGGCCATGCTCGAAATGGAATTGCAACGTGCAGAACAAACATTGGCTGGAGGAGCTATGCCCAAAGAACCTATGATGGAAGAAGAAGCATTGATGGAAGAAGCCCCAATGGAAGAGGCTGCAGCGCCTCCGCCAGAGGAAATGGATATGATGGAAGAATTGACTCCAGCAGTCATCCAAGAGGCCACCTCAATGCTGGTTGAAGCAGGCATGCTCGACAAGGCAGCTTCCGAAATTACCCCTGAATTACGAACCAAGTTGCAAGCCGCTGCGGATAAAATCGATCCGGGTTTGTATGACCTAAATGACCAAGACCAACTTGAGGAATTTATCAATGGAATCATCAACGGAATTATCGAACTCACCCCAACTGGTCCAGAACCAGCCCCCACTGGACTTGGGCTTGGAGGAGGCCCCCCAGCCCCCGGACTCCCTCCCGGAGCCGGACTTGGAGTCCCCTCTGGACCACCTCCCGGAGCCGGACTCGGTTACTGAGCCAGAGCCAGAGCCAGAGCCAGAGCCAGAGCCAGTAAAAGAACAGATTGAAGTTGAACCAGAACCGACCGAAACAGAACCATTTGTCATTGAGTCGTTGGATGACTTTGATATTGAGTCTGTGCCAGTGGAAGCAAGACGCTATGTGGAGCCAATGTTGGCCTTGATACAAGAAGCCAAGGAGCAGGCGCAATCTGAAATGGAACTGTATCAGGATTTGAACACAGAAATTACCACACTAATTAAGAGCCTTGAAGAAGCTGGCAAAGGTGACTTAGAACCTATAATGTCAGAGTATAACAACGTGTCTGAAGCGTTCAATTTGGTATCATCCGAGAATATACAATTGGCACAAAGGATGTTCAAAATACAGTATCCTGACTTTGACAATCAACCAGAAAATGTCCGTGCGGCATTTATCAAAGCGTTGAAGTCTGAGCGTTTTCACGATCGTTATGAAGGAGACACTATCTATGACAAGATGTCTGACGCATATGAGCTCATTATGTACCGTGCCGGTAGAAAAGCGAACTCTGCGCCGCAACAGTCATCTGCGCCAGTGGCTCCCAAAGAACCTTCTAAGAAAGCAACAAAACAATCTCTCGTGGCAGGGGGCAATATGGCTCCTAACCTTCCAAAAATTAATCTTGCTGACATGTCATTTGAAGATATTATGGCAAGAGGTGAACATTTACTTGATATGTAGGAGTACATAATGGGCTTGCTCGAATTTACCAATTTTACCGTTCCTGACGTAGTAAAGAAATCTATCCCCTCATTTTACGCAAAAGATCCTGTTTTGGACGCCTTGCGTTCCCGAAACAAGGTTGTCCGCTCTGGCGGAACCAATGTCCGTGTGCCTCGGATAAAATCTGGCCACTCTGATATTAGCGAAATCTCAGCATCAAATATCGAGATCCCATTGGCCAAGAAGGATACTTTCGACTACATTTATGGGGATTGGGCACGATATGTCAAGCCTATTATCCTTCCGCATCTTGACCGAGACCGTATGCAGTCAAATGCTGACAAGAAGCGATGGGTTCAGGACACCACTCAGGCCGTGCTTCAAAGTTTCCGAAACAACGTATCTCGACAACTTTATGTTGGTGATGTTGCAGCCCTTGCTGGCTTGGGAACATTAAATGGATACAAAACTGGTTTGGCTACTAGTGGATTTGAAGCTGGTGCATTGCAATTCCTTCTTCCCGGCTCCCAAACTGGATCATATATGAATCTTGCCCGAACCGAAGATGCAACCAATGATGAAAACAATTGGTACAATCAGTTTGTAGACCATAACGGTATTGCAGGTGGTACATATTTTACCAGTGCTGAAACAGTAAAAATCACTGCTGACAGTTATGCAGAAGATGATGAAGGTATATCTATTGGTATTTGTTCTATCGCAGATCATGTAGCTATTGGTGATGCTCTTAGAACATATGGCGGAGCAGGCTCCATCGCAGGAATCGTGTATCGCCCAGATGATCTTGAAGCTGGCAAAGCTCATAAAACTGTGCATGTTGCTGGCGGTATCAAATACTTCTCCAATCGTTTTATGACAGAAACCAGAATGGATGCAGTATCATCCAGTGCTGGAAATGAATATATCTATTTGTTGAACCCCAATGGTATGCAACTTTGGGTTAATGCCAATAATGAATTCAGAGTATCGAAATTTTCTGATCATCTCCAGCACGGAAACATGGATGCTGACGTTGGTTATGTTTTCCTCGAAATTCAGTTTGCTGTACCCAATCTTGTCATTCAAGGTTGCACCGCTAATACCTAAAATTCTATTCTGGAGAAATGAAAAATGAGTAATGTTATTAAAAATTCTATTGCCTACTCAGGTCCCGAACAATGCGGAGTGCCAGGAAAGGTCTACGAAGACTTAAATACTGACTCTTCTGGAAATACCACAGTCCGGTATTATCGCATGGTAAAAGCAGGATCTGCTATTGCTGCTGGAGATTTAGTTGGCTGCGTTGCAGCCAACATGGAAGAAATGCACAATACCGGTCAGGTAGTTCCAGTGGCTACTGATGATACTGTAAAATCTTTAATTTATGGTGTTTGCGAAACTGCTATCGCATCAGGTGAATATGGGTTTGCTATTTGTCGAGGTGTATGCACCATTAAAGCTGCCGGTTCAGGTTCTGAAGGATCAACCTTGGCCTCTTATGGGTCTTCGGGAAGTGCGGGGCAAATGGCTGGCAGCAGCCATGTTGATCAAAAAGCCCTTGGTGTTCTGTTAGAAAGTTCTACCTCTGCTTACATCAATCTTCTCTAGGTAGATGGCAACTTACGGCACTCTGGCTGATATTCGCACTGAGCTTCGTGTTCGCTTGGGGCTCCCTGACCGGGGAACCTCTGGCGACACGAGACTCAATATTGCGATAAATATGGCTCTGCGACAATGTTGGTCAGAGATGCCAAAGGCTTTGCTTTCTGAAGAGATGAGGTTTCGGTTGGAGGTTCCATACTCCACCGGAACTGTTAATTTCCAATCAGACCCCTTGGTCCTCAAAGGTGTTGGAACGGCTTGGGCCACTGATGGGACTCTTCGGGCCAGAACCATCGAACTACTAAAGGATGGGACCTATTACTATCGTAAGATTCAAGACGTTTGGACTGAATCTGGAGATCAATACCTCACAATTGACAGCCCTCTGGAAATTTCCGGCAGCGGCATAACCTATCGAATATTTACTCCAGAATATCCGTACACTTCCAATGTACAACAAATTCTGGATGTTGTTAGAGATCCAGACACTTCTCCCCACCCATTGGTGGAATCAGCTTTTTCTGGTGAAGTGCATCAATACCGAAGCACCATTGGTTTTCGCTCATCCGGTATACCAGATTATTATACCCGAGGCGACTTCTTCCAACTTCCCTCTCCAAACTATGCTCCAAAAACAAAGATAACCACACCATGGTCAGAGAAGGTACGGCAAGGCGGGGAGGGCTACACATGGGGATTCACTCCTTCAGAAACCCCAATGTTGACACCGCCAACATTGAATACAAGTTATGGTCCTGCTGGGACATTCAGTTATCGTGTCATTCATGTGTGGGGTAGATGGACAGGGTATGAGAAAACAAACGAAGGTCTTTTGAAGCCATACTACCAATCTGCTCCAAGTTCAGCTAGTCCTGAAATGACAACACAATGGGGCCAAGGTGCCATTAAAATCACCACACCAAATATTGATTATGTCAATGGGTATGGAGACACCTCTGTATTGAGCGGTGAGCATTATGGTGTTGAGAAATGGATTTTTCGGGCTCGACATGCAACAGAAGCAAGCACTGCATCTGCGTATGGGACAGACGTGGAGAATGATAAAATCTATTATCTGTGGAAGGTCACAAGTGGTTATACCACCACTGTCTATGATTATGGCCAAGAAGACCCGGTGGACAAGCGAATATCACTAGAACCCTTTCATGGGCATTTCCATATCCGGTTTGACAAACAACCCACCACTGCTGTTCCTGTACTCATGAGGACCTTCAAACGGCCTCCCAGCTTGAAATACGATACAGACAGTCCTCGCATACCCCCAGAGTGCTACGATGCCTTGTATGCCCTCACAGCATCCTATCTGGTAGGTGATCGTGACGGGTCTCCAGACAGAAAGAGTATGTACTATGGTGAATACAAAGAACACCTGTCTCGACTGCGACGAACATACAATGTGGCTGGACATCAGGTAGGGTCTTTCGGTAATGGCATCAGCGGCAGACGCAGAAGACCACCCATTCGTAGGAATCAACCCATAACATCGAGTAGCTAATGCCTGGATGGAGAGACTATAAAGGCCAAAGCGTTGGGCTGGCTCGGATTATGTCTGAGAATCCATACAGCGATGGGACCACAGCTCTGCTGATCGAGAACTGGACTCTCGATGAACAGGACTATCTGGAGTCTACCTATCGGATAATGCCATTTATCCCAGATGAATGGAAAACAAACAATTCTCAACCGTCTGCCTTTACGACTTCTGATGATATTGGCGGAAATGCTCAATCAGGCGTGATCGGTTTGAAGTATGCCGAGTTTGATGCAAACACACCTGAGATATTGTTGCTCACCTACTCGGGTGTGTTTCAATTCACACCTTGGACTCGTAACTCATCAAGCGTCGACAAAGGCATTACTGAGCAATACCAATATGGCCTCACCGCAGCAAAAAGCAGCGTAAAGCCACAAGGCAGAATCCAGTTCCCCCCTCAGATGGTGGCGATGAACAACAGAATATATTTCACTTTCTGTGATGGCGGTCAAGCATGGGTCTGGGATGGGAATCGACTCAGACCATTTGGACTGACAATGGTGCCAGCAGCCCCCAATGCTGATGGACCGCGAGACATAACCACTGGAGAAAACGAAGGAGGCTTCTCAGCTAGAGGTCGAGTGGGGACAACTATATCGGATCTGTATTTTGACTCTGATGCAAATGAGCCAAAAGGCCAAGGAGCTATTGACGATGGGGAATGGACCTATGCAGTAGCGTATGAAAATGCCGATGGAGCCTATAGTGCAACCTCCCCCCACGGCGGGGTGGTTAACGTGTCGTTCAAACGCGCCGATCCGATAGACGTAAAGAGCCTCACTCGGTTGTTCAAAGTCAAGGACATACCCATTGGACCTGATGAGGTAAAAGCTCGTATTCTGCTCAGAACTCGGAACCTCAAAAGACTCCCATCTGGCGATGATGGCGATGTTCGTTTTCTTCATCGCATCCCAAACAACATTGCCACCGAGTATATTGATAATGTTCCTGATGGAGAACTCGGCCCTGCTTGGCTTCACCGTGAATCCACCCCTTTGGGATTCTACTTTTTGGTAGCTCATGGTGGCAGTGTATGGATGATGAGAACTGATGCCAATCCAGCTCGGATATGGTGGAGCGAACAATCCACGGCTGGACCCATACCTGAGAGTGTTCTACAAAACCATTGGACTGATCTCTTCCCTGACACTGGACCCATAACAGGTGCAATATCGGCATCTTTGGGCGATGGAAGATTGCCAGTCATGCTTGTCTTCAAGTCAACGGCTGCACATTATGTGGGCGGCCAGTATGACTCATGGCAATATGGGACTCTACACCACTCTGCTGGTTGTGCTGGCCCATCGTTGGCCCAAGTGCTTCCTGATGGTGCCGTGCTATGGTATGGCAACAGCACCTTCTGGTTGATGACTCCCAACGGAGTGGTACAAGATGTTGGTGGTAATATCCGAAAGCGCTTGCAACGAGTCAACAACGTAAAAGCCCACATGGGTAACTCATGGATCGATATGGAACACAGAGAAGCCGTGTTCATACTGCCATTCGATGACAGCAATGTCCCCAATGTGCAATTCGTGTGGGATTATATCGAGCAAGGTTTTCGGATACAGACAGGATTGACCGTCACTGGTGGATCTACATATCTGCCAGAAATCAACACGGTATTGGTTGCTGGCACATATCAATCAGGTGTGGGGCCAAGCCAAGTGGCAAAAAAGGGTGTGTTTGCAATCAATAGACAGTTCCCTGGGATGATCAATCCTCCCATTGCACGTACAGCAACATACAAGTCAGGTTGGATGAGTTTTGGGAAAGGGCCAAGAAGAACAGAGTCTTTCCGAGCGGCTCAGTTGGTGCTTACCTCGGAAGAGAAATCTTCGGGCAATGTTGACATCAAAATGTTTCAAGACTGGATTTTGGATGGGGGCGTTTCTCCTGTCTCTACCAATGCTCTCCATCCAGAATCCAGCACCATTGCCATATATGGCTCGGCCACCTATGGCAGTGATGTGTGGAGAACATATAGAACATACACCGAAAAGGTGACTGTAGATTTGCCGTCAGAATCTCACCACAGTATACATATTGAAACAACTTCCCCATATTCGTTATACAATGTAGACGTATGGGGACCAAAGATAGCTGGAAGCGGTTCTCGGAATCCCACCAATGATGATTAGGAGACCAAATGTATTTCTTACCCAAAGCTCCCCAAACAGGAATGGTAGCTGATCCTGATGCTTTGGCCAGAGACTTTGTTGAGGCAAAAAAAATATCATCTTCTACCACCCAGTACCAATGGGCAGAAGAAACATTTAAGGACAGAAACCTGTTAGAGAAAAGCACACATGTAAAATTCATGGTGTCTGAGACTTCAGCATTGTTAAATATCACTGATGCCCGAGAACCCATCTTAAAGGACACCTCTGGCGGCTATGATACAGACTTGGTTCAAGTTCCATACAACATGTCATTGGCAAAAATTGATGACATGGAACTCACATGGACATCAAAATATCCTGAGCTTGTAAAGATTATATTCTCATTCCAATATTGTCGGCTAAACCGCTCTGGTTTTGGGTCTTCTGGATTGTTAACCAATTACAATATTGTTCGATTTATTATCAAACTGGACATTGATGGGTATCAGCCAGAAGGGGCAGGATGTTACAAACTGTCCAATGATGGGTCCGTCAGAGGCACAGGTTTTGCAGGACGAAGCATGGCAGCTTGTATCACGTATGTGGGTATGCTCCCTGCTGGCAATCACAAAGTTGTACCTGTTGTTGGTCAAGCCGACTCTCGTGGTCTCAATGCTTTCAACAATGAATATGTAAGCAAACCATTGGCAACACCACCTGCCCCCGGTGTGTGTGTGGGCAATAGAAGTATGTCCATTCTTAGATTTGCCCGCGGCAAAATGTTGGAGGCATAATGGCAGTTGTAAGACCAACTTCGGGAAGCACTATCGACAAAACTGATATTACAGCTATGCACGACACCGTGAAGAATAGCCTCAATGCAATGACAAAAGACAATGTAGCCAGAGCTTGTTTTGGTCACCAACACTTTCAGGCATCAACCAATGGCTTGGTGCTGTTTTCTAGTGTGAATAATGAACTCTCTGTCGCCTCGGTGGCTACCGAGTCTACTAATGAAGGAGCCAATTTTAAGGCATCACATCAGGTTTTAATCACAAAAACTCTGAACCAATCATTCTTGTCTTTTACCGGCAATATCTATGTGCTGGTCCAGTTCAGTTGCCGGGTTGGTGAATATCAAACCAATGCTGGTGTAAACAAGAATCCAGAAGAAGAGGTGATGGCTATCTTTGGAATTCTGTATACCTATGTGAATAGCTCAGGCGCAACTGTAACTGACGAATTAAAAGCTGAGAGTGTTCGGTGTGTTCATTTCCCTCACAACAAAGAGTATGACTCAGTTTCGGATGCCAAGACCCAAGAAATAACTGTCTCTTTAAGCTGTGTTTTGAAGTTTGAGTCCAATGAACAGATGCTAACCAACGTCAAGGCAATAGCATCTAAAATAAAAGGAAATGCACCAAGCCCCCCTTATGTGGCTAATGATAAGTATACAATAGACCAAGCGACACTTACCATTTTGGGCTTGTGGGGTGATTGATGCCAAGTATTCCAACACTATCACTCACCAATCCGAATTTGAATCTCGAAGACATATACAAGGGTGTCTATGCTCCAGATGCAGGACTGGCTTCTTCTTTGGAAGCCCTCAATGGTGGCTTAGACGACAGTAACTATGGAAGCGGTAAGGAATCTATCGAGCCATGGATGGTGCAGAATGGAACCTTTGCACAAGGCTTTTATCATGGTTTTGATCGTTGGGAGCATATGTATGGGTATCAGGCATCCAGTAAGGATTCCCACCGGATTGTTCATGCTGGTTTATCAACCAAGGTGTTCCTCCCATGGGATGCCAATGTGGTCATGTATGGTTTCCAAGCCTGGTTTGAGCATGATGCAGACTATGACTCTCCCATTTTTGAAACTTGGCACTGGCGGTTGAAGATAAAATCAACAGGGGTGTTGGGGAATGTGTCTGAAAATGCAGACGAGCAAACTGTTTTACAAGGCAAACTCCCTTGGGGGAGAAGCAGTGTGCATCCAGTTACTTCTTTCATGCCTGAAGAACAATGGAGATATGTCCATAAGCAAGGCATGTTGACAAGTGTAAACAAAGGTTTTTTCACGTTTGAGTTAGATATATCGGCAAACCTAAAAGAAGATAACGGTGATTCAAAAATCAAAACCCCCACTGGCGGGGTCTGGGTATTAGCATTGAGGTGATATTATGGCAGCAACAACAGCAGCAACAACAGCAGCATTAGCAAAAAAAGTGGCAGGTGGAGCAGCCCTATCAGCGGTAGCTCCATGGGCATTGGCAGCAGGTGTTGCCGCCCCGGTTGTGGCCTCATTAGTGCCGACCAGAGCGGAAAGGGATTATAGAAAAAGAGTCAAAGCAGAGGCTGAACGATTAGGAAAAGCAAGAGGCGGTTTGAGTGCAGGAGAACGGCAGCAATTGGAAGCCGAAGGTCAGCAAAGGCTCCAAGCACAAATGCAACAAGCTCAAGCTGATATATCCAGAATGAGAGACCCGGTGGCAAGACAGAGAGCCATGTCTCAACTTCAGAGGGGGGCAATGGGTCAACGAGCAGCCATTTCAAGTGATGTCAGACAGCAGGACTTAGACCTGTATGCCAAGCAATTGGCTCAACATATGCAGGACCAATACAAAGTAGCTCAACAGTCTGCTGCACGGAGACAGGCAGCATTACAAACGGGTCTGCAAGCAGGTGCAATAGCTGCTGGATCAGGTGAGAAGATAGGAAAAGGTTTAGCAGATTGGGAAGGAGCCAAAACAAAATCAGCCCTTGACCTAGCAGCAGCCCGAAAGAAAGGATTAGGAGTATAACATGCCATTATTAACAGAACTGCTTCAACTTTACACGGCTTTGAATGAGAACAGGGCCTTGTCTCCACGAGAAGTTAATGAATTGATGATGTTGAACAGGCAGCAGATCAGAGAACTTTTACAAATGCAGGCTGATTATCAAGCCACCAAAGTGGGGGCATTGAAGGATCTAAAAGCCGAAGAAATTCAATCCCACGTTGAAGTGTTAAAGATTTTAACCGACCTTGAAAAAGCGGGTATTCAGGCTGCATCGAAGGAAAAAGTTGCCCTCTATAACGGTTTGGTTGACCTCAATAAGATAGACGGTGATTTGACGGGCCGGTCTTTATTAAGAAAAGTAGGAAAAAATTATCAAGACATTGATGTTATTTTGGAACGACAAAAAGGTAACTGGACAGCACAAGCAAATGTTCCGAAGGAACAAGACCCCAAAATCAAAGTGGGGCAGCTCGAAGATTTACAAAATGACATATTTAACACGATAACAAATCACGAGTCATACGGCGCGATAAAGGGTATTGTTATGGCAGAATCAGGTACAGCAAGGTTAGGTGCTGCTGCAAGGGCAAGGGATGATATATCAAGAAAAGGAGCAACCGCCTTTGCGACAGCTTTGTATATGGCAAACCAAGAGGCAGGAGTAGTATTATATACAAATGAAGAGATAGCCCAGTCGAGTCATAACTTTGCAAACTGGATGCAACAAAAAATGAAGGACCCGACCGAAACGAGAGCTTATATACCTCCTGCCTCACAAGATCATATTGTTGCTTACAATGACCAGAGAGAGCAAAGAGACCGATTGGTGCTGGAATTAGAATCAAACCTTGGTAAACTCGGACCATCAGGAAGGAGTGCAATAAGTCGGTTCAAAAAAATGAAGCCCATGTTGGGCGGTATGAACGCTGATGAGATTGTCAGAAATACGAAGGAGTTGTTAGAAGTAGAGACCCCTCTTGATATATCTTTGCAAGCAGAAATTGATGAACTAAAAGCCGCCAAAGCTGACATCAGGGCTCTGGGCGTTAGTGACAAAGACAGATTCGTTGCAATAATGAGTGAGAATCCTCTGTATGTACCATTGAAAAAAGCCCTCCAGATGGATGATAACCAAATGGTTAGATTCATGACCCAAGATGGAACAGCAGACCGATGGTTCTGGACTGAACACTTGCTGAAAAAAGGGCAAGGTTGGGAGGATGGTGTCCAAGCCATTCCACCAAGAGGTGATCCAAGATACCAACATGTTCCCGGAGGAAGACCTCGTGCAATCCGCACTTATCTGGAGAATCAAGTTGGTATGGGTATTGGCGGTCAACCACACAGGATTAGAAAAGGTATTGCGAACCTTGCCAAATATGAGGAAGTGCCTGTAAGTCTTCCAGAACCCGATCCTCGTAGACAAGAAGCCATTGAAGGATTAGGCCAAGAGGTTGATGATACTCCAAGAATACCCGCCCCTGCACCGCCCACAACAACCCCTGCTCCTGCTCGTCCTACTGGAAGAGGCCGAACTACACCAAGTGTAGAAACCACCGCTGGTGTGCCAAGTACAACTGTTGAAGATCCAGCCAATAAAACTTGGGGAGACTGGGGTTATATTGGAGAGGATCTGTATTATAAGCAAAAGGATGCCAACCAATGGAAAAGGCTTCCTGATAAGTATATGAACACTGATGCTGTAAAGGCAGTTAATAAAAAATTAAACGAGATGAGATCCGCCCAAATTGAATCTCAAAAGCTATTGTTCGGGACACAAACTGATGCTGCCCCTACTGTCGCCCCTGAAAAGGGAAAAACGGCTCTTGAAATGGCAAGGGCCACTCCTAATGAAGTATCAATACAAGATGAAGTATCAATACAAGGGCTTCCAAAGCCATTGCAACAGACAACACGAGCGCAACGATTAGCCAGTGCTTTTGACTTAGGAATGAGCCCTTCTTTCGGAAGAAAGGCATCTGTTGATGTAAGCACATTACAACAAAGATTAGATGAGGATAAAAAACGACAAGCTGAGATTATTGAACAAGAAGAACAGGCTGAAAAAGACGTACGTTATCAAGGTAGGCCATTAGGAGACTATACAAAAGAAGCATTACAAAAACATGCACGGCGGAAGAAAAAACTCCCTACAGATATTTCTGGTGATGAAGAGAAATTCGAATTTACGGGAAGGAATTATCTTCCCTTTAAAAAACAACAACAAAAAGCACAACAAAGATTAGCAGAATCCTTTCAGCCCCCCTCCACGGTTGATACTCCTGTTGCTAAAGATGATGTTTGGGGGATGAAGGAGAGAAGCATTGGTAAAGACCAGTTTGTTTGGAAAAACAACCGATGGTACAATGCAAAAACTGGAGCGCCTGTAAAAGATACTGACAAGTTAAAAATATTGGGGTCAGTAAAGACAAAAGCAGTACATAGGGCAAAATATTAAAGGTAAATTCAATGAGTAAGCCGCCAGAAGATTTGAGTGAGATTCTAAAAGGACTACAAAAAAAGCCAAGAAGCTTTGCTGAAATTTTAGACGAATCACAAGAACGCACAGTTCCTGAGCCCTATTATGGTGGCGTTCCTGACTTTGCTCCTGAGAAAAAAACCACCATCAGCTATCCCGGTGGTGAAGTTCCAGTACAGAAAGCTGATCCATACCTCACAAAACAAATAATCAATCGACCTAGCAGCAGCCCTGAAGCACTCAATGCTGCATTGTCTCTTCGCAGTGCCCAAGCTCCGATTAAGACCAGAGAAGAGTATGAAAAGATGCTTGAACCTGCTTGGTGGCAAACTGCTCTGAAACAACTGGAACCGTTTGATTATCCCAGAGGAACAACTTGGGCAGCACTGGCATATGCAGCAGGGGCAGTTTTACCTGACGCAGACACAGAGGCAGGAAAAGCCCTACAAGGCTTTGCTGGAGACTTTGCCCGTTTTGGTGGTGAAATGCTCACCGAAGGAAAGCAGACAGGAGATGCTTTTGAGAATCTTGGGGAGTACATGTATTCCCAGATAGCCAATGGCAGCATCTATAAAAATGCACGGGAGTTTCATGGGGATGTTCTGCCTTGGGATTTTGGTGAGAGAGTTTATGGTGGCATACCCAATGTGACTGGCGATGTCATCCTTGATCATGTTTTGCCTCGGTCACTGGCAAAGAAGATGGCAGATACAGCCAGAGCTGAGGGAAATGAAACCACTGCTGACTTCTTTGATGTCTTCACCAATGAAACATCAAGGTTTATAGCTGGCATCGTACCAGAGTTCATTGTAGACCCCCTGTGGGCCTTGGGGCCAGCGAAAGGGGGCCAGGTGGTAAACAAGGGCGGCAAAGTTATTATGATGTCCCCAGAGGCGGCTCAGGCAGCAACATCGGCATCCAGAATCAGTGAGACACAAAAGCTCGAAGGATTGGTCTTTAAGAAGATAACTGGAAGCGACAATGCAAGGCGTTTGACCATTGATGTCATAGAGGGACAAGACGAGGCTGTGGCTGCATTTAGGGAACTGAGCCACATTGGAACCATGAAGATGAACGAATCAAACGCCTTGGCTGCTCGATATGCTGAGGACTTGAAAGACCCTGCCAAGGTTATGGCGACTGCCAAAGAGGACATTGAAGCCATCAGAGGAGCTTTGGGTACGACCATCAAACACTACGCTGCTGGTGGGGGTAGGTTGAAGCCCACTGATAACTTGCTAAAATCGATGGGCCTTGAAAATACACCAGCAGGTTTGAAAGCTTTAGACGACTTCAACAACATGGTGGCTTCAGCCAAACTTGGTCAATTGAGGAAAACAGAGAAAGTCTTAGCGACAAAATTAGAGAAAATGTCTGACGTGAAGTATGCCACGAATTACCTCACTCATCTCCACAAAGCCGAACTTAAAAAAGCAGCAATATTTGAAGCAGACGTAGCTCGTATCGATAACATATTGGAGTTGGGCGATAACCTAAAAAAGTCCATGATCGACACCAAAGGGTGGCTCACTCTTCATGTGCCATTGACTCGGCGACAACTGAATATCAAAGGCGGCTTAGGTAGAACAACATTCCAGATCACACCAAAACTGGGACTTGGCGACACGGCAGCAACCATTGCAGAGAGGGTAGGACTCCAACAGGTTGACTTGGCAAAGCTCAACGGTGTTTCCATTGAGGGGTTGAGTCAGAAGATAGCAAGAGGTGAAAAAATCACGGTAGCTCTTGGAGCATCGGGTCTATCTGGTTTTTTCAAGGGATTGTCAGCGCACCCTATACTCCGAAAAATTGGTGATGCCAAGGATTGGGTCTCAGCATGGAAAGCCCCTCAAAGACTGAGGAACCTGTCAGCAAAACCGACTGCGGAAAGAACGATGGGAGAGGAACTGTTGATTCAGATATTCCGCCCCGGGAGACCAGTGGGATTGGGGAAAGTGCCTCTGAGAATGTGGGACTTCTTTGCAAAAACACTCGGAACCCGGTGGCTGCAACCCAAACTTGCTATACGAAGACAAGCTGAAGGTTTGTTGTATTTTGAGCAACGCGGCGTTGGGCATGCAATGCGTAAGCATATGACAGCATCAGAGATGCACTGGATTCGATTGCGAGAAACCAGTCCTGAGCTTTGGGAGAACTACCAACAGGCTTTGGGGAAATATCTCACTGACATCAAAACAGCCAGAGAAGACATCCGAGACTTCCTTCAGAGTATATCTCAACGGGCGCAACATATAGCTGAAGATAGAAAAGCAAGGGAGCCAGAACTGTACTCTCAGGACTACACTGGTATGCAGGTTTTGGATGAGGTTCATGCCATCAGAGAAAGCGGAGCTGGTCAGTTTCCTCCCGAGCTAGCTGGAGTGGTCATCCAGATTAGAAAGATGCTGGAGATGATGGAAGCTAAGACAGGGAAAAGCTTTGATGAACTACAGCAAACCTTGTTGGCACTCTATCGATATGGCCATGGAGACCCTGAAGCCGCCAATGACATCCAAGCCTCCTTGGTACAATTATCCAAGGCAATCAAAAAGGCTGAAATTGAAAAGCACGATGTTGTTGAGAATGTAAAGACCGCAATAACCGACCAAATAGAGGCATTGAACAATCGACTAAAGGCTCGTGTAGCCTTAAAAAAGGCTTTCACGGAAGGTGTTTCAACGCCAGAAGAACTGGCTATCTTAAAGGCAGAACACCAGAAAGCCATTAAAGAACTGAACAAGGCTCAAACGGCACGGCTTGCTGCAATCAACAAACTAAGGGACCAAAAGTTAGCTGCCACCACTGCTGACTATAGAAAAGCACGAAGAAAACAAAAGGTTGCATTAAAGAAAGAAGCAAAGATTAAACCAGTCAAACTTGAACAACCAGAAGAGATACAAGCCCGTAGAGATGCAGATTACAAGAAACTTGAACAGCAGCCAATTAAGATAGACCAGACTTCAATCGATACTATCAAGGCCCAACGAGCATCCGAACGAGTTGAGTTAGAGAAGACCCTACAGGCAGAGGCAGCACCCAAGGTTGATACCGCTATGGATAAAAAACTTTGGGAGTTAAAAGAGAAGAGAACCCTGCACAAGAAGCTAACAAGCGAGATTAAATCGATAATAGAAAAAGCTGAAAATGAAGGATATTATTATCACACCGACAAAGTATTTACATCAGAGAAAAAACACAGACAACTTACCAATGCAAGGCATGCTTGGGCTAACCCAAGAGAAGTCAGTCGTTTTATAAAACAACATCCAGATTTTTTGAAATATGATGATGAACACAGACAAATAGTTTTGGAAGAGTATAACGCTTGGGAAAGCGTTCCTATATATGAAAGAATGGCTCTTTTGGCTGAGCTTGAACAGAAGGTCAAAAGAAAGTTATCTGGAAAAAAGTTTAAGACAACAGAAGAAGGGGCTGAAAAATACAATGAACAACTACTGTCGCTAAAGAAAGAAAGAAAGAACAACGAGCTTTCTTTCCGTACAGACGTCGATGAAGTCCAAAATTCTATTGATGTTAATAAATATTATAGAAGGTTTCTTGAAACAATATTAAGTAGATATGCACAAGAATCTAAGAAGGATTTTAATATACAAGATGTGATTCGGGATTATTTTCGATGGATGGATGAAGCCTTAGATAAAGACCAGCGAACCCCATCATTAGATAATTATTGGTTGGTCCAAAAGGCAGCCAAAAAATTCAACGCAGGAAGGAAGTTAGACCTCTATGAAACAGGTGATTCTAAACAAATTATTGAGTATCTTATTCACCATGCTACTCCCCCCAAGGCAGCACCCAAGGTTGATACCGCTAAAGAGTTAAACGAAGAATATGCCAAGTTATATGCTGAAGTCGCTTCAGATTACAAAGCATTTGAGGCTAATTTACCAGAGATAAAAGCCCCCAAGGCAGCACTGAAGGATTTTGACCTCAGAAAGCAACATGAGAAAGCGGTTGAAAGGCGAACGGCAGCAAACCAAGTAAGACAAAGTTTGATGTATGCTGGCAAGCAAGTCTTAAAAAAAGATGAAGAACTCAAAGAGTTGATAGACCAAAGGCTGATAAGAGACAAGATCCTTAGACCGGGAAGAGAACTAACAGCAGCGAAGAATAAATACGAGCGACTGATACAAGCCCAACCAGATGATGCTCGTATCCAACGATTAAATTGGTTGAAAGATAATAAAGACTTCCCACCCAAGGCAGCACCCAAGGCACCCAAGGTTGATACCACCAAGGCATTGAAAGCGTTTGATGATGAGACTGCCAAAATGGTAGATGAAGCAACTGCTGCGGGGAAAGGGGAAGCAGAAGAGATTGCCAAAGCAAAACTGCTAGAACATCAAACCGAAACCAAATCCATGGTAGAGGCAGCTAAACAATCAATCGCTCAACATGAACAACGGATTGAAAAGGCAAATGCAGCGTTGGAAAAAAAGCTGCTTGAATTTGATGAAGAGACAAAAGCAGGGGTAGCTGAAAAAAAAGCTGAGCTTTCAAAACCAATTTTGAAAGAGGCCAAAAAAGACAAGAAAGCAGCCAAACATGAGACCACATTGGCAAAAAGACAGAAGAAGAGAGAATTCAAGAAGGCAAGACAGAAATTCTGGGAGGAGCCCCTTGCCAACTTAAAGAAGTTGCAGGAAGTCGCCAACAAGCAATTGGAAAAAATAAAAGCTGGTAAGTTTGACAAGGGCACGGTTGCTAAACTTGAAACAATCGATAAGAGAATCGCCAATATCATAACCGAACAGCAGAAAAAACAGCAAGCCTTGGAGTTGGTAACACCCAAGATGGTGGCAGAGAGAATCACTACCAATCACAAGGGTGAGGCTTATGTCAGAGACCTGATGGAATGGGAGAAGGACCTGTGGGTTGATGCTCGACAACTGATGGATAGCACCTCGGTGTCTACAGAAGAGTTTCTACAAGCCATCATGAAAACCTTGGAAGGAACGAAGAAATATTTGGGTGACCCCAAGTCGGTTGAGGAGAGAGCAAACACCTTCAAAATTCTTCAGGAAAAGTTTGTGGGTCAACCAGTGGGGAGAGCAAAACTACCGAAGGGGCGTCGTAAAGAAGACGAAATAAAATTCCAAGAAGAAAGAAGGGAGGTAGCTCGATTACGAAAAGAGGGACCCCCAGAAGAATATCAAGCGGCAGCTAAGGCTCTGGACGAAAAGCAAATAGCTCGAATGGAAGGGATGTCTCAGCTCCCCACGGTGGTTGGTGAACGATACACTGCTGAAATATCAGAAGACATCAAACCATTGGTAGAAATGTTGAGTGAGAAATACGCAGCCTATGAAGAAGCCTATAAACAACATGGCTTCACCTTTATGCGTTCCCCCCATGAACGACGGATGTTGTGGGGTGTTGAGGGATATGTACCTCACATGAGGTTTGATGCGGCTTTGCCCATTCAGGATGAAGCACAGATTCTTAAATCCTTGGAGCGAGGAGCCATTGATCGACAACTCAGCATCGATATGGATCAAGAGAAGATGCGAAAGTTGTCTGGTACAATCGAAGAGATCAATGCTCTCCCCAGGGGTGGTAGCCAAGATTCAAACTGGAAGTTTGCTGTCAGTCCTCAATTGCTGATGGCTCAGTTCTTCAACTCCTCAAAAGCTCTCTCATCGGTAGACTTCCTGTGGTCTCTCAACCAAGGGGGGGTCATCCGAACCTTCACGACTTTAGAAGAGGCAACAAAAGCTGGCTATGTGCCTCTGTATAACCGAGGAGAGAGACAAAAAGAGTTTGAGATCATGATGTCTGGAACCCTTGGAGAGATGCAGTTCATCGATGCACAGGGGAGGAAGATTGAGGATGCCTATAAAATCTTGCTTGAAGCCCAAGAGGAAGGAGCAAAGGTTGAATCGATTAATCCATTGATGTCATGGGTGAGAGACATCAAGCAAGTCAATGAAACCCAAACCGTAGAACAAGCGGTGATGGGTATACGGATGCACCAGTATCGATACACCAAAGCACAAAAAGACCCGGTGGTTCCACTTGTGGGCAATGAAGCGTTCAATGTAAAAACCAGACTTGAAGAGATTGTGGAAGATAGAATGACCAAGGTGGTTGCCAAGATTGATAATGACATCAAGGTTGCCTACCAAGAACTGGCAGTTATTCAGGGAAAGAAGACAGCATCTCTCCAAGGTTTTCAGAAGGATATTGCAGACCTCGAAGCTAAAATAAACGAGTTAAAAAAGACCATCGCTAAGAAACAAGCTGAGAATAAAGGCACAAAGAATTTAGAGAAACAGATTCAGGCAAGTCAAAAAAAGATAGCCACTCTTCAAAAGCGAGGGAAGCCTGACCACAAGGATAAGTTTCTCCCTCAGATAGTTGGGAAGCAGAAGCAGATAGACAAACTCACGGAAATGAAGAACCCCGACAGTGAAGCCTATGGAATCCTAAAGGCAAAGGAAAAGAAGAACGCTTGGGACGACTTGACGGAGGAGATAAACTCCCACGTAGCTGCCATCAATTCTCATCGAAAGAGACACCCAGAACTTGCTGATGAAAGACTACCCAATATCAGCAAAGACAGTCTGCAAATGTTCTTTGAACCGAACAAAAGTGGTCCATTGTATCGACAATACATACCAGAAGGGGTTGAGGAGAGCATGAGAATAATGCTGACCCCCAAGGACATGCCGGGGTGGGCGCAAAAACTTCATCAGTGGAACAACTGGTGGAAGACTCGTGTGACCGTCATGGCTACAGCTTTCACAGTGCGAAACATGATTGGTAACACATATCAAAATGCACTTGATGTTGGCTGGGGTGGTGCATTAAATCCATTCACCTGCTTGAAGTCTTTGCATATCTCTAACCTAGCTGATCACTTTGCCCGTCATGGCAGCTTGAGAAACGCTCACGAATACTACAAAGCCCCCAGACGAGCAGGGGAAAAGGCTTTGGAATATGTCAACCGAAAGCGGCAAGGGATTATCTTCTCAAATATCTATGACCCGAAGAAGTTGAACACCATTGACCTTGGTGATGGCATACTGCGCGATATGGACGAAGCTCTGGGTATGCTTCATGACCGAGGTGTTATCTCAGGCTCCAGTACATTCCATGCTGACCTCGATATGATTGAGTCTGATTTCATGGAGATGGCTCATGCCCTTGGAACCGCAGAAGCAAAAGGAGGGGGTGCGCGGTTTAAAAGAGTTTTCTCTCACGTCGAAGATGCTGTCATTACTTCGCTTGGTCCCTTGTCGGGCTTTGCCAGTGGATCATTCTTTGCTTTCACAGCTATGCCAAAGAAATGGGGTCAAACCTTCTCCAGACGTGCAGAGAACCAAGGCAGGATGATCAACTTCATCGCCAACATGAAGCGAGGAGGAACGGTTGAAGAGGCCACAGCGCATACAAACAAGTTCCTGATGAATTACAGTGACCTGACTCCTGCACAAAGGGACTGGATGAGGCTGGCCATTCCGTTCTTCACATGGAACCATAAGAACTTCATTCTACATTTAGACATGATGCAGAAGAACCCCCAGTTCTTTGCTCAGTTCTATCGAACCGCATATGAGTTTCTTCCCAGGATGTTCCAATCGATACGAGATGAGGAAAAGCAGAGACCCACCGACCCTGTGATTGCAGCTAGGAAAAGAGCAGAAGACCTAAAGTATCAGCCAGAGTACAATCTATATAAAATCAGGCTGGATGTTCAACCAGACAACAATATCATCATTGAGGGTTTTGGATTGCCCATTGAGTCTTTTGCTCAACAGGTGGCTTCCCTTGGTGGTATTGTTACCGAGATTGTCAACTTTGCTGGCTTCGACACGCCCAAGTCTCATTTAAGCAGTTTGCAAGAGAATCCGGCAACATTCCATTATGCTGCGGCTCAATCTCACTTTGCTTTACGGGCTCTCTTAGAGTGGGGTGTTCTCAAAGAGTACATGTTCTATCAGCGTCCCTTTGACGACCCTCGGTCGCACCAAGTTCAGGACATAGCCGCCACGGTTGTTCATCTAAAGAATAGCAACTTCCTGCCATTTGTTTACATGGCCAATGCTATAGAAGAGGCCATCCCGATGCACAGTGTTGTAGATCCTCGCAGCGGCAAACTCGTCCATTATTTGAGTGACACCAAGCTCATGGCAAGGAAATATGCTTATGATGTATCACCATGGACCAGATATATTGCAGGTGCAGCAAAAGTTAGTGATGAATTCCACACGGCCAATTTAACGGAAAGAGCGATGGCAAGGGGTGGAGAGAAGGTAATCAGCAGAACACCATTGACATGGCGCTTGATAAATGCAATGAGTGGTATAAAAATTAAACAGGATCTTCCAGATCAAGTGGCAGAGGAAATACATCGGAAGAAAATTAAAAAACTCATGATGAAAGAAGCGGATCTGAAGGGATTCACAACCGGGGGGCAGATATTGAGACCCCCAAGAGGAGAATAACATGGCATACAGTTACACAGTTACCAAAAATAAGGCTTCAGCAGATGGAGAGTTGCATATAATTGTGGTGGAGTCTGGTAATGCGACCACAGATTTGTTTGAGATTGAAGTTCCAACTGCTGGGAGAATTATCAGATGGAAATGTATCAACAATAAATCTCCCAGCACAAACATGCAGCCCCTACTGGCTGAAGAGAGTACCGGAGCGGCTTGGAGTGCAAGCAATTTGCCTTCGGACACCAGTCTAGAATCAGTGTTTATGTTTTCCTCGGCAGCGGTGACGTGTGACGAACAACCCAATGTGAGCCCCGTCTATTACACGTCAAGTGGGAAACTGTATGGGAAAAGTGGATTGGCGATAACAACCTCTGAAAGTGTTACACACCACATTTTTTTACGTCCTACGTGGGAGCGTTGATGCCATCTCGCCCCACTATTTCTTCAACCAATTTCACTGTGTCTGGACTACAAATGTCCGATCAAGAATACAGTGCCACAGATATTGCCAAATTTGTAGTCCGACAGCAAAATAACAACACGGCTACATTGGCATTGGTTGGAGGAATAACATTGCAATCAGGCGAGCCTTTTATCAAGGGGACCTGTGTGAGAATGAATGTCAATGGCAAAATTTATAAGAGTGCCAACGATGCCCCAACCGAGGCGTTGTGTATTGGCGTATCAAATGAAGAATGTAGCAGTGCCAATCAAAGTGTGCTCATTGCAGTAATGCAAGGAAGCGTTTTAGATTTTAAATTTAGTACCCCGCCCAATGATAACAGTTGTGGAAAAAAAGTCTATTTGGACACCAACACAAATGATGGACTTTGCACAATGGTTGCGCCCACATTAGCAGGCACAGAAGTTGTGCAAGTTGGGATTCTCATTGAAGATGGTGATGGGAGCAATACATTAAGAAAATGCCTGCTACAGATACAACACATTTCAACCAATCGTTAATTTTTTCACCCTACTAATTGAGGTTTTTTATGACTATTTATAAGGTAACTGGATTTGACAGTACCAACATTAGAACTATTATCCCCGGAGCTTCCGATACTTTAAGTGTTCCAGGAGATTTGACAGTCGATGGGAACATGACTGTTTTGGGAACAACAACTACCATTAATAGTGAGGTCCTTACAGCAGACCGATTCATGCTAATGAATTCAAATTATGCTGATGATACCGCCAAAGATGGTGGTATTTGTTGGGTAGTTGATCCGACCACTGCTTCTTATTCAGTGGACAATTCAGCTACAACAGCCACAACAATTGTGATCCCTGCTGACGTGACCGGTTCTTTGAGTGCAAATGATTTTATCTTGGTCACCTCGGCAACGGATTCCAGCAACAATGGGTTGTATGAAATTCATTCAGTCTCCTATTCTTCTGGCACAAGTAAATCTACCATCACGATTAAAGATGCCAGCACCAATACTCCAACTTCTTCCATCGAAGGATTGGTATTGACATCATTGACTGTAAACAGTGACGACGACACAATTACTGTCACAAAAGTCAAGGTAGGTATCCTAAAAACAGATGCCGCTACCAACAAAATGTTGGTAGCATTTGGCGACGATGCGGCAGCGCTGTCATTTGGACAAATGTTGACCTCAGCAGATAGCATCACAGCCAACTCAATGGCATCTGATGATCTCACTATTGGTGATAGTGCTGTCAACCTCACAACTTCTGTGGGTGCTATCACAATTGATTCCAATGCAGCAACTGTATCAATCGATGGTCACACGGGAGTCTCTATCAGCGCCTCTAATCAAGGTGATGTAGAATTAATCAGTACAAACTTTGTAAAAATTGCGAATCATAATGGGTCAAGCCAAGGTTTGAAGCTTGGTAATGCTTTGGTGACCGCCACTGCAGCAGAACTGAATCTGTTGGACGGCGTTACTTCTACAACTGCAGAACTCAATATTCTTGATGGCGTGACTGCCACTGCAGCAGAGCTCAATATTCTCGATGGAGTTACTTCTACTGCAGCAGAGTTGAATATTCTTGATGGTGTAACAGCTTCAACTGCAGAACTGAACAAACTTGACGGCGTGACCGCCTCAACTGCAGAACTCAATCTCTTAGATGGTGTAACAGCTTCAACTGATGAACTGAATCTCTTAGATGGAGTTACTTCTACAACTGCTGAGTTGAACATTCTTGACGGTGTAACAGCCACTGCTGCTGAGCTCAATATTCTTGACGGCGTAACAGCCACTGCTGCTGAGTTGAATATTCTCGATGGCGTGACCTCTACTGCTGCAGAACTCAATATTCTCGATGGCGTGACTGCCACTGCTGCTGAGTTGAACAAACTTGATGGCGTTGATACTACTACCTCTGAATTGAATTTGCTCAACACCAGTAGTGCTGGCGCAATTAACAATTCCAAAGCAGTGATTTATGGATCAGCAGGTCAAGTCAATGCGACAAGTCTGCAATTGTCGGGAGTGAATCTTACTGCTAGTGCTGCCGAATTTAACAAACTTACTGGACTAACAGCTTCAACTTCTGAGCTCAATATTCTTGATGGCGTGACCTCCACTGCAGCAGAGTTGAATATTCTTGATGGCGTGACCTCTACTGCTGCTGAGATCAACAAACTTGATGGACTAACTGCCTCAACTGCAGAGCTGAATTATGTTGATGTAACCACGCCTGGGCAAGCTGAAAACTCAAAAGCCTTGGTTGTGGATGGGAATAAGGATTTGTCTGGATTGAGAAATCTTGAAACAGACAAAATTCATCGTGCGGGGGATTCATTAGTAGTCGAAGGAGAGAACGGGCTTGTTTTCAAAGAAAACAATGCTGCTGTTATCTCTATCACTGACTCTCGAAGTGTAGATATTGAAGCCAATGCCTCGAAATTTCAAGCCAATCCCGGTGGGGCAATCCAATTGGCTGCAAATGGTTATGCTGCTGGGATTTATGCTGGCCTAAAAATGACGTCTGGGGAGGCTTATGACTCTGGTTGTTGTTTACGCATTGATCAATCTAATGGCAAAACTTTCAAAGCATCTTCATCTTCTGTCTCTGACTCAATTGTTTTCGGCATAGCAGTAGAAGACGCGAGTGGTGCTGATCAATCTAAAAAAGTGGCGACAATGCAAGGTTCTGTGGTTGCATTTAAATTTGCAAACGCTGTTGCCAATGGTGTTGGTGTAGGTCAACCGATTTTTTTGGATAGCAGTTCAAATGATGGTATGTGTACATTGACTGCCCCCACCTCTGGCAGCATTGTTCAAGTGGGTATCCTTGCTCAGAATGGTGATGGATCTGCAACTGTTTTGACTGGCGTTATTCAAATTCGTAATATCCTTACATTTGCGTAAAACTTAAAGTGGGGAGGGGGCAACCTCTCCCCATAAATTTGCAGGACCCATTTATGGCCGTATACAAACTATTTGGTTTTGACAGCAGCAACACTCGAATTGTTATTCCTAGTGCTTCTGACACGTGTGCGTTATCATCCACATTAGATATTGAGGGTGGGATTAGATTGAAGTCTAGAGACATCAATGGTAATTACAACATTGTGAGCACAGATTATATGATTGCTGTCAACACGTCACAAGGGGCATACTCTGTGACATTACCCTCAGCGTCGACCAACGCTGGCAGGATGATCATCATCAAAGATGAAACAGGAAATGCAAACACAAATAACATTACTATCAATAGATCGGGGACCGATATGATTGATGGAAATACAAATTTTGTTCTCAACACCCCAAAATCAGCCGTGGTTTTTTGCTGCACAGGAACCACTTGGCTTGTCATCAGTAAATATTCTCCATGAGTTATAATCAAAAAAGTGCTGAAAAATATGGCTGGACTCCAGAATGGTTTGGTTGCACTGAATTTGGTATGGAATTGATAGCAAAGATAGCAGCTTTCCAAGCTGAGCATGGTCTCAAACCGGATGGCATGTGTGGCCCATCAACATATCGCAGGGTGTTCCTGAAGAGAGAGAGCGAGATTGACGAGTACAAGCCAGCTAAGATTCGCACTCGGAATGGCAATGCCATCGTTTGCAATGGGAGCTTTATCCCCATCCGTTGGCACAAAGTTGTATTGTGGTCGGAGCCAGAAGGTTTTGAAGCATCCGAGGAAAACTACCGTCCGGTTCTGGGTGAGCCTCGGGAGATCAAACAGTTTGTCACCCACTGGGATGTCTGCTTAACCAGCCGGTCTTGTTTCCGGGTAGTTGAGAAGAGAGGGTTGTCGGTACACTTCATGATCGATTACGATGGGACCATACACCAGACCATGGATACAAAGCATGTAGCGTTCCATGCTGGAGCTAGGCACCTAAATGACTGGTCAGTGGGGGTTGAGATAAACAACCCGTACTATCTGAAGTACAACCAGTGGTACATGGACAGAGACTTTGGGGCTCGGCCCATCGTGAAGGATGCCATTGTCCATGGGCAAAAACTCGATCCTTTCCTTGGATTCTATTATATCCAACGCGGAGCTTTGCTGGCCCTTATGAGAGCCATACACAAGGGTTTGGGTATACCCCTGCAATGTCCCATGGAAGATGGGGAAATGTCCACAAACGGCTCTCCAGAGGCTTGGAGGGGTGACTTCAAGGGCTTTGTCCATCACTACCATCTGAAGAGAGAAAAGATAGACTGTGCTGGTCTGGACCTAAAATATTTTATGGAGACCCTAAGCAATGAGTAAAGCAAAACCATCGAGAACATTGGAGTCGGCCAAGCTGGGAATGATCGCCCTCATGGTATTATCTGTCGAGGTACTGATCTGCATGTTGTGGAGACCAGATGCGATGGAACCCATGGGAGATGTTGTTGCAACCTTGGCCATCGCCATCGCTTCTGTTGCAACAGGAGGAACTCTCTCCCTCGGCGGTAGGCATTGGGGTGCAAAAGAGAAGTCTTCTTTTGCACATCAATTGGAGAAATAATGGAACCATTAATGTTGTTTGCCATCTTGACCATGGGGGTATTTGTGTTGTTTTACTGGCGAGAAAATAAAACTCTAAACGTAAAAAAAACAGATGAATCATCGAATACTGCAAGAGATATTGTTGAGAACACATTTGATGCAGAGACTGAGGACATAGATCAAGCTGTCGCTTCAGATAATGCTGAAGATCAACTTGCTGACATGATAAACAGACGAGGAGGCCCACTCTAATGTGGCTTTTGGTATCGACTCTAATGGCGGCGGAGCCCCCTCCAAGACCTCCTCCTACACCGCACGTTGAGGGGCAGTGCATTAGAGCCATTGCAATGAGAGTAGGATCTCAATCAGATTGCCGAGGCATATTGCTGCCAACCTCTTGGATGGCAGACTATGAAAAACTGGGGGTACATGCCACCAGAGTGGAGGATTTGTATCGGATTGATACGGGGGCGTTGGAATTTAAATTACAATACACACAAACTCTACTTGAAGAAGCGAGACGGCCGGTGCCATTAACAGAAAGACCATTGCTGTGGGCTGGCCTCGGAGTGGTAATTGGAGGTGCTGCTGTTGTATTTGGAGGCTATGCTATATCTGGAGCAGCAAAATGACAACGATGGCAACCATATACACGGTTTTGATCAGTGTGTTCACCGCACTGACCAGTGCAAAGGCTTGGGATTTTTGGACCAAGCGTATGCAGACACGCTCAGGTATTGTCCACAAGCAACAGGATGCCCATGTGCAGGAGCAAATTGATTTTCGATCGACTCTTCAGCAGCAGATCATCCAACTCCAACAACGGTTGGATGCGAAGGATGATGAGATAAGAAAACTGCATGCGGAGCTGAGATCAGTGACTGAGGAGATGGCTACCCTGAGAGGAAAACTGGAGGTTTTATCATCCAGTGAATTGCAACACCATATGGGAGGATAGATGGCTATCACAACAAACGATGCACAAGCAGATTTTAATTCATTTATTCGGCAAACTGCGGCGGGGACCAACCCAGACAAGAATTTGCTAACAGGGACTACTGGTTCTGTTCACACCATATTCATTGATAACACCTCGGGTAGCAGCACAAACTTTTTGAAACTGTATGACACCAGCGTTGTGACGCATGGCACAACGGACCCCGTGTTCTGTGTGCCAGTGGCAGCATCAGCTAGGATGAGGGTATACATGAAGCAGGGTATTACAATCTCCTCTGCCCTCAGCGTTTGTGCAAGTGATGGTGCTGCCACTGGGGGGTCTGCTCCGGGCGGCACCATCGCCTATAGAATATTTGGGACATAAAAATGGCAAACACAATATCAGAATCAGCTACCACCACTCAAATATCAGCTCGTCGGGTTGAACTCAGTATCGATACGGGGGCGTTGGTCAATGTCACTGACAACTCCAGAACCGTAGATGCAGTGAAAATTGACAACACCGCGAACACTCACGCAGTGTATTTGAAGATATACAACTTTGATAGCAGTTCTCCTCCAACATTGGGGAGTAACAGTCCAGATTTTATCTTGCCTTGTGCTGCATCATCTGAGGCGGACTTTATGTTTGATCCAGCTTCCACACTGGCCACTGGAACGTATGTAGCTGTGGTCACGGCAGCAGGAACGGGCGGAACGACTGGCCCGAACAATGCTGTTCTCGTCAAAATGCTGATGACATAGGAGGCATGATGCCCAAGAAGAGTCGGAACTATCGTAAGGAATATCGGGAGAGAACACAAGCTCAAAAGAATCGCCGGTCCCCCAGACGCAGGGCTAGGAAAATGATGGGACTTTCCCCCGGAGACCCCAGAGAGGTTGACCACAAGGTTCCCATGTCCAAAGGTGGCAGCAATGGCAGGTCCAATCTCAGGGTGGTCTCACGGTCTTATAACCGTAAGAAGGCTGCTTCTTCGCGCAGAAAACGCTGAACCAGCGGGGTCCAGAAAGCAAAAAACCCCCCCTGTTGGACAGGGGAGGTACCACACATGGACACAAAAACCCATGCGGCAGTATATCTGGGTTTGGTTTAGCCGTCAAGCATCAACGGTTCGACAATCCCATGGATCATGGATTGATAGGCGTGGCTCCATGCTTCCCATTCGTGTTGGCATGGAGTCTGTGTGATTTGGGTCCCATCGCTGTAGCAGATCACCCAACCGTTGTACGTGCGGTCATGGTCGTACAACTTGTGAGCGTAGATACCGTAGTCCCCTTTGGCTTGGCGCAGAGACCACTTGTAGGCATACTCTGACAAAGCTGCCTTTTGGACGACTTTGGGACGAACATTGAGGATCATGGGGACACGCACCCACAGGTCATGGATGTATTTGGCCAACCCAATGTAGACGCGCATCGATGTTAGGCTTTTCTGCTTGACTGTACGCCCAGTGACGGGCTTGGGGATGATCTCTCCATACACGGTCACAAAAACACGGTGGTCGCAATCTGGGCGCTTCTCGCGCAGATAAACCTCCGCTCGGGTCCAGACCATCACGTCATAGTAATATTGTCTGGTGCGAACCTGCATCACTGACCATTGTTTTCTGACCAGTTTTTTGCTGTTCCCCTTGAATCTGGTCGCAAGATACAGGTGTTCAAGTTTTAGGTGGTTAGAGACCAACGCTCTAAGCATTTCTTTGTCAATCATACCTCACCTCCTTTTAGGGCATTGGTCAGGTCGACTCCCTGGGGCAAGGGAGGGAGGATGACTGGATTGTAGTCTGGGTACTTAACCTCTATACCGATGACCTCCCCACCTTTCTCATGGGTGCCAACATATTGCATTTCCGACAGGTAGAAGTATCCGCCTGTATGAAGATAAAAATACCAACCGAAATTGTTTGTGAAAGGAGTACTGTCATACTCCCAATATCCTTTTTGAATGTTCATGATTCGCTCCGTAGTAGTTTGAAGTATAGGCTCATCACCTGAGCATCGAGATGGTCTGCTTCGAGGGCACAAGGTGGGAAGAGTTTTGTTCTGCACTTCCGCAGAGCTCCCTCCAGTAGTTTGTCTCCACCATCAGCAGCCAAGGGACAACTAGAACACGTCCCCCCGTGGGGGAGGAACAAGTCTTTGATGTGCTCGAACATCGTATGGCCCAGATAGGCCTCGATCACCTCAGAATCAATGCCATGTTGTTGCATCACAAACTCCAGCGCAGCAGCCATGGTAGCAGCTTCGTGGGGGTTGCAGACGGTTAGGGGGATGGGCTGGATCTGCCCAAGCCCCACCAGTAGGTTCGCTTGTTTGGTTAGGTTACTCATTGTATTCTCCTGTATTCTCCTGTGGTACTTCGTTACCATTGCCATCAAAAAACGTGATAGCCTTGATGTCCTCGGTAGGTAGATCAATCTTTTTGTGGGGGTTCGCTTGTCTGGTTAGTGCAAGACCGAGAAGATGCTTAAAAACGGCATCATAGGCATTGTCGAGATGAGACTCTAACTTTGCTGATGTGCGCTCATCATAGTGCCCGTAGCACGAGCGCAAATTACGCAGGCATTGTTCGACAATATCTGCGTTGGTGGTAGCCATCGCCTTTTTGACGATGTTGTTGATGTAGTTGTATGGGTTCATTGTGTGCTCCATGTGTGTGTGAAATGAGCAGACCACCGCTGCTCTGTCGGTTGTTTAGGTTAGTTGTCGTCAGATCCCCAGAAGAGGAATCTCGATACCTGTCGTTCACAGCGCTCCTCGTAATCGTAGTCGGGGGTGGGGTCATCTTCATCGATGGGAAAACATGAGAATCCGCTATCGGTCCAAGAGCCTCCATTATCGTCGCTCAGGTCCCATCCTCCACCACTGACAGCGATATAGGAGCCGTCGTCAAATTCGTAGTATTCGTCAAAGGTTCCATCCACATGTCCAGCAGGATCACCGTCCTTGTCCAGCACTCGGTACGGCATGTGCTGGACATAGGTGCTGCCATGCTCCGAGCAGACATCATGCAATGTCTGGCCGTTGTCATCCTCAAAAATTTGGCCGTCATCGCCAAACTGAGCAGCAATTTTCTGAGCAGTGGATTTGATGTCTGCTCCCAGCAGCCACTTCTCTAGCTGATCAACCCAGTGATAGTAGGTACTCTCGTACCAGTCGGTGTTGTCGAGGCAGAGGCGACGCAGAGCAGTCTCTGATATGGTTACGTCACCAACGCCCTCGGGGTTTTCAATGATGTACTCATCATCATCAGTGCAGGCAGCCCAGTCAGCCCAAAGCCAGCTATCGTCCTCTGCCAGTTGCTCTTCGTAAAAGCAGGTGGAGCCATCACCTGCAAGAGATTCGTTGGAGCCGAGAGCGTAGAGAGTTACCTCTCCATCCTCTACATGGAATTCCACTCGGTTCCAGATATTCCCGTGGGCCTGAATGTACTCGTGGAACAGGCCCACGAAATCGAAAGCATCCAGAATGGCTTGCTTATGTGTGGGTAGTGTGGTTTTACTCATTGGTAGTGTCCTTGTAGTTAAATAGTGTGGGTAGTGTGGGTTGTTTTCTGTCTACGGTGCAGATGGTGTCGTGTTTCCACGATCCGTGGGGTACAATCAGAACCTCTTCAATTTCAAATTGATATTTTTTTCCAATGCCCCCGCTGTTCCAGCAGCATGTGATGCACACGCCACCGGGTTTTAGAATCCGACTGATCTCTTTTTTGAGATTGGACCAAAAACTGGCGTTGGTGTCAGCGAAAACTGTCTTCCGACCAACCCCTTGGTAGCACTCAGTAATCTGTCTGGGGCTGTAGGGAGGGTCAAATAGAACCCCATCTACAGAGGAGTCACTGAGAGCTTTCAAGAACTCCAGCGCATCCATATGGTGAGTCGCTTCAAAGTCAGGGTTCAGGTCATTGGTGAAGGTCATTTGGTCCTTGAAAACCGAAGCCCGAACAAACGGGTCAACCCACACGCCACCATTGAGGTAGCGTTGGATCACCTCGTTGATGGGCTTGATCCGAAATGTTTCTTTGTTGGACATGGCCCAACTTCTAGTGATGATCATTGCCCTTCTCCTTCGGGGTAGAATTTGTCGTGGAGTTTGTCAAACGCCGAGGAATTGGCAAATCGCCAGTCATTTAGTTTTTGAGCGTGTTTTTGCATACGCTTAGCTGGCAACTCGAATGGGTAATCAAACTCATCTCGATCCTGACCGTAATCCTTTGGACGCAGATCAAAACGAACAATCTCAAACCACGGGAGGTGGTCTGCGTTTTCGGTATCTTGTTGATGCTGTTCCAAAGCATCAACAAGATCGGAGATTGCGCGTTCAGCACAATCAGGCTGCGACATGTCA
>CEUI01004473.1_pt1 | contig 45917 bp, 26 predicted proteins | sample 531411 | NCBI WGS metagenome assembly CEUI01 (sample SAMEA2622841, study PRJEB7988) | marine metagenome | isolation source: saline water (ENVO:00002010), including
TTGATTATTTTAATTCATTTAACTATTTCGACAGTAGACTAAAACATAAATGATGTACGAATAGCTGTTTTTCTGTCTTGAATGCCAAGAAACTTTCATAATTAAAAGGATAAAAGCTAGCTAGTATTTAGTGTATATATATTATATGGGAGGATTGTCGGATTAGTTAAACTTTGTAAATAAGGTTGTGTTATGCTTGGTTTTGGAGCAATAGGCGAACTTCCTCTCTCTACCCTACCTACCACAACGGGTACTGAATCTACAGGGAGTGCTAATCTATCAGCATCCGCATCTGTGTCTAGTGCAGGTGTGCTACGCATGGTTGGTGCTGGAAATCTATCTGCATCTGGAACCACACTCAATGCAGGCATGGTTAATATAGCCGCTGCCAGCTTGATGGCCGACACTGGAACTCTTAGCGCTTCTGGTGTCACTACTATGTTAGGGGCTTCCACCAAGTCAGCCTCTGCAACAATATCTGCTTCTCCTGAGTTAACAATCTCAGCGGGTGGTTCTGCTTCATCTTCTGGTGCGGTTACACCAAGCCCAAAATTAACAATTAAAGCAGTATCTTCGCTAAGTAGTACAGGAACCACTTCTTTTGATGGTCATGTAATAAAACTTGGCGCTAGTTCATTTTCTACGTCTGCTACTCAGTCTTCTGCCCAGACATTGCATATTGGCGCTGTTTCTTCATTATCTTCTTCTGCAACGATGTTGTCAGATGAAGACATGGTCTTTATTCCTGCTGTTGCAGTGTCTGCTACCGCTACACTTTCTGCTAATGCTGTAGTTACTAGACATGGATCTGCTAGCCTTTCTGCTTCTGGAACAACCTTAAATGCTGGTGTAGTCCACATGGCTGCTGCCAGTTTATTGACTGACACCGCAACTGTTTCTGGTGGAATGGTAGGTACATTTACCTTTGGTAAAGAATTATCTGCTAGTGCAAGCATTTCTAGTACTCCAGTTCTAAACATTAATGAGGCAAAGGAAATAGCTGGATCTGTTTCAGTTTCCTCTGATGGAACAGTTGAAAAGATTGGACAAGCCCATCTTTCTACTGTAGGGCCATTTAGCACTGGGTTTACACAGGGTTTCAATAGAGGGTCTGTACTAAATGGTAATGGACGGGTAACTCAAGAGATTTTAAGTGCTAGGGCATCTATGTACGGCCTTGGTACTGTCGAAAGATTAGCCTCTGCCAATCTAGCGACAAGCGTTACCTTTACCGCTGGCGTTGTTGCCTTCCGAAGTACAGCATCTTTGACTGGAAAAAGTGTATTATTACTAGGAGGAGCTGCTAATCTTAATGCGTTAGCCGCGATAACACCCGTACTCTCTACTGAGTATGATAACCCGGATATAGTCAAAATAACTCTTTATCTAGATAAATCAAGAGAGGTTGATTTGTACATAGATAAGGTAAAACCATTTACAACCTATATAGACAAAGAAATTAGTTTGACGGCAAGTATTGATAAAGCTAGAGACAAAGTTGGATATATAGATAAGGTTGTTAGCAAAACACTTGTAAGAGAGAGATAAAATGCCAGCAAATGAAATACATATGAATGACGTTGGTACAAAGTTCTTAGTAACTGTAACTGACGGCTCTAGTGCTGTTGATATTTCCAGCGCTACTTCTACAAAACAGATCATTATTAAAAAACCATCTGGAACCAAAATGGAAAAAGCCGCTGTTTTCAATAGCGACGGAACAGATGGAAAAATGTACTATAATATAGCATCCGATGACTTAGATGAGGCTGGTACTTATAAGCTTCAAGGGAAGGTTGTTATTTCTGATGGTACGTTTTACACAGATATAACAACTTTTAAAGTTCATAGAAATTTATAGGAGACGATTATGCCTTGGCAAAATGAAATGACCCTAATAGTTCGTCACCTAGTGAACGATTTAGATTCTAGTAGTTATACTTTTACAGATGACAGAATCGAAGAATCCGTTTTAGTTTCTGCCCAGTTGACAGCTTTAGAAATTGACTTTGAATCTACATACACAATAGATGTAGATTCGTTGACTTTAACTCCAGATCCAACTACATCATCTGATAAAGATGATTCTTTTATTAATTTAGTTTCACTGAAGACAGCTCAGATGCTATTGGGTAGTGAGCTAAAAACACATTCGCTTAATGCTATCTCTCTTAGAGATGGGCCATCAGCTTTGGATCTTAGGGGTATCGTTACTGGATTAAAAATTCTATTTGATGATATCAATAGAAGATTTGAAGAAGCTAAAACTCAATATAAACTCAACGGTGTTGTTGGACAGGCTGTACTTGGGCCTTACTCACCGGGAAGTGATGCTGTAGCAAGAACACACTTAACAAATAGGTCAGGATGGTTTGAATAATGGCTGAGTATAAAAAGGCAGATTTAAAAACTAAGCTAGAAGCTGACTTAGCTGATAACGATAAAGGTAATATTACAGCTAAAGTACTTAGAAATAGTATGCTTCACATTGTTGATTCTATTACTCCAATCGTTGGTAGTGGAACACAAAACTTTTTTAAGTTTGATTTGGCTATACGTGATAGTGGTATTACTACTGCTAATACTACACTAAATAGAGTAAGTGCTAAATGGGGTACAAATAGTGTAGCATCAATAGATTTTCAGACTGGAGATGATGTCGCCAATAAAGGAGATGGCGGTATAGATATTTATACTTCTTCTTCTGGGGTCGCTTTAGGTGGCTCAGGAAGAATGAAAAGAATATCAATAGAACCCGAAGGTCAATTTCATATATATGGAAGTGGTGTAAACCCACCTTTGAGAATTGATAGATCTCATCCAGACTCTGGCGTTGCAATGCTTGTCAGAACTAGCCCAAATTTACTTGCTGCTAGTAGTGGAAACAGAATGTACTTTGGTCATCTTGATGAAAGAACTAGAGTTTTCAACAAAAGAATGACCATTGATCACGATGGTAAGTTTGGTTTGAATGTCGAAAAACCAACAGATCCTGTGCATGTTAGAGCTTCTGGAAATGCTATAAGGTACGATGTGCAAAGCGCCCCAACGAACACCGCAGATATTGTTATATCAAAATACAAAGGCAACGAAGCCTTTGAGCAAGACAACTTACTAGCAACTTTTGGGATGGGTATTGATACAAGTGCTAGTGGAGCGGCGAGATTCTTTATTGGTTACGATGACGATAGAAAGCATAGAGTCAACTTTGACGAAGCTATGTTTGTTATGACTAGCGGTGGGAAAGCTTCGTTCGGATCTCTTTATCCAAAAGAACAGCTTGTTGTTGGAACTGATTTAGGAAAACATACCGTAGCGAGTGGCGACAGAGCTTTAGTGGTTGGCGCTCAATATGGTAATGCAGAACTGTTTATAGGTTCCGGTAATGCTAATACTGATATATCTAACTTCACGCGATTTAGATGGAATAGTTCAACTAAACAACAATTCATAGAAACTAGATCAAACGGAATTACAAGACATAACCAGCTTGTCTTAGACTCCACCAATAATAACATTGGTTTTGCAAGCTCTGGGGTTAGACGAACAGACTGGAGACCTTTATTTAATACACATGTCTACTCTAGCGGAACTGTCAATGTTGCTCTAGAAAATCCAATGGGTAGCCAATCTGCAATTTTGGTTGGATCTAATACCTCTGGAAGTGGTGATGTTACGATTGGTAACTGGTCTTCTATTGGTTACAAAGCTGCAACTGATGTATTAAAGATAAATAATTCTGGGTCTTTTATTCCTAATCATTTAACTATTGACCGATTGGGGCATGTTGGCGTTAACACAGATTCTCCTTATGACAATTTTGCTGCCGGTACAAATTACCTGCACGTTAAAGGAAACAATGCTTCCATTATGGTGGGAGACAATGCCACCTACTCAGCGATCCGTCTGTTTGGTTCTAGAAGTACAACAGATACAGCCTATATTCAAGCTGGCACAAGCGCCGCTGATACTGGAGCAAAGCTTGCTATTAGTCGATTTGATAGTGATACAAATAATATTTCTGAATTCTCTATCAGATCCGACAAAACAACTATGTACGGAAACATTGCCCTCAATGATAAGTGGGTAAGTAACGATGGCGGTGACGAAGGTATCAGAGTTACCGATGATGGTAAGGTCGGAATCAATGTTGCATCCCCAACACACGAACTTCAGTTAAGTAGCAACTCGGCTGGTAAACCAGTTAGTTCTGTTTGGACTGTTGTTTCTGACTCTCGTGTGAAGCAAGATATAAGCACGATCACTGGAGCTTTAGACAAAATTGATGCTCTAAGACCAGTTAAGTTTAGATATACAGATGATTATGCAGACTGCTATCACTCTGGAAATATTGATAGTAGTACATACTATTACAATTTTCTTGCCCAAGAAGTTGAAGCAGAGCTTCCAGAAGCAGTGGTAACAACAGATATTGATGTCTGCGACATGATGACAGAGGAAATTTTGGTGGAGAACCTGAAGACTCTGGACTCTCATATGATTAATATTTATTTAGTTGCAGCAGTCAAGGAGCTTAAAGCTGAACTTGATGCGGCAAAAGCAAGAATCACTGAATTAGAATCCTAACAAGGAGATAAAAAATGGCTGACGTAGCTACAAATGTAAGACCAACCGCAGATGCCGCCTCAAGAAATGGTAGTGTTATAGTTGGCGCACCGAAAGGTGCTAATACCAACGCGATTGGTACTGAATACAGAATACGAGCCGGTGGAGAACACGCCACAGCAACGATTACTTTTTCTGGCGCTGCAACCGCAGATGAAACTATTGTAATTATTGACGCTGATGGTGTTTCTAAAACTTACACCGCCAAAGACGCAACCGCCGCATCAAGTCTTCAATTTATTAAGACTGACAAGAATGCTGCTGCCACAGCTTTGAAATCTTGTATCGAACATGCAAACGGTCACAATGGATCAATTGCTGTTGCTGATGATGAAGCTGGAGTTTTGACTTTAACGCAAATGAAGCCCGGAACTAAAGGCAACACAACCATTACTGAAGGTCTTAGCAATTGCACAAAGACAGACTTTAGTGGTGGAACAGAAGAATCTGGCGTTAATGACGCAAGGCTCGTTGCTGGTCTAGAAACTAAATATACAAATAGATTTGATGATCCTCGTTATTATGCCGGTGATGCAGTTGGCTAAAGGTGATATATGGCTCTTAATTTACCCGCAAGTGCGTTTACAAAATTAAACGAAGCAATCCTTCTGTTTAATCGTACATGCACTTTAGTTTATCCAGAAAGACGACAAACGTGTGAAAACTGTGTTACCAACACGTTTGGAGGAAGGTCTACAAACACATATAAGTCTGGTGGCCCTATTCCTTTTAATAGAGGCGTTAATTGTCCGTTATGTGGTGGTGAAGGATATAAGAATGTAGAATCTACAGAATCGGTAGAATTAAGAATATACTACAGCAGAAGAGATTTTATTGATGTTGGGTTTAATGCTGATATACCGAATAACGTAATACAAACTGTTGGGTATATGGACGATTACGAAAAGCTGACAAAGGCTAAAGAACTTCTTGTTGATGTTGGAGATGCTAATCAAGGAAGATACAAAAGAATATCTGAACCTTATAACCAAGGCTTTAAGCAAAATCCCACCCAGTACATTGTTATATTCTGGGAGAGGGTTTAATGGCTAAAGGAAATTTATCAATAGAGCTTCTTGGTAGCGCTTCTGATTTTGAAAAATATATCATGAGGGCTATAGAAGCTCAGATGGATAAGGCTGTTAATAAATCAATAAAGACTATTGAATCACAGTCTAAGCCTATCATTCGCTCTGCCATAAGTGATTGTGACGAAATGAAAAGCTTGCTAAGCGGTCAATTAAGAGGAGAACTTGGATTGTCTCCATCTGCTGCTAGAAATGCCATTGATAATATTTCAGAAGCTGTTAGCGAAGCTATCTCATTCACCAACACAAACTCCAAAACTAAAAAAGGAACTGGTGGACTTGAGGTTCATTTTCAACCGACTTCTTTTTCAAATGTTTTATCTATATCAAATGGCTCATATTCCTATAAAAAAAGAACAACCCTTTGGGGACATATTGTTTCCGCTAAGGTGGAAATTGATTGGCTTGATTGGTTATTACGAAGAGGTGATTCAATCATAGTTTCAAAATTTACCTATAAACCACAGATTGGAAAAGGCAGAAGTGGTCAAGGTAAAATGGAAAAGGGTGGTTCTTGGAGAATAAGTCCAACATATGCAGGAACACTACAAGATAACTTTATCACCAGAGCCTTACAGTCAAAAACAACTGTTAAGGCAATATCCAAGGTCATTCAAGACGCAATAAAAAAGAACTGGGATTAAAATGTCAAAGTATCTAAATAAAGTAGAAAACATCGCTGACAGCACAACGTCAGGATTAATACAAGATAATTTAATTGAATGGCTCGACTGGGGTTTTATGGACTCTGGAGGGTTTTTTAATGTTGATATTCCTACCTCTGGTTTATTTGGTGGAGATAAACACAAACTAAGATTGGTAGATGATCCTAGATTTACCTCTGGTCAAATTTGGGAGGGCTTTAGATCTAACTGGGTATGGCAAAGCGGTCTAGGCACAGAAAATCAACCCAATACACTTACAACACACGTTCCAGATTCAACATACCCAAATCAAAAGAACAAACCCGGAGTTTCTGGGGTATTTGTTAATGGAACATTTCAGCCTACTTCTGGCGTAGGCACTTACAAACACTATATTGATTACCCTAATGGAAGGGTTGTTTTTGATAGTGCGATCAGTACTTCAAGTACGGTCACGGTTGAACATAGTTATAAATGGGTAAAAGTAACAAAGGCTAATGATGATTTCTTTAGAGAAGTACAGTATAGATCACAACGCGCGGATGGTGATTTTACACTTGTTGGATCTGGAGATTGGTCACAATTAGCAGAAACTAGGTTGCAATTACCTGCTGTAGCTATAGAAGTTGTAAAGAACAGAAGAATGGAACCTTATGCTCTAGGTGCGTTAGATCATTATATTAACACAGATGTTTTATTTCATGTGTTAGCTGAAGATGATCATACGCGGGATAAATTGATGGATGTAATCACGTATCAAGAGGAAAAAAATGTATCAATTTTTGATAGCGACATGATAGGAAGGAATAATGCTTTTCCTCTAGATTACAGAGGTATGACTAATGAAGGAGCCTACCAATACCCGAAATTTATAGACGCAAGCGGGGATGGAGGATTTAGGTACGACAAAGTGTATGGTGGGGCAATGACATTGAATAATGCTAGAATCTCACTATCAGAGGCAATTTCGCCTAATTTATACCACGGAGTCGTAAGAATGAACACCGAAGTAATTAAGTAAGTAATTACTGTAATTGGTGTATAATATGTTAGAAAGACAACCTTTTTCCATTGAGGAGAGATATAGAAATGGCCAATAAAAGAATTTATTGGGCTTGTACAGCGATTGGTATTGCAACAGACAATGCAACCCTCCCCACAAGCCCAATTAGCAAAACCCCTAAGTTTGTACCCGGAGTACAAAGCGTGGGTATTAGTACGACTTTCAACCTTGAACAAGTTTTTGAACTTGGTCAGTTGGAAATCTACCAAGACGTTGAAGAAGTTCCTGACGTTGAAATTACCGTTGAGCGCGTTCTTGATGAACATCAAGCGTTGTATCAACGAGTTATGGCACAACCAACAGATGGTTCAACTGACAGAACTGCACACGGTACGGTAATTAAGATTTCTGAATGCCAGAATAATAGATGTGATGTTTTCTTTGAAGTTCATGACGATAACAAAGATAATGTTGGTGACAATTTAGATGGTAACCCACGACAAGCTTGGATATGGTGTTCTGGAATGTACGCCTCTAGCGCATCGTTTAATATGGCTACCGATGGTAACTTTACTGAATCTATTACTTTAGTTGGTAACCATAAAAAATGGTTTAGCATTGGTTTAGATGCGGCAAAAATGAGCGGAGCGCCAGAAGAGGGCAGTCTTCACTCAGGCGCTGTTGGTAGAAGACAAAATGTTTACTTGTCATCTGTTCCGGGGTCGATTCAGCCAAAAGCAGGTGCTGAATTAGCTGTTAACAGTATAGCGATTAGCACAGACTTTGGTCGTGAAAAGATTAACGTACTTGGCAAAAGATTGCCTTATCATAGATACGTTACTTTCCCAGTAGAAGTTACATGTGATATCGAAGTTACTGTTACAGACGCTATTAGTCAAGACGTTGATGCTGATCCTAACGCAGATAACTTGAGTGAAGAAAGTATTACGGCTGTTGTAACATCATCGCCAGTAACTGACATTGACACGGCGGGTGGCGCATCTGCGCTTCATACGTTTGATCTTGGATCTAAGAACAAACTTACCTCTGTGACATATGGTGGCGGTGATACTGGTGGTGCTAATGCTACTATAAGTTACTCATACCGTAACTTTAATAGGCTTAATTATACCTATGGTGGTAGCACCTTTACAGATTAATGAAATGATTAACTGATTATTAAGGGGCTGGATAACCAGCCCCTTTTGTCAGTTCAATGCGATAGCCAAATATTTAGGATAGGCAAGTGTGAACTGACTTTATACATAGGACTGCGCATGGAACTTTACGAGAGAGAATTTTTATTATCTAAGATCCTTATTGGAAGCTCGGTAATAGAAATTGATAGTGGCGAATACATTTATGTAAATCCATTGACTGCAAAACAAAATTTTTTTGCTCAAAGAGTTTACAAAAGGGTTTATGAAGAAGCTCTTCTTTCTGGCGCACTTACCAGAAAAGAAAGGCTAAACCTAATGAAAAGAGAGGGAATTTGGAGCGAAGAAAAAGAAAGCCAATTAGGAAAAAATAAAAAGCTAATTGAAAATAGAAAGATAGATCTTTTTGAAAATTTTTTAAGACCCAAAACAAGAGAAAAAATTAGAGAAGAGATAAGAAGCTTAGAGAGAGCGCAAATGCTACTCTACGCGACAAAACATGAATCAGACCATTTAGACTGTGAAGGAATTGCAACTTACGCTAGATGGAATTGGACAATAGAAAATACTACCACTTACGAAGATGGAACGCCATACGAATTTATAAAACGGAGTATAAAGTTTGTATTGACAGAACATCAAAAGTGCCAAAGTATTGATGTTAATGATCTAAGAGAACTCGCAAGAGAAGAACCTTGGAGAGGTATTTGGAGTGTTAGTAAAGATGCGGCGGTGATATTCAGTAGAAAACCTGCTGAGTTATCAGAGCTTCAGATGAGTTTAATTGGCTGGTCTAAACTTTATGATTCAGTAAATGAAGCTCACGAATCTCCAAGAAATGAAGTGATAAAAGACGACGATGCCCTAGATGGCTGGTTAGCCAAACAAAGAAGAGAAAGAGAAAAACAACAAGGTCAACAAAACCTTGGAGAAAAACACTCAAATGCTGATGAGGTTTTTGTAATGTCACACTCTAAAGAAGAGGCTGAAGAAATAAATTCCTTAAATGATGCTCATAGTAGAAGCGTTCAAAGAGAAAGAATGACTAGACTTAAAAATAAATCAGAAAATAGTGGCCGAGGATTAGAGTACCATAAATTTAAGGACAGAAAGCAAAAAGCAATGATAGAAGCAAATGCAGGGATGTCAAAATAGGAGAAAGTAATGGAAGAATCATATGCAGAATTAGTTAGAAAATCGGAAGCTTACAAAACCGAAAAAAATAGTAAATATAAAGAGATATCAAAGGATAGATTGCTTAAGATATCTAAAAAGAAAATACAAACTACCATGATCGGTGCTTTAAGCACTATTGAAAAGCATCTTGGTTTTTTGTGGGGGTATGAAAGTTCTGAACCTTTAACTCCAGAACAAGAACACCTCAAGCAATTATATGAAGAAGTTAGGTCGGAAATACTTGACAGAGGCAATAACCAATCTAGAAATCTAGAAGCGGAATTTGCTAATTATGATATCAATTGGTTAAGGTATCAAATTACATTGCCTGTCAAGAACATTAACAAAGAAGGAGAAGAAGATGGCAGTTCCGAAGAGAATTGAAATAAAAGGAAAAGACACAGAAGGTAATGATAAGGTTGTTTATTTAGAACTCCCTAATGCAGAAGCCAATAAAGAAGCCCAACTAGCATACAATAAGGCATTTAGAGATGCCTTACAATCTGGAGCTATTTTGAGACAAAAGCTCAATCAGGTTATGGAAGATCAGGGCATCTGGAATGAAGACAAAGAAAACCAATACAACGAAGTACTAGCAAAAATAAACGAGGGCGAAAAAAAGTTAAGCAAGGGTGGCATTTCTCTTTCGGAAGCTAGATCTATAGCAATCGAAATGAGAGAAAACAGAGTTGAGTTTAGAAGCTTGATTGCTGAAAGAAGTGCTATGGATGGCAATACAGCAGAAGGTCAGGCAGATAATGAAAGGTTTGCTCACTTGCTTTATGCCTGTCTTAAAAACGAAAATGGAAAAAGGCTTTTCCCTACAAGGGAAGAGTACGACAAGGCTGCTGCTAGTCCGTATATAGTTAAAGCCGCAGGTGAATTGGCAGAAAAAGTTTATGGATTAGATCCTAATTACGAAAAGAACCTGCCGGAAAATAAATTTTTACAAGCATACAAATTTACAGATCAAGCACTCAGACTTATTAATGAAGACGGTCACTTAATTGATATTGATAATGAGGGTGTTCAAAGACTGATTGATGAAGGTGGAAGATTTATTGATTATGACAAAGAAGGTGAAAAATTCTTTGTTGATAAAGATGGAAATCGTGTCACAGAAGAAGGGGAGTACGAAGAAGAGTTTTCTCCATTCTTAGACGACAAAGGGAAGCCAATAGCAATTCCGGGCGAAGAAGAGGAACAACCGGAAGAAGAGGTGGTGGCTGAAGAAACCAAGCCAAAAAGAACACCTCGAAAAAGGACAACTAAAAAAGCTCAAGCAAAAGCAACAACCGAATAGTACATGGAAAGTGGGTGTATCGTTAGATCTGTCTATCGGTATGCCCATTTTTTTTAGGTGTCCCTAATGGCAGAAAAATTTTCCTTAACAGCTCAGTTAAATTTACAAGCTCCCAAAAATGTAAAGCAAGTATTTGGCCAAATACAAAAGCAACTATCTGGAGCTACGGTAAATGTTAATGTAGCTAAGTCTGCACAAGCAGTAAAAGATTTGAATAAAATTGCTACTGCAACAAAAGCAGTGCAAACCGAATCTAAAAAAGCATCATCAGGTGCTGACAAAATGGGCAAAGCTTTTGGCTCTGCCTTAAAAAACGTTCTTAGATACGACTTAGCTAGAAGAGTATTCACTGCATTTACTAATACTATTGAGCAAGGTATTCAAGATGCTATCAAATTTGAGCGCGAGATGATTAAAATCGCTCAAGTTTCTGGTCAAACTATGCAACAACTCAAAGGGCTTGAGAACACCGTTTCAAGGTTGTCTACTACTCTTGGTGTCTCCTCCTCAAGTCTTGTTAAAGTTGGCTTAATTCTTAAGCAAACGGGTTTATCTGTTAAAGATACAGAGATCGCCATGAAAGCCCTCGCTAAGACGGATCTTGCTCCTACGTTTGATAACATTGCTGACACTGCTGAAACTGCCGTTGCTGCAATGAGGCAGTTTGGTTTAGAGGCCAGTAGGCTTGAGAGTTTATTGGGTAAAATTAATACGGTTGCTGCTAACTTTGCTGTTGAAGCGTCTGATATTGGTGTTGCTATTAAGCGTGCTGGTGGTGCGTTCAAAGCTGCCGGTGGTGAAGTAGAAGAACTCATATCTTTGTTTACTTCTGTGCGTGCTACTACTCGTGAAACCGCAGAAACTATTGCTACTGGTTTTAGAACAATCTTCACTAGATTACAAAGACCAACAACAATCAAGTTCTTGCGTCAATTTGGAATTGAATTAACAGACTTAAAAGGTAAGTTTGTTGGGCCTTATGAAGCTGTTAGAAGACTTAGTAATGCGCTTTCGGGCTTAGATCCAAGAGACTTAAGATTCTCAATGATCGTTGAACAACTTGGTGGTTTTAGACAAGTGTCTAAAGTTATTCCAATGATTCAACAGTTCAATACAGCTCAAGCTGCGATGAAAGCCCAGATGGAGGGGTCTGGTAGTTTAGCTAAAGATGCTGCCACCGCTCAACAATCTCTCGCTGTCCAGATTCAGAAACTGACTGAAAACGTAAAAGAACTATTTAGGGAAGTCACGCAATCTGAATCTTTCCAAGCTTTAGCTAAGATGGCTCTTGGTCTTGCAAATGCCATTACTAAAATAGGTAAAGCTCTTGCTCCTGTTCTTCCTATTCTTGGAGCCTTTGTTGCCGCTAGAGCCGCTGCTTGGGCTGGCGGGAAATTGTTCGGTGGTGGTGTAGGTGGGTTAAATAACGCCCTTGGTAGTGCAATGGGTGATACCAGCGATGTCTATAAAGGTAATCGTGGTGGTAGAGTTCCCAAAAGATTTAGTCGTGGTGGCTGGGTTCCCGGTACGGGCAATGGAGATACTGTTCCGGCTTTACTAGAGCCGGGAGAATTTGTACTGCGTAAATCAGCAGCACAAGCTTTTGGCTCAAGGCTAAATGGTATTAATAAATATGGGAAGGGAGACATAGTAGGTGTTGAAAGCATCAATAGAGTTTATGACGGAGACAGCTTTAATATATCCGCATACCCCAAGTCAGGAGCTTTTGATACAAGCACAAGATTAATAGGTTATGATGCTCCTGAACTCAGTAAGGCTGGTCGTAAAGCATTTGCAGCAGTAGGCGCAACACACCCTGCTGATTTAGCAAGAGATGAGATGGCGAGCTACATGCAAAGAAGAGGGGGTAATTTAAAAAATCAATTCTTTAAAAATACGCCAGATGGTAGAAAATCACTTGGGTTATCAACAGATGGTCGTTTTAGACCCTTGTTTAATGCTCCGGGTCACGGCAAAAATTTAGTATCCAAAGGTTTAGCCGCCAAAGGAAGAGATAAGTTTGACATGGCGAACTATGTTCGTACTTCGTCTAACTTAAACGATGAACAAAGATCGAAACTCATAGAGAAAGGCTTTAATAAAGGAGGCTTAGTTCCTTCCCTTCTTACTCCCGGTGAATTTGTTGTTAATAAAAAATCAGCACAAGCTATGGGTTATGGCAAACTCCGAAGCATGAACCGTTATAAAAATGGAGGAACTGTTGGCGGTGGTGGCGGTGGAACTGCAATAGTTAGTGGTTCTCGTGGGGCATCAATGGCTCTTGAAGATTTGAGAGAAAACGCTGTACAAGGAGCAAAGGGTTTATACCAAGTGGGTGAAGCAGCTACGATGGGTGCTGCTCAAAATATAGCTGTAGTAACTGGTATGGGCGCTCTTGCTGAGCAGCTTGGTATGGGTGGTAGTGCTTTAGATTTCTGGACTGGTACTCTTAGTACGTCAGCCGGTATTTTAGGTGGCTTCAACGCCGCAATAGATCAAGCTAATTCAAGTGGCTTTATGGATCAGCTTGGTGGCTTTGCCGATATGCTTGGGGATAAAGACAGTAAAATTGGTGGTATTCTTGATAGCTTTGGAGATAAGCTTTCTAAAAAGGGTGGTGTGCTTGGTAAAGTCGGCACAGGCATGAAAGGCATGGGCGGCGGCTTACAGAAAACATTAGGCAATGTGCAAGACCTCAGAGATAAAGGTATCTTTCATAAAGGCGTTAGTAAATATGAAGGTCAAGCAGCCCGTATTGAAGCCAAAAGAGCAAGTCTAGAAGCTAGGCCGGAAAGGTTTAGACAAAAAGCTTTGACGCAAGCAAAAAGAGCAGAAGCCATGAAGGGGACTGCAAGTAACTTAGGTAAACGAGCTGGAGCAAAGTTTGCTGAACAAAAAGCCTTGCATAAACAAATGGACGCAATAACCAAAAAGGGTGGTGGTTTCGTCCCTAAAGGCATGTCCGCAGAATATAAAAGGCTTGGTGACTTAGCAGAAGAAGCTGGTAAAGCTGGAAAAGCTTTACGCGGTCAAGGCAGAGCAGCAAGTGATGCTGCTAAAAAATTCGCAACAAGCTCTTCTACACATATGAAGAATTCTGCGAAAGCGGCAAAAACTGCCAAAGCAATGGCTCCACAATTAACCAAGGCAGCAAAGGGTGCTAAGTTTGCTGCTATGGGATTAAAAGCGTTAAATCCCGTTGCTCTTATAGCAGAAGTCGCTATAGGAAAATTAGGAGATGCGATTGAAAAAGATGCCTTAAAGAAGATTGGCACGTTAGATTTTGAATCAGGTGAAAGTACTGCTGGTCAAGAGGGCGCGATTAAAGCTCAAGCAGCGGCTGGTGGAGCATTAAAGGGTGGTGCTACTGGTGCTGGCATTGGTGCAGCTATTGGTAGTATCATTCCCGGACTTGGTACTGCTGTTGGTGCTGTTGTTGGTGGTGTTATTGGTGCTGCTTGGGGTGCTATTTCCGCTTGGATGAACGCCGCAAAGATGATTGAGCAAGCGAAGTTCAATTCTAAGCTTAAAGCAATGGGCCAAGCAATGGATAATTACTCGAAAGGATTAACTGATTCTGATCGAGTAGCATCTAGTATAGCAGCAATGGACACGGCTATAGAAGACTTTGGCGCTTCTATGAAAATGGAAGATGTAATAGCAGCCCAAAAAGAACAATATGACACTGCTCATGCTGTATTAGAAGCTGAAAAAGGTAAAGCAAAAAGCGTTGATGAATTCTTAACAAGCAACGCGAAGTTAATTAATGGCATGAAGGAAAGGAGCGATATAACCCAAAAAGAAATCGACGCAAAGGTGAAGGATATAGAAGTAAGGCTTAAGGCTGAAAAGGCAATGGAGAATTTTGTCAAGGAGCAAGAACGACACGCAAAAAGACTTGCAAGATTAAGGAATATTTCAGGCATCTTTGATGAGTTAACTGCAAGAATGAGTGCCTTTGGTGGCGTTTTGTCTGGTATCGCAAATCCAACTGGTTCTGTTAATGTGGGTTCTTTAAGCGCCGCCATGAGGCCGGAAGGCAAAGATAAAGAATCTATAAAACGATATGACAGTATGATTGATCTCCTCGGTAATATCGGAGGTGAATCACCCGGAGGATTAAGTCCGTATGCAGAACAAGCAAAAGCTGGAGCGTTCTTAGACAGAAATTTGGGTACAGCGCTTACCCTATCTGGCAAGGGTTCAGGATTAGAAGCAGAGGGTGGCCCAGCAAGAGAAATTATGAAACAGTTGGGCGCTGCTTATGAAAGAGAAACAGGTGAAAAGTTTGAAGGCTCAGTAGCCGCTAAGGAAATTGCACAAGGCTTACAAGGAAAAGACGACAAAGAACTTAGAGAGGCATTAAAAGATCCTCAAAAACTAGAAGCGCTACAAGAAGATCTTAAGGGAAGTTTAGGGGAAGTAAACGAAGTCTTCAAGCAAGCTGCTGAAATGTTAGACAGTCACAATAGCATGCTTGCGCAAGCCTATATGGATCATCTTAAGCTTGAGCAGGAATATATTTCTAAACAACAATCTTTGGCAGACCAAAGGTTTTCTCAACAAGAAGCCGAACGAGCGAGGCTAGGTCAAGATCCAGCAACTAACGCAGAAGTCCAAGCGAACTTCATGCAAAAACAGGAAATGGCTATTAAGGGTGTAAAGGGTATTGGTGGATTAAGCCAAGAGAGACAAGCCCAACTAACAGCCGCTGGTGGTGTAGGTAGCGTAGATGCGGTTGGTCAAGTATTTAAAGACATAAGCGCTGAACTACAAGCAAGCAATGCAGCAATAGCAACAGCCGCAGAACAGGCTGGCGTTGCACCGGACGACATGAAAACTGCCACAAATCTAGCAGATAGCCAAAAAGAACTCATAGAAAAGAACAAACAGTTACAAGCTGAATACGATACCACCAAGGGTGTTCTTGAGTCTTATGCTAATTCACAACAAAGATTGATTGCTCTTAATAGAGAACTTCAAGCCGCTCAGGGCAAAAGAAAAACACTGAAAGATCTTGCTGTATCAATGAAATATGGCACAGCGGAAGAAAAAGATCAAGCACAGAGGACTATGAATGCTCTTGCAATAGCCCAAACAGAAGGTATAGAAGCTGTTGCTCCCGAATTGCAAAAAACAGTAATTGGATTACTTGAGCAAATGGGACAAGGGGACATACTCGATAAAGAATTGGAAGCTGATGGTTATGGTGGTGAAGGAATCACCCAAGTAAGCGCAGAAGAAAAAAGAATTAGCGCTGAGATGTCTCAAATAGAAAAAGCCGGAATAAAAGCTGGTGAAATCATGGGTCAAGAAATTGGCATGAGAGCAGAGACTATGGCCACTACCATAGAAGACCTTCATTCTAAGTTCTTGGGCGATCTTAAAACCTTACTTGCAGAAGACGCACAGGCTTCAGCCGAAGAAGATAAACTCATGGCCGAGGCTGAAGGATCTAAAGCAACAGAGCAAAAGGAAGTTATTACAAAAGCCGCAGGCCAATTGGGTATGACCTATGAACAATTTACCCAAGACCAAGAAGGCGAAGCCAAAGGAACTGCTGATAAAAGAATGGAAGCTCTTCTTCGAGGTGCTTTAACTTCTGATGTACAAGATGAAGCGCAGAAAAGGGTAGACGTAATGGCTAGTGCTTCCAGAACGTTAGCATCGAAGGGCGGGTTTTCCGATTTTGCTCAGGTATTAGATTACGACAATGATGATGCCGATAATTTTGGTGGACTAGGCATGGGAGATGTCTTTGGCATGACTGGTGAAGATCTCAGAGATAAGATGGAGACAGCTCTTGATGAAGGCTGGGGTAATAACGAAGAGATAGCAGAGCTAACCAAAGATCAAAACAGCGCGCTCGGAGATCTGTTGCGTGGCCTAAAAAAGCAATATGTCGAATCAGGCATGGGTACAGGAAAGGACTTCCTCACTCTGACAGGAAATGTGGTAGAAGGTTTAGGAGGGTCAGAAAACGCAGATGCATCCACCCTTCTTGGTGGAATTTTAGACCAGATGCACGCAACCGCCAAAGAAGCTAAAGTAGACATAAGAGACAACAAGGAGTTTAGGAAAAACATTGGCGTGTCAGAAACAAAAGCCACTAAATTGACCGATGAAGAACAGAGAAAGATAAAGGATGTGAAATCTGCATCAGACATAGACACAAGAGCCGCCAAAGCACAAGAAGACATCAAGGTAGCAAATAAGCAAATAAAAGCGTCTCAAACTGCGCTTGAGGATGTAGAAAAAGAAAAAGCTGCCGCTAAAGAGATAAAAGCAAAACGCGAAGCAGAAACAAAAGCTAAATTCCAAGATGCAGCACCCGGAGCTGATGATGATGGTATTGCTGCCACAAACGTTGAAGCAAATACAGATGCTGCGGCAACATCATTAGCTAGTCTTGATAAACAAGCCTCTTCTGTTGGTAGTTTGTATACTCACGATATACATTGTGAAGTTTTACTACAAGCTATATTAGCAGAACTTCAAGGAAAAGATAGTGAAGCTGTGCTTGATGCTGGATTAAAAAGAAATGCAGCTATGGTGGCACAGGAAGCAGTCTCCACCCCTGTACAAGGAATGGGGAATGGAGCATCCTCAGAAGTACAACGTATGGCTGACGAGATAATATCGTCGTTTAACACTCCCGAAGCCCAAGCTCTTGTAGAAGATTTACGGCAAGCTGAAGCCAATATGACTGCTGAGCAAAGAGCAGAACGGAAGAAAAAATTCAGAGAGGAATATGGAGATGATGTAGCTGACGTGGTAGACCAAGCGGACTTAAAAACCTCCGGTGGCATAAATCAGCAGGCCGGTAGAAGCAGCATTAGTACTGCAAATCTAAATGATACTATCGAAAAGTTCTCAATGGCAACAGAAGAGCTTGCTGGGGTTATGGGTAATGCGCTTACTATTGAAGTTGGCGGTACTATAGATGTAAATGTTAACATGAATGGTGCAGAGTTCTTAAATGGAGCAAAAGACTCTTTAGGAAAATACGCTGCACAACAAGTGACTAAAGGTATTAACAACTTTATCACTCAAGGATTAAAAAACAATAGCGTAAAAACAAGGCCAGACTGGGTCAATGAAGGTGGAACAAACGATATTCCCGGTAGTAATAATAATGAATCTGGGAGCATGTAATAGGGTTAGGACATGGCAACTTATGAAGCAAAAGCTACATTAGCGTCAAAAGCTTACTTTGGTAGGAACGGTGTTGCTACCCTTGCATCTGTAGCTCACGTTAGAGGTTCTTTACACCAGTCGGGAGAAACCAACTCCATCGGTCTTGTAATGATGGGTGGTGTAGAGCTTAATACATCCAGAAACGTAGTTCCTAGTGGAACTAATAGAGAATATGGCTATTGGCGCGGTGGATACAACAAAACCTTTCTTGGTAAATTCGATCAAGCATTTTTCCCTTTAGAGGGTAGTGGTCTATATGCTGGTGTTCCACAAGTTACCGTAACCCAAAAATCAACAAGCTCAGGCGGCGATGATGAATCATCCTGTAGTGAAGGTGTAGGTAGCGGTGGCTGTGTTTGGATGTGGGACGGAGCTGAATGGGATTTGTACGCTGATATGTGTGCAGACGGTGGTAAACCCGGATGTGGTTGTGAAGGTACAAATCCAACCTATGCTGGTGATTTTCCAATGCATATGGTCTCCATTGATTGTGTAGGAGGAAGTACTTCCTCAAGCGCGGGTGGTGTTGGTAATAATGTAGGTTATGCAGAATGGGCTAGAGCTGGTACTTTAACTGAGAGTCTAGGCCAACAAGCGCCACAACAAAGAGCGCTATTCTTATCTAAGAGATCTTTCGTCAGTGCTGGTAGCGGAGTCGATTTAACTCAAAGCACAGGCTATTCAGTTTACGCTAAGGTTGTTCCTAGTGGTGATATTACAGGTACAGTAATAATAGCTCAACATAGAGAAGACCCAGCTCAGTTCATTCTTGGTTGTGACTATGATGGTAAATATTACATTAGGTCTGATCACACAGTGTCTGGCGTAAATAGTGCTGTCTACGCTAAATCTAACAAAGGTTTTGAAGATTATCAACATCCAGCACATATAGTTGGAGTGTATGCATCTGGTGATTCAAAATTAAAGATATATGTTAATGGTCAAAAAGAAGGCGAGTCTCATGTTTTCATCAGAGACAAAAAGAGAGGCTCAAATAGTAATGTTGTATTAGGAAAAAGAGAATTTGGTCTAGCAGAAAGAGGTTTCACCGGATGGGTTGATGAAGCAGGCGTTAGCTCTCGAAGTTTTTCGCAAGAAGACATTAAGTCTTTCCACGACAATACATTTAACATTACCAATCTTATCTTTAATGCAAATGTAACCCCAACTGGCGATAGCGGATTATCTGGAACGTCTTTTGGTGATGCGGGTATAGACGCTCTTAATGATAACTACATTGAATTTGTTGTAGACTCTGGTGTAGTGGGAGATCTCAATCCGACCGGAGCAAGAGGCGGCGCTTTTGACCGAGAACTATGGGGTCAAGAAAACTTAGCAATATCATCAGTTTTAACATTTGACTTAACAGAAATTCCAACCAGATTTTATTCATTGCAAGACTTGTCTGTTGATGTTTGGGTTGAACACCTTACTAATCATCCAAGCGGTGCTGATCTATCTGCAAGATTAATACACAAAGATAAGCATTCAGATGATAGAAATCTGATGTGGCACGCTTCTGGTGTATCAGTTCCTTCTGGTTCTAAGAGATTGATTCAATTTTCACACCCATTAAAACACTCACAGCATTATAGAGGTGGTTCTAAGTCTTTTAGACAAGACTTTGATGACCATCAAATAGAACTCACTGTTAAGTATCCTAAGACTAGCTTGCCTTATGATGCTAACTTTAAAATATTCTCTAGTAAGCTAAACTTTACTAGCTATGATACCTTAGCTTCATTCAATACAATTCAAGGTTTGGTGGAAAATGGAGTCGTTAAGGGTCACGGTGCTTTAGACATCGACGGAAATCTTGTCTCTCTTACAACAGGCGATAGAAGCCTGACTTTGTATTCATTTGGCGCTTCACCAATACCTTCAAGCACCACAATGAATATGTTCGTTGATGTTGGCACTGCTGACCAAGCTCTGAACCTTATCTTGAATCACGACTTAGAAACAGACATGGGCAGTAGTGCTGTAGCCGTAATGTCTGGAAGGGGTGGTGTATCCTCTAATTATAACATGAACTTGTTCACCGAGGGTGGCACGTTTAACAAGAGAATAACCCTTTTCCTTAAAACAAATGATCCACTTTCAGCGTTTTCTCCAACACTCCCTTTGGAAATAGCTGGTACGGAATTAGCATACCCAAGAGACCAAAAGTTGCTGGACTTGTACTTGTTTGCTAGTACGGGTGAAGGATCTCCTTCTGGTGAAATGAATTTGGTTATGCCAAAAACTATGTCTGGGCCATTCTTTGATAAGAGACTTTTGTTTGTTGAAGGTAGGCAACCTGCATCAGATATACCTTTATACGTTCAGGTTAATGAATCTGGAATAAAGACCATACCACTTTATACAGCAGGCCCAGATGTTTACAATGGAAGTGGTATAATGAACTTATTTGTAAAACAAAAAACATACTTTGGAACTTCAAGTGTAAATGCTATACCCACTATAGTTGGTACTGGCCATATACCACTATATATTCAAGGTCATGGATTCTTGGGTTCAACAAGCACAACATCAACAAATTTTGTAATTCCGAACACTTTGGGTTCTGGAACTAACACAACAACACTTACTACAAGAGGGTATTTATAATGCCTATTAGATTTATAGACAGAGATGAAAAATATAGATATCTAGAACCAGCGCCATTTATTAACTTAAGTAAAAGTTATCAAAAACAAGGTGATGGTGAAATTGTAGGTTCTAGTTACTCAATAACATTAACTGGTAAGCTTCTTGCAACACAGGGTTCTCCATTTCATGAAGGTGTAGATAACGCAAAAGACCAAACAGCAAGTGGCTGGTGGAGTGGGACAGTAAGTCCTGTTAGAGATGGAACCACTGAAAAGTACCCTCTTCATGGAACGTACGATAGTGACGCAGACACTACAGAAACAATAGGTGAAGACAAGTGGTACAAAGCATTACAATTTAAGCAAAAATTACTATCAAACTTGTTCTCTAAAGAAAATGAAGGATTAAGAATTGAGGTTATTCCACCATCTGAAGATGGAGAAGGTGGTTTTATTGCATTTGTTAAATTTGAAAGTCTTGACTTGCCCGGACATGCACCCGGAAATCCAAATATCATTGACTATACTATTAACCTAACTGCTGACTATCTGCTTGGCCCAGATGGTCAGATACTTGATCGTGATGACTGGGAAGCCGGAAGTCAAGATGATAATCAAGGGTATAGGGGATGGTTAGTTTCATCTGCTAGTGAGTCTTATGACATATCAGAAGGTGATGCTAGTTCAATGGTGTATGATCGCAATTTAATGTACGGAAGAGGCTCAGGTACTAATGCTGGTGAATTAATGGCCCAGAGAAAGACCTATATTCTTACCAGAACAATTAGCGCTACAGGTAAAAGTAAATGGAATAGAGAAACTCTCAAGGCAGATGGCTTAAAAGGTTTTGGTGATTCTACTGGAAATAGATTCGATCAAAAATATGCTCATAATGGACGAGCTTGGCAACAAGCAAGAGGTTTCATTTATGACAAGATTACTTATGGGTCTAACTATCTTTTTGGTACAGATAGCTCACTTGCTAAACGCAAGGGTGGAACTGAATACGAGACCGATGAAGACTCTTCGGGTAAGAATAAACCACCAACTGGTGATAGTAGAGCTAGCGAACAACCCAAAGATCCAGATGATATCCATTTGTTTGGTCTTAATCTGCCAGTACCTACTAATACTAACGATAAAGAGATAGATCAATATAAAGCATATAATTATACAAGAACTCAACAAGCTGATGTTAGAGGTGGTAACTTTAGCGTAACAGAGACTTGGACTCTTGCTCCCAAAAATATCAGAGCTTTAGAGTCTGTTGATTTTAGTATATCAGAAGACACTAATAGTGGATTGGCAAGCGTTACTATTAATGGAAGTATTGTTGGTCTTCTTGACAATGCTGATATGTGGAGCGATGGTGGTACAACTGGTGTTGGAAAAACACTCAATCCAGACAGAGACCCTCTTAGGCCAGCAGATGTCGATGAAAATTTTGGTGGCGTAGGTGGTGATGCCAGAGGGTCAAAAGGAACTGGTGGGCCTGATCATGCAGCAAAAGATGAACCAGTAAGTAAATATCATAATGCACTACGTCATTATCATTTAATATCACCGTTCATGGCTACAACGGCTCAGAAGTTGATGGATGATGTTCCAGAATATTCAGGATTAACTATCAATCCTGTTCCAAGAGCCAAAACAGTAGCACAACAAATTGGCACTGGAACTATCACTTATTCATTAACGTATGAACTTAAAAATAGAAATATAGTTCCTTATGTTCGTAATGAAATGTTCACGGTGAATGAAACTTATCCGGGCCATGTTGCTGCCCAACATGTAGTTCTTGGTAGAAGACTAGGGCCAGTGCTTCAAACTATAGGAACCCAAACCCAGTGGCAAAGGGACTTTAGTATTACATTAAACGTAGATGTTCACAGGGAAAATATATGCGTAGATTCTCATAATCAAATACAACCAAATATTGGGGATGAGGATACATGTACAGGAACGGCTGGAACCAAACCAGCAACAGATGAAGAAATACCTGATTCTAAAGACATGTATGATGGCAATTATAGATGGGTTAAAAATCCAAATTATGTGTCAGCTCAGGGGGGTGGTACACCCTTTAGTTCTACAAGAGATATATCATTATCAAAACCCTCTGCTGGTATGATATATGTTAATGGAGCTGCTGGCGTTGGTGGAGCGGGAACTAAAACCTATGCCCTTAAACAACAATCATCTGCCATAAAAGCTCTAATTGATTCTTTCAACCCATCCACTTATTACGAAAAGGGTGGAGCGGTTCCCAACATCACAAGGAAGTCATATTCAAATGCTCCAAGCGAAAGCTGGAATCCAAAGACTGGAGAATATAGTTATAATATTAGTTGGATTTATGAAATAAATGATCCTTGGCAATTCCCATCTAAAGATTACTTGGCTGCGGCTAACAATGATTACCTAATTCAAGACCAGCCCGGAACGGAGATATAAAATGTCTTGCGGATTTGACCCAAATACATATCCTCCATCTAATGTTATTGTTCAACAAACCTTTATGGGTTTGTCGATTATGGATTTTAGTATCAATCTTGGTTTTAATTCTAATAGCTCTTCGCTATCTGTTAACCTAGTTAAAGATGATGCTAATTACCATACATGGTTGGATTTGAATGGTTGCAGGGATGCTGTTACTGAGGGTTATCATCCTTGGGATAAAAAAGCTTATCCTAAAGAACTTATCGCTCTTTATGGTGGAACTCCTCCTTATCCATTGCGTAACCAAGATATAAGTGGAGACCTTCCTTATTTTCCACCACCGGGATCTCCAGTATATTTCAATTACTATGGCGGTCATAGTTTAACAGCTTCTTGTACTGGAGCTACCTATAGAAATTGTGAGCCTGTTTTTAGTTTTCCCGGCATCTTGACTAAATATGAAAGGGCTTGGAGTTCTTCTGGAGAGACTTATAGCGTATCAATAACTGACCCAAGACAAATACTAGAAAATACAAAAATTATATTAGATGGGTATGCTGGTAGAACAGGTACTGCTGATGGCCATTTTAATATTGACTCCACTAGAATATTTGATGAAGGCTGGAATGGATACTACAACATAATCAATGTTTATGGGTACTATGAGAACCATAGGTTCCAGAATTCGGGAAAAACAAGTGGTGGTATGCAATGGTTTGCTCCCGGTTCAGGCCCAGTTGTAAATGAATATGGGGCAAATACTTTTAGAGGTATTTTACCAGCCATAGACTTCTTGATTAGTGGTACAAATAAAAACTATATAGAAGCAATGGAGCCATTTGGTGGCCCTATTTACTACAACGAAGATGTTAGACAACTAAATGTTGGCGGTTCAAAAAACCCTCCATTTGGATTGCAGAAAAATCTTAGCACAAACATACCATACAATGTTCATAGATACGCTGTGGATCTAAGTGATCTATATAATCTTAGCGCTTATTGGAATCCAAACCCACCAGCGCCGGGAATGTTGCCAGATGATTTTAGAATATCTGGTGAAAGTATGTCTTTACTTCAACTTGTTCAGCAAGTGTGTGATCAAGCCGGATGTGATTTCTTTGTCTGGCTTTATGTGCCAAGACATCCCGGTATGAACTTATGGAATACCCATAGAGACTACTCTGGCATTATCAAAGTAACACCAATTCGCAAAGATCTAAATATTAGAACAGGCGTTCTTAGAGATGCGTTTGATCAATCTTTAATGGTTCCTCCTAAAGGCCCGTGGGTAGATGCAGAGAAAAATTCAACTGTTGTAAGTGCCAATCTTGGTTATGAATTTACAGACCCAATTTCAGGGCAAATGCTGTTAGGCGCACCAAGAACAAGAGTTGTTGGCGTTACACCATTAGGCAATTTTAAATATAGAACAGAGCTTTTTTTCAACGAAGGCGACAAGGCGTATCTATCAGGTGTTCCAGATGAAGATGATGATGACATTCTAAAAGAATTTCTTCCAAGTTCGGAAACTGATGGTGCTTCTCTGCATTTCTTTGAGTACCCTGAAGGAGAAAATCATCCAGCCGGAGGTAAGAAACCATACTTTGTAGACAAAGCTGAAAAAGGTTGGAACCCATATAGTGATACATCTCATAAAGGCATAGACAAAAAGACAGATTTCAAACAAAACTTACCAGCAGTAAGTAATGATGATTACATACCGTGGGCGCACTCAGGGGATTATGGTAAGAGCGTCACTAAAAAAGGAGAAGACGGTAAACAAAAGCGGAAACGTGTGGTAGACCTATTTCAGCTCAATAGAATTAATTCACGCGCATGGTGGGGTGATGAAGATGATGGTTCTGAAGGGCATATGTTAAAATATGGTACTAGTACTATAGATCTATTTCCATGTTGGGGATTTGAATCCCAACAATCTCATTCTTTAAGCACGAAGCTTAATGATATTATTGACCTCAAGAAACAGGGAAAACCAATTAAGGGATTTTTCTGGGATGATGATCCTTATAATGATTTCCACCCAACAGACGGTATATTTGGAACAATAGAATTTTATAATCCCGGTCTTGGTAAATGCGTAGCTATAAAAAACCCAGATGCTGATAAAGATGGTCAAGGAGAGACTTCAACTCAAAGCGGGCCTGATGACGACGGAAACACTACAACAATAAACTATACGGTAGGACAGGACATTCCCGGTCTAGAAAACAAACCTAAGCTTTGTGAATGTAACTATCGCGCCGCTCTAGAAACTAACAACCCTGATGACCCATGTCTAAAACATGGAAATCCAATACCGGGAAAATTCATATCTTATTGTAAGCCATACGCAACATGTAACGATCATGAAGGAAATGGAATCCAAGGATTTAATAATGATGCCGGTAACAAAAATACATTCCATCTAATGGAATTTGGTTGTACGCATGGATGTTTTCAACTAGATGATGCTGGTAATCCAGTTGGTCAACCAATTGTAGCTTATTACACTAAAGACATGGGAGCCGCCCAACCCAAGAAAGGTGATCGCGCTACAGCCTCGGATCAAGCTTGGAAAAATAACCCTCCCGGTACAGAGGGGTCTGCAATTAAAATAATTAGAAGTGATACAGCATGTTCAGAATCTGGAAAATTAGCTAACGTAACAAGAGAAGCTAAAAAAATAGGTAAAGATGGTCTAACGCCAGCAGCCGCTGGCGAAGAAAATAAGTTTGATAGGTCTGGCGGTTTATACGATCCGAAATGCAAAGCGGTTGGGAGTAGGGAATTATGTCTAAGTCATTGTCAAGATGCGAATGGAGAGATGACGGACGAATTAAGCGCAGCGAAATGTAAAAAAGATGGTAATAACTGGTTTGATGCTTTAACAGAAAACTGCAATGGATTCACAGATAAAATAACTGGTAGGGCTATACCAAAAGAAGAAAATCCCTCCCCCGGATACGCTAATGTAAGATCAATAGCGGTACAAAATTCCAAAGGCGAATTAATGCCTGTTCAACCTAGAACAGCAACAATACCAATTGACTTACAACAAATAGGATTTCAAGGTGGGCCAAATGGTAATAGAAATTATGGCGCACAAGGGGCAAAAAATTGGTATTACGCTACAGTCACAGAACTTAGACATGCTGCTGTAAGTAAAGACTCTTGGCTTTCTTATATTTCTCAATTAGGACAATTCCTTCCTTGTCATATGTTTTCTCTGCTTCCAGATGAAACAAGCAAATGGAAAGAGTACTGTAGAGCGCAACATGCTCTTTTGGTCAAAGGTGGTGCTAGTGAAACTGAATTGGTAGCAAAAGGAAACCTTCAAGCTACCGCTAAAGGAGATAAAGCTGGCCTAACAACCACAGCCCGCACAAGATCAGAATCTGGAAACCAAGAAAAAGGAGCAGCTAAAGCAGCAGGTGGATTCCCCTGCGGAGAAGAAGTAGATAGGGGTGGTTTAACTGTATACGAGAAAACCTCCATGCAGTTAGACATTGCATACAAAAAAGTTCAAGAAGTCGCTACGCAATACTACGGAAGAAAGTATTTAATGCCACTTCCCTTTAATCCACCCACAAGCCATATATGTTCTAAGCCTACATTAGGTAAAGACGCATGTGAAGAGCAAGGATTTGATTGGGGGCCACATGGAATGCTTAGTGATTGGTTTGCTAAGTATGGTGTTGGCTTTTGTGAAGATGGTAATGGTTTTGAAGCAGATTTCGCAACTTGTAATGCTAATGGTGGCACATGGCATGATCCAACAGAAGAAATAAATAAATGGGAAATTGTTGGTGCTGGATGGCCCGGAGGAGATAATCCCCTTTCTGATAAAAAAGAGAAGAACCTTGGATATCCTAAAAACATGAACTTTTGGTCAGCAGATGGAAACTTAGAAGCATTTGCTTTATTCCCAGAAAAACCTTCTTATAGGCTTGATGGAGAAGCCCACTTTCTAGACTTTAGAGGGGTAGATCCAGAATCAACGGAAACTGTTCAAAATGACCGTTTTCCGGGCAAGATAGGTAATATGCGATTTGTTAAAGTCCAAGTAGACCCTAAAACTCATTGGCTACCAATAAGAGCAAATTGGGAAATTCAACATGAAAAACAGCATTATAAATTTCAGGCCGGAGATCCAAATACCGAAGCAAAAGAAGTAAATATTGGTAAGGATATAAATGGTAACGATATTATACACAATATAGAGACGCCTGCATCATATGCCAAGGTAGGCCCATTCGATAATTTACAAGAACTTAAAGGTATGAAAACCGTTGGAGACGATGAAGAAAGACCTGTATTTATTAAGGATGAGGATAACGACGACTATAAAACCTATATGGCAATGAAACCATACGCTTTAATTACCTTACCGACCGCTGTTTTATATGGAGAAATAGATAAAGCTAATTTACATGAAGGTAGTAGAAAAGATGAAATATGTATACCTTTAGCAAAGTGCAAAAATGCAAATTGTCTAACCAGTGGATGGGTTATGGGTCAAGATCCAGTAGGAATTGCTAAGCAACAACTACAGAGAATGGCTAAAAATCTAAAAAATATGCCTTTATTAGCGCCAGATTTAGGCAGGGGTTCTATAGCACCGGCTGCTTACAAGCCTTGGCACGCAGCAGTTCCACAACAAAGTAAACACTATAAATGGGGGCCGTGGGCTTTAGGGGTAAATTTTGGTAAGCCAGAATTTCAAATAGATGAAAGTATTCACCCAGCAGCATACAATGGAGAAGAAAAAATGTCTCAGTTTGCGATGAACAGGGTGAAGATGGCATTAAGCAAAAGCCAAAGATATATAGAAAGTGGAAGTGTTACTTTGGCTGGTTTGCCAGCATACGCTTTTGGAAGCCAAATGCTATTAAATCTTAATGGTACAATAGAAGCTGGGCCATATGTTACAGATATGTCAGTGGCGATGGGAAGTAGTGGATTAACCACAACTTATAACTTCTCAACAACACGAAAATTTGGTGATCTTAGTAAGATGTATGAAGATAAGTTTAAACACACCCAATCATCATTAATCACATTAGCGAAACGGTTTGAAGACGAAACGCTAAGAACCAGAAGAGGCAGAGATCAATACCGAAGTTAGAGAAATAAAATGCCAAACGAAACACAACAAGTAAACGATCAAAGATCAGAAGATGAAAAAAATGACTTTAGTCATTTGATGATATCAAGTGCTAATTATGTTAATCCCGGCGTTGAAATGAGGGATTCAACTAATCAAACCATGAATTGGAATAAACATCCAGAATATGGTAGCAGCACTATGACAACCAATGATGCTAATGCTGCAACTGCAACTGGGCCAATGGGTACTCATATGCAGCAGTTTCCTAGCGATGAAGCTTGGCATAGAAGTGGTGGTATGTCTTTGGACGGTTTATTTGTTCCATATTCAACAAACTTTGTGATTCAGAGTGATAAAGGTAGATTAGACAGTAGCAACATACCTTCTGCTATGTCTGCGATGTCTGCTTTTGAAAGACCTTATAGTAAAAAAACAGAAGATGGTGTAAAAGATACCATTCCTTGGTCAACAATGGGTCACGAAAGAGACTTAGGTAAAAACGCGCCAAGTCCTTCGTTTATTACATCTGCTTCACTTAATCCATTTGCTTCTGGTCATAACATTAACTGGGTTAACAGAAACAGAACCATAACTAATCCAAGTATCGAAGAGGCTGGATATGCTTCTGATGCCGCTCCAATTAATAGGGCTGCTGAAGAATCATTGGACACCGCTAGACCCGTTGGCCTAAGAGGGCCAATAGTTATGTCTGGATGGGGTTATGATGCTACGACTGGACATCCAGTTCCAAACTTAAGACACGATGCTGATAATAGATATGATGAATGGGGAAGTTCTAATTATGGTAGACAGCGCTATGTACCAAATCAATTAAAGGCAAAAACTAAGGGTGGTATGCAGCATGACTTTAAGCACTTTTTACCGCAACACATGCGAAGGCCAGATAAATGGAAAGTTGGCCCAATTGACTTAAGATGGGATCATCAAAGAAAAGTATGGGTTGGAGGTAAGCATAATGGAATATTTTTATCGAAAGCCGCTAAATGTATAATGCCAAAAGCTGGTTTGGATGGTAACAACTCATTTAATTTTGGCGTAGGTGGCAATGTTAATGCTCCCGGTAGGTTATATAGAAATCCATGTCCATCACATGATTGCACCTATACTTCTTATTTTCCAACTAGCGTGTACTATCCAGATATAGAAATATATGATCCAGAAGATCATAACTGGTGCGGTGCTTGTATGACAAGAGGCGACCTTACGGCGTGTAATGATTTCAAAGATGGCTGCTCTCCTTTTTATGACGCTATTATAATAAGACCTGTTGATGAGATGGTAGGAAAACCTAACACTCTCACCGAATGTACTGATAAGTTTAGAAAAGTCCAAGGCGGTGCGCCCGGAATGAGAAGGGCTGGCAACCCTTGTCATGGTTGGGGTTCTAGCTATTTCGGTCAAAAAGAATCAATTAATGAAAAAATAGGTAAAGATGACACATGGACACAGCACGCTAAATCAATAATGTATGAAAAAGTGTTTATTGAAAACCCATTAGGTCAAGGGTTGATGGTAGGAGATGCTTTTTTTAGTTATGATACTGGTAAGAGAATAATATATGAATATCAAAGATCTACAACTCCTAGTTGTGGAGCAGAGGCTGGAACTAAAATAACAGTAAAAGAAGCCATACCAGTTCATATTATACTTCAGGCAGAATTTTACGGCATGGAGATTGTTACCCATGCAGGTTGTGATAGGGGTGAAATGGCCGCTTGTTCAAAGAAATTTTTCGCTCAAGGGTTTGCTACAGCAGAAGACTGTGGCCCAGATGATGATTATCCACAAACAGCAGGACTCTGATGGCAATAGGCGATCCGTGGGATTCATCATATAATCCCGACATAAAAAACTTAAAGAACCAGATTACTGGTGAACCAGTATGGAAACCAGACGCTTCTGATGAAGTGTCTCAAGATAGTCCTATGACTATTAAGAACCGTAAAAGGGGTAGGTTTTGTACTGAGGGTTGTGGCTGTATAGATACTTATTGTAGTAATCTAGCTGGTGGAGAATGTAAACTGCCTCCAGAAATAGCAGTTACTATACTAAGAGATCCTAATGGAAGATATTCAGCTAGGGCTGGTATAGCTGGCGGTGAAGGCGAAACAATACATCTAAAATATTCCAACGGTGCTTGGAGGGGTAGTAGGTGTTGTTCTCATGATACAGATGGCCCATTGGAATATGCTTGTGACCCCTGTAAAGTTACTACCCTACCAAACGGTAAGCCCTCAGAGTGCCATCATGCTAATAATAAATACAAGCACCTAAACGCCAAAGGTCAAGACAATGACACTTTTGAAACAAGAGGTGGCTTTGACTATAAGCAAGCTTTAGAAGGTGAAATGTGGCCTAGAAGAGGTATAGACGCTTGGCTTAAACCAAGTGGCTACGATCAAAATCTAGAAAATATATCTTCAGATATGCTGATTCAAGAAGACGGTGTAGAAAAAACCAAAGGTGTAGTAACATGGTCTGATGAATACGCTCGTGTAAATATTAAGTCTGTTGAAAAAACAATTCAGCTTGATGACGATGGTTATGTAGTTGGCTTTTCTATTACCAACGGTCACGAACCAACTGAAGATAGCGACTCAACTATTGAATACGATACCACTGGGTCAACTAAAACTGGGTGTATTGAAGATGGCGCTGTGCCAATAAAGAAAAGACCTTACTGTAGAGATTCAATTACTGGATATAGAATTCAACAAGTATGTTCGGACACACAATATAAAAACAAAAAAGATTGTGAAGAAGCAGTTGATGGTGACGGTAACAGAGCTGCAACTTGGCTTTACGGTGACGAAAATACATGTATAGAAGCAGGAAAATGTGAATCCCCAAATATTGCAGGAAAAGGCGAAGATAAAAGCAGAAACGATAGAACCACTGACCATAACAACCAAGAAACTTGCGAGGCTGCATTTGAAAGTGGAGATCCGTCTTGTTTTGGTTCAGATGGAAAATCTGTAACTGGAAACGACCAAGCGACATGCGAAACCAATGGTGGTATTTGGTATACAAACAGATTTTATCCTAACACATGGGTTACTTGGGAATACGAAAAAAGATCATGTTGCGGTGGAAGAATATTAGACCAATTCCATCCATACCACACACCCCAAACCTCTGGTGGTGGAAACAACACAAGAAAAAGTAGTATATGTTTTACACCTTATCAAGAGGTCATACTATCTCCGTCTTTTACTAGTGGTTTTGTTGGCCCTAGTAGTCTGGCTGATGGAGGCTGTACTGGAATTACCAATCAGTCTGACAGGTCTTGGTTTTGGCAAGACGTAGAAAGCTACTGGACTCTTCTTATTAGACCTTGTAATTTCTGGGGTTCGTGCCAAGAAGAAGGTAAGCCAAGACCAGACCCAGCAGATGTTATGGATGGCCCAGATAATTACTGGGAAACCACATGCGGAGAAGAAATACTGCTCTATCTTCCCGTAGACCAATTTGTAAACTGCTCTAATTTTAATCTAACACTTAGTCAAGAATCTGGACTGAGATCTGGATGGATTGAATCTTATGATGGTTGGGATAGCAGAATGGGTAGTCATGGACATGGCAATCCTGTAGGCGACCAAACATTGAATGAAGGTTGGACTAATGTTGGTCAAGTTACCACTATGTGGGGGATACCCGGAGATGCTATAGAAAAAGATCAGTATAGTTGGTGGTGTGGGTATCCTGATGCCAACTTTGATGGTATTCCTGATGGTGGTGGTGGCACAGAGAATTGTAGTTCATACGTTTATTACAATTCGGGCGCTCCTAGACCTTGGTTACAAAACGCAAAAGGCTTTGATAATTTCTATGGCTTTAATATGCAACCACAGCCCTTTAAGGCTACGGAAGAAAAGCAGAATAGAGCAAAGCCAATGAGACAAGCCAGTGAAGATCATAAATACTGGCAAATGTGTGGTATATCAGCATTAACTGGTCATGGCGGTGGTGGTCACTGGTTCTGGAATCTCGGCCCAGACTTCTTCTTTTACTATGACTTTGCAGCATATGATGAAATTGGTTTCACCGGCAAGCCCGGAGGGGCTAGGCAGGGTTACGTTAAGTCTGGAGGTGTTTGTGAAGCAGCTTCTACTAAATTAGAGAACTATATTAAATCTCATGTTGGTATGCTCTCAAGGGGAGACTGCGCTCGTAAAGGTGGAGGCGCACCATTACTCGTAGGCTGGCAAAATACAGAACCGGGACTGTGTCCTGATTATAGTGCTTCTTCCAAAAATGAATGTGGTGAAAAAGGTACTTGCGTAAATCAAGATGATACTTATGGTCAAGAAACAGCAGAAGACTGCGAAAATTCAGGGGGTAAGTTTACAGCATGTGCAGCATGGGACGAGGGATGTACCATTGATGGGACACGAGACGGTATAAAAGTTCAAGTAGTCACCAATCCAGATTCTGCCATAGGTGAGCATAAACACAGAGACGCAGAAAATAAAGTAGAATGTGAAACACAAACAAGTGAAGGTGGCGCTGGTGGTAAATGGTATGAAGGGTGTTTTTCTGTTGCAGACCCAAATGCAGACGAATGTCCAGAAGTCGGAGATGTTCCAGAGGCAATACTTTCTATTTTACTAGGAGAAAGAGAGGGTTCCTGCACATTCAAAAAAGATGGCGAAGACGTTGTTGTGTCAGGGTCAGAAAGCGAATGTGAAGCAAAAAAACAAGAAGAAGGAGTAACCGAAGTAGAATTTGATCCAGATCAAATTGGTAGTTCAGATTCTTCATACGACAAAAGGGCTGGCAACGGTTTAATCAAACTGCGTCCTTCTGGCCCAATGTCTACAGAGTTCGCAAATGTTGCCGGTATATTAAACGGAAAAAGAGATGGTAGTAATTATTCTCCTTATGAGCTTACCGAATTTGGACTAAAGAGAAACAGAAGATTGTCTAATGGTGCGCAGGTTGGTCATTCTTTAAGCTATTGGCATGAAACTGGGCTTTATCCAAGAGGTGAAGTTGCTAGTTTTGTTAATGATTCTTGCATGGGTGTCTCTAGCGGAAAAAGGATAGAAGATGCAGCCAACACTAATCCAATAATGATAACCTCAAGAAATCATGGGTTAAAGGATGGAGACCTTGTTAACACATGGGGTGTTATGGGTAACTTTGGCGCAAACGTCATGAACACAGGTGAGTGGAGTGAAACTCAGTGGGAAGATAAGCTATACAAAAAGTGTACCGGCCCTAGTTGCGATGAACCAACTTGGCCTAATGCTAGATGCCCACATACCACAAAATGTGTAAATAAAGAGACTGGTGAAGAGATAGAAGATAAGGCTGGTGATAAGTTTGGTTGTCTACAAGGAAGTTGTAGCAAAACAAGAGCGGATGGTTCAGAGTGTACGTCAGAGTCTTTTTGTACTGGGTCTAAAGATAAATGCGCACAAGAAGGAGACGATGGAAAATGTCCAGATGGTTTTACTCCTGATCCAAATATTCCTCCCGGTGGAGAATGTAGGTGTGTAAACAAATTATGGGCAGGAGACGACGATGAGCCATTAGGGTGTGAAGGCGAATGGAAAGGTGGGGAAAATATGGAATTCCAAACCTTCTGTGATAACGATAAGTATTACGCCTGTTCTGGATCAATTATTAAAGGTAAAGAACCTCCACCGGCAGACTTTTTTATAGTACAAAATACAACAATTGATACATTTGATTTATATACATGCGATAAACATCCAGTGGATGGAAGAATTGCAAATAGAATCAATCTTGATACTACAGAATGCCCAGATGAATCCCCAAAGGTTTGCGTTCAAAATCCAGATATAGGCACATACGAAACAATTATAGAAAGTATTACAACATCTGTTACGGTCAATCCATCTGAGTCTGGATTTGGAGTTCCAACGGTTACGGAGTTTGTCGCAAAGTGTGTTACTTCAGCCGGTGAAGATGTTACTCAGGGCGTAGGCCAAAAATCAAAAGACATATATGACGGGCATGAAATTGATAATGCTCCAATAAGCGCCAGATATACTTGTAATGGAACATCTACAACCTGCGAAGAAAAAGATTGCTTAGCTGTTGATTCGACTCATAGGTGGATAACCTCACAAAACCTTAAAGATGACCCATTAACCGTACTTGAAGAAGGTGAAGCTCAGTGCGGTAATTATGGCGCTTGTTCCATAATGGGAGGAGATTTGATCTCCACCGCTTCAGCAATCACTAGGGATGAATGTATACTCTTAGCTAAAACATACAAATCATATAATCCAGACAAGAAGCCAGATCATAAAGAACAAAAATATGTCAACATGTGTCTTGATTTAGATGGCAATTCTGATTCTAGCGAGGAAATGGTTAGTGCATCAGATGATCCTGATGAATTAGAAAAAAGATGTAAGGAAAAACACTCTGCCTGCTTTGATATGAGCGGTCAAACAAAGTTGGATTACCTTAGTGATGAGGGATTATGTATTAATAATGGCGCTATATGGAAAGAGCCGCAAGTTCTTAAAGGTAATTATCATGAATGTGTAGACAAAGGCTTAGCTGAAGAAAACAAATGGGAAGAAGCTATATCGGAATGTTGGTATCAAAACCAATGGAGAGGCTCTGCCTCTGTGATGTCATTGCAAACTGATGGAACAGGTAACACTTTTGGAAAACCTAGCGTTGGGGTTTGGAGAGCCTGTCCATTTACTGGCCAATGGGTGCTTTATAACAACCAAGATGATATTGGTATAGAAGCTGGATATATTGGTCATCTGGGACAAGATGTAATTGATAATAGATATAGGCTTGGTCTTGGTGGGCCGGGATATAAATGGGAAGAAAGAGCAAATGATTATTGGGTTCAAATTGAACAAAAGGGCATTTGTCCTGTTTGCTGCGATCATTTCATGCCGAAAAATCTTACGGCAACACTTAATGAACAAAGCAGTCAAATTCTTGACATAATTAATTGCGGTCTTGAAAAATGTACGCACAACCCAAGCATGGGCATGAAAGCTAAATATGATGGCTACTGCTGTTCCGATGACGGTCATAAGTGCGATCTGACCGATGTTGCAAAATGTCAAAATGGCGAAAAATGGAGAAAGTTTGGATTTTGCAAAGGTGAAGATGGTCAAGATATAAACTGTGTTGGATGTGATATAGATGAAAAACACACTGATGGAAAACATGAGGGTAAAAACGAATGTGAAATACGTGGAGGAACATTTCAATCAAGTTTGAATGGCCCAGAAGATTGCGATGCACATGTTAGACAAAGAGTAACTCAATGGGGAACAACAAATTGCAGAAGATGCTCTGATGTTTATTCTTCTCAACACAAAGTTCCAATGATTGGTGGTAGCCATCCAAATTCTCAAAATACATTTGAAGGCGCGTCTTGTTGTCCAAATTGTGAGTGCTTATATAACCATCAAGATAAAAGTAAACAGGGCTGTACGGCAAAATATATGGATTGTTCGACAGCTATTTCATGTTTACCTGAGTGTAATGCAGATACTAAAGGTCTACGTCAGCAACTCGGAGAACTAGAGGCTGAATGTAAAGAATATAATTTTGGCGGTAGTGCAATAGTATACAAATGGGATTTTAACCCATGTTCTTGTTTTCCCCATTTTGTTCCTTTGTCTTGTGAAAGCGAAGGTTTGGTTAGTGGAGGGGCAGACGATTCTTGTGACCGTAATGGAACCAGTAAAGGTGGTCAAACTGGACATGAAAATACAGGTGGTTGTTATAAAGATGGTAAATTAAACGAAGACAAGAAAAGATCAGGTGGCGCTAGTAAATCAGATTGTTCTAGCGATGAAGAGTGGAGGGCAGGATCTAATGGTTGTGGGTTTAGAGAAATTTCAACAACCGCAGACGCTAGTTGTTATGACATAAACAATTCTGCTAAACCCGTGGGTACAACTTGTCCCGGTTTGGGATCTGTGGATGTCCCAATGGAATTTGACGGAGTTGTTTGGAGGTCAGACTGGACATTAATGAATACCGTTGGTACGCACCAATGTGATCTTGGACAACATAGATTTAAATGGAGTAGTAATTGTAGACCATCAGGGCCAACAGATGGATCTTGTAATCGTGCTGGAGGTTTTAGTACAGGTAGTGAAATAACGGCTGTTGGTTCAGACTGTGATGCTTGTGACTCAGCACAAAATGGGGGAATAAGCGGAGGAGTCCTTACAGATCGTTTTGGGTGTAACCACAGAAACGCAAGACCACCATCACTTCCAAAAGATGGACATTTTATTAGATTGGTAATGGGTTGTGGGTCTAGCATACCCTCTATAGATGCTTATGGAACAGGTCGTGTTCTACAAGGAGGTTTTGATAATGCCTCATCCTACAATGATAATGGAATTAATATATGGGCAGAAATAACTAATTGTACATTCACTGATTTCCAAGGTTCGGAAAGTCAAAGACTTGATAGATCAACAATTATTTCTGGTTCTCCTCCATGTCCGGGTTCTTTCTGTAAAGTGATACCAAGAGTAGCTGAAGGAGGCCCAACACAGCTACAAAGAGTATATAGCTTTGCTGGTTCTCCATGTATGAATACAACACTTTGTGGGCCAAGAGGTGCTTGCCACGCAGCCGAATGTTGTACTTATACAGGAATGGATTTTCCATTTCTGCTTGCTGGCGCTGTTTGGCATGGAGCTATTGCATGTTCTCAAGGAGGTGATATTGATCATGTATGCAAAGCTAGTGGTTTTGACCCTCTTCATCATCCACCAGCAGAACAATTTGATGTCGCTTATGTTAAAGACGTAGATGCTGTAACTGGAGAAGCAACTCTTGTTGTTAGAGCTTATCCTCCTACATTTGGTGGTATTCATTGTGATTATCCAGAGGGAACTCATGTAAGTATTGGATTGGCAAACTTAGCTGATGCCGAATTTGACACACTTGGTGGCTTTGCTAGAGATAACAAATCAGCAAATCCCTATCTACCCGCAGGCGGTACAATATTAACCGAAGCAATACCTTATGGGGACAACCCTCCCACAGAGGATGGAGATAGAGGTAGGGGTTCTGGCGAGTTTATGGAAATAAGGGTTGCTAATATAGCTCCTCTCGTCACTAAAAATCCTAGAAAAAATAGACACTTAAGAATCTATGACAGAGCTAGAGTAGTGCAAGGTAGCGATGAAAATGGAGACCCAATTGAAAGGGTTGAAACAGCTACGTCTTTTGATGACATGAACATGAAGTTGAACTTGGATCTTCCGGGGCCATATGGATTAAAGCCTTGGCCAGTAGATCATCAAACCCATTCAAGTACTGGTATGAACAAGTGGCCTAAAGGAACTCCTCATTCACCAATAGCCGGAAGAACAACACCTACAGAAAGTTTGATTATGGATGCATCAACATCCTTAAATCAACCGGGGAGAATTGGCCCTATTCCGACTATGGATAACTTAAATAGAATGTTTAGGTACAAAGAGGTGGATATGGGAGGAACAACTACTCCAATTCCAGAGATAATGCCAGTTGAGCCAGTTATGATTAATGAATTTCATAACGTGTATGAATACAGTGACGAAGAAGGGTATTGTTTAAATTCAAATTATAAAGACAGAGACTCTTGTGAAGGCGATGGCAAGTCTTTTTGGGCGCCAAAGTTCTTATACACAAAAGTTAAAACTGATTATGAGCATGACTTATCAGACGCAGAAAAAGTTGTAATAAGCGGAAGTGTAACTTATCCAGCAACATGCAAGGGAGCAAGATTAGGATTTTGTAACTGTAAAGATGGAACAAGTGATTGTGATAGAGATTTAAATATAAATGAATGTAATACTGGAACTTGTATTGATACCCAACTTGGGCCTACTTCTAAATGGGTAAGAAAAAATCAAGATCCTAATGCAGATTTAATTACTACAGAACAAGACTGCATGACAGCCAGCGCAATAAAGCAACAACAAGGATCTATGGGCGATGGCATTAGTGAAAATAAAGTATCAATTCCACCATTAGTATTTAAGAAAACTGGTGAATGGACACAAGTATATCCAGAGACGACTGGCTGGGTAAGTGAAGCCGGTACAGACGGAGAAGAAACCGCAGGTGGTGGAGACGAATTTATCTGCGAAAAAGTATTTGGTGGAACATGGGTTATAGGCACAGTTAATAACGAAAGAGCTAAAGATGGGTCATATAAAGATCCTACTAACTCAAAACCAAAACCCTTGCATTTAAAGAAAAATGGCTTTTCAGAAGGGTGTCCAGTTGGGTGCAGACTAAATGGTTTTTATCTAAAAGACCCTTGCGAGCCACCAAGCGAAAATTACCCACAGGGGCAATGTTTTGAATGTGTAGAAACCGTTAGCAAAGATGAGAACGGAAAAGAAAAAAGACTAATGAGATGTCCTCTTGGCCCTGCTGATGGAGCTTATGTCGCAAGAATGAGGGGGTGTCAAAACTCAAAATACGATTCTAAAGAAGACTGTGAAGAAAACGGTTGGACTTGGTGGGGACATATAGAAGACTACCGACACGAGTTTGCCCTACATAATGAATTGCAAATAATGACACATGACGCTTCTCAGTTAAGATACAACTCAGATGACAAGCGCATGAGTCCAGTGGGAAGTCAAGACAAACCAGACTGGATATATGACCTGTCACAACACCCACAAGACCTTACTTTAATAGACGATAAAGCTTCTTGTGAATCAATTAGAGACACTGCATGGACATTAGTCGGTACTGATGCTCAATGTGTTAATCTGAGAAGATTGGACTTACATTTTCCTGAAGTTTTCTCTGGAGAAGAATCAGGTACCTCAACTTCAGCAGCCGTATTTGAGCTTTGCAATAAGTCTGACAACTGTGAAGTGGTTGAAGAATTTAAGAACTGTATGGATGTGAGTTCAGACGTATTTGGAGAGTGTATCACGCTAGATGGTAACAACCGACCAATATTGAATGATACGAGAAAGAAAGATTGTAGTGGTGTCTTTATTGGCCCAGTAGTAACAACTGACGCAGAAGGCTGTCTTAAAAAACCATTGCAGGATGAATCATTAGACTATGCGGTAGTTAATGATTTTGTGTGTGCAGACATACAAAACGAATTCTATACCGGCGAACCAAAAACCCCAAAAGAATGTACTGATATTGCAATGGGAATAGTTGCCCCGAAAGGCAAGGTTGTATCTTATGGAAAAGATGAAGATAAAGTTAATCCAGTTACAAAAATGAACCTACTTGCAGAATTGTCTTCTCCCGCAGCTATAGCTATGGGAAGCGATGTTGGGATAGGAGCAGCTCCTAAAAACTTCAAGGGTGTTATATATGCCCCACAAGTAAAAACAGAAGGTGATTACTTACCTGAAAATGAAAATCATCATGAATATGCAGATCCTCATTGGAGGGCAGTATGGAGTAGGCATGGTGGAGGATTCAACATTGTAGTTGGAAAACGAGCGCCGTTAAATAATTGCAGACAAGCCAATAGTGACAAGCCAGTTAATATGGACTTTTACTTAAGCTTTCAGCAGATATGCTGTAATGAAAAAGGGCCATTAATGTTTCATGAATGTGGTGAACAATGCTATGATCATTATATGGGGCCGCATTTAGTACCATTACCAGAAGCTCTAGGAATATATGGCGAATCAGTAATTCATGTAAATATCCATGAATAGCGAGGAAAATATGAAAGGTTTCTTTAAAGAAGAAGAAGAAGATATTAATCCGTTGGCACAAAGATACCCTAAAAGAAGACAGCACAGGGTGTTTTCATCGGACGTAAAAGAAGAGGATTATGAAGCTCCTGTACGACCAGCAGAGACTCCTTGTGAATGTCCATTTGCTGATGGGTCAAACGCGATAATGTGCGATAGGCATAAATGTATAAAAAGTAAGTCTCTTCATCATTTATGTAAAACCCGAATGGATTATTATAACATGTGGGAAAGCGGAGAAGGCCCAATGCAAGACCCTATAAGTCAAATGCAGTATCTTGAAAAACCTGAAGATCCATTTTTTGCAAACAAAACCATTGTTAAGCAAAATTCTGATGATTACACTTCGGAGTTTTTTATGGGCGATCCTGAGATACCAGCAGAGTCGAGAGGTTTAGGGGATACAATAGCCAAAATAACTAAAGCTACGGGTATAAAAAAGGTTACGAAGACTGTATTTGGAGCTATAAAAAAGGATTGTGGATGTAAGGAAAGGCAAAACAAGTTGAATAAACTATTTCCCTATAAAAAAGGGCAAGAGCCTAAAGGTAAAACAAAAGGCTTTTTCGAGTAATGGTGTATAATAATATAGAATTTAAGCTCTAAGGAGATTAAGAATAATGGCATCCATAAGTTTTTATGCTGGAAGTACAGCTATCAACAACCTATCAGGCTCTGGCTTGGGGTTTTTTGGTGGTTCTTTCGGTCAATCTGTACAATTAAATAGCTTTCAAGATACTACGTTTATTACCGATGGTAATGGTACTACTAATGGTGGTGCTGGTAATAATATGAAATACTCTACTGATACAACCTCGTTTGCTGCGGGAGTTGTACCAGCTACTGGTCTACTGTGGATTCCCAATGAAAAGGCCAGTCTCAATATTAGATTTAGCAATGATAGCGCAGTTAGAACGCAGAATGTAAAGTTAAGAATTTTTGATAGAACCAATAAAGATCATCCAGCTAGTGGCGTTATCACTAGGGTTGCAGAATTGCTACACCCATCCTCTTCTTACATAGTAGAAGGCTCTGGTGACAATACATGGTGGGGAAGCGCTTCTCACACAGGCTCAGATGCGCAAGGAACCTTTATTGGATCTAAAAACCCAAGCGGTAGACTTCCAGATGGAACTAATACCGTAGGCGGTAGTGGTATTTATGTTCCTTTAGCTAAATCTCCGGGGCCAAGCGGTTTTTATGCTGGTAATGGGTCGGCTAACACAGGGCAATACCATCAACATGACTGGTACGTTGGAATAACAGCATCCCCAGATAGTATTGGAAGCAAGACTCAATACGGTCTATATGTAGAGCTTGAATATCTGTAATCCCCTTATCGCTCTACGCGCCCCGTTAATGATGTTTTAGCGGGGCTTTTTTATTTGTTCCATATTAGAGCGCATCCACAGTAACATCCCCATTCTTTTGAGAAATCATAGGTGTTATGGGATTCGGAACTTACTATCTCTTCGTAAACCCTCTTTGAGTCATGATGCTCTTCTTCAGTGTCATCAAGGAGAATATACTGACTTCCCCCTAACACATTACGGGATATTTCAAAGTCATTTATTACAGATTGTTTTTGATGATCCCCATCTAGAAAACAGAAGTCAAAAAAGCTGGTAGGATAATTCCTAACGGCCTCTTTTATTAGTTCGGTGTTTTTCTTTACTGAATCTGTATTGTGTGTTAAAAGGTTATTGTCCACCCTGTGGTATTCCTCGGAGTTAGATACGTGAGGATGAACAATTACCTGTTTAACATTGTTTAAATCAATATCCACCAGTTTAGTAATATCAACAGTAACAACCAGTCCGTCAGGTTCGTGTTCTTCAAAATATTTTTGGAAGACAGCGGTAGATTGACCAATATGCGTTCCTATTTCTAGGCAGTATTTTGGTCTAACATGAAGAAGAGAAGCGTAAAGAGCATCTCTAAAATAACGATCTGGTTTACCCGCTGGGGGAAATTTATCTGGTTTATTTATCATTCTTCTTTTTGGGTGTCTGGGTTCCATTTTACCCAACCGCCATTGTTGAGCCAGTTACCTTCTTTATCTTTACGTTTGGGGAAGAGTCTTCCACCCTTCTTCATAACGCCGAAGGCCAGCTTAGCTCCACAATCTAAACATTTCAGTTCATAGTATAGATTGTCTTCTACATTCCTAACTTGGAATCTGATGTTTTCACTACCGCATTTACCACACTTGGTTTCTGCGAAAATTTCTTGGAAATTAGCAAGTTGCTGAAATACTTCAACTTGTGTGTCGCCCTCAATCTCTACGCTGACTGGGCCTTTTGTATATGTTACTTTCATGTTATCTCCAATTAACGTTGTAACCCTTGATTTTATCAGGAATCGGACTGCCGTTCTGATAAGTGTTTAATACTTTAATCATCTTTTTTGCACTATCTTTAGTGACATCGTTTATACTACCATAGGTGTTTTCTCCTATGTTAATAAAACCTAAGACATCAATATCTAATTGATTGCACCTATTGTCAATAAATTGAATTTGTTGCCCACTAATTCTTTTGTCTGACTCATAGTCTCCAGAAGTTGGAGCTTTCTTAACAGACTCTTGAACAATGTTTACAATGTCTTTTTTGGCTAATTCTTCAGCAGCAAGACATCTGAGTTTTAGAGCCTTTCTTAAAGCCCTCCCTTCAGCCCTCGTGCTAGCAGTAGCGACAGGATGAGCGCAAAACAAATCATCAGTATTACCATGCCACACATCCGCTACCTCTTTGAACGTTTTCAGCGTTCCGCTATTTAACCAGTTAAATGTCACCTTGAATATAACTGTAGCCCTTCCCGGCCCATTGCTATCCGTCGCCGGAAAAACTTGTTCTGGCCCAGACTCTACAATGTCCCCTAAAAGGAATTCTGCTATTCTGCGTAATCCAGCACATATTGGATTTCCATCAATCATTTCATTACTATGAAAATGAGCCATGACGAAATCATTCCATTCGTCACTAAACATAGATGGTCTATTTTCTTCCCCAGAACCTTCTTCTACCACAGCTTCTTTTTGTGGTTCATCTTCAAGGTTTTCGTCAAATACATCAAAGAGTTCTTCTGGGTTTGGTATTTGCATTGTTACAAAATCTTCATCTTTAGCCATGATAGCCTCCACAAGTTCAACTAAATCTTTTTTCTTTGCGCTATTAGGAATAGCACAATTATGTTCTTCCAAAATTTGCTTCAATTCTTTTATTGTTTTACTGTTATACGTCATGATTCAATTTCAATTAATCTTTTTGACACAGGGGGAAATTTCTTTTCTATTTTTTCTAGTTCTACAATAATGCCATTCAGGGTGTCTCTCATGTTTTTCTGAGACAAATTCCTGATGATATTTTTAACTCGAAGGATTACAAACCCTCTGTTAATAAGTAAACCGGCTTTTTGAGCGTCTGATCGAATATTTCTTTGAAGGCTTTCTTCTCCCCAGATTGGCAAAAAGTGAGCAGGGCCATCAATCTCAATAGCGGTCTTAAGGGACGGAACGAATAGATCAACCTCTAATTTATCATTCGCTACTAATCCACGCTTATGAAAGATAACTTCGTATCCAGCTTTTGTCAAGCCTTCGTGGATAAATTTTTCAATTTTTGAGCCTTCTTTACTCGCTTTTCGGACGGCTTCAGCGGCTAATTTCCGAAGATTAGCTTTGTCCTCGTCAGACATTTCTCGCCATTGCTTCTTGGACAACTGGGAGCGTCTTTCTCGTTCCTTGTCTTCCATTTCATCCCAGTAATTTGCCATTCCGTTACTAATCGCAACTTTTTCGGCTTCGGTTCTTTTTTTACCTTTGGTGGGGTGTTCATGTCTTCCGCTTTGAATAGCCACCGTTTGAGCTTTACTCTTGTCTCTTAACGTAACACCAAGAGTGTTTAAGGCTCTTCGGATCTTATTTGGATACGTTTTTAGATCTTGAGCAATCTCATACGTACTCTTATTTTGTATGGTATATTGCTCAATAATATACTCTTTGTACTTGTTTATAAATGCACTACTCATTTGTTATCCTCACTAATTTTTCTATGTTAAAATCACTAACTATACCATCAACATCTCTATTGCAATAATTTTTAATAGCAACTGCATGATCCTTACTTCTGGCTATTAATTTTATTGTAGGGTCTGTAAAAGCTTGAATTGTAGTTTCAAATTCCTTGCCGTGTCTTCTAGTCCATTCTAAGTCCCAAACGTAAAAGTACTTTTTCTTCGGGGCAAAACATTTCTTTAATGAAATTGCAGTAGAAATACTAGTAGCAAATAAAGAACCCTCAAAGTTCCATATTTCACTTAGGGACATAAAGGAAAATTCTGGATTTAGCACGCTTGCTGTAGAATTTTCAAAAAACACAACAAAGTCATCACGATTATCGGATAAATAATTATTTATATTCTTTATCAGATTAAAAGATAGTTGACTTGAGCTAGGCTCTGCTATCATAAAACCAATTTGTTTATTTTTTTGCATCTGCTTCTGCTTTATTGTTGATGTACCATTCCACAGTTTGTTTTATACCCTCTTCGGCTTCAACTGGTTCTATCTCTACATAATCTTTCATTCTGGTTGTATCAAGTAGTTTTTTCATTTGTCCATCAGGCTTTTCTGTATTCCAGAAAACTTCACCCTTGTATGATACTGCTTTTGATATATATTCTACCAGAGTTTTTATGCTAATGTCTTTACCTGTTCCTATATTAAGCGGAATAGATGGATCATCATATTTTTCTAAGGCTTGTATAATAGCCTCTGCCGCGTCATAAACATACATAAATTCTCTCATAGGAGCGCCTGTTCCCCAGCATTCAACAGTATCTTCTTCCTCGATGACTGCTTCTACAAATTTTCTTATCAAAGCACCGACAACTTTAGTCCTAACTAAATTGAACGTGTCGTTTGGCCCGTACAAATTTGTAACACACACTGTAGCTGCATTAAGTTCGTATTGATCGTTATACGCTTCTGCTGCAATTTGTAAGGTTCTTTTTGCTATGCCATGCGCTCTAATTGTTTTGTTAGGAAGTCCATCCCAAAATGTTTCTTCGCTTAGCGTATCCATTCCCGTGTCTGGATATGCACATGATGTCATAATTGATAGAACCTTTTTTACACCAACATACTCACATGCGTGATGAATATTTAATCCCATCACGGTATTTGAATAAAAAATGTCGGCAGGATACATTCTGTTAAACTCTATTCCACCGTTGTATCCAGCGGCGTGAATACAAAAGTCAGGCTTTACCGTTGTTAAAAACTGAATAGTTGCATTTAAATCGTGAAGATTTACCTCTCTATGTCTAAGGATTATTGGCTCGCCGCCTTTGTCTTTGACCTTAGCAGCGATAGCCGAACCAAGAAAACCCTCGCCGCCAGTAATTAAAACTTTAGAACCTTTTATATCTATCATGAATACTGATGCCTTATTTGTAAAATTGGTGCTACCTTGATTAGCTCTTTAATACCTGTCTTCATGTCTACATCACACACAAAGCCCTCATCTTCTAATTTATTATAGCTAACTTCATAATCTCTTTGATCAGCGTCTGTTCCTATTTCTTCGTAATGAACGAAGCAGTTTGTTTGCTCTTTTACATACTCTGCAAGTTCTCGTTTAGTCCAATTAAGATGATTAGCACCACAATTATAAACTTTGTGATTCCAATTTCCCATGTTCTCTACGCCCATAGTAAAAGCTTTTGCCATGTCTCTAACATGGATAAATGTTCTGCGAAAATCTGCTTGGAAAATAGTAAGGATGCCATTTGTTAAAGCCTGATAAACAAAATCGTTTACAAGCAAGTTCACCCGCATACATGGGCTAACACCAAACCC
>CEUI01064456.1_pt1 | contig 45903 bp, 37 predicted proteins | sample 531411 | NCBI WGS metagenome assembly CEUI01 (sample SAMEA2622841, study PRJEB7988) | marine metagenome | isolation source: saline water (ENVO:00002010), including
CGGCTGCCGCCCGCCCACAAGTTGGCACGGAACCTGCTGTGTATAGGTATGAATATGACACGCAAACAGTTCGAATTAATTGCCGAAGTTATCAGCAAGTTAGACGTAGACAACGAGAAGCGGGCAGAAATTGCGATTGCCTTCTCTGACGCGCTCGCCTCTACAAATGAACGATTCAACACAACCACCTTCACTGTAGCCTGTATTAACCGCAAAGCTCTTGAAAGAACCAAGCAAGGGGAGGTTGATTTGAGCGTGCCCTTATTCAACAAGGAGCAAACTAGCCACCGCAAAGTGAAAGACTTGGCATGAAACCTGCTCTGTATAAGGTATGAATAACATGAATGAAGCAAACCTCCTCCTCAACAACGAAGTCAAAGTGACTGACCACCGTAGTCAATTCGTTGGTCAAACTGGTTTAGTTCGCAAGGTAATGGCTGATGGTCGCACCCTTGAAATTGAACTGGCCCACACCAACGGCATGATTGTCCTTCTGGATGTTACCCTTGTAAGCGAGATTCAAGAGCGGACGCAGTTCGCCAAGACCGAGCAAAGCCTCGGCCCCATCGCTAACAGCGTGGTGAAGTCCACGCTCTAACCATAACAAGAATTTAATTTTATGTTATTATTATTTACTCTTTACGTAATGGGGTCGATTGTTTATTGGTCAGGAAAACAGAATACATTATGAAAATGCCGAACAAAGTTAAAGCCGTGTTCATAGTAGGTGGGTTATTGATTTGTATTAAATTGATGTGGTTAATTACTATTAGTTAGGGTAGTTGTGGCGGGGCGGCAGCCGCTCGCTGACAACTTGGCATGAAACCTGCTGTGTATAGGATAAGTTATGAATAATCAACCTCAAGAGGCAATTTTAGTCGGAATTCGTGTTGGCAACGAGATAAAAACGCTCGAAGTGACCGATTCGCCTTCTAAAATCGAAGAATTACGTCAAAAGGCCGCAGAAATGCAGCGAGTCGGGCGTGACCTTGACCGCAAAGTGAAGAAACTTAACGTGCCGAGCGGGCCAATGCTTATCAACGGGCAGTGGTGGTGACCCCACCCCACCTTTTACGAATTTTGTTGAGATTCGTTCTCGTTAATCGCAGGGGGGATGTACTCATGAGTCTCCCCGACGCTTTTTAAAATCTTTTAATATGTTCCTTATCCTATAATTCATTAAGTTGAAAATTTGGCCGGGGTATTCAATTAAAATAGTGCTTGTTATATATACCCCTATAATATAAATGAAATGAGCAATAATGTATACAATGGCATTTGGATAAATAATAAATTAGAACAAGAAGGATACCGGCCAAGTGAAGAGCGTTACGAGCAGATTGCTAAATTTTGTAAAAATTATTCGCGGCCATTCTCCGTTTTAGATATCGGCGCAGCCGAAGGTTACTTTACTCATAGGCTAGCGAGCGAATTTGACGGTAATTTTACTGCTGTTGAAATAGATCCAGAAAGAAAATTATTAGAAACTTGCGAAAAAAATAATAACAACAAAGTATTCTTATTGCAAAAAAGATTTAATTTAGAAGATCTTAAAAAAATTGCAGAAGTTCATTATTTTGACATTATTTTAGCCTTAAATGTTATTTATCATTTTGACGAGCCTTTCCAAGAAGTACTAGATACTATTATGAGTATGTGTTCTTATTGTTTCTTTGAGCATCCCGACGAAAAAGAAGATGTAAAAACAATTAATTTCAATAGATTGGCCGCTGAAAGACTTAATTTAGATAAATATAACGCAAAACACCTCACAAACACCAATAGATGGGAGGACGTAAGTAGAAAATTATATCTCCTAGAAGATAAATCGCCCAAAAAAATAATAAAACGCTGGACTGAAGGAAAATATTATACTGAAGAAGAGGGGATTAATATAAATTCTTCTTTTGAGAATATAACAGTAAGCTATAAACATAAAAATGAAGAAAGAGATTGGCAGCTAGGTTTAAATTTAAGGACTTTTATTGAAAATAATGGAGTTTACCCAACTTTGTTGCAAATTTTTGAACAAATTGATAAATGTGAAGTAAATGAAAGTAATAAATTGGCTGATTTAGCTTCTCATAATCTATTATTAAATGGCGAGAGTGTTAATTTCATAGATCAAGGGGGAGGCCCGGGGTATGATCCTGAAAATTATGTTTATATAACAGATAAAGAATACTTTAAAGCTCATTTATTAATGTCTTTTCCTGATTTAAAAATTCCTAAAGAGGTTTATCAACAAGCTAATATGAGTAGAGGGGTTATGCATCACCAAGATAATGAAAATGAAAAATTTCTTGTTGTTTTAAGTAAAGCAAGTGGAAAAAATAGAGTATTTTCAACTTTAAGCCCTAATTTCAAAACAGATGTATGTATAGAAATTACCCCTAACATGAATAATTCTGCATGACTAAAAAAGAAATAATAAATGGGCTAAATAAATTTCTAAATTGTAGAGTAAAGGCTTCAGAGATTCATGGCGTTGGCCTCTTCGCTCTGAAGGACATACCAGAAGGTACGTCAATATTTGGTCAACAAGACCCTAAAATCGGCGCTAGTCATTTTTTCACGCATTTGCAGTTGAAAAAATTACCAGAAGAAATAATACAACTTTTGTATGATTATAATTTTATTACTGATACTGGAATGCATTTGCCTGATTATGCATGGAACTATTTTCATCTTTCTAGTTATATAAATCATTCCGAAGCGCCCAATGTATCCTATGACATCGAGACTAATGAGTTTCTTGCATTAAGAGACATTAACAAGGATGAAGAATTACTTTGTAACTTTAAAAATGACCTTAAAGGTACGAATTATAAGTTAAATTTTTTAGAAAGTGTGTAAATTATTACAATGGCTAACAATAAGAATGCCACGGGTAAGGTGAAGATCCGTGGAGGAAAAGAAGTCGCAGAGGATTTAAATAGTTCTCATGAGAGATATGTTATTGAAAATCCAATTAAGCGAGTAATTAAATTAAACCAATTCCCATGGACCGAGAAACAGAAAGAATTTTTTCGTGTTGCTTTAGATTATAATACTAAAATAGTCTTTGTAGAAGGACCAGCAGGCACAGCCAAAACTCTTTTAGCTACTTATTGCGGGTTGCAGCTACTTAATATGAAGGTTATTAGTGATATTATGTATTTGCGATCTGCCGTCGAAAGCAGTTCACAAAGCCTTGGCTTTTTGCCGGGTTCTGCGGATGATAAATTAAGATTTTATAATTTGCCTTTTCTTGATAAGCTCGACGAGCTTCTCGTAAGCACGAAGATCGAAAAGCTTGAGCAAGAGAATCGTATTTCTATGTTTCCGGTTAATTTCGCTCGCGGAATGAACTGGAAGGGAAAATGCATAATCCTTGACGAAGCCCAGAATTCTACATTTAAAGAAATAACTACGGTTTTGACCCGGTTAGGGGAAAACAGTAGATGTTTCGTTTTAGCCGACCCAATGCAAACTGACTTAAGAAATGATAGTATGCACGGAGCGTTTAGTAAAATGTATAAAGGGTTCTCTGATTCAGAAAGTGCTGCTATGGGAATTTATACCTTTAAATTCACAGAAGAAGATATTGTAAGGTCAGAATTAGTAAAATTTTTAATTAGTAAATTCAAAACCCTATAATACAATATGAGCTACATACAAGAATCAAATCAATACGAGGAACTTGCGGAACAGGGGGATTTTCACGAGTCAAGCAGATTTGCTCCAGAAGGAGAGCAGAAAGTGGCCCTTGTCGATATAGATGAAACAATATGCTTTTACGATGACAAAAGAAGATATGATTTAGCTGTACCTGACAAAGATAATATTGCAAAGATTAATAAATTATATGATGAGGGTTGGAAAATTGTTTATTGGACTGCGAGGGGTTCTGTATCCAAAAAAGATTATTATTCCTACACGTTTACTCAATTAAAATGTTGGGGATGTAAATTTCATGAACTCCATACAGGAACTCATGGAGAATATAAGAAGCCAGCGTATGATTTGCTCGTCGATGATAAAGCCAAAAGAATAGAAGAACTATAAAGTGTGCGAGTTATGTGAATTAAAAGTAATAGAAAAAGAATTCTACAGAAATAATGATTTTATTATTTTAAGCTGTATGAATTGCCACGTACCTATGGTTGTACCTTTCGAACATATTGACCCGAACGCGAGTGGATACGAAAGGCTACGAGAGAGAATGGAAAACGAATTATTTAGAGTAGCTTTTGATTTTTTCGGAGATTTAGAGTTTTTTATAGACAAAAAGGAAAATAAAATCTTAGACCACATGCACTGGCACGCTAGAAAGAAAAATAAATAGTGTAATTATTATCATATTATGAAAAAGTTTATAGCGATCTTTGTAGGCCTTTTTGCAATCGGTTGCAACTGGGGAAATTCCGGATGTCCGGACTGTTCATGCGACTCAAACTGTTGTTCATCCGACAGTTGCTCAGTTGCTGATTGTAATTGCGCTTGCAAGGAGTAAAATGAGTACTTGGAGTTCAGGGCACGGCAAATTCTTAAAAAAAGACCCAGATCACGGCTCTTGGGCCAGAAAAATCAAACACTGGTTCTGCAAGGTAGGATTATGTAATTTAGATAAATGTAAGTGTGGTTGTCATAAATGCTGTGGCAACCCAAGCTGCAAATGTAAATGAAAATCGTATTTAAATACCACGATCAAGACGAAGAATGGGTTAACCTGTCAGAAGAAAAAGCGAAACAAGAATTATTAAAATTTCTAAATCGGTTATCTGACGCGGGTAAAAGGCAGTGGATGTCTAGGGTAAAAAATAAAGATTATCCGGAACCAATGCATGACTCACATTACGACTGGATTGCTAAAAGATTCGAGGAAAAATATTAAATTTCCCACGAGTCTTCATTAAGGATATTCGTCGAAACGCAATGTCTAAAAGGACTATCGTCTAGTTCTTTATGGAGATCATGGGCTATTTTATTTATTTTAACTGCTTGTTCCCAAATTTGCCCCTTACCCAATAACCTATGAGATTCATTAATTACAAATATGGAATGTTTACCTATTTTAGAAAGCTCTTCTCTTAAATGGATCTGATTCATCCTATTATAAATTACACACTGCATAGGAGGAAAGACTCAAGTCAAAAATAATTGTTATTTACTTGATATATTATTATAATTTTATATGAAGATGTACTGCACAGAATGTGGAACTCCGATGGAGTATACCTCAGCTAAACCTAAATTTTGCATAAATTGTGGGTATAATTTCGTAACTAAGGCCAAAGCTGCACCTAACACAACAACAGAACCAAAAGAAAATAAGTCTTCTAATAATGATCGAAAAATTGATCCAGATTCGGAAGAATTTGACGTAAAAGAACTTGATCCGCGTGTTCATAGCATGAGCGGTTTGGATGTAGATATTCAGGTGACTCAAGCGAAACCTTTGACGTTCGGAGATTTATTCCCAGATAATGAAGAAGAAAAGAACAACACGGAATAAAAAATCTAAAAAGCCTTCTTTTGAGGAAAGTATCGCTATAATAGACGAAGAAATCAAAAAGAGAAAAAATAAGTGGAATTTAACTGCTTTAGCTTGGATGGATTATGAAGACGTTTCTCAAATAATAAGATTACATATATATAAAAAGTGGCATATGTACGACCCAATTAAACCCTTGGGTCCATGGCTTAACAGAATTATATCTAATCAAATTAAAAATTTAATTAGAAACCATTACGGGAATTATAGTAGACCGTGTCTTAGGTGTGCCGCTGCCGAGGGGGATGATTTATGTGAAATTTATCAAAAGCAATGTTCCGATTGTCCATTGTATGCAGATTGGGAAAAAAATAAAAAGAGCGCGTACGATATAAAAATTCCTCTTCCTATGGAAAATCACCAACACGAAACGAAATCATTAATAGACAGCAACTTTGACATAGAAGAAAACGCCGAAAAACTTCATAAAAAGATGGAGAGCATTTTAAAGCCCATAGAATGGAAAATGTATAAATATTTATATATTGAAAATAAATCAGAAGAAGAAGCTGCTAAATTAATGGGTTATAGAACGTCAGAAAAGAATAGGCCACCGGGATACAAGCAAATTAAAAATATCAAAAAATCTATAATTTCAAAAGTTAAAAAGGTTTTAAATAAAGGTGAAATAGACTTCTTTTAATATGAGTGATTTACTTTCAGAAGAGCAGAAGGCTAAAATTTTAAATTTGTGGAATTCAAACCCAGATAACCCACCCGCTTTACTCGATTTAATTAGAGAAGCTTTTCCAAATCAAGAAATAGATGGAAGAAGTAAAGAGGGACGGGCTGTTAAAGAGTTTCTAGCATCAAAAGAAATAAGAGCAAGGGGAGCGCATGAATACCAACCCAAAGACGTTACATTAACCGATGAACAGAAAGAATATATAACAAATAATGTTTATACAATGAAGGCTGTAGAAATAGCTCGGATATTATTTGGAAATGATAAAATTAATAATTTAAACGCCGAAACAAGAGTAGTTAATGACTTCATAAAAGAGCTCTCTCCAAGAGATTTATACGCCGACCCCAATGACGTACCACAAAGCGAATATAAACCTCCCAGAACGCATCCTGCGGCCATTATAAAGGTAAATAAATACGTATTAGATGCCATAGATAAATCAAAAATTCTCCCTAAACAAAAGAAAGATATAGAATCTTTAATTGGGTATTTAAGCACTTATAGATTTATCCATCAAATTAATACATATAGTACGCAAGCCGATAGAGAACTTTTTGAAAGTAGTTTTATACGCTATACTTACGATAAACATGATTTAACTCAAGAAGAGGTAGATCAATATATAGTATTGTCTATGGAAGTAGTTATTTCATTTAATATTCAAGAGACAATTCAAATCATCCAACGGCAAATAGATCAAGAGGTCGAAACTGGCGGTAAAATACCAATGGCTTTAATTGAAGCTAATAATACGGCGCGAACAGAGTACAACCAATGCGTAACTAGACAACAAAAATTATTAAGTGACTTAAAAGAAAAAAGAAGCTCCCGTTTAAGTAAACAAATCAAAGCCACAGCCAGTATTCTTAATTTAGTAGAAATGTGGAAAGACGAAGAATCTAGACAAAAGATGTTAAAGTTAGCAGAGCTTAGAAAACAATCCGTTAAAGAAGAAGTTGGTAGGTTGGAAACGATTGATGAAATGAAAGCCAAGATCTTGGGCATAGACGAAAATGAGGTATTAAATGGTTAAATGTTTAGCATGTGATAAAGAGTTTGATGCAGATAGGCAATTACACGCTCATCTAAAAGCTCACGACATGCGTATGGTAGAGTATTATCAAACGTATTACCCTAGGTATGATCTTCATACTGGAGACATAATCAAATTTAAAAACAAGAAACAATATTTATCTTCTGATTTCAATTCTAGAACTAATTTAAGGATGTGGTTAAAGGCTCAATCTCAAGAAGACGCCAAAGATTATTGTTCTAGTTTAATTGTCAATAGAAAAGCTGAAAAAGAATTAATTTATTCCCCGTCTCAAGTAGAGTTGCGTTCTATTTTAAGTCCGCCTATCCAATACTATAATGAATTATTTGGAGATTATTATAAATTATGTCAAGAGCTAGGATTAAAAAATAAATACGGAAAATTTCAAGACATTGTAAGTGGTAGTGAATGGGATAAGCCAGAATATAAAATATTTATCGATACTCGCGAACAACGCCCTTTGAGGTTTAGTAGGGGAGTAGAAATAAGAAAATTAGATTATGGTGATTATGCTTTTAATAGTAAAACAGCTACATGTAATTGTTATATTGAACGCAAGGGGTTATCTGACCTTATCGGAACATTAAGCGGGGGTTATGAACGATTTCTGAAGGAAATAGAAAGAGCTAAAGATAATGAGGCTAATTTAATTATTTTAGTAGAATCAAAATTTAATAACGCACTATATTTTAACGAGCAAAGAAAATCATACAATAAAGAAAGGGTATTTAAAAACGTAAAAGCTACGCCTGAATTTATATTTCACAGAATTAGAAATTTAATTCAAAGATATCCACATATTCAATTTTTATTTGTCAACGGAAGAAAAGAGGCCGCGAGAGTGATAGAAAGAATATTTACTTGCGGGTGCGCTTATAAAAAGATTGATTTACAATTAGCTTATGATTTAAAAATATTGTAATGTGGTACGCGCCTGATAAATATAAACGCCCTATTTTAAATATCAACGAAGAGTTGATGAATATAAAGGGTAGTCTTAATGACAAAGAAGCTAAAATAACTTTAGCTAAATTTCTTCGGTCTAACCTAGGACTTACTACGGAATTAATTTCTGGTATAAAACTCGCCCCATATCAAGAAGTTACTTTAAAAGGGTTATTTAATAGAAACTTTTCAATGTGTGTCTGGGGTCGTGGTTGCGGTAAATCATTTATTGCAGCAGTATATTGTTTCCTTCAATGCATATTTGAGCCTAATACAAAAATTCTTATTGCTGGACCTACGTTTAGAACAGCGCGTTTTATATTTGAGAATTTAGAAAAATTTGTTGACTCTAAAGGAGCGGAATTGTTAGCTCAAACGTTTGGAGCTAAGTCAAAAAGAAATGATCAATTTAGATGGGAGATAAATGGTGGGACCGTTACGGCAATCCCCTTGTCTGGTGAAAAAATTCGTGGTTTCCGTGCTAATGTTCTGGTACTTGATGAGTACCTTCTTCTTCCAGAAGACACCATTAAGACCGTTCTTATGCCGTTCTTAGTCGCGCCTCAAAACATGAAAGAACGTTTAGAGGTCAGGGAAATGGAAGACAAACTGATAGAAGTAGGGAAAATGACAGAAGACGAAAGAATTGTATTTGAAAATGATTCTAAAATGATTGCTCTTTCTTCAGCTTCTTATACTTTTGAAAATTTATATAAAACCTACAAAGAGTGGGTCGATCATATTTACTCTAAGGAGAAGGGTGACGCAACATATTTTATTTCTCAAATGGGATACGAAGCATTGCCTGATTATATGATTGATCATACGGTGATCGAGGAGGCTCAAAACGGAGGGCAAAGTCATTCAAGTTTTCAACGAGAGTATTGCGCTCAGTTTACAGATGGGTCAGATAGTTATTTTAGTGCGAAGAAAATGTACGAATGTACTATTCCTGATGGGCAATCCCCAACAACTTTAATTAAAGGAAAGCAGGGTTCTAAATATATACTTGCTATTGACCCCAGCTTCAGCAATAGCCCTACTTCAGATTTTTTTGCTATGTCTTTATTAGAGTTAGATGACGAAACCAAGCAAGGAACCTTGGTACACAGCTATGCTGTCGCTGGTGGGGATTTAAAAGATCATATTAAATATATATATTATATAATGACTCATTTTGATATTGAGATGATTTGTATTGATAATGCGGGATTTCAATTTTTAGATAGCTGTAATGAAAATTCATTATTCACAAAAGATAAAATTAATTTTTCATTTATTGATTTTGACTCATCTAAAGACGGAGTAGACTATGAAAAAGAACTAAGAAAATTAAAAAGAAATTATAGTAAAGAATCAGGAAGAATAGCATTTAAACAAAACTTTTCTTCAGATTTTATTAGAAAAGCAAACGAGCATCTTCAGGCGTGTATAGATCATAGAAAGATATGGTTTGCGTCAAAGACTAGTGCAAATTCAAGTGCGTTTATGTCTCAAACAGGTGAAAAAATTATTTTAAAATATACTGGAGAACCTACTGTCGGAGATTTTATTGACACACAAGATAGTTTAATATACCAAACCAAGAAGCAATGCGCTTTAATTGAAGTAAAGAGTACCGCTAAAGGCACGCAAACGTTTGACCTTCCCCTTCATTTGAAGAAAAGTACGTCTGCAACCAAAGCTCGAAAAGACAATTATACCACTTTAATGTTGGCAAATTGGGCTTTAAAATGTTATTATGACATGAAATCTTTAAACTCAAATTCTCAAGCGACTTTTGAGCCAAGAATGATTCATTAAAGTGTAATTAATTAAAATTATAGGCTTATTTTAAGGTAAAAGGGTATGGCTGGCAACAAAATTAGAATCAAACAATTAGAACAAACGGAACTTTCTGGTTACATCAGCGAAGTATACGTGGGAACAATATCTGGCAAAGCTACTGACCTTAACCCAGCGCAAAGTGGTATATATGATTTAGGGAAAGAAAATTTACCATGGAAAATTGTTTATGCAGATTCTATACATCTTTCTGGATCTGATGCCCCAATTGAAAATGTTTATCCCGCCACCGGAAATCTTTTACCTATAAAGGCGCTCGAATATGCGTTGGGTTCCCCTTCGATCCCTTGGGAAAGTTTGTACGTAGGGCAAAGCGGGATATATATAGACGGTAACAGAATTTCTGTCAAAGATAACGTAATTACTATAACTAAAGAGGGTTCTTCTACAGAAGTAAAAATGGCTCAAGGGCCGCAAGGTGAACGTGGAGGATTCGGTGGGGATAGCGTTCTTTATAATTACGACCACCAAACAGGAGTAAGTCAATCATACCCCTCCGTTGGTTACCTTACGTTTAATACTGGAGAGCATTTCGATAAAATCGACACGCTTTATATTCATGATTCTGGATATTATTCTCAACAAGGGAATACTGATTTAGTTAATAATGTTCCTTGGGTTTTAGATTTAGTTAATTCTACTAGCGATATCAAAGGAACTCTTCGTTTCTTTAAGCATGAAAACCCATCTAAATTTTCTTCATATCATATCACTGGCAGTTTAACAAACGAAGGAACGTATTTCACCGTACCGCTTTCTTACATAAATTCTAGTGAATCTAATAATTTAATCACAGGAGCTTTCAAAGATGAAGATAAAATTGTTGCTTCTTTCGTGTCGAAAGGAGACATAGGGCAAATCGGACCACAAGGGCCATCCGATGGACCTCAAGGAGCGCAAGGGTTAATCGGACCACAAGGACCGCAAGGTATTCAAGGCCCTACTGGGCCTGCGGGTGGTCCCCAAGGCCCGCAAGGAGAAAGTATATACTGGAGCGGAATATGGAACAGTCAGATAACGTATGATAAATTATCGACAGTTTCTCACGGATCTTCTTCCTTTATTTCAAAATCAGGAACGAATAAAGGTAACGAGCCACTAGGAACATCTAATGATTTATATTGGGGGTTAATGTCTAGCGGTATGCTCGGCCCTCAAGGTCCACAAGGCCCGGAGGGAGGCCCACCGGGATATACAGGACCACAAGGAACATCTGGTCCCCAAGGTCCCACTGGTCCTGCTGGAGCCATGGGCATAGTTTCAGGGCATGCGGAATCAGTCAGGAAAACAATTCAACAAACCGATTTCTGGGTTGGAGAGAATGCATTTGGAATAATAGATGCGGTAAGATTCAATGGGTCTGAATACGTAAAATCTAGAGCGAACTCTCAAGAAAATGCAGAGGTTATGGGCGTAGTAGAATCTCTGAACACAGGGAATAATTCATTCACGATTGTCTCCGAGGGGTTCGTGAACTGGCCAACTGGATTAATGCAAGATAGCCCCTTCGCAAATAATATTGTTGGCGAAGCAAAATTCTCCCCGGGTAAAGTATATTGGTTAGATGATTCTGTAGCTGGGCTTCTTACCACTGGGGAACCTAATACCGTCGGTTCTGTGTCTAAACCATTATTTTTTGCTACGAGTACTAGCGGGGGATTTGTTCAAAACTACAGAGGGCAAGTAATTGATTCGGGCATTGGGCCTAAATTTATAATACCGGGCATCGGAGATGTAACTAGACATGGACAACAGGTATTAACAAGTAAAAAACTTTCATTGCAAACCTCCTTTGGAGTAAAAGCTCTTTCTCATAACGCAAATATGTCTATAGACTTTGATGATGAACCATTCCAAGTTTTAGATATTTTAGGCAACACAATTATTAATACAATTAATGGTGGAATTGGTAAAACAATTACTGTCAAAATGATAAATTCAGCTAGTGTTGATTTTGCATTGGTATTTGGCAGTAATAACGATCAGCCTAAATTTGTAGGAGCTTTAAAACCAACAGAATTAAAAGCTGGTAAAATAGCATTAGTTAGTTTTACTTCATTCGGTCCAGATCAAAGTGACGTTGTAATTGCTTTCGCAGACGAAAAATAAAATGATAGGAACTTTAAATACGGCGACTTTAGCCTCGACAGGAACTCTAGATTTAGAAGTTTCAAGATGGAAAGCGTCTGTAGAAAATGATGGCGGTGAGGCAAGTAGGGAAACCCTTGAAGCTTTAAACACTTTTATAAGCAATTTAAAATTAAATAAAATACGGAATAAAATTACTAGATGTAATTTATTTTGTGGCTCTAATTATAGATCAGCTATGCACCCTATTATAATTAGCGATCTTGAAGAAGGTAAATCATTAGGCTATGATAAAGATAAAAATTATGGATTTTTTGATTCTGATTATTCTGAGTCATCTGGTTTAACTGCAACGGGCGCAATTTTAAATAATCAAGCCTCAAAATATTTAGATACGGGGTTATTTTTGACTTCGGCTGGTATGAGCGAAAGTTATGGACATTTATCTTTCATGTCTACAAATCAATCTGTAAACTTAAATTCAATTGGGGGATATATGATGCCGATCTGCGGTGGTAACTATTCTTTAGCGAGCGCGCTGAGTTCTTATATTGAATTTAATTCAGACAAAACTTTAAAAGCAGCAAGCCCAAGTTCATTCATCCAAGGCTCTACGAAAGGTCACGTAGAAGTGGAAAACGTTGATGAAATAGGGGGGTACTGGTTAGCTAATAGGACTTCTAGGACAAATCAAAACTTATACAAAGATTCTATACAATTTGATAATGCAGACGCAACAGCAGATCAAGCTGATAATATTATTGGGGGGTATAGATTTAGAGTATTTGGAGCTTATTCCGGGGGACAAGTAACACAAACAAATGCATATAAATTGTTATTTTATAGCATAGGTAAAACATTAACAGAAAATGAAATTGAAATTTTAAATCAATCATTAGTACAATTCAATGAAACATTAAACAGAATTTAATTATGCCCAATAGTTCATTTAAAACATTTGTCGGAGATACCGGCCCGAAAGGGGAACCCGGCGGGAATATTGCTATATATTATTATAATCATCAAACGGGCAACGCGACAGACCCAGAGATTAAATATTTTTCATTTTTTGAGAGTGGGTTAGCCAATGTATCAGATATTTACATTCATAGTACGGGCGTAAATTTAGTAGATCATGAACCTTGGATTAAAAGTTTGGATGATTCTTCATCTTCAGTTAAAGGTACTTTAAGGTTCTTTGATTCTGGTAATGCTTTAAATTTTGCATTATTTAATGTTACGGGGAGCGCTACGGCTCATTCTGGTATTAATAATGTTACGGGAGAATATTATACAGTTCCTTCTCAGTTTATTTATTCCAGTTCTCCCCAAACAAATCATGCTACGTCTGGAATATTTGTAAATAATGATAATGTAATAATTTCTTTTACGCGAGCGGGAGATATAGGTAATGTAGGGGCTGTTGGGCCACAAGGATCAGTTGGCCCACAAGGAGAATCTATTTTCGGAGGGCCACAAGGACCGCAGGGGGAAATAGGGTCGCAAGGTTCTCTTGGACCGCAGGGTTCTACCGGACCTCAAGGCTCTCAAGGACTTGTCGGACCTTTAGGACCACAGGGCGTAACTGGACCGCAAGGGCCACAAGGAAATATAGGTTTAACTGGGCCACAAGGATTAATTGGCCCACAGGGATTAACTGGCCCACAGGGACCATCTGGAGCTACTGGAGTAGGCTTGACAGGCCCGCAAGGACCACAGGGCATTATTGGTCCACAAGGGCCAGCGGGTGGACCGCAAGGGCCAGCAGGAATTATAAGCGGCGGTGGTTTTCTAGTCTACAATAGCTCTAATCAAACCTTATCCACCAATGTAGAAACTATAGTACAATTTGATACAGAAAATTTTGATACTAAAAATGACTTTAGTAATACGAATAATTTATTTACTCCTAGTATTTCTGGTACTTATTTAATACACTCCCAAATAACTACAGATTCTACAAACAGTTATGATTATGCATATCAACCAGAAGTAACTTTAAAAAGAATAAGAAATTCTCAAGTTACCATTCTTTCTACATCCGTACAGGGGTATGCTCCAGACTATTCCGCAAGTAATAGAACTTTATTAGTTTCTACTCTAGCTAACTTGCACTCGGGCGACGATATAGGAGTATATATTAATCCTAAAAACGCTTCTCAACTTTACGTAAAAGCAGGGATAGATAAATCATATTTTGGGGGACATATTCTTGGTGGGCCTCCGGGAAAACCGGGAACGATAGGTCCACAAGGACCATCTGGACTACAAGGTATCGTAGGCCCGCAAGGACCGCAGGGTATAGTTGGTCCCCAAGGACCATCGGGTGCTTCGGGGTTAGCTTTCGTTGGGTCACAAGGACCGCAAGGCATTGCTGGACCCCAAGGTGCTATAGGACCGACTGGACTAACTGGGCCTTCAGGACTTTCTTTCGTAGGGTCACAAGGACCGCAGGGGTCACAAGGACCACAAGGACCAGTAGGGTACGTAACAGGAGCAGGATTTTTTGTATATCATAGTGGTCAAGTAGATTATTCTATAAGTGGTGCTCAAAATATAATTTTACAGAACTACAGTGCAGATTCTCATGACGGTTCTGATTATACAGCGGGATTTGATAACCAAGGAGATTGGACATCTAATTATTTAGATAGCGGCTTGTGGAAGCCTTCCGTACCGGGTAAATACTTAATTAAAGTAAATACAAGAGTTAATAACTATATTACTACGGGGGAACACGGACTTCTTTCTATTAGAATGGCTCATCAAGACGATAACCCAGAAACAACATCACAAATTCTTACTGAAAAAATTCTAAACTTTGGGCATCCTTCTAATTCAAGCTCTAGTTCGTGGAAAACTCCTACTTTAGACACTTCGGTTATAACTAACGTTCCGGCTACGGGGGAAGTATATTTCGGGCAAATTTACTTAAGTGAATCTGGAGTTCATACATTAGAGGGAGCCTCGTATGACACGTTCTTTACGGCGCATGGCCTTGGCGGAATAAGGGGTCCGATTGGCCCAGAGGGACCAATAGGTAACGTAGGAAGCGCGGGGCCACAAGGAGCGTCTGGACCTCAAGGCCCCGGAGGGTTAGTTTATCAAACAGTTACCGCAGATACGCAGATGGTAACGAACGTTGGGTACATAGTTAATAATAGTACAGCTAACGATAGATTAGTATTAACCTTACCCACGGGTAGTTCAAACGATGGAAGAATTGAAGTAATAGGAAAAACTTTAGGGGGATGGAGAATTGCCCAAAACACAAATCAAAAAATAATATTCGGTTATATGGAAACGATAGAAGGAACAGGTGGGTACATGGAAAGCTCGCATAATAATGATTTCGTAAAATTAGTTTGTTTAAGTACGGGAGTTTATCCAACTGAATTTGCAGTAGCGGGATCGGTGGGATCAATAATAGTTTATTAAATGTGTTAAATGTTATTAACAAATTCGCAAAACAATATAGGAAGAAGTGCTATAGACGCATCTCTTAAGCACTCAAGTTATGACGTGCTCACGCCTAAAAATTCCTTTCGCGAATTTAATAAAGTTTTTGGCCCCACATTAACATATTCTTCTGCTGATAATCTGTTTTATTATATAGGTTATGAAGATTATCCCAAGTCCTCTTCCGAAGAAGAAGAAATAATTGATAATATTATTAATATAGATTTAGGAGACTCTAGTTTCTATAATCACAAAGTTCTTAAAAGAGGAAATGTGTTAATCGACCCCACGGAAAACCACAATTCTAATTTTAATGGTAGCGCGCAATTTAATGGTAAAGAAGATTATCTAGAGGTAGTGGGCGCACAAGATGCGTTTACGTCAGTAAGTTCCGCGTTCGGGGGAGCTTTTACGTTAGAATTTTGGATTAAACCAACTAATTTAGATGACGACACTTCTTTGTATCAAACTGTTGTTTCCGTTGGGGCGCAAGACATTAACGGTAGCAAAGGTTTCCCTGAAAATGGATGGCCATTAAAAGCAAGCGCAGATCTAGATGTATCTTTAGGCACTTCTAATGTGGGGGGGTGGACCAAAGGCAAACTTTACGTAAAAGCATGGCCCGGACAATGGTTTGGAAATTTCACAATTCTTGACTTAACAAGCACAACCGTATTACAAAATGACACATGGTATCATATAGCTATAGTGAGAGAAGACCCATCCTATGGAAGCAATAACCAAAGTGAAGTTAGGCTTTATGTAAATGGAAATAAAGAAGCGTCTACTTCTTGGGAAAATACCATAGGAATAGGTTATCACAATGGCGACGGACTAGGAGATAAATTAAAAACTATAGTCAAAAATCTTCCCATTTATATTGGGGCGCAAGGACAAATAGATATACAAAGATCTTCTTTAAACAATGACGGCACGTTAAGTGTTGTAAATTTTTATGGACATTACGAAGGTTACTTAAATGAATTAAGAATTTCAAGAACAATTAGGTATACAGGAGACAGCTTTACAGTACCCTCTTTCCCATTTACGGCTTTATTTAATAATGATCCATCTAATACCAAATTATTAATTCAATCGTTTAGGGAAACTCAAAATTCTACCAATGTTATCGATAAAAGTCCGAGCAAACATTCTATTACAAATACTAATGTTATTCATGATTTGGAGCACGAGCAGTGGGGCGTAGATTCTACCTCTGGTTATGATAAAAGTAAATTAAAATTTACACATAGCACAAATTTAAGAATTCCGCATAGTGATGAATTTAATTTTAAACACAAAACAACAAGAATAGATTTATGGGTATTTAGTCCAGACAATTGGGGGTATAGTAGCGGGTCCGAATATACAGACGCCATTGACACTTTTAAATATAAAAACGTTCTAATTAATAGATTAAAAATAAGTTCTTACGGAACTTACGCGTATACAGGGTGGATATTATATGTTGACACTCAAGGATATCTATGGTTAGAGGTTTATCCTAAAAATTGCAATTACAACAACGCTCTCGGAACCTATGAATGCGAACAGAATGGATTTGTTCCGGACCCATCTAATCCAAACGTTAGATATTCTGGTAAAATTAGAAGTCTTGAAAAATTAGAAAAGGGAAAGTCACACTTTATCACAATATTATTTGTAAGTGGGTATAATTCTAACGAAGCTCCCCACGAAACAGAGCCAGACGACACTGTTGAAATGTTTGTAGGCGGCGCAGAACAAGATCGCCTTTTTATGAGACCCTCTAAGTATAAAGATTCTAAAAACGAATGGGATAATGGTGCAGATTTAAGGATAGGTCCATCCGCCGATAATAATATCATGTACATGGACGACATAAAATGGACTAGCGTAGATAATTCTTTAATTACAGCGGAAACCGCTCACAAATATAGATATTTAAACCCAGAAATTGAAGAAGAATTTTTACCGCCGAAAGGTCAATTTGGTTCTGAATATAATACGAGCACATCTCTGTTGCTGCATTTAGACGCGACTGGAGAGGGAAATCAATCAGTTGATAAATTAGAAAAGGGAAATTATGGATTATGCACTTTTAATCCATTAACACTTCAAACAGAAAATATTCATAAATTTAATAAACCACAATATAAAGCAGAAATAGTTACGGAAAATTTACCGGGTAGCAAATCAACAAAAAGAGAATATAGTTTACCTAGGGACATAGCTTATTCTCCTTATGAAAATTCTTTATTGATGACGTTTCATGAGCACAAACAGGAATATTCTTTTACTAGTCAATGGATTGCCGGGAGTGGGTACGGTGGAGGCGGAGGTTCTTCGAGTCACCAATTCGATTCTACTTCCAGTTTTATATTATATAAGTACGATATAGAAGCAAGGAAAATAACAAGCTCAGATGTTTTATGGACAAGGTCATGGGTGGAAGATTTTATCAATGCGGGCTATTTAGTAAGAGACCTAATGTCTACCGTAGCTGGATTAGATAATAAATATTACAGTTTTCCTTCGTGGTTATATCAAATGTTTACTTCATTAAGTATGAATCCTAGGTCGGGGGAAGCATTGGCTTTGCATTCCAAGGGCGGATTTGGGTGGACAAACTCTTATAGGACAGCCTTAGATGAAAGGCCAGACACTTGGAGTAAATTAGATTATGAAGAAATAAACTCGAAAGGAACTGTCGTTGGCTCTGGTGTAGTTAAGAACTATGTTAAACATGGGGGGTGCGTTACTAATAGAAAATGTTTAAATTTTACATCATATTCTTATAATTCTATTTGGGATGTTGGAAGATTTGGCGCGCCTTGGAGGTTTTCTCTTTTTCAAAATGGGGGGTTAGGGATGATTCCAACAAGCGCTGAAGATTATGAATCAAATAATTGTTTAGAATTTTGTGACCAAGGAGGGTCATCTAGAGGAGATGGAAGTGGGACTAATTTTATAACAGGAATTACTCCCAGAAAATTAATTTTTGCTCCGAGTACGGGGTCATATTATCATTCTAGCAATGATATAGACTCCAATCTTTGTTTTATGTATGATAATAACAAGGGCGAAAAAACTTTATCAGGTAACTACTTAATTAATATTCAAAATGGAATTATTCAAGATGGTATTTATATTCCTTCTCAAGATTTAATGCTTTATTTGATTTATAATCAAATAGATAATGAAACAAATTTAACTTACGTAAATGTATGTAAGCCAGACTACGATATAACAACGCAAGCTTGTGACACAATATCTCCTTTAAATAAAACTATCGATCTTGATTCTGCGCAAAGTTTAATATATTGCCCAAGTAACGATAAAATTTATGTATTAGGAGAGTCAGTCTTGCTGAAGATCCGTCCTGATGATTTAGAAATAGAAGATTCTTTCGTGGCCCCTACCGGAAACAAAACTTTAACAACGAAAGGACTAAAAGCTTTTATACCCATGTACTCACATACAAATGACACGATTTTCTTTTTTAGTAATGATATAGATAGAGACTCATTTTTATTTGAACCTAATTATTAAAATGGCAATACAGAACGCAACATATTTACCGAATAGAATAACGAAAAAGAAGTATTTTTATGACCCTTCTTTAGAGAAAGGTATATTAAATGCTGTTCATTCTTTGGGTAGGGATTCGTCTCTCGATAACGAACATTATAAAGGTATTTGTTTCTGTCCGTCAAATTATAAACTATACACAATAAGACGAAATAGTTCCAATTACGTTACAAAAGTAGATGTAGTTTGCCCAATTTCTACCCTTAATACACATGAACCATACGTAACGATAAGTGTAGACAGTTCTGGTTCGGGCTCTGGCGCGGCAATAACCTATTGCCCAAGTGTAGATAGAATTTTTGCTGCGTGTGAAAGTAAAATAAATGTCATTGACCCTCGAACTAATCAAGTAGAAATTAAAATTGATTTAAGTTCTGGCGATATTTATGACATATCATATTTTCCCAACACAAATAAACTTTATGTTTCTCATGGGTCGGGTGGACTAACCATAATTAACCCGGGTAAAATTACAAATAATGGTCAATTAACAGGAGTTAAAACTGAAGAAAATTTAAATTCTATTTTATCAGGAAATTCAAGTGCTACCTTAAATTATTTACAAGTTACGGGGGTTTGCGGTAACCCAAATAAAAATTATTTAAATATATTCGACTCAACAAACATGCTTTGGACAACAAGCCACATGAATATATCCGCAACTAAAGAAAATTTTATATCACACGAAGTTACTCGAGCTAGCACCGCCGCATGGATAGATATTCAAACCAAGAAACCCAAAGATGTAATTTATTGCCCCTTCGATGATGCAGAATACTGGTTGTCTAGCATGTCTGGAATTTATGATACTTATATTTATAGAGATGGAGATGATTATTTTAAAGTAATAAAGCTTAAAGGTGAGTATAATAAACTAGTATATTGTCCAGATAATAATATGATTTATGTCTTGGGAGACAACACTATGCAAATGATTAATCCCGCAGATACTAAAGGAACTGCACCCGTAAGTCAATTTTTTGATGAAAACTTGGGTATACCGACTAATGCGGTATGCTATTCTCCATTTATGAATAGAATATATGGAGTGGGAAATAATGGATACATTAAATATATAGACCCGACAACATAATGATTACAAATTTAGACATTAGAAGAAGGATAGGGAGAATGGAGCAATCTTATTCTTTAGCTGACCCTTATGGTCATCTAGGAATACAGCCTGTAATTTCTTCTGGTGCAGTTAATGGATTTAATCCTATATCAGCGGTTTATTGCCCCGCAACAGAAAGGATTTATTGTGGGAACGCAGATCGTTTTATTCACGTTTTCAACCCCAAAAAAACAAATTTATTTAAAAGCAATACGCATAATGTAATACATGAGGACACCACAGAATACAATGCCTCTGCGCAATACGATTCTGAATATATTCCGGAAGCAGACAGCGAGAATGGAAGCATGCATAAAATTGCTTCTTTCACCAATACGGCAAGCGGAGATATAGAAATAAAATTTTCTATCTTAATTCAAAGCGGCGCTTCTTATTATTATGGCTATAAAATTTCCAAAAATAATGGGTCTAGCTCTTTATCTTTAAGTAATGTTATTGCTGAGGGGTGCTATAATAATAATATTGATAAATCAATTTCAAGAAACGCACCCAAAACAATAGAAGATTTATCTGAATATACTCCTTACGCCACAACCGTTACTGTCAGCGCGGAGGATACGATAGAAATTTGGGTGGGGGGCGCAATGAAAAATTGTGCGACTTCAGGGGGTTCCTCTACGCAATCTTCTTCAGTTATTAAAGTAAAAGATATTTCCGCTAAATTACTTTACGAAGATGCTTTAGAAGAATCTATTCGATGGAATAGCCCTAGCTCGTTTGTAAGAAAAGATTATATTGGTAACTTTACCTCCTATGAAAATAAATATTATGTTGACGGAGCGTTTTCCCCATCAAATGAAAAGATTTATTATGCGTATAACTCAAAAGATCTTTCTCAAAATATAAATGGTGGGTTTGGAGTTGCCAAATTAAATCCATATACAAATATAATAGAAAAAGAAATTAGTTTATATAATATTGACCCTGTGAGTGGGGGCGTATATAATGACGCTAATTTATCTAAAATGAAAAATATGCTTCCTCTTCCGAAGAAGCTAATTTATTGCCCAACAAATAAAAAGATTTATATTTTGCATGGTGATCCTATTAAAAGCTGGATTACTATTTTAGATTCTAAATCTGATAAAATTTTAGGAAATTTAACTCATGAATCATTTCAAGACTCTTCTGATTTAGAGTATTGTCCGGTAAATGATAGAATTTATGTAACTAACTCGGCTGGGTCATCAATATCTGTAATCGACCCCCATGGCTCTGGATCAATGATTAACATTCCTCCATTTACGCCCGACACTTCAACTGCGTTGTTGTTACATCTAGACGAGGATTTTTCAGACAGCGTTCCTTCTGCAAGCACGGGGGTAACAAAATTTGTGGGCGATGGCCAGCTAATTAAAGACCGCCAAGCAGCCGCAGACATTTATAACAAGCGTCTTGCAGAAAAGGATTTTAATAAACATCAGTATACAGAAAATTATACAATATTCGATGGGGAAAGTTGTCAGAAAATTCCTTATAGATCAATATTCAATTCAATAAATGATGAATTTACTATAGAAATGTGGGTTCGTCCTGATAAAAATTACTTCCAAACAAAGCGGGTATACAATGGAAACACGGGCAAGTTCTCGTACGAACAATATAATCCAGAAGTAGATACAAATAAAATACCTAATGGAGATAATGCTTCTATGCTGTTGTTTTCGTTTGGAAATTTACATTCCGCTTATTCCGAGGGAGCGTTTGGTTTGGTGTTAATGCAGGGAACTTCTCACAAAGACTCTAATAGAGGTAAGTTAAAATTATTAAGTAGAACACTTAACAACTTAAACGAGCATACCGTTTCTCCCGACAAACCAGAAAATAAAATTAAATTTGGAGAATGGAGTCATATAACTATTTCAAAAGAGCCCTCTCACACATTAAGCGGAAACTCATTTACTAAAAACGCCAATTCTAAATTAATAATCTTCGTAAATGGAAATAAGTGGGGGGAAATTAGTCCGAGTGATACAATTCCCAACGGGTCATTTACTAATTTTGAAATTAACGAAAACAATTCTCCTTATTTATATATTGGTGGAACTAAAGGCTCTCAATTACTAAATAGGGTTTCCCAAATAGACTTTGATAAAGATGAAATCACAACTATTGAAAATCATAATTTACTCGACGGACAAGAAATTACTCTATATTCTAAAGCAGGAAAATATCCAGATGGGGTTGATTCTTTTACTAAATACTACGTAAAAATAATTTCAGATAATAAAATAACCCTTTATTTAAATCAGGATGATGCTTTATCTTCGGCGGTAATTGCGCCCATCAATTTAGAAAATTTAAAATCAATAACATTTGACGATTTATTTATTTCACGGCCCCAAGAAACTGATAACGATTGGATGCATTATGCGGGATTTATAAATGGATTTAGAATTTCCAATGTATCTAGATATTGGAGAAATTTTAGACCGAATCGATTTGCAAAATTTGTAGATGACGAAGAAACTATTTTATCAATTAATGATAATAAAGTTAGTGTTAGAAATACGACACTAGAATTAAAATCTATTGGAATTTTAGAAACCACTAATCCTCCACCGGGGTTAGATCCTTCATTGACTCTAACACAACAAAGATTTCAAGGGATAGACCTAAGCTCTTTACCGTCTTGGGCGGAAGAGCCTTACTTGGAAGAGCCGGGTGCAAGTTTTCAATTGCCCTTTGGGTGGAATAATGAAAATTTAATTGAATTAAAAGATAGAAATGGTAATTTTGATTTTAAAGATGGAAAAGAATTCGTAATTATCGGTGAAGCTAATTTTATTAACCCAAGTAAAATTGATCAATCTTTCGACGGTTTAAATAAACCTATTTCCATAGCTCGTTATGTAAGCGACGATGGAAAAGTGGAATATGAATTATTAGTTTCAAAAATTAATTTCGGGAACGAAGCTCCCAAAGGCTCTGGTTTATATTTCAAACAATATAATCAAGGAAATTTAGTTGTTGATTTGTTTGGAGAAATTTATGCTGGTGCGGAAGGATTAGGAAATAATAAATGGCATAATTTCTCTGTAGAAAGGGACTCGTCAGGAAAATATTCAATTTATCATAACGGTGATCTTCTAAATTCTGTTACGCCAACGTCAGATTTATATGATAAATCTATTTCTAAACAGGGTAAATTTTATATAGGACGCGGGAGTTGGAATAAGACTTTAGCGATAGGTCAGTATCTAATAAAACATAACAATAAAAAAGTTCTTTACCTAGACCCATTGATAGGTAATCAACATAACATACTTGGGTCAACTTTTTCTGGTCCGTGGCAGGGAGGGATTTGTTTTACGGATATGAAAGATATAGAAATTATATCTTTGGGTAACGTAAAAGAAGGGTCAAGTACACAAGATTCTTTTGATCAAATTACTTGGAAGCCTATTAAAGAAGATAACGAGAATGTTCCTACTAAGTTTATTCAAAATTCTAGATTTGATAGACTAAACACGATTGATACTTTAAATAAGGGTGTTGCTTTCTTCAAGGGAGATTTCACTCCATCCTACAACAATCCCTCTTCATGGAGACTTAAAGGTGAGGGCTCTTTTATAAAACATTTGCCGGGGCAATATCACCCTACAGATAAAGCGCTTTATGCATTTCATCCATCTGAAATAAATTTAATGGAAAACAATTTTTTAATTGAATGTTCTATTATGCCATTAAATTTAAGTAATTTAGATTCTTCATCTAACGTAAATTCAAACATGGGATTGCTGTGCTGTAATTATGATGACTTAGATAATTCAACAATAGATTGGTCTGACTGCCCTGATTACAACATGGATGATGGATATGTTTTCCAACAATGTTCTAATGATTTAAATGACTCTAGCAAGAAACGGTGGACTTGGCAAGGTTATTGGCAATCTACGAGCTCTAACACAGGCAAAGTAGGGTGGGAATTAAAAATAAATTCCTCTGGTAAAATAGAATTTAATTTTGGATCTCAGACTAGGGATATGATTCCGGGAAATTCAAGTTATTATTTTAATGGAACTTCTCGTAATTTAACTAGTTCTAGCACTTTAAAATACGGAGATTGGTATACTGTATCTGTGTCAAGAATTGGACATAATGTATATTTATATATAAACGGCAATAAAGAAGCTACCCTGAATATAGGCAACGATACTATATTAGAACACCCTATTGATTTAGGCTTAAGTAAATACGAAAACATGGGTCTTTTAATTGGTAAAAGTTATAATGGGGTGACTACTGATGGGGCGCAACCATATTATTTTACGGGACTAATGGATGAAGTAAGAGTTCGCCCAAGCAGAGGATATGGTCATCATACACCATATCCAGATCAATCTTTTACGCTGGACAAATCTAAAAAAACTTATAAAAACAAAAGCTTTTTAGATGGCGGCACTTTAGAACCCGTAGACTATCTTTATTTAAATTTTGATCATGCATATAAAAATAAATCTACGCACGTAGCTGGTGTTATACCATTAATATATTTTGCATCAGAAGAAGGTCAAAGCATAGAAGAAGAGGGTCGAATTAATGTTAGAGATAATTTACAAGAGGGTCTCGTAAAACTAAATAAAGACGGAAAATTAACAATTTCAGGAAGTTCAAATTTAAATTTAAATGAAAACTTTACGATAGAAGGGTGGTTTTATTCCGACACGCTGGAAGATAATATTTTATTAAGTAGAAAAAATTCTAATGGGGGCGGTTGGAATTTGGAAATAAAAAATCAAATTTTAACATTAAATATTTTTGATAATAATGGCTCCCTTGCTGAAAGCGTAAAAGAACTCGCGCAATCTTCTTTAGTTAAAGCAGAACCAAACGAGTGGAATCATTTCGCGTTTCAAATAGAAAATAAAACCGACATTAGTTTGTTCTTAAATGGAGCGTGCTGCGCATTCGAAAAGATTAGTTTGTCAGAGTTTTCTTATACGGAATTAGCGACTAAGAAAAGAATAATCGTTGGGGAAAACGCAAGGCAGGGCTCTTTATATTTTGATAATTTAAAGATTTCACAAAGCGCGTTATATGATAATTATAATAAGCCAATAAACCAGCAAGGAATAATAGAAACAATTAAAGAGCCAGATGTATTTCATGTTGATGACGAGAACTTAAATTTAAATTATGGAGAATCTAATATATTTAATCACTCATTAAAATTGAAAAGTGATTATTCCAATGGAGATTTAGGTTATTTAACTATTGATGGAGACGATTTTAATTTTGGATCTGAAGATTTTACTGTTGAATTTTTCTTTAGGTGTGATTCTCTAAATGACTTACCATTAGGTACTTCTATAATAGTAGGGAAGGGAATTCCAAGTGATCATACATTTTACGTCGGTTTAGAAACGGAATCTGTAGGGTCGGGGAGGAGGGCCAGATTAGTAGCCGAGGCAGGAGGAATAAAATTATCCGCAAAGGAAAATGACAGCAGAACGATTACTAATGGACCACCACCATTATATTTTTATGATTTAGATTATTTTTATGACAATAGTATTACTAAGGGGTATTCTCATAAAGAGAGCGATTACATAATTCAAAGATACAAACATGTTATGCTATGTAGGCATACTTACGCAGGAACCTCTTATTTATCTTTATTTGTCGATAAAAGATTAGTTGCTTCTAGTCATGAAATTTCTACTTATGATACGACTTCTTATAATCATTCATATACAACTCAATCTTTAAATGATTTATCTGACACAACTTATAATTTAAGTATTGGTACGGGATTAACTTCTCAAGGCCCTGTGGGAGTATTCTTTTCTGGAAATATTAATTTACTAAAGGTAGAAAAAGGAACAAATATAGCTTTAAGTAATTCATATGCAAATAGCCGAATTCGTTTATGGTTTAACCCCACTTCCTCCGATGTTAAAGAGTGGTATACTGGTGCTAGTCTTGGGAGCTTCCATGAGCTATCAAATAGTCAAAACTCTTTGAATGGCAGTATGTGGTATCCCACTTTAGATAGTTGGAATTTACAACCGTCAATTTATTCTAACACAGTTGATGGTGCTTATTCTTACATACGAAGAATGGGGCTACCTGTTCCGGGCGGCACAGAATTATTTTTAGATTTTCAAGAAGGGGTAAAAGACCTTAGCTCTAAAAATAGAACAATAACAATTAGTTCAATAAGAAGTGGCGTGGTTGATTCTTCTGACTCAAATTTTGAATCAATGTATACGCCAGAAGAAAATTTATACTCAGGTTATTTCGGCAGGGTTTCGGATGTTATTCTTAATCAAAACGAATATGCATCAGATGATAATAATTTCTTGTTAGCTTATGATTACAAAAATAATTGGAATTATTTCGGTGACAAATGGTCTATATCTATGTGGCTAAAACCAGAAAACTTAGACGATGACCCTACAATCCTCTCGAGAAAAGTTACAAACAGTTCTGGCGGGTACGGAATGATGGATTTGAGTTTAACTAGCACGGGGAAAATTGAATTATCGTTTACCCATAGATTAGATAGCAACAGTAGCATAGACACAGTATTCCTCGGCTCTACAAACGATTCTATAAAGGAAAACGAATGGACTTATTTAAGGATTGAAAGAGAAGGAGTAAATAATTTTAGAATGGTTGTAAATAACTCATCCCTTTCTCTTTATAAAAATGGATGGAATAAAATTATACCAGATTTTGAAGGCAGCAATTCGGAAATATTGAGCATAGGCAGAAAGTTTGAACCAGACTTTGACAATTATCAGCAATTTAAGGGGTATATAACTGATTTGTATATGTCAACAGATTTAGGTGAGACACCCAACCCAAGTAGCGTTAAGTTTTCTCTTAAATTCGATAAACTAGAAGATAGTTCTATAGATATTTTTAGAGGGAAACCTAAGACAGATGAAAATACAGTATTGCTTCTTCCTTTTGATAGAAACTTGGATAACGAAAGTGGGAAAGAATTACCTGAAGAAAAAACTTTATTACAACATATCAAATATACAAAATTGGGTGATAAAGTTTGGTGGACGAATACATCAGAAGCGGGTAGAAAAATAGTAGGAGATTATGAAGTTCATGGAAATGTTTCAATAATTGAAGATAGAGTAGGGAATAATGCATTAAATATACCTTCTTCTACTAGTGATTATTTGAAGCTGCAACGAAGAGAAAATTCACCAAAAATTTTAAAAATAGATCCGACGGATAATTTAGGAACATGTGATTTTAGCGGGTATTCATCTTCTCAAGCTGAATTACCTGTAGATTGCTTAAACCCTGACGACTACTCTTTGGAATTTTTCTTTAGAATAGATGATGTTGATAATTATAAACAACTGGGTGTAGTTCCTATTATCGGGGGGGAATATATAGATTCAAATGATGAATTAATAAATTATTTTTATGTTGCTTTGGAAATAAATAGCCAATACGATGGTAGCCGATCCATAGGAGAACAGCAAAGGCATTTGGCAACTGTTATGGTTTGTAAGTACGACGAATGGGATCATCAACAAAGCAGACCGAAAGATTTATTTTCTAATATAAGGCTTCGTAAAAGTGGAAGTGCGTGGCTTGATATAGGGGATTCTGTAAATAAAGATTTTGTGCATGTTTATGTTTGTAGAAAGGATGGTTATTGGTTCCTATATGTAAACGGAGATTACCATTATCACATCAAAGAAGGCGAACGAAAATCTTGGATAGATACAAAATATGGAAAGGGAGATATAAGGCTTAATACGTGGAATATCGCTGGTCCCACAAAAGTAACAGGAAACAATATGTTCCCTGTGAGAAAATTTTCTGGAAAAGTAGATATGGTTAGGGAAACTTCTGGAACGATTCCTTACAACCCAATAGAAAAGAAAATGAACGCCGGGCAAGCTTCCCCACAAGTTTCTAATATAGTTGTCAAGAATGACATAACTTCAGAAGTAGGTTTCCCAGCAAAAAATTCTTCAGGATTTTGGGACAGAATTTTAAACGAACTATCGTGTCCAGCTAGCGTTCCATCTTGTACAGTCCAACTTTTTCCATTCGAGCCAATTTACACAAGTAAAGACTTATGGACGAACGAAAAAGATACAAGTGATACAATAGTTTCTGATTTAAATACGGAATGTACGTTCGGTAATTTTTGGAATATAGATGGAGAAATAAATAAACAATTAATTTCTTCAGATACGTGCCCAATCATAGATCAAGATGATAAGATCGTCGGAAGTGGATCTGGGGAATATGATGGATCTTGTTATTCTATATTAGAAGATTCTGAAAGATGGGATTTCGAAAACGAACCTTTCACTATAGAATTTTGGTACAAGCAAAAAGACACCGGAGTTTCTAACAATACGGGGCCATTTCTCGCCAATGGTACTTGTGTGGTTGCGCGTCAAGGGTATGGATTTTCAAAAGATTCATTGGGCTGGGGTGTAGAGCTTTCTTATGTAAAAGAAGATTTAAACTCGTTATTCTTTTATTGGTCTCAATATAATCGATTAAAAAATAAAATTAAAGGTATTTCAAGCGAAACCTCGGCTCTTTATTGGGACGAGAATACGACTTTTACAAAATTAAATTGGGAAGATTCACTGACTAAATTGGATACGCCTGAAATGAGATTTTATTTTTGTGTAGATGATGGAGGAATTTCCTCGTCAGGAACTAACGCGTCAACACCGATAGGAAAAGATAATGAAAGGGTTACGTCATTTACAATATCGATGGGCTCCCCTGAACCGAACAAGTGGGAACATTACGCAATAGTTCGCGAGGAGACAAACCCGGGAATTATTACAACATATAAAAACGGTAAAAAAATTGACCGATGGGATAGCCGCATTAGTAGATATAATGAATGGCATAATAATTCATGGACTGGACAACTTAATATAAAATCACCAAATAATGACGCGGTATTAGCTATAGGTACAGATACGAGATTCGTTAATAACGGGTGGTATTTAAATGGTAATATCGACGAGTTAAGAATTTCAAAAGGGATAGCTAGATATACGGATGAATTTGACACAGGACAAAGAGAAATAAATAATGGCTCTGTAGAATCAACAATCAGCACGATAACAGAGAACACTATCGTAACTCCGATAGAAAACACAGCAACAATAACCTATTGCCCATTAAATAAAAATTTATATGCTTTCACAAGTAATACTGGAACATCTTATGAAATATCTCCATTAGATAATGTAATTACAAACTCTACGCAATGGTCTGATTCTTCTATAGAAAGGGTTAAGGAGTCTTATTATTGCCCAATTAATAATACTATATTAATATCCTCATACGATGGAGTTTATAGAATATATTCTTTCTTGCCAATGACCAAATCTATAATTAATACATTTAATGTTTATGATGAAGGAAGGTTCGTTTACGCGCCGCCTTCAAATAAAATGCTTTATGTTTGTAGTAATTATTTATATGAAATAAGTGATTAATTTTTGTGGCAATGATGATATGGTTTAGAATGACCGGGGCATTCAGAATCTTCACAAAGGTACGCCCATTCGTTGGCTGATTTAGAAGACCCTAAAGCGCCCAATAAATCATAATCCAGAAAAGCAATATCATAATAATATTTATTATACATTCTTCCTTTTGTTTTGTCATTTTTGTAATAAGACATTGTTGCATTCCTATTGTCTAAGGATCTAGATTTATTTACGTGTTTGAGTTCTATATTTGGTAAATTAAATCGACCGCAAAGATACGCAAAATCTTTTTCTAGTGTTTCATAGCGACCCAAGTAATCTATATTAAGATTTAAATTAGATAAAGAATACTCGCGAGCAAATATATCCTTGGGTTTAATTTGTTTATAGTCAGAGTTTTTATCTACAATAAAATCAAGAATGGTATGTTCCCAAGGGCGCTTTAAAATATACTTATCAAAAGATATATTATTAATTTCTTTTTTTGATTTTCGATCCCATTTAGCATCAGTTTCTTTCCACCAATGGTAAAAAGATATTTCTATTTCCCAAGGGCTTCGCACGAAAGCAAATTTAAAATAATTATTCCATATCTCCGGATCAATAGAGTCTTTAATTTCTTTACTTGTGCTATGTTTCCAAAGTTTCCCCGTGTCTTTATTTATTGTAGATAAATGCTCGCCCTCTTTCGAGTATCCAAATACCTCATCTTTTTCGCCAAGGTAGGGTAAAAGAGATTCACCGATAGATGTACCTGCGCATTTATGAATATGCACAAATATAAATTTATGTTCGTGACTAATTATCATTGGGTTCTATCATTTTACATAATTTTTCTTTACCTTTCGGCCCAGAATAATGTACGAAATATGGAAAATTTTCCGGGAACGGCTTTTCAGTTCCGTGGTAATAATTCCACCTGTGGTCTATCCTAGATTGCCTTATATCTAAGAGACTTAATACGTAACCTAAAAATGTCTCGTCGTTATCTAGCCAATCATATTTATTACCGTAGAATTCTTTTTCTTCTGGTATTAGGTTGGCTATTTTTATAGCTGATTGCTTGTCGTAAAGGGTAACACCCCCATTATAAAATACATTTGCATCTACGTTCATATTCTTTTTAAGACGTTTCGAATGTTCTTTACTCCATTTCTCTATACACTGCTTACTAACAAAGCCCCCGTTTTTAAATTCATCAATTTCAAATATAGAAGGAGTATAATCCCTTACTAAAATATCCAAATCTAAATAAAGCATTTCATCAAATTCTGACTCAGCAAAGTATTTAAATAATAATAATTTTTTCTTTATGGCAAATTGCCAATCATAATTACCGGAGTTGTTTTCTAAAATTTGAAATAATTTATAATTTACCCCTATTTTATTTGCGTATTTTTCAACAGTGGGGACAGAAGTTTTAAGCATAGCTTGCTGCCAAAGAGGTTCCGAATGCCAATCTTCTTTTTCTTTTACTGAAGAGTACGTATCTAATTGATAAATTATTCTTTTCATAATGATTTGTATACCTCGCTTTCTTTGAATGTTTTAATGAAATGTTTTTGTGACAATTTAAATCTTGTATCATGAGAAAGTAAATACTCATGAGTTTCTAATACGAGTTCTTCATCTAAAGCTTTCGACGCGGCTTCTTCCAAAGTTTCAAAATAAAATGGGTAATTCTCACCAAGGTATTCTTTCACGGCGGGGATAGGATTTACCAGAATTGGTGTTGCTCTGGCTATACATTCTATGATTGCGTTATTGGCGCTAGAATCATACAAATCTAAAAACACAATATTTTTAGAAAGTAATATATCGTATTCTTCGTCGGGGATTCTTTGTAATGTAGAAGTATTGGAATAATTTATTTCTTTATTATAATAAAGCTGTCTTTCTTTGTTCAATAGCCTATCGATAACTTCTTTGGGGGCGGAATCTGAATAAGGCATTAGTCTTATTTTCTTTGATCCACTAGATTCTGCGATAGGTAAAGCGTAAATCGAATTTAATTTTCTAAGCCAATATCCAATATTAATAATTTTTTTCTCTGGGTTCTCTACAAAATCTTTATAAGAAAATTGTATAGATGGAATGCTACTTGGGTGAATCAAAGCAGAAACGGGCACATTAATTAAATCTCTCAAAAAATTTGCATGATATTCTGACAGAGCAAATAAACCCAAACAATGTTTCAGGCTTTCTTTTACGGCGGGCTTTTTAATAATTTCTTGTACGGAATTTTCATAAAAGAACCATTCTGGGATTTCTGGGGGGTTGTGAAAGAAGCCAACCCAAGGTTTTAAATATGGTAATTTTTTTGTAGATACGTTCTTCTCATAATGCCAAGCAAAATTTTTCTCAAGAAACCCATCAAACATTATACCATTATCATTATGTAATTCAGAAAGAGCTTGTATTGCGTAATTCCAACCACTCCTATGATGCCAGAAAATTTGTTGATCTTTTAAATTAATTTTTCCTTCCGAGTTAGAAGATTCAATATGAGAATTTGTATTGATTCCGCCCCATATTTTACCTTCAGAATTTTCAATATATTCTTTTAATGAGAAATTTTTAGTTTTTCCTAGGTGTTTAAATAATTTTTGTCTTGTGTCATGATTCGAATTTTGAAGAACTTTTTCGCCAGCAAATTCTTTTTCAATTGCATGAACATGAAAACTCTTTACTTTTTCGGGTACGCTATCTTTTCTCCAGAATCCGTAATTATGGAGCTTCGAAAAAATTTGAATATCATAATTTTCGACAACGTGATTTAAACCTTCTTGTTCAAAAAAAGTTGAATTATTTAAGTAAATATCTCTCCAAAATTCTGGAAAAGTTTTGTCAGCGCAAAAGATATATCCCGCGTTAAATAAACCATACTCAAAAGAATCTTTTAATTTATTATGAGAGTGATAATGAGGCGATAAGATAATATCTTTATTAAAGTTTTCTTGTAAAGAATCTAATACAACTATATCCGAGTCTAGAAAGAAAGTATTGTCGTGCTGGGCTAGCGCTAAATCCATTGCAGACATTTTACTTAAAATACATTCAGGTTTATGATATTTATTGATTGATGTAAATTTATTTGAGAAGAATTTTTCTTTTGTTTCTTTTAAAGAATTGATGGATAAGGAGGTATCGTATACAACATTTTCAAATTTTTCTATTTCTAAAAATTTTTTTGTTTCTGTGTCGCATAAAATATACAAAGGTTCTTCATGGAAAGCGCGTAGGCTTTTAATTAGAATGGCCGCTTCGATTTTTATATTACTTGTCGCTACGGTGCAAAAACTTTGAATGGTATGCTTTTTAGGCCAACAAATCGATTCTTTGAAAATAACGTTATCGTGTGCGCCCGAAAGCGATTTAGAAAATTCTTTTAATCTATGATTAGCTTGTTCGATATTTAAATCAGAATCAAATTGAAAATAATGGTAAAACTGCGCGGTAGAATTATGAGATTGAATTATGTCATATGTTTTATCTGCACTGTTTATATCTGCAATAATTAAACTCCAATTTGATTTTTTAAACTCTTTTTCAAGTTTTGCAAGATCTTCTTTTATTGTACTTTCCGAATCTTTTGTAAGTAAGCAAACGAGCGGAGCTTTAATTTTGGTTTTAGTAATTTTTTCTGGCTGAATTTCTTTAAGGATATTAAAATCGAAAGGGGAAATTTCAATAGCGGAATCGTTTAATAAAATTCCTGCCCACTGAATTGATCTAATATTTTTAGTTATTGATTGATGGACATCACCTGTAATTATTTTATTTTTAAGATTAATTTTAATATTAAATTCTGTCTTGTCGTGAAGGAGCGGGATTTCTATGAAAGTTTCTCTTTGGGTAGAAGCTCCAAATATAAATTTAACTTCATTTTGAGAAAGAATGTCATATTTAAAGTTTATTGAAATCTCTTTTATAGGATTATCGGAAATTTGTTTAAGAACATACCCCTCTAATCCCTGTATATGTTCTATATTCAGCCTCTCCGAAGGTTTCCGAACAATACAATTATTAATTAATTCGAAATAATTCACTTTTTAGAATTATACAGGGAATTTGCGACTATAACAAATTTGTTTTGCGTTAATTTTGACATATAAAAGATTATAGTGTAATATAGAATGAATATAAGCTTGAATCAAATGAAAAAGAACGAATCTTCACCCGAAAAGACTACTACTGCGAAAAAGACCGCTCAGGAAACTAAGGCAACGCAGGAAAAAGAACAAGAAATGACTCAGCCATTAATGACTGAAACCATTGCTAGTTCCAGACGAAACCTCTCTTCTACTATAGAAAGGACAGATAAGTATAAAAATATTGATGATGGCATGGTTCCTTTTAAAAATTCAAAAGGGGCTTATGGTAAGAAGAGCGGAATGCTTGAAATTAAAGACACGGTTGTTCTTTGTCAAAAGGCTTATTACAACTTTGCTATTTTCAGAAATATGATTGACCTTATGACCGAGTTCTCAATCAGCAAATTATATTTTCGGGGCGGTAATAAAAACTCTAAAAAATTCTTTGAAGCTTTATTTAATAAAATTAATTTATGGAATTTCCAAGACGTATTCTTTCGGGAGTATTATAGATCAGGAAATGTATTTGTTTATAGGTTTGACGCAAGATTAAAGAAAGAAGATGCAAATAAAATTAGTCAAGTTTTCGGAGATCATGAAAAAATATTAGATAAAAATCAGCAAGTATATATTCCATCTAGGTATTGTATTTTAAATCCGGCAGATATAAAAATGTCAGGAGCTCTTTCTTTTTCTGATGGAGTTTATTATAAATCTCTTTCAGATTACGAATTAAAAAGATTAAGAAACCCGCAGACAGATCAAGACCGAGAAGTGCTTGAAAATTTACCGGCGGATATTCAAAAACAAATTAAAGACAAGAGAGTTTCGACTGTGGAGATTCCGTTAGATTTAGATAAGGTTACTGGAATTTTTTACAAGAAGCAAGATTACGAACCATTTGCTGTCCCAATGGGGTATCCTGTTTTAGAAGATATAAATTTTAAGCAAGAATTAAAGAAAATGGATATGGCAATTGCGCGTACCATGCAGCAAGCTATTCTTCTTATAACAATGGGTGAAGAACCAGACAAAGGCGGTGTTAATCAAGAACATTTAAACGTCATGCAAAAATTATTTGAAAATCAATCTGTGGGGAGAGTATTGATTTCTGATTATACAACTGATGCAAAATTTGTTGTACCGCAAATTGGCGACGTGATGGACCCGAAGAAATACGAAATTGTTAATCATGATATTAATGTTGGTTTAAATAATATTTTCTTTGGAACCAAAGAGACATACTCTAATCAAAGCGCAAAGATTAAAGTTTTTATTGCGAGACTAGAACAAGCTAGACAAGCGTTCTTACATAATTTCTTAATGCCTGAAATTAGAAGAATCGCAAAGCAAATGAGATTCAAAAGTTATCCCACGGCACACTTTGACGAAGTTAGCTTGAAGGACGATGTTCTTAAAGAAAGAATTTATACACGATTGTTGGAGTTAGGCGTCTTAGCGCCAGAAGAAGCTTTCGAAGCTATGGAAACAGGAAGATTCCCAGACCCAGACGAAGCTTTAGAATCTCAAGAAAGAATGAAAAAGCTTCGAGACAAGGGGTATTACGAGCCGTTAATGGGTGGGCCAAATACACAAAAAGAATTAGCGGATAAAACTGCTGAACTGCAAAACGATATCGCAGATAAGAATATTAAATCTCAGGAAAAATTAAACAAAGAAAAATCAAAAGTTGCCCCTGTCCCCGGCGGTAATCCAAATCAAATGCCGAAAGAAAAGACAACGGAGCAGAAGGGAAGACCAGAAGGAACCAAGGGGCCACGACAAACAACCAAGAAGATGACTCCAGTTGGCGCGTCAGAACTTTATAGTATAGAAAAGATTAAAGAGAACATTGTTCTTGCTCAAAAACTAGAAGATGAAGTTGCTGCGTGTTTAAGAAAGAAACATAACAAAAGAAAGTTAAGCAATAAGCAAAAAGAAATTGCTAATCAAATTACTAAAATTATCATAGCAAATGAAGAACCCGAAAGCTGGATTAAGAATATTGAAGATTATTGCGACAACCCAGTAGATAAAAACCCGCAAAAAATACAAAAAATTCACGAAATTAGCGCCGAACACCAAGTTGACGACTATTTAGCAAGTATTTTAAGGGTAAGCAAGGTGTAAATATATAAGTATGGAAGAAGAAAACAATAACTTAGAACAGCAGGAATCAGAAGAGCAAGTCAAGTCTTTTTATGGAGAGGGGGATGTTGATATTTCTATTCCTGACATGCTTATTCCTGCGCCCGTAGAAGAAGAAAATAAAAACGAAATTAAAGACGCTTGCGATGTAGCTTTTAAATTTGCGTTTGTAGGAACGGGACAAGGCGGTTCTAGAATAGCGGAAACGTTTCATAAATTAGGTTATAGAAGATTAGCGGCAATTAATACCGCTCAACAAGATTTAAATACAATCCAACTAGATCATAAACTATGTATTGGAGAAGGGGGTGCTGGCAAAGATTTGGCGGTAGCTGAAAAATATTTCAAAGAAAGTAGGGAAGATGTTATTGATTTTTTGAGGTATTCTTTCGGTGATTCCGTAGATAAAATTTTTGTATGCGCTGGTGCTGGCGGTGGTTCTGGAGCAGGAACTCTCCCATCATTAGTTGACGCTTCATTAGAACTAACTGAAACGATTGAGGCTTCCTCGAAAAAAGTAGGAGTTATTTTAGCATTACCGAAAAAGTCCGAAGGGGCTAGGGTTGCAGCAAACGCGCACAAAACTTTAAAAAGAGTTTGGAAGCTAGTGGAAGAAAATAAAGTATCTCCATTAATTATTTTAGATAATGAAAAAATTGGAAAGCTATATCCAAATTTAGTTGTTTCTAATTTTTGGCGTCATGCTAATTCTAGTTTAGCTGGATTATTTCATTTATTTAATTTAACTTCAGCAAAAGATAGTACATTTACTTCATTTGATAAAAATGATTACAATAGTATTTTAGAGTCTGGATTAATGGTCCTTGGGGCCTCCCCCGTAGATAAATGGGACGATCCGGTTAGCGTTTCTAGAGCGATTAGAGAAAATGTTAAAAATAACGTATTATCCGGAGGTGTAGATTTGTCTACGGGTTCGTGCGCGGGAGCAGTAATTATAGGGGGAAAAGACCAGCTAGATAATATACCTCAATCAACCCTAGATCAAGCTTTTGAACAATTAGTCAGGATGTTAAAACAAGGTGGGGTTGTTCATAGAGGCATATATATTGGGGATAAACACAATTTAACAGTATTTACGGCTATAGGAGGACTGGGATTACCAGAAGAAAAACTTAGAGAATTGCAGTCTTGGTCCTAGAATATATAAACAAGGAGAAATAAACATTATGGCAACTAAAAATGAAATAAAACCCGGTTGGAAAACTACGGAATTTTGGTTAACGCTTGGAACGGTATTGGCTTCTCTATTATGGGGCGCAGATGTACTCGATCCTGATGCTGGTGGCACAGTAAACAAGGTCTTTGGCTTTGTGGTCGCAGCGCTTGGGGCGGTTGGATATACTGTATCCAGAGGGTTAGCTAAGAAAGGTAACTAATCATGGCTTGGCTAACGGCTTTAATTAAAGCCATATTAGAATGGGCCACAGCCGAAATGAAAAAAGACACAAAGGCTGGGGACGCTGATAGTGTGCCCCAGTCTCTTAAAGATCGCTGGCGAGATCGAATAAACAAACAATTAGAAAAGCAGAAAGAACAAAAAAATGAAACTTCTAAAAATCCTAGCAGCGACGACTCTCTTAATTAGCGCGGTCGGTTGCGGTAGTACAAGAGTTGTGTTTGTTGACACGCAAGCTGATTTAGTTAGACTCGGTCCAGACGTTTCTGGCCGAGTTTATGTTTTAAAGAATGGAGAGTGGGTACTTTCCAAAAAGAAAGTCAAACTTCCCGAAGGGTGGTATGCCGGTGGTATTCCCAGAGAATAATTTATTATGTCAGAAGAATCTAGATCCAAAGAAGAAATTCAAGCCTCGATTAAAAAGCTTGAAGCTGAAACCCGCAAAGCAGAAGCAGAAGCCAAACAAGCGGAAGCAGAAGCTCGTAGAACTGATGCAGAAGCTAGGCAATCAGAATTAGATTCTTGGGCTGCGGAAAGAAGCGTGCAGAAAAAACTTGCTACTGATGAAGAAAATCATCTTTATAGATTTGATGGAGAGGTGAGTAAGCAATCAGTTAATAGATGCATTACGAAATTAACAGAATGGTCTCGGTTAGATCCGAAGTGTGACATGGAAGTTGTTTTTTCGTCTCCCGGCGGAGGAATTATTTCTGGATTTGAATTATTCGATTTTATGCAAGACTTAAGGGGTAGAGGTCATAAAATTACAACAGGCTCTTTGGGCTACGCGGCTTCCATGGCGGGTATTCTTTTGCAAGCTGGTGACGTAAGATGGATTGGTCATCAATCATGGATGATGATTCATAGGGCGGCGTTCGGCGCAATTGGTAAAACATTCGAAGTGGAAGATGAAGTAAAACTTGTTAAAAGAATCGAGCATAGAATTCTCGATGTATTTGTTTCTAGATCCAATCTAAGTAAAACCAAAATTCAAAGAAATTGGAATCGTAAAGATTGGTGGATTACGGCAGACGAATGTATCGAAATGGGGCTAGTAGACGAACTACGGGGTGTTCTCCCAGAGCATATCACTACTAAAAAGCGCAAAAGAAAAAAGAAATAATTAGCCGTCTTTAATTTTTCTTTTTTGATCTTTTAAAAACTTTTTATTCACTTTAAAGTCTGCTCCGCATTTTTCGCAGCGAGCAACATTCTTGCAGTCGAATTTTTTTCTTTCGCAGGTCGTTTGTTTGTGACTGCATTTTATTATATCGGACCTTACTATAGTTAGTATAGCTTCCCTGCACGGATTACAGTAAGGACAAATGTAAATGTGCATGGTATAAATTACACAAATTAGGTGTAAAATATGCTTACCATGAGACCCGATCCACCTATCGACTCTATAATATGGGGCAAAAAATATTCTTTAAAAGATAGAGCCTCGCAGGTAGTAACAGGTTTATTTCTTATTTTTCTAATTATGCTTTTGTTATTTGGTGTAATTCTTAAAGATGATGAAGAACATCCTTCTCCAATTGAAGACCCTAGCGCAGAAGTTAGGTCATAAATTTAAGAAGCATGAAGTCAGCATCTATATATGTTCTGGATTAACGGTTTTATTTTTGTCTATTTTATTCCTGCAAGACATTAAACACACCAAAGAAAATCTAAAACATCAAAAAGTTATTGTTGATTTAGAAAGTCAAGTTACTGAAGATTTTGACCTTTTTATGGAAGTTCAACAAACAATGAGAGAAGAGCAACACAAGTCCTATTTATTACAAGAAAAAATTTACGAACAAAACAATTTTATTAGACAATTAATTATTTATCTTAAAAAAATTAAACATTGGCCACCGAAATCACCGCCGGAGCCGCCAGTAGATCCAAATACCTTAGCAGAATCAATTTAACATGAAAACCAAGCAAACAATTAGTTGGCTTATTGCTTTAATGTTTGCTTTGGGTCCGTTAATAGGGTGTGGATTAGTAAATCCATACAAAAGAAATTCAGAAGGCTATTATGAAAAACATTTCAACTGTTGCGGGCCAATCGCCTTAGAGAAGGCGTTTAATAAACTCAATGATCAACACGGTATTATTTCAAACAGTTCCATTAATAGAAAAAGCTTGAGTAAAGAAATTCAAGATATGGGCGTAGATTTAAAGAACTTTCTTTCTTTTTTTAATCGAGAAGCAATTTGTATAACTTGGCCAAGCGAAATGAAGGCAATGGCTAGAAAATATGGATTCGAACCGATTACTATTAAAGACATAGATACTTTAGATCCCGAAAAAGACGTTGCCCTAGTTCTCATTCATAAAAGTATTACTGACTTTCATTGGGTGGTATTTCCTATGGATAATCCTAAAACTTATTACGGGAAAGAAAATACTGTAATAGATAAGATTTATTTATTAAAGAAAATTAATTGATTTTTTGCGGGGGGGGTCATTAATATAAATCACAAGGTCGTATGACAAGAAAGGAAAGTGTCCTTGTAAATTAAGAAGCTTGCGGGCTTCTTTCTCTCATATCGTCTCGCGTCTCTGAATAATTCGGGGGCGCGAGATTTTTTCGTATTTTTACAAAAATTACGTATTATAAAAAATAATAAATATATCTGCTTTTTTATGTGTAGGAATATATGGGAGACTGTTTAATTTATGGGAGAAAATAATCATTTCATCACGACGAATGGCTTAGAGTTTGAGAACTTTAAGGTTACTATGGATTCCGAAGAAGGAAACGACAATCATGATGAACTCATAAATTTTTCAATCAAATTGGTCGAACTTCTGCAATCAAAAGCTGACGAACATAACTCTACTTCTCCTCAAAACAAAGTTTCCCTAAATGACTTGAAGAGAGTATATATCCGAGGCGCTGGCGACTGCTCTTCAGCAGATAAAGCAGAAATAACGTGTGGAGAGTGGGCTTTAGCTAGAGTAAACATGTTCTTAAGACAAAAGATAGGCGGGGCAATGAAAACCACCGCCGCCGAATTAAAAATCGGATCTGCTAACGTAGACATTTCTGAAACTTGGGTTCCTTCTGAAGAAGACTACTTAAAAGCTAGTGAAGAAATTGAAAAACATAAGTTAAATTATAATTTTGAAAATGTCAACGAGCTTTATATAGAACCATATGAAAGACTACAAATAGAATGGTAATTATGAAAGACTTCAAATACACAACAATCTTTAGTTCTGAAATCAAACCTCTCGTATCAGAGGAAAAAGATAAATACTTGGCAATGGCGTCTTTAATTGATGTCGGAGAATTTATTCCTAATCTTGACACGGAGAAGAACGTTGATTTGCTCCCCATCGCTTTTAACGCGTGTGTGATTAATCGCGCGAATAAAAATGATGACGTAGTAGACACGGAGCATGGCGTTACTATGGCTAAACATTTTATTAATAAGCCAATTAATATTGAACACAATAGAGAGAGAGTTGTCGGTACAATTTTGACAGCGGGTTATAGTGAATTTGGAACAGACAAACCCCTGACAGAAGAAGAGGTCAAAAAATTAAATGGTCCTTTTAACATCACTTTAGGTGGAGTTGTATGGAAATTAGTAAATAGCCATTTAGCTGAAATTATTGAAAACGCAAGCGACCCCACTAGCGATGATTACCTTAGAGTTTCCGCGAGTTGGGAGTTGGGTTTTATGGAGTATGATATTGCCGCAGCGTGGGGAGAAGAAAAGAATATTGAAAATGCGGAATTGATCACAGACGAAGAAAAAGTTGAAGAATTTAAAGAATTTTTGAGAGGATTCGGTGGAGACGGTTACTTGGAAGATGGTCGAAGAATATATAGACACGTAATTGGCGATATTGTCCCTCTTGGAATCGGTTTAACAGAGACTCCAGCAGCGGAAGTGAAAGGGGTCGCAGTTAAAAAAGAAAAAGAAGAAAAAAATTCTGAAAAAGACGAAAAATCAGAAGAAAATAAGGCCGAAGAAAATGAAGCTGAAGCCTCAGAAAATAATGAAAAAGTTTCTCATTTTAACGAAAAAAATGTAATTGAGAATAAGGATACTAGTATTATGAAAATAACAAATATTAATGACATCACGGACGAGTCCTTGAAGCAACTTTCTGCTTCTGCCGTCTCTGAGTTTATTAGTGAAGAGATTAAAAAGGTGTCTGACCAATTCGAAGTGGAGAAAACCGAAGCCGAAGAGGTTATCAAGACAACTAAAGAAAAATTTGATGAAGTATCAGAGAATCTCGAAGCTGTTAAAGCAGAGTTGGATAAAATGAAGCAGGAAAAAGCCGAAAAAGAGGCTCTCGAAACTTTCAATCAACGCATGGCTGAGTTTGATGCGGAGTATGAGCTTTCTGATGAAATCAGAGCACATGTCGCATCGGATATTAAGGACATGGATGAAGAATCTTACGCTAGCTACAAAACTAAGATGTCTGCCTTCTTGGCAAACGTCAATAAAGAAAAGCTAGCTGAAGAAGCTAAAACTGAAGAAGCTGAGGCCGCAAGACATACCGGTGTTCAAAAATGCGGTGTTCAGAACCCAGTTAAAGAAGAATCTCACGAAGAGGTCGTAGATGAAGTCGTAGAAGAAGTCGTGGAAGATGCAGTAGATAATGCCGAAGAGGTAGACGAAGCTGTAGCAAACACAACTGACACTTCAGAAGGATCTTTTTATGAAAAATATAAAGATGCATTTAGTATCGAACAATTTAACATTAAACTTTAATAATTAACAAAAGGAAAATATTATGGCACATGATTTAAGACCATTTAGAGATTATGACGAAAAAGATGTAATTAATCTTTTCGCGTATAATGAAACATCGTCAAATATCGAAAGCACGCCAATTCTGAAGGGAACACTCGTAGAGCTTAGTTCCTATACAGATGGGGCTAGTGTTGCTCATGTCGGTTGGGACGTAAGTCAAGATTTAGAAATGTTTGAAGGAGCAGGAGCAAATGCTGTATCAAATACCGTTTCTCAACGCCATGGGGTAAAAGCTAGGGTTAAAGCCGTAGATACGGCTGGCGACATGCCCTTGGGTATGACGCTCTTCGATGTAAGAGAAAAAGACGAAAACGGAGAACTTCTAAAGTTTAATCCTCGTAAAGCAGCAGAAATGCAAGCAGTCCTAGCCGGACAGGTTGTCCCGATTGTTACTAAAGGTATCTTCCTTTATGAACACGGCGCTGATCCTTCGATTGCTGGTGGCGCATTATTGTATAGCAATAACGCCGGTGAAATTACCGATACATCTGCTGGTAATGCTAACGTGTGTGGTATCGCTCTTGGAGCTTCGAAAGCTGTTGGGAGTAAATGGCACACATTAATCAAGCTAGATTGTGGATTGGCCGGAAACCAAACTCAATAATAATTTAAACACTTAATAAAAAGGAGAAATTTAATATGAACTTAAAATTAAAGAGTACACCGGAACAAGTAGAGCTTATTAAAGCTATTGGCTCGCGTGACATGTTAGTGTCTCGTGAGGCTCAGGAAGCTTTTGCAGCTTTTCTCGGGCCGGTAATTATGAAAGTCATTGATCACGCTGGTACGGCTAGCGCATTTTATCAAGACTCCGAATACGACGAAGACGATAGCCCAAGTTTCCCATTGGATCTTTATTACAATGAGGGCACTGGTTACGTAACCGTATGGTCGCAAAATATGGCTGGTGGTCTTCCAAGTTCTGAGGTCTCAGGCGTATCCGAGATGAAAATCTCGACTTATCGTTTGGACAGCGCGGTTAGCTTCAATAAGCGTTACGCGCGGCGTTCACGTTTAGAAATTATCAGTCGTGCTGTTGAGAGAATGGCTCAAGAAGTTCTTGTTAAGCAAGAGCGCAATGCTTGGGCGGTTGTACTTAAGGCTTTGGCCGAAGGAAAAACGACCCTAGATAAAGGTGGTAATGAACTTGACCATCTTTTCCATAGTGGAACAGGGACGACAACTCCTGTCGAATTAAATATGGACATTATGAATAAATTAATGACCAGAATGACTCGGATTGGTGAATCCTTCGCTGGGGGTACGCCCGCAGCCGGTTCTTCGTTCGGTATTTCTGACTTATACGTAAGTCCAGAGACAATGGAGAAACTCCGTTCGATCTCTTATCAACATATTGATTCTGGTTCGACTGGACATAATGTTTCTAGGACAGTTGATAACGTACCAGATAGTGTTAAAGAAGAAATCTGGAGAAGTGCAGGTATGGCCTCTATTTGGGGCGTAGCTCTTCATGAACTTCTTGAACTCGGCAAAGGACATAAATATAGCGTATTGTTGGATGACTTTACTACCGGCGCAGTTGTCGGAGATGTAAACGGAGCCAATGACGTAACTTATGCTAATGCAAGTCATGACGTTGCTATCGGTATCGACGCTAGCAAGGGCGCTTTCATTCGCGCTTTGGCTCGTAATGCTGATTCTGGACACACGTTCACAGCGTTACCTGACGACCAATGGAACTTAAATCGCCTTGATAAGGCTGGTTTCTACGGATCGTTGGAAGAGGGTCGCGTATGTATTGATGCTCGCGCAATCGCGGGTGTTGTACTCGGCTAAAATTAACTAAAATTAACTCAGAACCCGCTCTTCGGAGCGGGTTTTTTCTTCCCTTTAATAGGGAAATGGTGTAAGTTTTAATGAAAGGAAAAAGGATTATGCCAAGGAAAAGTGCAAAAAAACAAGGTAAAACTAAGAAAATCTCTACCAAAAAAGAATTTCAACAAACTCATGGTAAAGTTGAAAATACACAACCTACAACTTTAGATCAAATTTGGGGAGATGAAGGTTCCAGTAAATATCAAACTCTAGATGTTGAAGAATATAGAACACAACTTCGAGAAATGAATAGAACTGATATTCAAGCTCACGCTACTAAATTAGGCGTAGTTCCAGTTACGAGTAGGGAAATGCTTGAAAAACGACTTGTGAAAGAATTTGAAAAACACGTAGCTTCTTATAGAAAACCAAACGCAGTTAAACCCGACGAAAACGTTTCCGAAGAAACTTTAAAAATTTTATCTGAGGGGCGTTAAGTTAGAAATATATATTAGTGGCAGTGTAATACTAAAATATGGCTGCTATTTATGATTTTAATGTTGTTCAAGGAGATCAGTTTGACGCAAGACTTACTGTAAAGGATGCCAATGGCACCATGGACTTAGAGGGGTATGCCGCTAGGGGGTATATCAAAAATAAATATTCTGATACAGGAATTCTAATAGATATGTCTCCTACTGTCGTAAGCGGAGACGCTTCGTGTAGTATGTGTCCTAGCGGTTATATAGATATTAAAATGCTTGCATCTGAAACCAAATCTCTCCCAGTAACTCAAGGAATTTTTGATATAGAAATTTACAAAGACTCTTATGTTAAGAAAGTGGCTGTAGGTAACGTAAATATCTCACCAGAAATTACTAATTAATTATGGCTGATGTAACACCCAGAGGTAATACACCGGAATCGGTCACTGTACCGGGTTCTTCTGATGCTTCTACAGATTCTTCTAGTCTTTCTTTAGAAAATCAAGTTTCTTCTACAGTTTCCCTCCCCGGAACAGTGGGGCCTAAAGGGGATATCGGACCACAGGGGCCGCAAGGCGTTGGCCCACAGGGAGCATTAGGCCCGCAAGGGCCACAAGGAATCGGTCCGCAGGGTGCGCTAGGGCCACAGGGAGAAATTGGGCCTCAAGGAGAACAAGGGATTCAAGGCCCGCAAGGTGAACAAGGGTCACAAGGTATTCAAGGAATAGTAGGCCCTCAAGGATCACAAGGCGCACAAGGATTACAGGGAGAAATTGGGCCTCAAGGAGAACAGGGTATTCAAGGCCCCCAAGGTGAACAAGGATCACAAGGACTTCAAGGGTTACAAGGTCCACAAGGTAACGTTGGCACTCAAGGGTCGCAAGGCCCCCAAGGCGAACAAGGGTTATTAGGACCACAGGGAGCAGTAGGTCCATCTGGCGGTCCCCAAGGAAGTATAGGCCCTCAAGGACCGCAAGGGATACAAGGCTTACAAGGAATACAAGGACCGCAGGGTGCCACCGGTTTGGATGGAATGCCTCAATTTACAGTTACTCAATATGCAGGATCTTATTATTTAATAAATAGTATTTCAAATAACCCCACTATTACTGTTTCAAGAGGAACTACTTATAAATTTTCAATTAATGCATCTGGGCAACCATTTTATATCAAAGAAACAGCCGGAACAGGTACAAGTAATCAACATACATGTGGAATAACAAACAATGGGGAAAGTAATGGGGATATACTTTGGACAGTTTGTCTAACTGCGCCAGATACGCTTTATTATTGCTCTTCGAATGATTCTGACTTAAGTGGTACTATTAATGTTGTTGATGGTAATTCTGGCCCGCAAGGACCGCAAGGGGCTGTAGGACCGTCTGGAGGCCCACAGGGACCGCAAGGTGCTCAGGGTGACGCGGGAGCCACGGGACCGCAAG
>CEUI01013566.1_pt1 | contig 44809 bp, 62 predicted proteins | sample 531411 | NCBI WGS metagenome assembly CEUI01 (sample SAMEA2622841, study PRJEB7988) | marine metagenome | isolation source: saline water (ENVO:00002010), including
GAGACATGACCCAAAAAGCTATGCGATTAGGACAAAAACGATGCCTACAGATATGACACATCATAAAGGCTATGGCGCCAGCACCCCAAAAATGAAGCATCTTGTCTCCCCCTGCATAAACCTCAATAGTTGTAGCTATACCCCCACCAATATTAAAAGTTTTAAAGATGGATAGACAACCAAGAAAAAAAACAAAAAGAACAAAAGCTATTTTTATTAAAATATCAACAGATTTCTCCATTTACCTATTCCAGAAATTCTTAATTATTTCAAATGTAAAAACTATAACCACAAAAGCGGCTATATAAAAAAAAGGGTCAGTCGTCATTTTTTATCTCCATCAACTCTTTTATCCATTTTTTGGCATCTTCTAATTCATCAAAGATTTTACCCCAATTCTTTTTGTGTGGCTTGTTGACGGCATGAAGTAATTCAACCGCCAGTTCGTTTAGTTCTTCAGCGCACTTTAAAAAAATATGTTTTTCTTCGTCACTTAGTTTCATCTTGCTTGGGGAGGGAGGATAGCATGGCTCGGTAGTTTTCAACGGTTATAGCTACCTGTAGTTCTTTGGTGAGACATTTGTCGCACTCCTTGAGATATTCTTCGCCATGATGGATTATTTGTTTAGCAGTAGCAATATAGGTTTTATTTAATACTCTTACTTTCTCGGGAAAATACTCCGTAGGATGCTTGAGTAGGTCTCTTTTGATTAAGGTAGCGCGTTGAATGCCCTCTTCGTAAGCGTTGTAATGATGAGATAAAGTGTCCATGAAGCAATTTACACTTTAAAAAGCCTCGCATACCTCTCGACCTTTCGATGTTATTTTGCGCTTTCCGTCGATTTCCATAAGATTTTTGCTTAAAAGATATAGCTCATGGTCTCGCTGTATCGAGGTCTTGCTCATGCCTAATTTTGCGCACAAAGTGGTTAAGGTGAGCGCTCCATGATTGTGGAGCTTTTCCAGAATCTGTTTTTCGGTATAAGTAATTCCAAGAGGCAAAATGCCAACTGCATCTTGCAATGCCTTAAAATCATCAAGATTAAAATCAAACTTATCCTTGGCTCCGCAATAAAGAGCGATTTCCTTTGCCCGTTTAACGGCGCTACGAGCATTCCCTCGGAGAGTCCCGACAATTGCCTTGAGGCAATCGGGAGGAAAGAAGGTTTCGGGAGCGCATAACTCCAAGATTTTGCCTAATTCAATATCGCTATACGGCTCAAAATCAATAACCGTCAGCCTATCCTTGAGTGGAGGAAACAATTTGTCCGACTCCGTAGTGGCAAAGATGAAAGTTTGGCGCTTAAAATCAAACTCAAAATTCATCTCATTCCAAGAGATAGTCTTGCGAGACTTCTTTTCGCTATTAAAGACTGTTAGAAACGCCTGTTCTAGGTCGGAAGGCAACTCATGAGCCTCATCGAACAAGACCACTATTTCGTTATCCGCTATCAACGGAAGAAATATTTGCTCGAAAAACTGCTCATTATTCTTGATGGTAGAACAGTTGAGTTCCAAGAAGGGGCGCTTTGCTCCATCCTCGGTATAAAGGTTTTTGGCAAAAGCCTTGGCGAACTCGGTCTTGCCTATTCCCGCCCTTCCTGCAAAAAAGAGAAAAGGACATTGGCGAGTCTTATTGAAAGCTTCTATATAGAAGGCAAGCTTCTTTTTTACCGCCCGTTGCCCCACAAGGTCTGGAAAATATTTATCACTCATCATCAAATTGGGTTAAGGTGTATTCGATTTTTGACTCAACATCCTGAGCGTATTGAGGTTTTTGAGAATTGTCAAGAGAATTCTTGGTATTTTTTGAGGCTGACCCCTCTTTATAGCAAGACTTGCATTGCGACCGCTTCCCGAATTGCCTACGCTTATCGTTATTAAAGCAATCCAAAGGAAGAAACTCATTGCACTTACTGCACTTTTTCTTCGCCTCTAGAGCGCCTCGGATAACTTCTAGCCAAGAAGAACTAACAAGAATGGTGGCTTTTCTGCCCACATAATCTCCAAGCTCTTCGTAAGTTATTTCGGTATGTAAGGATGAATTTTTTGACATGATGCCCTCACCCTACAGCATCTTCAGGGGAATGTCAAGGACATTTATAATTTTTAACTTCTTTGTACAACAGGCGCGAGGAGCGACGATGAGATTTAATCAAGTCCTTCGTGCTGTTGCCCAAGTCATCAATAAGCGCGGGATCAGATATTTCATGGTGAGCAGGGATGTCGTAAGGATATTCGGTATAAAATGCCTTAATGTCCTTTATGGTATGAAGATGTTTTAAGTATAAAGCCTCTAAGTCTTTGGAGACCCTCTTTATTTGCGAAAGAAGAGTATTTCGATCTATGGGAACTTCCTCCGCATCGTATCCTTCTAGAAGAGATTGGACTTCATTTACTAACTCCGTAGGAAGCGTAGCTTCAAATGCAGGATCAGACTCCATCTGACGCATGGCTTCGATCACGGGTTGATAAAAAAACATCCGCGCCCTTTCGGCTAGGAAGGAGAACTCCTCTTCAAGCACGTTTATTTGCTGAAGATAAAAATTGTGGCTCTCCCACAAAGTATTAATTTTTTCCGAATGATCCATCCTCTTATATTAGATGAATTTGTGGAGGATTTCTAGCTGTGAGGTTCCTAGATATTTGCAAAAATAAGCACAGAATTCAGTGGTCTCACGCGCATTCCATTGCCTGACGGCATCGCCCACCTCAGTATATTTACCGTCTTGCCATAGCTCGGTCAAATTCAAAAAAGAAACATTGTTCATATAGTATATTGGTTAGTATTGGTTAGTAATGAGGGCAATCATGCATATTTATTTAGTCCTGTCAAGAGTTTTTTTCAAAAAGGTAATCCAGAATATTCTGAACCACGGCTCCATCCTTGGTCATGATAGCCTCTCCATGCGAAAGAACGATCTTCCACATTGAATAATTTTTGCGCTCTTTTAAATAGATTATGTGCGCGCCATTAATATAAAAGATTTCACCATTGTTGTCTGTTACTTTAAATGTCATTTGAGTTGGGGGTTATAAGTTTTCGTATTTTAGCAATGAGGCGAGACTTATAGACGCTGACTGAAGGGGTGGGGAGGGACATCGCTTCTGCAATTTCCCTCACCGTGTGACCGTCAACCAACAAATTAAATACCATTTTTTCTTGAGCGCCTAAGTTTCGGTCGAGGGCTTTGAGGAAGTTTACCCTTTCGGTCTTGATGATCTCTGCAAAAGGGACATCGGCGAGCCAGTCAGGATTAAGGGGCAAGTCGGCATCAATAGGAATGGTGGAGGCATGGGAGAGGCTGTCTCGCGATCTTCGGGTTAAATAGGCTTTTATTTGAAAGCGCGCGATCCCCAAAGCCCAACTCGAAAAGGGTCGAGAGGGGTCATAAAGAGACTCTTTGTTGATAAGGACTTCATTAGACAATTGAATAACATCTTGGGCATCCGCCTCATTAAAAATGCGGCGCTTGATATACTTTTCGAGTTGGGGTTGGACTTCTTCAATGGAGGACTGATAACACATTAAAAGGGAACCGCATTATTTACAACGGCGGTTTGCTTTTTCGGTTTGGCTTTCGCCTTCTTGGTGGTTTTAGTCTTCTTTTTGGTTTTTTGAGGGAGATGCCATTTATATTGCTCTAGCACGAGGCTATTGGTGCCGTAGAGGTCGTCTACAGCTAAATGAAGGGTCTCCAAAGCATAGCGAGAAAGAGTAAGGGTTCCCCAATGTTGACCCGCATCAAGACGATTGTACACCCTTAGCAGAAGCTCTTTGGCCTCATCGGCGCTCGATGGGGAGGCGAGTTCCAATAAGTCCTTCCAGTAGCGATAAGTACCTCTCTGGCGATAGCGCTTCTTTATTTCGGCCTCTCTCTTCGCTTTGGTTCTCTCCTTGGGAGGTGAGAAATCCAATTCAGTCTGTATTTGCTCTATAATGGAAGACGGAAGACGGAAAGAGGAGTCTTCCATTTTTTGCGCATGAAGATAAACGAGATTAAGTAAGTTTTGTTGGCGACGCAAAGCCTTCTCTTTTGAAATACCGCCATTGGCTTGGCGCGCACGCTGCATGGTCATAGTCATAGTATAAGATCCTTTGAGATTAATTTATTTAAAGAAGGCTATCTTAGCATGCCTTCGAGGCATTGTCAAGGATATTATTTGCGCGAATTTATTTGCAAAGAAAGATGGTAGCCATCGGACTCTTTCTTTATCGTAGCATCAATTTCGGTATGTCCCCGCGTATAAATTAAATGAGAAATAATCTGGGAAAGGCGCACGGGACTTAACCCGCCATGCACGCTTCCCTCTTTATAGGGGTCATCAGAAATAAGAGATTGTATGACAGACTTAAGCTGTTTCATGGAAAAAGGCAAATCATCTTCAGGTAGTTGACCTTTATTGAACGCAATCATTGAATATTTGTGTATATATAAAGGTGAAAAAGGCTAAAATTACCCATAAAATAACATCCGATTTTGTAATAGATTTATATAAGAAAGCCCGAGAAGAAACAGGAGAGAAAAGAGAAAACCTACTCAAGCAAGCCAAGTTTTTCAGTAAACATATAGGGAAATATTTGGCTCAAGAGGTTTCGGAATCAAGCACCTGACTTTCGTCCTCCCACTCGTTCGAATAAGGATTTTTCTTCTCTACGGACAACAATTTCAAGTCTGAGTTTTTAGCCTTAATGCTTTCAAGCTGAAAAGCCAGCGCTTCTTCAGGGGTAAAACAGTTATAATAATGGTAAAAAGTGCTAATATCATCGGGATATTGGCACTTAATCCTAAAATCAAAACTTCTCTCAATCTTTTTCTTCTTCACCAGTCTTGGATAATGGGGGGAAGGGGGTGGAAATAGGGGAGGCTTCTTCAGAAGGAGGGGGAGGGTCACTATCAAGGGCGTTTTCCTTTAGCATAGCGGAAATGTCCTCCCCCAACTGTTCGAGCAGCTTAATGTACTGAGAATCCACAAATAAATGATTTTGTGCAATTGCCGCATGATAACCATCGGAATAATTGTACAGGGTATCCCCGTCTGCAAGAACGCTGGAAGCTTGCGTGCGCCCAGCCTCAAATCCCACTTGATAAGAGGCATCCTTTGTTGCCAACAACTGCTGGCCGAAATCGGCTATTTGGGCATCCTGAATATTGGATTCGAGCTGATAGGTCTCCAGTAATATCTGAAGCGATTCGCGCTTACTTGACTGGGCTTGAATAATAAATCCGCATAAAATAACGGCAGCAATCCACAGATATCTTTCATGTACTTTCATATATATATTAGTATTGAGGGTTCCAGTAAATGTTTTTAAAAAGAACTAGGCGAACCTGAGGGCCTTCATCTACATCCAGCCCGATAGGCTCGCCCTCGGGAACAGCTTCCTCGCTGTCTTCATAAAAAAACTCTTCTACATCAGAAGCAAAAACTAGGTCTATCGTATTCATATTCATTATAAAGGATTATTTAAACATCATAAGTTGGTTTGGGTCATATTCTTCTTCTACATCATTACTTTCTGCAACTCCGCTCGTCTTGGGTATTGGGCGCTTAGTGCGTAGCCAATTTCGCTGAGCAATCCGAACTACAAACCGCATAAATGCAAACGAGTATATTTTATTAAGGGTCACGCTGGAACCATCTTCTTCAGTGATGGTAAAAGCTTTACCCTCCTCATCGTACGAAAACGTGGCGTATTTTAGTTCCTTAGTTATTTTCATGATGGATGCTTGTTGAAAATGGTGGAATCCGATTTTACCTCCCCGCTGATAGGCTCTGATGGATCATTGGGTAGACGTGGACGAGAAATACACACCTGACAGAGGCGCCCCTCAAAGTGAAGATCCCTTAGATCTTGTAGGGTTTTAATCTCTAGATTGCTGTCAGCGAATGGACCGCTCTTCATATTATCTAATATCGTCTGCACATACGCGTCATCAGATATCTTTTGGTTAAAGCGTTTAGATCCAGACAGAACTGTAGCCGCTCGTTCCTCTAACTCTTCAGGAGCAAAGGGATCGCCTTTTCTGACTTTTTCAATAGTACCCTTTATGAGCGCCTTAATTTCGAAGGCGGTCTTCGTGCGAAAATAGGAATCGAAGGTATTGCGGGCGCGGATTTCTCCCCCATAAGAGGATTCCTCCATTATCGCCTTAAAGATATCTCTCTCAGTTCCAAAGGGACTTTCTGCAGAACAATACATCTGCCTTCTGCTCGCCGAATAATGCGGAGCCAAACTCTTGATATGAGGTAGGTTTCTAAGGAAATCATTGATTCCTGAAACCTGAGCATAGTTCTGAATATGCGAACCATCGTTGTCATAACGGGTAGGGCAAACAGGAAGGGCAAGCCAGTGAAATTCTTGAATTGAATTTTTAGGCTTCTTTTTTATTGCTACAACACCAGTCGCAAGATGGTGAACATGAGATTGGTCAGGATCGTCCGTCTCAAGGAGATTCAACAACTCATCACCATTACCTATAGACTGCGGATCCATACACAACTTCTCAAAACACTCTAAAGCATAGGCATTACACGTGATGACTATATTCCAGTTCTTCCGATTGTGCATGCAGAGCCTTCCGGGCAAACCTTGCACCACTGCAGCCACATTCTTATAGGCATCTGTAACCCCTACAACCCTTTCTTTAGTGCTGGCCCCAAAATTTTTGCCAGCTTTAAAGGAGTCTACCACGAGGATAAGAGTGCGACAGAAAGGGTTTCCCAACGCATGGAGCACCTTGTCCCTAATATCTTTGGAAGCAGCAAACAAAAACTCGTCATCTATTTCCTCGAAACCTGTCTTTCCATCGCAAGCAGTAATGACACGAAGCAACCCGTCCTCAATTTCTTGACGATATTCTCGTTGGATCACCTTATTGAGATATACGGCCACTTTTTTACCGCTCTTACTTACATTTCTATTAGCCTTCCTCACGGCCATGAAAGAAACACCACTGGGAGGAGAGCTTAGAAGATGCTCTACATGACGCCTTACCAAGGGGGTGGACGACCACTGCTTAGAGAACCCCTTTTCTCCTTCAAGTACGCATTGGCCTCTATGAGCAGGATTCTTCTCGAGAAAGCTAATAGAGGTCTGGTGATCTATCTCGCACTTCAGGCGTAAGTCGCTTATCCCGTTATAGGAACCGCCACCCTCTTCATGGACAGAGACCATATTGCCAAAAGCTCCCTTATTTTCATCTAAGGTTGCAAGAATAGCCTGAACAGGGGTAGCCGACACGAAAACAAAAGATGGCTTATCTAGATCTCTACGCGCTAGCGAAATAACCTTATCTGCAACCGAATCGGTACGAGTGCCATAATGGCATTCATCAAAAAAGAATCCTTTTATGTTGGGGTACTTGGCGAGGAGCGCAGACCAATATTTTTCAAGTTTATAAAGGGAGAGGCAGAGAACGTTATCAATACCATGCCGCTTGAAAGTTTCTCGATTATCTTCTAGAAACTCCTTATCCCTCACAAAAGGACAGTAAATAAAAAAATCGGGGGCCATCATCTCAGCCAGAGCAACTAGAGTACCTGTCTTTCCCCACATCATAGGCGCTTGAAAACCTACAGGCCTTCCCGTGCGCACATTCGTAAATATTTGCTTTGCCCTCCGAACCATTTGGTGACTCAAGAAATGGGGGTTTGAGGGAGATAGTGTCACCTTCTTTAGTAACCTTTTTCGAGCCTTAGGAGCGACAGCCTCTAGGATAAGCTTGGTTTTACTAAGATCGGCAAGACTAGTCTCATCTGAAGCGACGGCCTCGTCAGCATCAGATAGCGCTTCTTCTAGATCCACAAGTTTACTCTCTCTCGGGCCCTCCAAATCTACAAACTCATCACTGGCAAGGTAGTTTCTAAGTTTCTCTAGATGATGGGGGCCCATGGTCTTCACACCGAAGGCCTCCTTGCAAATATTCTCCAACGAAAGATTGGGAAGGGTCTTATACGCTTCTCTCACCTTGTGTTTTTCAAGTTCCGTAAGTTCGATCATTCTGTTTTATACAATACTATAATTTGAATTATTTGTCAAGGTTTTTTTTCTTTAATGATTGCAGTCTTATATAGTTCTCAGCTTTCTCGAAAGCTTCGGGGTGGTATTTGCGGCACCAGTCCAGAACCCATTGCTTTACATAGATTCTATGCAAATCCTCTTCAGAAACATCAATAGAATAATGCCAGTGGGAATCGGGGCATTCCTCTCCGTCTTTGTCGCAATTGATCTTCATTGCTCACTCCCTACCAGTTACAGACGATTAATATCAAAAGCATAAAGCTATAAGCACTAAAAAAGAATATCAACAATGCCTTTGTGGGGTCAAACCCTTTTGGGCGAGAGTCAGGAGCGGGCACAGTTCGTCCCTCCCCCAATTAAAAAACCCCACAATTTAACCCTAGACATCCTCTAACAAAACCAAACTATAATAACCAGAAAGGGGTTATTTGTCAAGGTTTTTCTTCTTTTGTTCGCGAACTTGACGAGTCCGTTCGCGCATGTATTCCATAAAGAAAAAATTATAAGCGTCTAAATCTTCGTTTTCGACAGCCACCTTGATTTCGTGCCTATAAACTTCGGCCCAATTTCGCTTGGATTCGTCAAAGAGAGTGTCAGAGGGATTGGGAGAAGGGGAAATATTGCAGCCCCCTAATAATAAAATAAACCAAAGGTTGCGCACATAATAAATTACACTTCCTTTTGGGTTTTCCCGATTATCCTACCAATCTGCGGGAGGTTTGGAGGGTGAAAACCATGCAATGCACCGTCGAGTTTTTGCATCTCCCTGCACCTGATTGCACTCATATCCTGCTTGAGAGAGGCGCGCTTGTAAGGCATTAAAATATTCAGCCTGAAGCGCACACTTTATTTCATAGCCCCCCGTAGGCAACTTGAAAACCGCAATTCTATCAGAGAACTCTTCGCAAATGGCGCGAGGCGACATTATTTGCAAGCGCAATCTGTGCAGTTTTTGTCACAAGTTTCGCATCGACAAATTTTATCCCCATTGCATTTATGCGTAGGAGGAGTATGGATGCAACCACTAAAGACAAAAAACAAACAAACTATAAGTATTTTATTCATTGTAGATAATAATAGCAGAAAAAGGATTAATAGTCAAGAGATTTTTGTGAAACAGGAGGGAGGGAGTCCCGCTGTGCCTTGATTTGCGCAGAGGTAAAACCATACCATGTAAGTTCCCAGAGGATATGCGCAACGGCAACCAGTGGCGACATAGAGTCTTCAAAGGTTACGGGAAGATCGATAACTTCCTCCCATAAAACGAGATCAAGTCCATAAATTTTACCACTAGAAGGAGTACGCAAAGAAACGTCAACATAAGACTCGGGGTCTCGGGCAGAAGATGAAACGGTAGAAACATCCAATTCCCAATCCTTGGAAGAGCGCCCCTCAAGATAAATTAATTCTCCGATTGCCTTACGATAGGAAACGCATAAATCCACAAGAGAATCATCTGACCTGTCAATATAGTAATGGCGGTGAAGCTCATTAAAAAGAGAGGCGAAGCTAGAGGTTCGGAGGAGGTCGCGCAAAGTCATTGAAAAATAATAGGATCAAAAATGGTTGAGGGCGGCGTAACAGGCGAAAACTGATCATTCATTAGTTTTATGTACCGTCGCTGAGCGTCAATTACCTCTTGTTGTTTTATAATGGCGTCATGCTGCTGCGCACACAAGCTTTTTAACTGGTGAATGTCCTCCGACATGGCCCAAAATGCCCAAATTATATAGGCAAAGGCGAAGATGCCGCAGAAATCAATAAGCTTCACTTATATAGTTACACTTATTTCTTGTCGTATTTGGGGAGATAAGTAGATAAGCCGCACAACATGGCCATAGCTAGCGAGAAAAAACAATGAAGAGGGAGGCGGGCTTTAAGAAAAAAAATCGCACACCCTAAATTTAAGAGACACATTATCAACACCCCTCTGCCGGCGGCATTTAAGTAGCGCCACGGCTTCATTGAGGGGCGCCTACGTACCCTCGGGCTGAGACATGTCAGCGCGAGCCTCCATGACTGCATCCACTATCGGGAAAGGGGGATTCTTGGTTTTGGGGCGAAGCCCTATGCGAGACAACCATGCCAGCTTCGCTCGAACCTGAAAAACAGTCATCTCCAAATGCGGAGCCATATCCACCGCCGAAATGCCTGCTGAAGCCCACTCCAGAATCTGCAGGTCCTTAGCGGAAGGCTTCTTGGGGCGACGACCTAAAGCAGGAAGCCGCGAAATTAAACCATGCGAAATCAACTTTAAACAATAACCTCTAAGCTCATACAGGGGGATCTGTAGAACCGCAGAAATCCAGCGCATGGTATGCTTTTTTTTCACAAGAGCGACTATTTGGTCGAGGTGGGGTATGTTTGGCTTTAGACAGTACTCATCGCCCCGCTTCCATGCATATTTAAGGATCTGATTGGGCGTAAATTGGCCCTTTTTAAATATTTCGGCCACCTCTCTAAAAGTATATACGCAATAATTGGCGCGAAGAAATTCATGTAGCTCTTGTTGATCCTGAGGGGTCATGCGAGGAAAAGGGCGCGGGGAATTAAAAAAATTAGAAGCAGCTGTAGACCCAGCATCAACAGAACTGCTAAACGAGTCATCTAGATAAGAAAACTTCACATTGGAACGCAGCTTTTTAGCTAAGCGCTGAAGCTGAATAGAGACTCCTTGGTGGGTCATATCGAGCTTTTCAGCTATCTCATAGGTATTTTTACCCCCTTCCATCAAGCTTAGGATCAAGCGCTCGTTTTCCGTTAACAGCTCGGAATACTCCCGCAAAAACTTAAGAAAGTATTTGGCTCCATTCGGGCGACCCAGCTCTTCTAAATTAGGATCAATCTCACCAAGCGTTTCTACAACCAAATCAAAGGTACTTTTGGGCCCATCTTCAGTATAGTAAACTGTGTTGTCTCGATGAGCCGCTTCTTTATTCAGCTTATAATTCGAAGCAGTCCACATGACCCAATTTAAGGCAAAGCGACAAGCCATGCGGCAAAAATTATCCCAAGTAAAATCGTCGGACAGCTTAACTAAAATCTTTTCGCGGTCAGATATGAGGCGAAAATTAACCTCCCCTAAAATTTCGTCTAGGGTAAGGGGGTGAGTGTTCCGCCGTCGAGCCGCTATTATATTTCTCAAATCGCCTTGGTAGCGTTCAAGATAGGCGTCGAAAGTAGCAGATTGGTCAGTTGTAGGTGGGATATTCTTCATGCCAATTAATTTTTTCATTCAAGGCATTCATATATCTATAAAGAGAGGAAGAGCTGATGCCTAAATGGGCGGCAGCCTTTGTACGACAATTCTTATGGAGACGCAGCGCCTCTATTATTTTGGGACAAAAAGAACGGATTTTCTCCTCCCGACGCAATGCATCATTAACGCGCCGAGTCGCGCGCCTCTTTTGATTGGCTTCTTCAGAAAAAGCGTTCTTAAAAAAAACCTCCCCCTTGCGGCGCCTTGTTTCCAGCCCTTTGCGAGCCCGCCGACTGGATTCCGCAAAACTACGCGGCAAGGGGGGAATGGGACTTGGAGCCGCATAATCATTCTCCCAATCTACTTCGGGGAAACGCTTGAAAAGAAAATATATCTTATTCCGTGACACTCCTAGCTCTTTAGCCGCTTTAGAGCGATTATTTTTATGTTTAGACAAAGCTCTAATGAGTCGATCTTTTTCCATGGATCGCTCCTCCGGATCCCATTCTACCCATTTGCCTCGATAAACCTTTTTCGCACGCTCTTCTTCGGGTAGGGAGACGCCTTTACGATGCTTAACGCACCAATTTTTATCTCCGGCCTGAAAGCCAACCTTTTTTAAAGCGGCGCAGGCTCTCGGGCTAAGTTTCTTCTCCTTAAACCCTTCCCATGGAGCCTTAAAGAGTATGTTATGGGGGTTAGGAAAGGAAGCATTGCGAATATCCTCCCAATCTTTTAAGGTTAAAACCCTAAAGCCCTTGCGTTCGGTTCGAAAATTTTTATGAATCCAAAAACAATAAGCAGAAAACTTAAGCTTCGAAGAGGGGGAGTCTTCCTTTACCTTTGCCAGTAAAATTCTTTTAGCGCCGGCATAGGACTTGGACTTGATGATAACGCTGTAAGGATGCTTGACGCCAAGCTTATCTATTTCAATATAGCTGATGCTCCAGTACTGATGAACTGCAAATTTATGGCAACGGGCTTGGGCTTGGCTCAGTTTATTCTTTTTTCTCATTAGTCTATGATTATGCGGTTAGTATCTTCTTCCAATTCTAAATTATCCCAATAGGTATGATCATATTCACTATATTTAATATCGTCGAAAAGAATTAATTTAGTAGAATTTCGGCCGCTAGAATGGGAAACTTCATATCCTACAGCATTTCCGTCAGGAACTCTTCCGCGTCCGTTTTTATATTCAAAGCATTCATCGTAGTCATGTTCCGAATAAACTATTTGGGTTGATTTAATGCGCGTGTTCATGCCGAGAGAGAGGCGCGCCCAATAGCCGGAGGGAGCTTTATGACCCTCTTTCGCTTCGGCGCAAAGACTTTATTGATTTGAGCAGTGGTGGCTTTACGGTCCGCACAATTATTCCAAATATAAAGACCGGCACGCGCATTGTTCTGGGCGCCTACCAAATGAGCATTAAGAGAATGCCCGCATTCCGCGCATTTAAACTTATCTGTAGTGGGGCGATTTGCCGGGGAAGTATGGTTGCACTTAGGGCAACGCTGAGAGCTATATGCAGTAGGAGGGGCGACAAAGGGGATCTCCCTATTTTCGCATTCTTGAATGAGATAAGGGGTAATCTTATCTTGTCCGTAGGTTCCCTGAGTTTGGCCCGTTTTAATATTATCGAGGCATAAGAGGAGGCTATTTTCCTGTATATAGGGTAAAAGCTTGACTTCATCCCTTAAGAACTTGATAACCGCATTTTTGTGGCGACGATGAAGAGATTTTACCTTCTTTCTGAGTCTGCGCGCTTTGCGAGAGCCAAAGGGGCGCTCTCCCGTTTTTAAGACTTTACCGTTCTTTCTGAAGCGAGAATGGAGCTCCGAATTTGTAACCCGAAGTATATTCTCCAACTCAAGAATGTCCAGAGGTTTCGAAAAAACGTGGCGCCCATAGACGGGTTCACTGAAAACAAGCCATTCCTCAGCAGTTTTGTTTATGTCCATCCCTAGGGCAGTAGAGGGATTGTACTGGAATTGCTTGGGGATGACAGCACGGGCTATAAAAACTCCCTGTTTCAAGTGGAGATTTCCGGCAAATTTCCGCGAGTTATCCAAGTGGGGGAGATGTTTTAAAAAGCTATTATCTTTTTGGTAAAAAAAGGAAAGGCTATGGTTTTTACGCGCAGCCCTGAGGGTCACGACACCGGCTTCGGAATCATAAGAAGCGCATTGGTTCTGAAAGTGGATTTCGGGCATCCGCAGGTAAATGTAATTGAATGTTTTTGACCCTGCATCTATAGCCTTCCGGTTGCGCTTGTAAAAACTCAGATACCTGTTAATGACATAATGCATGCAATCTCGAACATAGCTAACTCTATCGACCTTAAATTCCGCAAGAACCGAGGAGATATTAAAATGATTCTCGGAAATGAATTTGCACGGAGTCACTTTTTTGCCTAAAGCGCGTAAATAATAATAACGGGAAGAGGTTTGGGATAAATCCAACTCTCCATCACGCAACAGGTTATAGAAAAACTTATTGAGACGATGCATGAAGCTGCGGTGAGTGGCAACAAATTCGTCAAGAAGGGGCTGTCCAGAGCTCAAATTGAACTTAACTGCACGGGAAATTTCATACTTTTTCATAAAATGAATTTAGGAAGACAGGCGCAGAAGAGATTTGATGGTTGAAAGATGTTCCGGCATTTTAACCGCTGGATTGTCGCGAGGTTCGCCTGTAGCATCAAAATGTTTCCTCAGACACAAAATAATATCTTCCTTAATTTGGCTGATGCGCTGGTGGCTGACCCCTAAAATTTGACCAATCTGATAAATGCCCAGCCCTCGCCATAAAAGTTGAAAAACATTTCGCTGATGAGGAGTAAGGACTGCGGCGTATTTATGATAGAGGGGCTGGAGAGAGTCCTGAGTGTCGAGCTTCTCAAAGTTCTCATCGGGCGCTCCAATAACTTCCGCAACCACATCAAACTTCTCGCTGTCAAAATCAATGCGGCGATCTTTGCGGTATTTTTTAGAAAGATACCATGTGGTCTGATTGTGGGCAAATTTAGCCACCCATTTTTTAAAATCCGCGTCGCAAATCTCCTTAGTATCAGAAGCAAAGCTATATCGTTTGGCCCAAAGCCGAAGTTGCGTTTCTTGAAAAATTTCATCGCAATCGCATTGAGGGCCGCCAAACTTGTTGCGAATTATCGCATAAAGGTAATTCGAATATTTCTCGAGCGCACGCGCAAATTTTTTATCCCAATCAAGATCAGTCATGATGGGCGACAATCTGAAGTCTTTCGCTTGTGAATGGGGGAAGGGTATTCCGTTTCCCAATCCACCTCGGTTATGGCTTTCATGGCTTTCCAGAGACAGTGGCGGGAGATGCCAAGCTCCCGAGCGGCACGGGCTCTAATATTGTTATTATTGGTGAGGGCAGCGATGATTTTGGGCTTCATTTTCGCAAGCCTCTTTTCTCTCGTTAGGGCGGTAGTACGAGACCTCTTGGCGATAGTTTCAGGCTTGTGCTTTTTCCCTTTCCACCAATTTACTCGATTATGTTTATTCTTTTGGTAAGTGGCTTTTTGCTTCAGGATCGCTTCCTTGCTCCTAGGGGGGCGCCCACCGATAGGGTACTCTGTATTCCAGTCAATCTCCGGGTGCTTTTCAAACATAAGGCGGCGCAAATCTTTTTTATGCATCCCCATAAGCCGAGCGGCAGCAGCTCGATTACCTTTCGTCTCGGTAAGAGCATTGCCAATCTCAATGCGCTGGGCAAGACGCTCTTCGGGCGGAATTTTTTCCCATGAAGCTCCAGCGCGTCCTCCCGGCTTCATCCGATATAGATGGCGCTCTTCGGGCGGTGGACGATCTGCATCAGTAATAGGATTAAGAGTGGTCCAATTTTCTTCTCCTTTTTGGAACCCCACCTTTTTAAGGCGGGCTAGATCTTTCGCCGTAATGCGCCGATCAAAATAGTTAGTCTGCCCGGGCTTACGAGGCTTTTCTATCAAATGAAGTTTGTCGAGGGAATTAGGAAAGGAAATCGCCCGAATAGCTTCCCACTCTTTGGGGGAAAGGGGTTTACTGCGCACCCCACTGCACGCATAATAGGCATGAATCTTGTAGGTTTTTAGAGATTTTATGGAATTTTTAGGATGTTCGCGCTTGACTTTGGCCCGTAAAAGAGATTTGGCTTTATCCGCCGACGGAGCCTTTATGACCGTCTTATAGTCTTTCTCATGCTTCGGCTCATAATAAACATAAGTAAAATAGACAAACCAGTAAACATCAAAACCGTAATCGGTTCTATTAAACTCGTATTGAGGATGTCGGGCATTTTTCTTAGGCATGGGAGGAGTATCTCACAAAACCGAAGGAAAGTCAAGGCTTTTTTGACCAATTGATTTGAGAATAATTCTCGCGAAAAGTCGACGATATATTACGCGGGCTGTCCCCTTTCCCATTTTGGCTCTTCTTTTTGGGCTTGCCTTTTGGCGCGCACCCGCACTTATTTTTACATTTTTTAGGTTTTGAATTCTTCATTTCCATTTACAATAATTAGGGTTTTCAGCTCTCTTCCGACGCATATAATCACGTTTTTGCTCGCGCCGTTTTTCTAGGTTTTCTTCATCGTACTTCTTTTGCGCGCGTCGCGCGGCTTCTTTGCCCTTAGGCGTCTGGGCGTATTTTTTCTGTGATTGGTTCTTCATATATAGTCCACTATAAAGGGATTCTTCGTTTTATTTTTTTTTGGAATTTACACTTCTAGCATTTTCAGCATTCACAATTTTTTCAAAAATATTTCTGAGGCTGTAACGGATACTCCATTGAGGGTAGTGGGATTTTATTTTGGATAGGTCGCTATAGTAGCAAATATGATCGCCGCTACGATGGTTCTCCACATACTCATACGACTGGGGGTAACCAGAGAGATCTTCGCATATATCAAAGGCTTCAAGAATCGAACAAGAATTTTTCTTTCCCCCTCCTAGATTGTAGACTTCGCCACAACGGGGGGCGTGCAAAAATTCATTTATAAAAGAGGCTACATCCTCAGCGTCTATATTGTCCCGAACCTGCTTACCTTTATAGCCGAAAATTTTGTAAGTGGATTGACTTAGGTTGCATTTGATTAAATAACTCAAAAAACCATGGAGTTCTACTCCCATATGAGAAGGGCCAGTCAAACACCCGCAACGCAAACAGCATGTAGGCATGTCGAAATAGCGCCCATATTCTTGGACTAAAATATCCGACGCTACTTTAGACGCCCCAAAGAGAGAGTGCTTGCATTGATCAATAGAAAAGCTTTCGGAAATTCCATTTGCATACAAAGGGTCTTCATAATCCCAGCGCGTATCTAGCTCCTCTAATTTAATCGTATTAGGGGAATCGCCATAAACTTTGTTAGTGGACATATGGACGAAAGGAGCCTCCGGACAGTACCGGCGCGCCGATTCAAGGAGATTCAGGGTACCCACTGCATTAATGTCAAAGTCCTCAAATGGAATAGAGGCGGCTTTATCGTGAGAAGGCTGAGCAGCAGCATGAATGATACCGTGAGGGCGTAATTCTTTAATCAAAGATAAGACCTTTTCTCGATCACGAATATCAAGGGAATGGTGGGAGAAGGTGGGGAAACTATCTTTAAGTTGCTTCAGTCGCGCCGAAGTGTCGGCTTTGGAGCCGAAAAAAACCGCACGCTGATTATTGTCGATACCATGAACCGTGTGACCTAACTTAGATAAAAAAGACACAACCTCCGAACCAATTAGTCCCGAAGATCCCGTAACAGCAAAAATCATCACTTATAACTCGAAGTCAGGGTCAAAATCAATATTGCCCGCCTCAATAAGTTCAGCCATCTTTTCCCGAAGGGCGCCAATGATCGTGATAGTATTGATGTCAAACTCTTCAAGATACCGTTCGACTAAACTGTCTAAATCAAATCTAAAGGCATCGGTTTGGTCATCGTAATCCCAATTGGATGCAACATCTTCGTCCATACTTTATTATAGCCCCCTAACCCCCTAAAATCAAAAAAAAGGGCGCCCGAAGGCGCCCTCTGAGAAAACCGAGATTACTCGGTACCTCACAATCCCAATTATTTTCCGTCGCCCTGCTTCTGTAGAAGGGCTACGAGCAGTAGAAGGGTAATGAGACCAGCAAGACTAGCTCCCTCGCCTACAAAACCATTCACAATACCTTGAAGGTTGCCAATTACATTCATGCCGGCTTCTTCCCCAAAAACAACTTGGGCTAAAACCAACAATCCTACAACCGACAACAAAACTGAAAACAGGCCTCCGATGGAGGACTTAATCAACTCTACTACATTCTTCATAATATACTATTCTCCTTGAATTAAAATTTTACACGAACACCAATTCCCCAAAGCGTTTCGTTGTCACGCTGATCGGAATCGGACAGGGCTAAATCTGCATAAAGGTTAATGTTATCCTTTAGCGTCTTGTTTGCCGTAAGCTTGGCTCCAAAATAAGTATGATCCTGAGTCACTGAGGACTCGGTATCACCCAAAATGGCGGCCAGTTGCAGCTCCACCACTTCCAAATCAAGGTCATGGCTTAGCTGCGCCTCAAAAGTATACAGATCATCATCTGTATCCCGATAAAGACTCACTGTAGGCTGCAATACAACATTGGCTTGCACTGAAACAAAAGCTTCAAGATCTGAGTCAGACGCATCAACATCCGTATTGTAAACGCCCAAATACGCATTCACATTATCCTCAAAAAGAGCTGTTCCAAAGCCTACGGTAACTTCATCGGAATCACCACTAGACGAATCAGTGCTCTGATTGGTGAAAAAATCTCCAAAAAGATCAACTGCGCCTAAGCCGACATTAAAACCTACTTGAGCTTGCAAAGCTTCAGCAGACAAAACTTCTCCCCGACGATGGTAATCGGAAGAATATTTAGCTCCAAAATTGCCATTCACGGCAGTTTCGGCACTAGCGTTAATAAAAGATCCGGCACTCAAAAGCGCGGATAGCACAACGATATATGGTTTGTTCATAATAGTTAGGGTTTATGAAAATTATTTGATTCTTATTTCCTTCCAAGATACATGCTTTGCCTTGACTAAGTCTCTAATCTGGCGCTGACGCGCATTCAATTGGCTATTTCCACTTTTGATTTCAATGAAAGTTATCATATCTTCGTCGAAAGAAATATAGTCAAGAGGTTGGCCAAGAAAAATACAGTTTTCGGGTTCGAAATCAAATTGATCTAAGAAGGGGGCAAGCTTTTCGGCAATATGACCTAGTCTTACTTCGCTGCTTTTTTTTTGAGAAAGAAGTTTTTGGCTCGCTAATATTTCTGCTTTTAGCTGAGACTCGACGTTTTTAAGAGATTCCGAAAGTTTTCCCGTCTGGAGCTCGTACTCCCATTCTCTAGACCTAAGCATCTTTTGCTCGTTGGAGAGGCTTTCCTGAAGGGAATGGATGGTATGTTCCAGTTGGGATTCACGATGACGATGTGAAATTTGGGCTGAATCAAGCTCTTGAAGAAAATCGCTAGAGAGGTTTTGGATTCTTGAATATAGTATTATAAGGCCCAGAATACAAGAAATCAACAAAAATAATAAAAAAAATATCATAGCTCGGGATCGACTGGGTCAATCCCGCGTTTTTCGCAATAAGCAACCGAATATCCTGTCTTAAAGCTAAACTTATCAATAAAAAAAGCTAAACCGAGAATGGCGTAAGGTTCCCATGTATCCCACGGGACGCAAGAAAACAATACCGTGGCAAGCAGGAGGTAGGGGAGAAATTTATTCAAGCAATAGTCAAATATAGCGTTCATATTATAATTTAGTAATGGATTTTATTCTATCATGGCGAAAAGAGCGCACTTCGTTACGACCGTAACAAAAGGCGCGAAACCCGACGTTATCTCTCTCTTCACTCTTATTTCCGAAAGAATCATAAAGGTCGGGACGGCTAATAATATAAGATTTGGTCTTCATCTCTTCGGTCTCGTAAACGACAAGGTACTGTGCGTCGTCCTCCTTTTTTAGAAGGGAGGAGAGAGAGCGGGAAATGTTTCCCAGAATTTTAGTCAAATCTACACCAAGGTTTTTCATAAATAATTAGCTCCCCGTGCTCCCAAAACCACCAGAGCCTCGCCGTGAGGGAGAAAGCTCCTCTTCCTCCACGACTTTTAGCAAGGGGACTTCCATAATTAATAACTGGGCAATTCGATCTCCAACGCCATAAGCGGAAGAGGATGAATCAGGACTTAAGCGCACCTTTATCTCCCCCCGATAGCCTGAATCAATTATACCAACAGAATTACGCAGGGAATGAGCAGTCTTAGAAATGCTGGAGCGCGGAAAAAGGAGACCTACCATACCGGGCGGGATTTCTACCGCTAAACCAGTACCGTACTCCCAATACCTCTCCTGTGACTTGTCCACAGTCACAGCAGCCAAATCAAGGCCGGCATCCCACTCATGGGAGCGAGAAGGCAAATCGGCCGCCTTATCTAATTTTTTAAACTTAAGATGCATGTTTAATGAGGCTATATTATTACAAATAAACCGCGTAATGTCAAGAACTTTTTTAATTGAATGGGTGTTTCCAGACGCTTTTGTTTAATTTCTGGCTTTTGAGCCGATAATAATAGAGAAAGGGCAGTGCTAGGGCATGGCCAATCGAATAGATTAAAAAAACAGTGCCGACATAAGTCCAGCCACTTGAAAAAACGAATTCAAGAATTTCTTTCATCTTTATTCCAGATTAAATGCCTACAATTCACAAGCGCATCTTTCACTTTGATTTGAAAAATAGCCTCCTTAGTGTCTTTGCGCCGAAATAGGCGATAGGAAGCCCCCCAACTATTTTTTACAAAAGGGAGATCCCAGCGGGCGAGATTTTCTTTTTCTATCCAATTCCTTAAATCTTTTTTATGGATAAGGGCAAAGTCTCCTTTTCTCTCGTAAGCTACATAAGTAAACTTCTTATAGAGCCACCCCGGGCGTCCCTCTTTCGTCTGAAGCTCGACCCATCCCCATAAATGCTTGCGCTTTTTACTTTTTTTAAGAAGTGTATTCTTGAGGGTGAGGGCCGCAGCTTTCTGAGGAAACCCGACAGGCCAAATCACTAAATCTATGTCTTCCTGACGTTCCTGAGGGGTAGAACGCCTAAAGTCGAACCCCGCTAAGCGCACAGCATCCTGAAGAAGTGTAAAAGATTTCTTAGCGGCACCCATGCGTAAGAAGAGGTTAGCGAATTTTGTGAGGAGTTTCGCTCCCAACCACACTCACCTTGAAAATGTCTGGGTCATTCCACTTTTTCAACATTTTTCGTAAAGTTTCGGCCCGACGCTCAGCTTCTCGCAAGGAAACGTAATTCCTTTCTTCAATACGGCGCCCGGCACGCGTGACCACATAAAAATATAAGGATTTGCTCATTACTCGACGCTCCAAGTAGCTAACTCTTCTGAAACTAATTGCGCTCCGACCGATTTCCATCCGGTCCACGGCTTTTGGCCGGCTTGGTAATTGTAAAGATCTTGAGCGTAAACATATTTTACTTCCCCTATGACGACACCTCCCCCAACAGGATCGTCAGGATGTAAAGGAGAAAGAATGAGCCCGTGAGGCTGAGAGGCCCCATGCCTTAAGATTTCTCGCAAACGCTTTTTGGCTTTACGCCCTTTCTCTCTCATTTTTTCACGCTCTTCCTTCCCGGAAATAGACCAATCAAAAACAGCAGAAGGAACATCAATTCCCGCAATCTTAATCAGCGCATTCAAACTTAATCCAAATCCGAGATTTATTACACCGAAAAAAGCATCCGAAGCCTTAATCTTTTTAAAAGATAATGGATATTCGAGCATTAACGATTGTACAAAGCGTTAAAAATAGATTTAGACTTAGCTCGCAAGCGCTGACTTTTCTCTTTTTCAGCCGTCGCACGGGCCGCAGCTTCCGCCTCAGCTCTTTGCTTTTCCTGTAGAGCCTCTGCAGCTTCCGTCTGCTCCTGAAGGGCTTCTTCTTTAAGGGCGGCATCCGCCGTCTCCTGTTCTTTGGTGCCCTTGGCAACAATCAAAAACAGAATCCGCTGATCTTTATCTTGATCTACAATGTCTTGCGCATAATCTACTAAATCAAGCCATTGCGCTCGATCCACAGGACAATAATAATCACTCTCCTTTACCTTTTCGGGTAAAGAGCTACTGGTAATAAGGGCGTATTCTAGGCTCAATTTTTCCTCCAAAATAAGGTGCAACGCCATTGAGGCGGATTAACGCTCAAGCGCAAGGAAGAATGATTATAAACGGACGCGCCGGCCGGCACTCCACTTAAGGCATTTGCGTACGCAGCCGAAGAGCTCGGTCCCGATCCATGCGCGGCGCCATAAACCGCCCGAACAGCATTGGGAGGCTCCAAGGTAAACCCGCCAGTGAGCGGTGCCGCTCCTGCAAAAAAAAGGAGGGAAGCCAACCATTTCATGTTACTGAAGGACGTCGGGAATGTCACCATCACTAGAAGATGGGCTTTCGGGCGCCGGCTCCGCGCTCGGTGCAACATCTTCGCGAGGACGGTCTTCAAAAATACGAAAATCAGGCTGATTGTCCTTCTCCTTGAACCGATTAGAGAATACGATAACCTGATAAGTCTTCTCTTCTCCAAATTCTCCGATGGTTATCTTGCCTGAAAGATACTTTTGGCTCTTGCCTTCGCGTCGCCACAAGGCACCAATTTCTCGCTTTTTCCAGTCATCGCTCGCACTCTTTTGTTCAGTTGTATTACTCATAATAGGTCTAATTATCGTATATTTTTCTCAATTTGTCAAGGAAAATAGGTTTAGCGGCTGTGCTTAGGGAGGAATATTGTTTTTTTAAACGCTTGAAATGTTTTTTCAGCTCCGGCGTGTCAGAATTGTAACCGATTATTTTTTTTAATTCCTTTATGGAGCTTTGGTTCAAGTGTAATAGAAGGTAAGTGAAGATAATAATAGATGGCTCTCTGTCTGCGCCTCCGAGCTCAGTAACATGCTTCAGGGACGTCACCTTGTACGCTTCTTGCTTTTTGCGCGCCGATATCTTGGTTGAATGCAGGAAGAGCAGCAAAGACTTGTATTACAAATGGTTGAAAACACATGGTGCGTATGATTTTATAGATGATATTATAAGAAGAGGTGAAGAATATGGCTATATAATAAGCCCCCACCGAGGAAATCTGAAATTGGATAGAATTACTGCAGAAAACCTAGGAAGAATCATCAGCTGCTTGCGGAGGAACGGGAGAGGCTGAAGACCCACCCTCAGGAGGAGCCGCAAATAAAAGCTGCAGCGTCCCAATGAGAGAGTGATACTTATCTATCTCCTCTAGTTTTTTATGAATTTCCGCGCCAATATCCGAATGCTCGCCAATCGCCACCGGATTATCTAGATAGATGTTCAGGTCGGCTTTAGTCTCTTCGAGACGTCCGAGATATTGTTTATAAATAGCAGATATATATTCTTCTCTCATATGGCTAAGTGTGTGTCAATCGCTTCTTCCAGAAAATCATTATGCTCCCCAATTAAGGTAGGGCCATAACGATCTTTAATCACATTATAAAAATTAGCTTCCACAATTACAATCTTACTAGCTTTAGTATATACTTCTTCGCCGTATTTTTCAATAAAATTTTCTCTTAAACCGTTAAGTACTTCATCCGCCGGTTGCGAAAGCGCGAATTCGAAGTCAAGCGTGGAGCTGGAAAGAAGGATTAACATTGAGAATTATTAGCGTGAGATTCGAGCGCCTTGAATAAAATATATACCGCAGCAGAGAAAAGGACAAATCCCCAAACGGCACTATTAAAGCGGGTAAGCTCAATCAAAAACCCAAAATATAACACAGGCAAAAGTATCTTAAGCACGGAATTCCTTTCTCAACAATCTCCATCTATCTGAGTCAATCTCTTTATCTCCATTATCTATAGCATAGAGCATATTGACTACTTCGTCAAGAGAATTATAAATATATTTATGCGGAAGCATTCCCAGCATCCAGAGGGGGGTCTTTGATTTTCCCCCTTCCATGCTAATGAAAATAGGCTTTTTCATGCGCACTGCGGTTACAATTTCTTCGGCTGAACCCCAGCTGGCAACATCCGGAACTAGGTGAGCGATTATAAAATCACTACGGTCCACTAGGTTTAAGTCGTAAGATCTCACCGTTTTCATTCTTTCAGTAACCCTATCATACTGCTTTGTCTTCATCCACGTTTCCATTTCTTGTCGGGATGCCTCGTCTTCTTCGACGTCTTTCATGAATGGCTTTTTGTAAGGGTCGAAGCACGTGATGTTTAACTTCAACAGTTTCTCGGTTACCTCTTGGCGCCAATCTCTGCCACTAAGGTATTGCATATGCCCAACGAGATAGGTTTTCGTTTTATACAGCAAGTTATTCATGATGCCTACAACAATACCAAAAAAGAGCGGTAATGTCAAGAAAATTATTTGAAGACGGCAGAAACTTGAATCTCTCCCGCACTCTCTTTGGCTATAATTCGTTTAAGAGAAGCGGGCGCGTGATGCAGCAGTAAAGAGGCGCAAGGGTTAGTCAGGTGCGATTCGATAAGAGATTGAATAGGACGGGCGCCATCATTGGCCTCGAGGGCTTTGGCCGTTAATAATTTGATGGCCGTTTTATAAACAGAGAGTTGGACGCCTTGGCTTTTTAGTTTAGATTTTAACTCTGTTAGTTGGAGATCAATAATTTCGGCAAAATCTTCTTCTGTGAAATTCTTAAAAATCACTAAATCATCTAGGCGGTTAAGAAATTCAGGAGCGAAATGAGACTTCAGTTCATCCGTGATTTTTTCCCGAATAGAATCCGGATCGTTTAAATTAAGAGAGCCCATAAAGCCGACGCCCGCCTTGCCTTTGGTGAATTGAGAGCCTACATTTCCCGTTAAAAGGAGAACGCAATTTTTGAAGTTGATAAGGCGCCCCATATTATCGGTGATAGTTCCTTCGTCTAGGATCTGCAAGAGCATTTGTATGACATTGGCATGAGCTTTTTCAATCTCATCAAAAAGGATAACGCTATACGGCTTTTTGCGCACTGACTCCGTTAAATGACCCGATTGATCGTAGCCTACGTAGCCGGGGGCCGACCCAATAAGTTTTGAGCTAGTGAAGCTGTCCGAATATTCCACCATATTAATATTGATAAAATTATCTTTGTGGCCAAATAAAGCTTTGGCTAAAACCTTGGCTGTGTGAGTTTTTCCTACTCCCGACGAACCCAAAAGCAAAAATGAACCAATCGGACGGTCTTCATTCTTGAGGCCTGCACCATTCCTTAGTAAGGATTTGCAAATTCGAGAAATGGCATCTTGTTGCCCTATAATTTTCTCCAAAAGTAAGGACTCCAACGCTAAAAAGGACTCTCTGGAATCCCGGGAAATTTGCTCCACCGGAACATCAATCTTATGAGCTATGATACTATAAATGTCCGACGGAGAAACGTGAAAGTCTTGGGCAGAATTTTCCTTACTCCACCGGTCTAAGATCTTTTTGTAGCGAGAAAAGAGGAGCTGCTGCTCCGTAGCTAAATGGGCTTTTGCCGCTATAGACGGGGCTTCATCTTCAGCTTCCATCAGCTCTTCTAGCTTTTGCTCGATTTCCTTAGCCTCGGTGGGACGTTTGAAATTGGCAATCTTTACCTTTGAGCCAGCTTGATCCAGAATATCTATGGCTTTGTCCGGAAGGCGACGATCATGTATATATTTGGTAGAAAGATCAATGCATAAATCTAAAGTTTCTGGCTTATAAGAGACCTGATGAAAGGTTTCATAAGTGGGTAATATCCCTTCGAGTATCTGACGACATTCAGCTTTGGAGGGTTCGTCTATATAAAGGGATTGAAAACGACGCGCTAAGGCCCCATCTTTTTCAATATGTTTTTTGTACTCGCTCGAAGTGGTGGCGCCTATACACCTGATTTCTCCCCGCGCCAGCATTGGTTTTAAGATGTTGGCGGCGTCCATAGTGCCTTCCGCGCTTCCAGCTCCCACCAGCGTATGAAGCTCATCTATAAAAAGAATAAGGTTGGGAAGCTCTTTAACCTCTTTTATGACATTCTTTAAGCGCTCCTCAAACTGACCCCGGTATTTGGTGCCGGCAATCATAGAAGCCAAATCCAGACCAAAAATGACATGACCCAACAAGTGATCAGAACAATCAGCGCGCACAATATGATTGGCCAAACCTTCAACGAGGGCAGTCTTTCCTATGCCCGGCTCACCCAGAAGAAGGGGGTTGTTTTTGCTTTTACGACAAAGGATTTCGGTTATTTCTGCAAGAGCTTCCTCCCGACAAATAACATCAGTAAATTTACCTTGCGTGGCCAATTCATTATAATTGATAGCAAAAGATTCAAGGGCACTGGGGGTACGCTGAGATTTCTTGGAGGGAGCGCTACGCTTATTGCTTGCAGATCTAATCTGTTTTTCGGCATTAATGAGAGCTTCGGAAGACTCAAGCATTTGAGCTTTAAGAGCTAAAGAAAGAGCTTTGGGGTCAATGGCCGCCAAATCAAAAATCTCAGAAACTTCAGAATCCTTGTAAGAAATTAAGGAAATTAAAACATGTTCCGTAGCTACATAGGGATGCTCCAGAACTTGAGCCTCATTATAAGCATTTGAAAGAACCTCTTTGACGTCAGGAGAAAAGCGAACTTCAGAAGGTTCGGTATCCATAAGTGAAAAATCAGACTCTACGAGCGCTCTAAAGGCATCTAAATCATAGCCTGTTACATTAAAAATCTCGCGCAGTAATCCTCGACCTTGAGATAAAAGACCAAAAAGAAGATGCCGCAAGTCTATGGTCGAATGATTGTAATCAAGCGCGCATTCTCGGGCTTTTTTAATGGCTTCTTGGGCTCGAGGAGTAAAGTTGGGAACAGCATCCATCATTATATTTACACTAGGCAGCCTTAAGGTCGCTCAGCTTCATGTAGATTTTTTCATTCATTAGGGCGCAATCTTGAGCAAAGAGAATCTCATCCCCCTTGCTGCCATAACATACTATAATACTATCTTTAGAGATCCCCGCAGGGTTTTTCTCAAGAAAATTAGTAAGCGAATTAATCCGGCGCCACCGGCCATTCTCCATCCGCGCATTACGATCCATAAGCATCACCGCATATTCTCCCACCTCATCCCTTAATATAAGCTTTAAATAGTTATTGCCGTTCCGACTTGTTCCTTTAAAGAAATCCGCAACCACCCCAATAAACCTACCATATCTCTCCCGCTCTAAATGACGAAAGTCCAGAGAGTCTAAAAACTTTTCTCCACTCTCGTTAAAAACTTCTTTAAGGGAAATGGTGGGACTATAGCCGAGAAGCTTATTTTCGAAATACCAATTAGCGAACTTTTCATATTTCTTATTTTTTAAATAAATCTCCTTATAGGGAAGGTATTTCTTTTTGAAAGTTTCGAATCTGCTTTCCTTCATTACTGGACGGCCATCATCGCCGACTAGAGACTCGGTTACAACGGCTTGAATGGTATTCAGGACATCCCATTCATATTTGGGTCCAAGCGCCTCAAAATTACGCTTCTCCCTATCGGTCAACAGGTTGAATGCCTGTGCCTCCAGCACTAAGCGAGCTCGTTTGGACGTGTAGCCGGTTAGGGCGCCAGCTTGAATCAAAGCCGAGAGAATGCCGATGTTGAGCCCCGCTTCCTTCGCTGATAAAAAGATGTCGTATTTGGTAGGATTCGAGCTTTTGCGAAAATCATGAAGCGCTTTTAAGGATTTTTCACTCACCCCTTTAATACTATTCAGGCCAAAGCGAATATCCCCATCTTCAAGGCGAAAATCCATGCTCGATTTTGCTAGGTCAGGGGGTAACAAATCGATCCCAAAGAACGAGAGCTCTTGACAAATCTTGCTTATCTCTTCATGGGGGGCGGGCTCGTACTTCGCCATTCGGAGCAGAGCCATAAAAAAGTTCTGCGGGTAGGTAAATTTTAGATAGGCCGTCCACGCAGCTAAGTTTGCATAAGCCACGCTATGAGATTTATTGAAAGAATAATTGGCGCTGTCTTCGGCCACCCTCCATAAAATCTCACCTACCTCCGAATCGAGACTATGCTCTTTTACTTTGGCCTCTATCTTGGCTTGCCAAGCGGGCATTTGATCCACCTTTTTCTTTCCTACAATACGCCTTAACTGTTCAGCTTCATCTAGGGTAAAACCAATTTTAACAGCCATCTTCATCAGTTGCTCTTGATAAAGGGGAATGCCGCCAGTATAAGAGAGTACCTCGTCATATAATTCATGCTGACTTTGGAATTCGCCGGTCTGGGAATATGTAGTATACTGATCCAAAAACTCAAGAGCTCCCGGACGAGCGATAGCTACCACGGCACTTAACTCCTCAAGATTTTTAGGCTTGATCTTTTTGCAAACATTGAAATTAGTATGAGCCTCTATCTGAAAGAGCCCTTGAGGATGTTCCAGCTTGCGAAAATTCTTATAGATGGAGGGGTCATTGGGGTCCACCGAAGAAATATCAAGATCTAGTTGAGTGCACACATCATAAATGACACTCAGGGTGCGTAATCCCAAAATATCGAACTTGACCATCAGCTCGGCCACCCAATTCATGTCATAGCCCGTAACGAGAGACCCATCATTGGTAAGTTGAACAGGGCAAATATCTTCTAACTTCTGATAAGAAATAGCAATTCCGGAAGGGTGAACCCCTGTATTCTTATGAAGGCCTTCAAGCCGTCGCGCAATGATAAAAACTTCCTTATTGGAATTGGCCCAATCCTCAAACGCCGGGGTCGTTTCGTACGCAGTTAAGAGAGGAGCAACCTTTCCGAAATGTTTGGGGATGAGATCGCTGACTATATTTACCTCTTGCTCGGAGTAATTCCCGACAATTTTACCACATTCCTTAATACATAGCTTACCGCTTAAGGTGTTCAGGGTTAAGATCTTGGCAGTTCGCCCCGGATACTTCGATTCAATGTATTCTATGACCTCCTGACGCCTTTCGTAGCTAATGTCATTGTCTACATCGGCCAACAGTGTTCCATCCAGATAGGTCACCCCATCTTTCTCTATCTTTTTCGCGCGACTCTTGCTAACGAATCTCTCAAAGAATAAATCGTACTTAACAGGATCGACTTTTGTAACATTAATAAGATAAAGAACGAGAGAACCGGCCGCAGAACCACGGCCCGGACCGGTAGGAATATCATTAACATGGCAATAATTAAGAATATCCCAATTGAGTAAAATGTAATCGATAAAACCCAATTCATTAAGGATTTCCATCTCCATTTCGACGCGATCAAGGTACTCCTCTTTGTTTTCGAGTTCATTAATGCCAAGCCTTTCGATACCTTGAGAGCATAATTCTCTCAAGAATTCATAGTTTGAACAATTGCTATCGATGCCCAGTTCTTTGTAGTAGCGAGACTCAATTTTAATCTCGGGCAACCGCACCCCCGGAGGGGTAATGTCATCATAGCGGGAAAAATCATCATAAAAACTCATATTTCTAAATTCCAGATCAACTTTTTAAAAACTTCGTAGTTCTTCCGAATGTCATAAAGGGCATCGTGAAGGCGCTTTGGGTCAAAAGGTATCTCATATTGCTTGCAGAGGTCAATAAGCTTATTACGCCCCTTCGCTTTGCGCAAGGAAAGCATTTTATACTGCCAATGGAGTAGGTCATCTCCCGCATTAACTTCGATTCCATTATTAATAGCCCGAGCAAGGCATAGGGTGTCGAGAAAAGTAGGCAGGTATCTGTAATCCGGAGATTGCCCAAGGAGTCGCCGGCAAATACCATGCATGTAAACATCAAAACCAAGGATATTGTGCCCCACCTTAAGGTAAGAATCATCGTAAAGATACCTTTCGAAATGAGCCAGAGGCTGCTTGGGATCCACCGCCTTGTTATTATACTTCTCTCGTGTCCATCCGGTTACCTTGGCGGCCCCCTGAGAAACATTCAGGCCTTCCCATTTGAGCCAATAATCTTTCTCCTCGGCCACCTTCCCGTCTTCCACGGTGATAAAGGCAAGCTGCCAAGGCTTGTTGCGTAAGGAGCCCAAGTTGAGACCACAGGTCTCAAAATCAAAAAAAACATACTTTTGATCTTGTTTAAAGCGTAGGAGCTCCGTCTTCATACCTCAATATACCTTACGTTTTTAAAAGCCGCTACATTAGTCCCCCCAGCATAACTTATAGCACTCTGAAGATCTTCCGTAATCTCCTTTAGCTTGGTATCGAGGTTCATCCCGCAAGAAGGGACGTTTTTAAGCTTCCCTTCGATGTGGGTTGCAGTCTTTTTATTTTCAAAACTTGCGGATCCATAATAAGCCTTATGCAGAACACCATTGATTTCAATAGAAGCAGAAGGGCTATCAGAACAACAAGCAAAAAGACCGCCAGCCATAACCAAATCCGCTCCAGCCACCAAAGCCTTGGCGATATCTCCATTTGAACGAATCCCTCCATCAGCAATGATGGGTATCCGTTCGTTTGCATCAAAATCAACCCTAGACGCATAACAGTCGCCACATTTTTTTATTGAGGTAAACATTGGCATGGTGAAACCCGTTTTGTCTTTCGTGGTGCAAGGGCTCCCTTGTCCAATCCCCACTTTAACATAATCCGCACCCCATGCATAAAGGGCTACTACCGCATCAGGAGTAGCTACATTGCCCGCTATGATACAGACCTCCGGGCCAAGGTTCTCGCGCACATATCTAAGCATATCACGCATTAACTCACAATATCCATGGGCAATATCCAATGTAATAATGTCTACACGGGCGCCGGACGCTCTCAGGGAATCAACGATATCCTTGTCCCCCTTTTTGACGCCTAAGCTGATGGAGATCGTTTTCCAATTGTTTCGATTTGCATTGTCGATAAAAGATTCAATGTCAACATCAAAACGATGCATCGAGTAAAGGTAATCATTCTGGCTCAACCATTCGCACTGACGGTCCGAAACCACGGACTTCATGTTTGCGGGCATAACCGGGAGCTTATAGCGACGTCCCTTTACGACCACAGAGGTATCGCACTCAGCGCGACTGTTGCAAACCCCGAATTCGGGAATAAGGCAAATGTCAGAATATTTAAGACCTTTCATAATCCAGATAGCTTTCAAAGCAGAATTCAGGACTTCCGCAATGATCAAGATTGGGAACGTCTAGGGTTTTGGACTTGGTGGAAAAGCCGCGACCACAAATGCATTTATAGGTTTGGTAGGCTTCGAAGTCTTCACGGTTTTCATAGTAAATGCTCTTAACTAATTCTATTTTAAAAGTAGAGCCGCAATATTTTTTTACAGCCGCACGTAATGGTACGTCAATGGGGAGCAAGTTGTCTTCAATAAAAAAGGTGGGAGAAAAGTAGGAATCGTCAAGGAGGCATGGCTCTCCATAGGAAAATAGATTCTGAAAAACGAAAGAATCGTAAAAGGGAATTGCTATTTTGAGATCCTCCTCGGAATAGAGGGATTTGAGAGCAGTAAAATCAAGGCGTCCACGCCCAACTGTTTGAGCCTGAGTATAAATACGATTCAATAATCTTAGGCCTATCGAATTTTTAGCAAAAACTATTATTTTGTGACTGGAGCTTTCTTTGGGGTCTTTAGAAATATCGTTGCACATATCCAAACGTAAACCAAATACAAAAGGAATATCAAGCTCGTCTGAACGCCTTTTAGCTTCAAGAAGTCCAATTAAGGAATCTTCCACTAAAACAAGACGCTCTAGAGAATGGCGTGACGCAATATCAAATACGCTTGAAGAGCCGCCCGAAACAACCGAAGAGGGGTTAGCTAAAGTAAGGATGCTTCGCCCAACGCTATAATGGGACTTAAATAAAGGAAACATCCCATGACTCTACCATAAAAGCAGGGAAATGTCAAGAGGAATCTGATGCAGATTGGTAGGGAATATTTACCCACCGGCCGCCTTGCGCAACAAAGACCTCGCGCACTACAACCGGCTCTTTTATAGAATGAGACACGGTCTCCCGAAACATTTCTTCCGCCGTGGAAAGATCTAAAGCATTGTAGTAGCGAATATGCGGACGCTCTGACGAATCTTCATACTTAAATTTAAACTTCATTTAGGATAATTTATTCAGTGGAGGGGCGAGATGTTGGAGTTACTTTGATGAGGAAAGGTGCCGTTCTATCCAAGCTGTGATCCTTGACTCCGCTAGCACTAAAATTATTTGTCTCCACTGAATATTTTTCTATCTCCTCTAGAGAGGGGGTTTTGAGGGATGGGTCAAGAGCCCACAAAATCTTATTCTTGGCGGCCCATGCACGCATTCGCCGAATGGGAACGATAAAGTTAAAGCCTTCACCGGCCCCACGCACTAGCATCCCGACATACGTACCATCCGTTAAGAAAACTCCGCCCCCCGAACTACCCGGAAAAGCGGTAACTGTAGTCTGATCAAATTCAGACTTCCCTAACGTGCGCCCTACTTGGGCAACGATTCCCGTAGTCATGGAATTGGCGCCCATCTGCCCCAAGAGCGAACCCACATGAAACAAGCGCGTCCCAATAGGAATAATGGGCTCTTTCTCATTAAGATAAAAGGCGGCAGACCCTTTTCCATAATCAGTAGCCCGTACCATAAGCAGTGCTAAATCATGACCATGATCATAGTCGCTATACTTGATTACCTTCGCGTCCATTTTAATTTCCCCGACGCGTCTACCCCCTTCCACAAGCTCCTTTACAATCTGAGCGTCCTTAAATTCAACAATTTTACGAGTGTTGCCTTTTTCGTCCACCACTTCTCGAGTGGAGCGTAAATTGTCCACTACATGAGCCGCAGTCCAAACAAAAGTAACCTTTTTTTCTTCAATTGTACGAACGATAAGAACTCCGGAACCCTCGGACTTCTTATAATCATCCTCGGCCTTAATGGTTACCGAAATATTCTGGAGATGGGATGCTACCTTTTTCCGCTCGGCAACATCGGCTGCCAAAACAAAGGAGACGCTAAACAAGAAGGCTGTTATTATTTTTTTCATATTTACATTATTAATAAAGATTCCGAGAGACGCTAGAACGATCCGTCGACTCTAAAATCCACGCATCCAACTCATCCCTGTTCATTAAAAGCTCCGAATCAGCCGTGAGACCCATTCCATTACCAGAGGAGGAATCAGGAGGTAGCCAATGGGCAACATAAGAAAAAATACTTCCAGTAGCAAAAAGCTTACGACGAGCAACACGATGTTCCGCAGGCTCTTCATAATCAAAAATTAAATCGGGATCCTTAACATGAGGATCGGCCTCACTGGGAACACCAACAGGCGCATCATAAGCCTGTGCATCGTAAGTGACCTGAGGGGCTTCATTTAAAATCGTGGGAGTGGGTTGGTGGAAGAGGATGAAGACGCGAAAGAGAACCCCAAGTAAAAAATATCCACTGACGATACTGAACAGCGAAAGCTTGGTGCCGAGTTTTTTTGTCATTGGAGAACCGCTATATTCCACACTATATAATATACACTATTTAGTGTGGTGCGTCAAGTTTTATTTAGATAATAGTTAATGTATTCATATCGTTTGATTGTACAGCTGAATACACTCTACTATCTTATGGTCTATTTTTTCCGGAAAATTATCTAGGGTTTCCAAGGAGAACCAACCATATTCCGAATGTTCGAAATTAAGCTTGGGCGTAAAAAGGGTGGAAGATTTGTAAACATAAAAAATAAATTCACAACTAAGACTGGGAAATCTCTTGATAAATTTAAGCTCGGAAGAAGGGACTTTTATCTCCGCTTCTTCCCACAGTTCGCGGGCTGCAGCTTGAAAGGGGGACTCCCCTTCGTCCACCATCCCTCCAAACACCGACCAATATCCCCCATACGGCACAGGACGCCCTTCGTATTCTTCGATCCGCTTTGCAAGCAATACCGAATTCTCAAAAATTATAGCTACGCCGGCCGCGCGACGAGGCAAGGAGGGGTCACAAAGAGAACTCATCGTCATCTTCAATTAAATGATGTCGCGGACATCCTTCGTACTCTAAACGCTCAATAACATCACCCTCTTCCTGAAGCATCTTTAGTGAATCGAGATCATCTTCAAGGACTGTCATGGGGCGCCCATTGGGAAAGTTTTTTCGTTTCCCGCTTGAATCTTTCAGGACATAATAAGAGAAAGGGAACTTGAAGGAGCAGTGCCACATGGGGGTTCCGTCTTTTTTAAGTTGTCCGGGGTAGCCAGTCTTGCCGCGATTACCACAGCACAAAGGGCCACCAAAACTTTTGTCCTTAGGAAACGATTTATCGGCAGCGAAGTCCGAATGCGCCGCATCCTCGTCAAAATTTTCTAAATATTCCTGCCATTCGGTCAGTTGATACTCAAACCCCTCCAGCTCTTCATCGGATAAAGGCTCCATTCGAAGAACCCCCTCATTCCAGTCGCCTAAAAGGTCTTTGCCTAATTCAAATTTAAGAAAAAGAAATTCCGACTGTCTAAAAGAGTATTCGGGATAAAGGTGTTTGACCGCTAATGAATACATCAAATCCTGCAAATTGTCGGTAACTTCCTTCCCTGAAAAAACTTTCTTGCTTGTTTTGAAATCGCGGATCAGGGCGGCTTTATTCCCTTCATATAAAAAAAGCTTGTCTATGAATCCATTGATATGGTACCTCTTGCCTCCATCGTCTACTCTTATATCAAAAAGCTTTTCAGAGAAAGCTTGGCTGGGAGAAATTGGATCGGCGCCAAAATAATCATGCTCCAATCCATTTACCGTCATAAAATTTATCAATTCCAAATTATCTTTATCGTCTACTTCAAGGCGCTTGGCCAGAGTCATGGCGAGCTTCCCTACCGCAGGAACCGAAAAAATGTCCCCCGTAGCACAGATTTTATCAAAATAAGATTGGCGATCTTCGCGAGAGAGAACTTCAAGGATGGCGTGACAAACAGTACCCCGTGAAGCACCATCATTAGTAGGGTCAGGAAGCTTCAGAGAATACTTGGCATAATATTTCCACGAGCATTCCGCCGCTGTCTTGATGCGGCTGGCGGAAAGTTTTACGGTTTTATGGCCCATGAGACTTAAGGAGTTTTAGATTTTTTAAGAGGGGTAGTGATAGCTCCTTGGAAGCGGCGAGTTTATCAGCAAAAGAAATGATGGAATTAAGGGTGGAGGAAGGGGGCTTGTCTAATTTTACACTCCATTTGTCGAAATCGTCCTTATTCATTTCACCAAAATCATTTTTAACGGGAAGGCAAATATCCACTTGACCAAAATCAAAATGACTAAAAAGCTTTAAGTAATTCTTGACGGCAGCCCGCGCTCCACGATTGTGAGACTTGTTACTGTCGTTGTTGAAGGATATGATAACCTTGGAGATATCTAAAGATAAAAGATGACACAAGAGGCGGGGGGAAATGTCCAAACCAAAAGAGACTAATACGTTATAAAAGCCATGCTCATGAAGGTTGAGGAGGTCTCCAATACTTTCAACCACGATGACGGAACCAGCCTCTTCAATCCCTTCTTGCGTCGGAAAGGTTCCGTTGTGAGAAACATAATAGGGATACAGCCACTTACTCTTGCGGCCGATATGCTTCCACTTGGGAGCATTTGCGCGATTCGACATATCCCGTCCTGAAAATCCATGTATTTGATTTAGTTCATTATAAATCGGAAAAACAAACCGTTGATACATCTGGCCTTTTGTTGCAAGACCACCCTTGAGCGCCTTGAGCACCTCGGGGGAAATCCCCTTTTTGGTATAAAAAACATAGTGAGGGAAGAGATCTTCCAGAATGGAATCGTCGTATACTTTTTCCATTGTAACTTTTTCTTCCGCAACATGAGGATTTGAGTCTCTCTCGAAATCCGACTGAAGATAGGGGTCTATAACAGACTTGTCATTAGTTCCGAGATGAGTCTGAAGGAGTTTTTTGAACGGAAGAGGAGGTGTACCCTCGACGAAGTCTCGCCACACTCCGCTATCTTTCCAGATTTGAAGGGAGGTAGAATTATCTCCATTTCTAAAAGCTGCATGACTATGCCAATAACGACCGCGATCTATCAGCTTATAGCCAAGCTCCTCTAAAATATCCTTAATACGATCAGGGGATAAATTCATCGTCCTCTCCATCTATATCTGGCGCAATTCCGCCTGTTCGCATTTGAGCTGCCATGTCTCGCAAATCCCCTACTTCTTCCACTCTAAAGTTATCGATACGCAAAAGGAGTGCATTGTCCTCACTGCGATTTGTTCCTACCGCTTCTCCGTCATCGTTTAAAGCCGGAACCAAAACAGGTTCTTGGGCACGCTTGCGATCTGGTCCAAGATGACGATATTTGACACACTTGAGGCGATGAGTAGCACGACGATAAGAGTCTGGCTCGACCTGAAGTTCTTGATGGAGACGAGGGCGCAAAATAAAAAGATGAGAACAAAAAGAATTGATTTTATCGGACCCCGCTATAATACTGTCGTCCTCTACAATACCATCGGGACCCCGATTCCCCACGATTCCCATACGATTGCTCTGCACGCTCGTTATCATAGAAATCATCGGCTTGTTGTTAAAGCAGATCTCTCGCTGAATAAACTGCTTGAACTTATCAATCATGTCTCCAATAAGATCCCATGAGGATTTATTGGATCCCACGGGCTCATTGGTAGTCTTAATATAATCAAAACTTAAAATCATGGGATTCCCACGGCCCACATTCCGATAATAAAAGCGGCGAGCTATCTGAAGCATTTGATCCACCGACATACCGCCGACATTAAAATAATGAAACTTGCGATCTTTCATCTTCTTAAAAGCTTTGTAGACCTTTGCCGCAGTCTGCTCTGCCGTATACTCAATCCCCGTCGAAGGGTCAACATAACCCGTTTCTCTCCATAAGCCATCTTCAATAAGGCTTAAAGGGACGCCGGAAACTGCAGCGCACATCCGCATTTGAAGTTCTAATTTGCTCATCTCCCCATTATCAAAATGCAAAATAGGGGCATGGTCATGCTCCGCCGAAACTTGCGTTACAATATCCAGACAAAAAGTAGTCTTCCCCACTCCGGTTCGAGCGCAGACAACGGAAATATTGCCGGGCCGAAACAAAGAGCCATACATACTATTCAAATAAGGCATGTGGGGGATTAACATTCCCGCACCACGCGGATTATCTGCTAAATCCTCTATGAAATCCTCCATATCGTCATAGATGTTCTCAGGGTACAGATTGTCATGAGAATAAAAAGAAAGCTTCTCATTATAGATCTTGTCCGCATCCTTGATAATATCTGGAAGAGTTCGAGCAGAGTCCTGCTTCATGTCGGCGCGAATGGAGCCGCAGGTATTGTAAATCTCTCGTCGAACGCTCCACCCCTTCAGTTCTTTAGCTATTGATTCAATGGAATTTTCAGCAACCTTTTTTAAAGAAAGGGATTTTATGTAATCTCCTATCTCTATATTGTCTGGAAAGGAAATGTTTGCGGCTTTGATTCGTTCTATTAGAATAACTTCATCGAGGGCTTGACCGTCGCCACTATCCTCAAAGCGCTTGATAAACTTAAAGATAGTTTGATGGACATAGCTGTCGTTGCCAGTATAAAAGTCGTTCTCGTTTATAAGAGCCGAAATTTTAGAATAAGCTGATGGCCACTGAATGAGCCCAGCCAGAAGCTGACGCTCAAGATCTTTAGAGTGGATCATGGGAAAATGGTATCAAATTAAAGAGAAAATGTCAAGAAAAAAGGGGTGGGGGGAGCGATGCATAGACCGCGCCCCTTCCCTGCGTACTATAAGTTAATTGGATTCCCGACCATCCAAATGGTCGGCTTCCTCGGAATCAAGAAGGAATTTCTCCATCGCCTTCCGAAGTCCCATTTCGATGATTTGACTATCGGATCGGCTGTAAACCATGGGAGACCCCTCTTGATTAACGAAAGCCAATACAAAGCCTCGATTGCCATCCGTCGAACCAGAAAGATCAAAAAGTTGATTCAAGAAACTTTCCGGCAAGACAAACGGAGGGAACTCGCCATCTTCAAATTCATTAGCGCTCATACCTTATATATACACTTTTTATAGGAAAACGCCAGATTCTTCAAAGGTTTTTTTATTTATTTCTTCTTCCGAAAAGATCTCCACTATCTTTATATCATTAAGGGCGCAAAAATCAAGTTTTTGTTGATCTCGACGGATCTGCCTGACGAAATTGGAGCGCCGGCCGTGAAAAAAGGGAACGTATTTAACATGCTGTGCCCCATGTATTTCAACGGCAATTTTTTTATTTGCATTATAGAAATCAAACTTTAGGCGGGTGCCGGCAACCGGAAATTCTTCGAAGACTACATGATTGCACCAGTAGGGCTTTAAGTATTGCTTGGCCTTGAATTGAATTTTGCTACGGCTTTTAGAGTCCCACTCGATTAAATACTTTTTCGGTTTGGAAACACGCTTCTGAGAACCACTTAAGGTACGAAACTTCATAAAACCACCATCTTTTCATGGCCCACGCGCACTTGAGGATCTATGTGGATGTCGAACCCCTCATCCGCTGCCTTATGGCAAAAAGAAACATCTTCGGCGCAAAAATCCTTAAAGTCTCCAAAGGACTTGGTTAATGGCTCAAACCACGGATAAGGGATCTTTTCAAAAACTCCACGCTTGACCAGCATCCAGCCCATACCCACGTAATTAACGCGCATCAAATCGGTCTTGCCCTCAATATCAGCAGGCGTAAGAAAAGAAAAATGGCCATGCTTTTTAAAATGCTCTTCATCCCATGTCTCGACGCAAGGATAGGCTTCTCCCCCTTCCATTAAATATAAACCGGATACGATGTCTTTCTCATGCGACAAAAGACGAAAAAACTGTTCGGGGGAAAAAATTACATCAGAATCTATCCACATTATGTAATCATAATCCACCTCTCCGCCAAATGGCGCCTGAGAACGGCCACGGCGAACATCGGCCCCTAAACACATACTTCTGACATAATAAACTACGGGAGAATAGCGGCGCGACAAAATAGGGAGCACGCCCTTAAGTAAGCAGGTGTGCTGAAGATTCGACCAGCACTCTAAAAAACGCCCGGAAAAAGAAGGCCCCGGTAGGCAAAAAACTACTTTCACTGACAGATTATGTTCTTAAAATAAGAGGTCAAGAAATTAGTTAAAGCGGGATTCTCCTCCAGCAATAAACTCAATTTAGCCTCCCCTTGTATCTTCTCGGGAAATTCCAAATCGTTTTCACGTAAAAGCTCCAAGAAGGATTCGTCCGCACTAATCCATGCTCCTCGCTTATGGATATACTCCCAGCCGTAGAGCATGTCGATTACTTCCTTTTCGATCCACACGGAGGTTCCGTCCGTTCTCCCGTACCTAATAGGATAGGTCAATGTATAATTAGTTTTTTCATTCGGAGATTTTTTGACGGAAATTTTAACGTTATGTCCTAATATCTTGTTCTTTAATTTGTCTATGGGCTGAGTGGGGTTCTCCAATATCAAATCTTTTTTGAACCGAGGTTCGAATTCAAGAATGTAGTTGGCAAAATGAAGAAGAGCGTTGCCGCCGGTTGCGCTGGTTTGGCGTACGGGCGCCTTGGTATACGGATCGAGCTTGATATCGGCACGCACTTGAGAAATAAAGATGGCCATATGCCCGCGCTTGGCAAGGGCGATGCTCATTTTTTGCATAAATTTAGCCCCGAGCAACGCGCCGCCGGCCACCTTATGGGCGTCATGAAAGTCTTTTTTCAAGTCCTCCTTCATTATTAAGCCGTCAAGAGAGTCAAGGATAAAACAATACTTGGTGTTATTGGCATTGTCCCCAACTAGAACGCGCATTAAGTCCAAAACCGTTTCATAGATATTGCTTTCAAAGACGAAACAGTTTCCATCTTTCCAGTCATCTTCCTCGAAGGCGAAGTCAATGCCGCTTCTGGCTCGCATCTCCGAGGGGAGGCGCCCTTCGGCCTTAACGTAAAGACCTCGGGCATTCGGCATTTGGAGAAAATTTTTCATCACCTCCAAGGCTTCCGAGGTCTTACCTCCCTCGTTCATTCCCACGAAGCGATGGAGTCCGGGCCCCAATCCTCCCGCCAATTCAAAGTCTACGTTCAGGCTACCTGTAGAGACGCGATAGTCAACCGTATCTTCGTAATTGTAATGATGTTCTTTGTTTTCCTTGAGAAAGGATTTTAGGGTGTCGTTAATAGTGCTCATGAGTCATAAAAGTCCCACGGAGTTCTCCGCTTCTTGGGACGGCGGCGCGTACGGCCGGAAGGTTGGTAGTCGTAAACAAAAGGAGTATATGAATCTTTAGCCGTAAAATCAAGGAATTTTTGCCGTATTCGCGGCTCTCCCTTTCCCAGCCACAACAAAATGTCCTCGCGGGGATCTCCCAGATCCACATGGAGCCAGAAATCCACATTGGGATAACGCCCGAAAAGCCTTTTGAGTATTTTGTGCTGCTTTGCAAAGCAATATTTGTTCTTCAGGCATTTTTGGCAAACTAATTTTTTTAGAATCTTTGAAGAATAATGAGAAAAGGAAAAGGATTGGACGAAAGACTTGACGATATCAGGCTCAAGAGGGGTGCCGTCGTCCGTTTTGGCGTAGTCCGAGGGCCACTTGCCGCTTTTGAGGTTGCGATACCAATTATAGAGCGTGGGAGCCTTTAAGCCAAGGCTCGTGGCGCAATCAGCCATAGAGGCGGCGGGATCGGAATTGGAGAAGGCGGCGATTTTGGAAAGAAGATCGTTCGAAATTTTCTGCGCCATATCCTATAGTATCATAAGTGGAATCTTTCGTCAAGTATCAAATCCACTGAAGGTATATATCGTCCACTATCAAAATCACAGCTCGGAAATTTTTTTTATTTTAAAACAAATTATAAGTTCTTGGCTTTATTTAATGAACATCCAGTTTCGGGAAGGCATTTTTTCCGTAGCGCTTGTCTGATACCACCAGTCCCCATAATAGTTCAAGGATAGGTTGTATTTGTGCGCCAAACAAAATTCGTCAACGGCTTTTTTTACCCCAAAAGTGAAGCCAAAAACTTTTTCAATATCTTTTGCATGGTAATCATCTCCCATCATAATGCCGCCATATTTCAGCTTGGGATAAAACAATTCTAGGTCCGACTTGACGCCCTCATACGAATGATTGCCGTCTATATATACAAAGTCTAAAGAATTTTTCGCAAAATGACAATGGGCATTATGAGAATATTCCCTGATGATTTCGTATCTGCTCGACAAACCTTTTAGATTTTCTATTGTCTGGTTGTAATCCGATTGATGGTCATGAATGTTTTCATCATAAACAGATTTGTCTTGTTCTTCCCAAGGGTCAATCAAATAGAGCGTGGAATGATGCCACCCATCGAGCAAAATCTTGGAAAATTCTCCTTGCTTTACTCCGATCTCCGCGCCTATTCCATGGGGGCATAATTTATTTAACAAAGATGTTATATTGCGCCTATGACTTTCATAATAGGAGACTATTTCTTTCATGGTTTTAAAAATTCTTTTACTTTAAATTGAATTTTACTCTCTCCCTCCCAGTCAATTAAGTAACTTTTGGGCTTGGATATACGCTTAAGAGAACCAGTCATTAAGTTGCAGATCTAATTGCACATATGAACTTTAAAACCTGACCTTCTTTGAAGTCTCTTTTCCCTAAATTGCAAAATTGTGTTACAAATTGCACATTACCTTGTATATAACCACTTTCTGAATTAATTCTATCCAGTGAAGCGCAAAATGGCGAGTATCTATTTTCTGCAAGAGTTGCAGGTAGCTCCATTTTTACTCCTGAAATAGCACATTTTCCATCTTGGGTTTCCCATAAATCTTTTAAGGACTCTAGTGTTATATTAAATGATTTAAATTTTGTTTTTTGAGTTTCTGTTTTGTATTTAGCTCGCCTTATAAAATATCTAAATGGCGAGAACTCATCTCTTTGGCTTCCTCTTATAAGGTTATCATTAGCCTTACCAGCCCATGGCTTAAGGTGCAAGTACTGTTTTTCTCCTGCACCTAAAGCCGCCTCTTTAAGGCTTTTATAGAACTTATAATCAGGATTAATGCTAATTCTTCTAGTATATTCGCTTTTGTCTTTCCAGAAATACTCTCCTGAGTGCGCGCATTTTAATTTAACATGTTTTCTTCCTTTGATTTTCTTTTCTTCCATATAAAATATATACACAATTTTTGGTGGAAGTGGAGGAAAAAATGGTGGAGGTGGCGGTAGTCGAAACCGCGTCCTGAGCATCTTCAAACAAACACATCTACAAGCTTAGTCAATTTTTTTTATAGTTATGATATTGACATCCAACTTCTTGTTTCAATTATTGGCAGTTTGTGATACAAGCAAACTTTTGTCTGTTTTTGCAGATGGATGACCCCTTGTCCCCTTTATCTGCGTCAAGAAGCAAGAGGTAGCGGGTGTTTAAGCCGCTAGGGCAAGCTTGCGGCCCTTGAAGCCGAAACGCTTCGCAGCGAGACGGTTCTTGAAACCTAAAGCTCTAACACGGTTTTTGTTGCCATGTACAACTTTGCGCCTTTTTTCGAAGCCGGGCGCCTCTTCGACTTGCAGTGCATGAATCCAACCCCAGTCGAATCCATTACACCCCCATAAATTTTTCAAAGAACAATAGTAGTATACACCATTCATTCTTTTTTGTCAAGCTTTTTGAACCATTGGCGAAATTTCTCCCACCATGAGCCACAGCATGGGCAAACCTTTTCCTTGAGAAAACGAGCGGCGCGACGCCCGTAAGCAATGACCGCGTCATACTTCGCAACCAAACAAATGAGCGCCACAAAACCCCCGAGTATTACAAAGATCACCCATGCGGAGGTATCCGGCGAGGCATAAAGAGGGGCCTCCGCAGCCTCTATGACTTCAGCGGCCGACAAAACTCCTTCAAGCTCATCGGGAGGGACGTCGGCAGGAGTAGAGAAACGTTTTTTCGAGCTTACGCAGGAAAACAGAAACAGGGGTAGTGCAATTATTATTTTTTTCATGAACATCTTATTATACGAGTTTTATACTGAAAATCAAGTGGAATAGGAGTAGTGCTGGTAGTACTGGTGGTCGTGGTAGTACTGGTGGTGGTAGTACTGGTGGTGGTAGTACTGGTCGTACTGGTACTGCTTGTACTGGTGCTAGTTGTAGTTGTGCTAGTTGTGCTAGTAGTGGTGGTTGTTGTCGTTAATTTTTTTTTTCTATGTGAGAAGACAATTTTTCATAGGAGGCGGCACGCGCCTGCCGAAAGTTCATGTTGGCGGCAAGAAGCATCACCACGGCAAGGGGGTCGAATACGAAAACAAGAATAAGAATAACCGCTCTTACGGCCTCCGCCAAGACTACGTTGTCCACGCCGAAGTCTTCTATGAGGGCGGCAATGTACTTGATTGGCCCAACCTCAACCTCCAAGCCGTCCAGCACCGATTGAAGTTCGAACTTCTTGGTCTCGAAGCCATCGACGCGGCCATAAGCGTCGCGAATATTATTTTCATAAGCGGATACGTCGGGCGCTACCGAGGAGACGGAACCACTGTCTTGAAAGGATTCGAGCCGAGCGCGAATGGCCGCAATCTTTTCATCGGCCAGCTGTCGCGAAGCGCTTATCTTGGTTTCGATCTCCGTCTTTTTAAGGGCAATGGACTCACGGGCACCCTTTTGGCGCTCCGCCAATTCCTCCAGCTTCTTTTTCTTACCGCTGAAGATACCCCCCGGAGCAGCGGCCACGGCGCCCACCTCGGCATCAAGAGTGGAAAGTTGTTCGTTCAGGCGGTTCAGGGCGTCCTCGTCATACTTGACCGAAGCAGAAAGGGATTGCTGGATTTCAGTTATTTTGCGCTGTTCCAGTTCAATGTTGCCGTCCGTGCGCTCGACAGCGGAAGAAGCGGACTCTTCCACGCGATCAATCAATCCTTGCTGGCGCTGGATATAGGCATTTTCATTACTGATCTTATGTTCGATCTGAGATAATTGATTGGTAATGTGGCTGACTTCCCGCTGTTGTTCAATGTGGGATTTGCTCAAGAAGCCGAAAATACCCATGCTCGTAATGCCGATGAGCACGACCACGGCAACCGTCAAATAAAACTTGAGCATTCGCGGTGCCAGCTTCCAATTGTGATGAAGCCAACTGGCGCACACCAACTTCCCGACCTCGAGGGAGGTTCCCATGATTACGATGGGCCAGAAGGCGCCGGGAAAGATCGTCGTAAGGCCCGCTATGCTAAAATAAATCGCGACCCCCGAGATACTTAACGCGGACGTCAGGATCAAATAGGGCAACAGCATTAGTTTTTCTTTTTCTTCTTGTCGTATTGACTATAGCAGACCGCAGCGCGTTGTTTGCCGTCGGGAAATTCCTTTTTGGTGACCGAGTCGGACATGCAGCGAGTCATGAAGTCCTTTCGTTTCTCGCCGTTGCTCTTTGTAGGTAAAGGCATAGCACTTAAGCGCCGGAATAAAGTTAGCTAAGAAGAGCCCAGCCTCCCGGTTGATATCCGGCAAATCTTCCTGAAGTTGTGTTGTAAATCATTTCTCCAAAGGTTGGGCTAACGATGTTATTCATATCCGTAGTAGTCATGCGTGGCACAACGAGACCATGTTCAGTGGACTTAACCTCCAAGGCGCCCACAGGGGTGACGCCGGCAACGACCCCTATGCCAACCCTGCAGTCAGTAGCGCTCACCCCGGACATTCCAACGATGCGCGCGACAAAGTCGCTACCGCAGATCACTTGATTCCCAGATGCTCCCACATAAACCTTGGGATGAACCACGTCAAGAGTCGTAGTGTCATCAGCAAACCCTGCGTACGCCCCTGCGTCGTTCGGGTCCGTAAAGTTAGCCACTATGTTGCTGGTGTTCGCGGGCTTGTTCCTAACGTGCAGAGGGTGATGGGGAGCGGTCGTCCCTATGCCGACGTTGCCGTTAGAGGCGATGCGCATGCGCTCTCCCAGATCCGTCTCTGAAGCGCCAGAATTCGTTGAGAAAATTAAATCAGAGCGAGCATCAGTGTCCCTCATCCGGCTTTCTATGGAGCCCATAAGATCCGTATCATAACCGCCGAATACCAGACTCACACCTTCGTTATTATCATTGGCAAGCCAATTAGTGAGCTTTAGGCCTGTTACAGTTGCTCCTTGTGCTGAGCTCATTATTTCTAATCGAGCATCAGGAGTCACAGTCCCTATTCCGACGTTGCCGGCTGTATCAATGCAGAATTTCGGCTCATCCCAAGCTGTGCCAATGAAAAAATCATCAGTGGACCCGGCGTTGGGCTTCGTCGCCAATCTCCAGTCCTCTGTCCCAGTGGTGGAGAGTTTAACTCCGGCACTAGAGCTATCGGTACCTCGGTTTATGCGCAGAAAAGTGGAAGCAGAGCTCTGGAGGTCCAGTAGCTCCCCGGGACTAGCCGTCCCTATGCCGACGTTGCCGCCCAGAAAGTACGAAGAGGCGGAGCTATGAAGATAAACATTGTTAACCCCTGCTGCGTTCGCAATCTGAATATTTCCATTAGGAGTAGCTCCGTGACCCAATTTAACATGATCACCCGCTGCCGTACT